>Ga0308159_1004837_pt1 | contig 11927 bp, 7 predicted proteins | sample PhyCR1_FD_201040 | JGI IMG/M metagenome (GOLD analysis project Ga0308159, IMG submission 201040) | Phyllosphere microbial communities from UC Gill Tract Community Farm, Albany, California, United States - DLSLC.R1 | ecosystem: Host-associated > Plants > Phyllosphere > Unclassified | place: USA...
CTTGTCTCCTTTGCCGGCGACTTGAGCGGGTTTATCGATGAAGAGCTGGAAAAACTCGGCCGCAAGCGCCACGTTGTACTCGCGGTGCCGCAGTTCAACGGCCTGGGTACGTTGCTGGCGGGTACGGACATTTTGGCCACCGTGCCGGATTATGCGGCGGAAGCATTGACCTCGGCGGGTGGGTTGCGGGCCGAAGACCCGCCGTTGCCGGTGCGCTCGTTTGAGCTGCATATGGCGTGGCGGGGTTCGCAGGATAATGATCCGGGGGAGCGGTGGTTGAGGTCGAGGATTCAGATGTTTTTTGGCGACCCTGAGAGTCTTTAGGCGTCGTCGGGCAGGCTGTTGATCTGATTATTTCTGCCTTTCCACAAACCATGGAGCTCCATTCACTTCCGGTGGATTGCTCCATTGGGGGCACATCTGAGGGCATGCTTTGGATGGTTTGAAAAGGATGCCCCCAGTCTAAGATCCAACTGCAAGGGGCCGGCGACCACACCTTCCCGACTCCACCACCGAAGGCCATTGTAGTGCTCACTTAATAGGCGGGCACCATCGCCCTTAATGCTGGAGTTCGGAAGGTGACTTTGCCGAACGCTTACAAACAGAAATCGGATGCGCCACTTCTTCCACCAGCGCCTTCGCTATCCCGCTCAGGTAATAGCTGCCCACACAAGGTCAGCTTCCTGCCCTGTACCTGCCTACTGCATCCAGGTCCTAAACTAAGTGCCTAGGGACAGCTTGTTGTAACACGGTGTCACCACCAGTATATGGGGCTGCGCCACGCACTGGAACGCCTGCAGCAGGCGTCCTAAGCTGAGACTTATGAAGCCCTGCTGCCGTGGAGCTGCACGCCTCATCTGCATAGCTAAGCGCTTGCCCATCTTTAGCTAGGCGGGGTTAATGAAGCGCTTATGTTCGATCCGGGGTTGTTGTGGATTGAACCGGACAACCTACGAGTCAGACTCTCGGAGCAATTGAGGCACGGCGAGTACAATTTACTGGAGGGCCAAACTCTGGTGGTGCCAGCAAATGAATCAGATCATCCGAGTCGACCGGCTCTAGAGTTCAAGACTCTGCGAAATGACAAAGTCGAATAAGAGCGGACATTGCCATGGCGGACACCATCAGAGCCGACGAGCGTGGCTACATCATGTATGTCGTGAGGGGTAGGAACACCCGCCCCTAAATGCTTGTTCGGCGGTTGGTGCATGGCGCCCGATTGGTCTGTCCCCTGGCGCTTCCATTTGCCCAACAGGCTTTCAGCGACTCCCAACGACTCGGCTACATGGCGAAGCGGCCTACCGGCAAACACTGGTCTACCACCTCGCGTTTGAAGGACTCGGGAAAACGTCATCTGGTCTGGGATATGAACGCTCCTTGCGGTGGACATTGTCCACCTTAAGTCAGTGTCCACTCAGCCCGGGACAGACTACCCAACGGCACAGTTAGCTCTGCGGTGTCCTCTCCGAAAGACGAGCGTAAACCTGACTGCCCAACAACTTGGACACCAGTTCCCGCATCTCTGGCTTGCCCATGTAATCAGTGAACAGTTCCTCGTTCAGCTCCATACGCTCAATAAATAGTGACTCAAGGACCTGCCGAAATACGAGCAGGAACTTGTCTAGCGAGTTAACCTCGGCTGCCTTCTGCAGGGACTGGTTCTGACTTGCGGCTTCGGTGATCTGATCGAAGAATAATTGATCTGCATCATTCAACTCACCGCCGAAACGCTGATTGATGATGTCGATCAGGCGTGACAGGGAAACAGATTCCTCACGCACCATGCCTGAGCCCAGCTCCCGCGGGCCGTGGAGAGGTTTGCCGTGGCCCTCATTAAGACTGATCGAGCCTTCGCTGATTTTCTGCAAGCGGTAGTAATCAAGTTCGACTTCCTCGTCGAACTGATAGCCCAGCCCGCTCTTGCGCTTGGGTAACTTCAGCGCGAGATGGCGCAGGTAAGTGAAGAGTTTTTCCAGATCGCTGTCCTGATAGGGAATCACCTGACTCAGGAAACCGTAAAGATTGCGAAAGGCCTGCAGCTTGCCACTCCACAACTCGGCTTCATCCTGCTCGGTGTTCTGCAACTGCACAAAGCGCGCGACAGCTTGATCAAGAATCGCATTCATCAGCTTGTGGTCAACGGGACTCTGCCGATGCTTCGGCGCAAAGAACACATGCGCAAACTCGACAATCTCGGTTTGCAGGTAAATGCCCGAGGCATCCAGCTCGGCCTTCACCTCGTAGAGCTTGTCCGGATCAACCTGCTCGCCCATCACCGAGCCGTCGTAGTACTGACGGAAGGCCTCCTGGATTTCGTCGGGCTCGTTGACGAAATCGAGCACGAAGGTACTTTCCTTGAGTGGGTGTGTCCGATTCAAGCGCGACAGGGTCTGCACGGCTTGAATGCCCGCCAACCGCTTGTCCACATACATGGTGTGCAACAGCGGCTGATCGAAGCCGGTCTGATATTTCTCAGCTACCAGCAGCACGCGGAAATCCGGTTTGGCGAAAGTGTCGGGCAACTCCTTTTCCTTAAGGCCGTCGTTCATCTCGACCTCGGTGTACGACTTCTCCGGGACCTTGTCGTCTTCCACTGCGCCCGAGAACGCCACAAGGCTCTTGATCGGGTAACCCTTTTCCCGGATATAGCGGTCAAACTCCTGCTTATAGCGCACCGCCTCCAAACGCGAGCCGGTCACTACCATCGCCTTGGCATGCCCGCCAATCTTATGCCGGGTGAACTGCTGGAAATGCTCGACCATCACCTCAGTCTTCTGGCCGATGTTATGCGGGTGCAGGCGCATGAATCGGGCCAGAGCCTTGGCCGCCTTCTTGCGCTCGACGTTAGGATCGTCTTCGGCCTTCTTGATCAGCTTGTAATAGGCCTTGTAGGTGACGTAGCTCTTCAGCACGTCCTCAATGAAACCTTCCTCAATGGCCTGGCGCATGGTGTAGCGGTGGAAGGGTTCACCGCTGCGACCGAAGATCGCCAGCGTCTTGTGTTTAGGCGTGGCAGTGAAGGCAAAGAAGCTCATGTTCGGCTGGTGGCCGCGCTTGGCCATGGAGCGGAACAGTCGTTCGAGTTCGACTTCGCCTTCCTCCTCGGCCATTTCCTGGGCCTTACGGCGCAGCTCGGCACCGCCCAACACGCCCTTGAGCTCGGTTGCCGTTTCGCCCGATTGCGAGCTGTGCGCCTCGTCGAGGATCACCGCATACTTGCGCGCGGGCAGATGGTTTTTTCTGCCTTCCCCGCGTTCCTCGCTGAGCTTAGCCAGCTGCCCTGTCACAAACGGGAACTTCTGCAGCGTCGTGATGATGATGGGTATGCCGGCTTCGAGTGCTTCTGCGAGCTGGCGCGAGTCCTCGTCGATCTTCTGCACCACACCCTGACGGTGATCGAACTGGTAAATCGTGTTTTGCAACTGGCGGTCCAGGACCACGCGGTCGGTAATGACCACTATGCTGTCGAACAGCCGCTCGTTGCCTTCGTTGTGCAGGCTGGACAGGCGATGCGCCAACCAGGCAATGGTGTTGCTCTTGCCGCTGCCGGCCGAATGCTCCACCAGATAGTTGTGCCCCGCGCCTTCGCTTGCGGCGGCAGTCACCATCTGACGTACCGCCTGCAACTGGTGGTAGCGTGGAAAGATCAGGCTTTCCTTGCGCACTTTTTTACCGTCGTCCGTGGTCTTCTCTTCCACATTCAAATGCAGGAAGCGGGCAAGCAGATCGAGCAGACTGTCACGCTGTAGCACTTCTTCCCACAGGTAGGCCGTTTTGTAGTTGCGGCCTTCATTATCGGGCGGGTTGCCGGCGCCGCCCTCCATGCCCCGATTGAAGGGCAGAAAGTAGGTGGACGAACCGGCCAGGCGAGTGGCCATATGCACTTCTTCAGTGTCCACCGCAAAATGCACCATAGTGCGTTTGGTGAACACGAAGATCGGTTCACGCGGGTCGCGTTCGTGGCGGTACTGGTGAATGGCATTTGCCGCCGTTTGGCCAGTCAAAGGGTTCTTTAGCTCCAACGTCACTACCGGGATACCGTTGACCGAAAGCACCACGTCCAACGACTTTTCCGATCTGGGGCTGAAGTGCAACTGGCGGGTTAGCCCCAGCCGATTGGCCTGATAGCGCGCTTCCAGTTCAGGGTTCAGACCGTGAGCTGGACGGAAGAAAGCGACTCGCAACGTGCGCCCGAAGCATTTGAAACCGTGACGCAGAGTGGCCAGAGCGCCGTGAGTATCCAGCCATTTGCACAGCGATTCCAACACGCGCGCACCTGTTTGCTCGCCGTGCAATGCCTCCAGCTTGTCCCATACCGTGCCTTGGGTGGCTCGGATGAAAGCGAGCACCTCGTCGGGAAAGATGGCGCGCTCGCGGTCGAACCCTTGAGCACCGACCCGGGCGTAGCCGTGGTTCAGCAAGACCGCCTCGATGGCAATTTCGAACGCGGCTTCACTGGTGCGCTTCATATGGGCAACCTCTTCAGCTTCTTCAGCAGGTAGTGGGCAACGATTTGCGAAGAAGGAGGTAACTCCCCGCCCGAAGATCCATCCCACTTCGAAAGCTCCCTCGCATGATTAAGCTTGGCGTTTCCGAGTCCCTGGAGGAAACCGGTAAGCGCGGATTTACGGTTCTCTTTAAGGCGGCTCCAGTTGAGATTAAGTACCTCGTTGATCGCGGTTCTCACCGCCTCATCGTCCGATGTGATCTCACCATTTCCCAAGAAGCGAATCTTGCGCTCGATCGGGTGCGCCGGATCAGAAACACTGAAGCACAAGTCGCTGTTGCCCTTACGGGTATCACAGTGCTGCCTGTCAATGGGCTGGCCTTCATTCCCTTTGCACACGCCATGTAGATTGCCAAATTCCAGTTGTCGCGCTGGGTGGTTGGCCTGGCATTGCCAGTGTTCGATCTTCATGCCCTCGGGGGTGGGCCGGATGCGTGACTGGCAGTAGCAGCATAGGCCGCGTTGCTCAGCTACCAACGCCTGCCGCAAGGCCGCCTTGTCGGCGTAGTTGTCGTAGTCGGCATACAGCAGCTTGCGATGCTGGGTCAAGCTGGGGGGCTCCAACTCCTTCTGGATGGTCCGCATCTAATCGGCGCCCTCCAGAAAGCGGATCAGCGAACTGGCCCTGGTCAACTCGGGCTCGTCATCGCCCAGCTTACGTTCGAGGGCCGCAATGGTGGAGCGGGCCTCGTCGAACCTCTCTTGGTCTATCAACTCGAATAGCATTTTCAGTTCACCTTCCACCTCGCGGTTACGCACGGGGGCCCCCATGAATTCCTGCAGGATGCGGTTGGCATCCAAGCCATAGGCCTCGGTGGGCACTGTCACGCCCACCCGGCCATTCACGAATTCGAGGAAGCGCACACAGCGCGCCGGCACCTCGCCTAGCACCAGGGGTGAATGAGTGGTCACCACGAACTGGCAGACCTTGAAGATGCCGAGCAGGCGCTGCAGGACATCGCGCTGCCATCTGGGATGCAGGTGTAACTCGATCTCGTCGATCAACACCAGCGCCACGCCCTCGGCGATGGGGTTGTCACTGTTCGGGTTGGCTATGGCCAGGCGCCGAGTGAGATCGAACACCAGGGCCAGCAGGCCGCGTTCCCCATCGGAAAGCTGATGCAGGTAGAAGGGCTGGCCGCGCTTGTCCACCACGAAACCAAGGCGCGGCTGATCCTGGATACGAAGGTTGCTGAACTCTGGCACCAGTTCGGCCACCACGGCGCGTAGGGCGTCCAGCACGTTGATGCGGCGTGGCTCGTTGGCCGCGCCCAGCTTTTCCTGGGTACGGAACCAATGCATGAATTCGCGCAGTTCCACCTCGCGATCGTGAAGGGCGCGGCCGTATGCGATGGACGGATCGAAAGGCTTGGCCTCCGGCAGGCTCCGCGGCTGGCCGGGCAACTGGCGCTTGGGCGAGAAATATACCGCCAGCGGTGGGTGGACCGCGCTCTTGAGGGTCGCCAGAGCGGCACGGGTCTCCTTCATGCCCGCTTCCAGCTCACCGGTCAGCGTACGAGCGCTCAGAGCCTGGGCAAAATCGGTAGCGCCGGTGGCAGCTTCGGCCTGCCGCAACAGCATGAAGCGGTCCCCTTTGTCGTCCGCCGCTCGCAGGCGCTGCACCCCGGTGTTGATGGTCTGTCCGTCGACCTGGAGGCGGGCGAACACCTCCAGCGAGGCCTTGTCGCCGTGGATGTCATCGTCGGTGAAATACAGTGGAGCCGAGCGAGAGGGCGTGAATTCGGGCATCGCCCGTGACAGCAGTAGCGCCAGCGCGTGCAGCACGGTGGACTTGCCCACGCCGTTGACACCCGCGATCACCGTCACATCCGTCTCAAAGACGATGTCGAGCTGTTCGAAACTACCACAGTGAGCCAGGGACAGGGACTCCAGCTTCATCGGGTCATCTCCTCCAGCGGGATCTGGCCGGTGACAGCGGCGGTAATAACTGCTGCGCGGCGTTCTGAGAGCAAAGACAATGAAGAAGAAACTTCCTTCATCGTTAACTGGGATCGATCTTCTGCACGTCGCAGGTAATGCACAATCTCTGTCTGCTCAGAGAGCGGCGGCAATGGCGCCATCCAATCCAGAACATGGCCCTGCGAAACCTTAACCATCGAACCACTCGACCCTCTTGCATCACGACGAATTTGGACACGCGCTGCCGCAGTAGTAAGGAAAAAAGTCAGGTATTCAGGAAGAACCTCTTCCTTTTTGACCCGAAGCCTGTATATGAGATCGGGGAGTAAAAGATATGGTTCATCCTCTAGTACGCATGCGACGTCCGCTACAAGCTCCGGTGTATTGCCACGAGTTATGAGCACGTCGCCTCTGCGAAGCGCAAGTAATTGCTCTTCGTCATCTAACCTTCGAAGCGCCTTATTCTCTTCTCGATTGAATCGACCTTTTGAAACGGCGCTTAGCTTCAACACCCCCAACTCGCCCGGCCCTGCTGGCGAGTTAGCTGCAGTTGGTGAGCTGCCTTGATCCAGCCAGGCGGTCACAAATTTGATGCGACGAACCTCCCAATGCGCCGGGATCTCACCCAACTCCTCCTGACCGGAGAGTTTGAGTGGGGTACTGGGGTCAAGGCCGCGGGTGACAGCGCGGCTGATGAGGGCAGCGCGCTTTTCTTCCAGCAGCGTCAGCATGCATTCCTTCTCGGCAATCAGCCCGTCGATGCGGGCGGTTTCGAGGTCGAGGTAGTTGGCGATGAGGCGCTGAATATCTTGGCTCGGGCAAGGCAGGTGATGCTGGCGTAAAACATCGGGCGACACTCGCTTGAGGCCACCCGCACCTGTCATTGATGCCTCGCCGTCCTGTTTGAAGATCGAAGACTGGAAATAGTAGAAGAGGAATCTACGCTCAGCCGCAGTCGGGCGAATTACGAACAGTTCCGAGCTACCGAATCCTTTGCCTCCTACAAGGTCACCAACGATCGCAATGTTGCCGTTCTCAAAGCACGGCGTGACCTTCGCCAAAACAATATCGCCCTCTTCGAAGGCGGTGTATGACGATCCGTACTTCGAAAACTTGTCCGTGTTCGAGATGAAGTACCCACTCTTCACCCTGTCCATTGGCAAAAAGGTGAGATCTTCATCTTCATCAAATCCATCGAAAGCAACCGACGGATTTAACTCACACACATAGCGTAGCGGGATGGTCTCCCATTTCTGTGGGTGTGGATCGGTGCTTCTCACTGCGTCACCTCCCGCAGTAACTCCAGAATCCTCTGCTCGACACCGGCCAGCTCTGCATCGATCTCGTGCAACGGGCGCGGCGGCTGGTACTGGAAGAACACCCGGTTGAAATTGATCTCGTAGCCCACCTTGCCGATACCACCGTCCTGCTCGTCCAGCGTCTCACGGTCGATCCAAGCATCCGGCACATAGGGCCGTACTTCACGCAGTACGTAGCTGACGATATCCTCTTTCAACGGGATATTCTCGGCATCCTTGAGCGCCGAGGCGGGTTCATACTCGACGTACTTGCCCTTGCCATTAGCGTACAGACCCAGCAACTCATACAGATCATCCTTGCCAAGGTCGGCGGGCAGCGTCTGGCCGGGAAACAGGGCGGCGTAATCCAACGACTCGATCTTGTGGTGCTTGGCGATTACCGGCGCGGCCTCGGAGTCCGCAGTGGTAAAGCAGTCACGGAAGATCTTTCTCTGCGCCGTTCCCTTGGGACCCTTGGACCAACCTTCGACGTCGTGAGGCAGTGTATTGAACACCTGCTGCACCGCATCCCAGGCCTGGTTCCAGTCCATCAGCGCTTCACTGCCCAGTTCGTCCTGTACAGCCTGCAGAGCATCGAACAACTCAGGGCAAGTGTTAAGAAAGCGCTCGCGCGCCTCGTCTGTGATCTGGAAGCGCAGTCGCAACGGGCGCAGTACAGTGATGCGGCGGTAGCCAAAGTCGGTGTTGTCGAAAACACAACTGGTCTTGCCGTTCTCCATCGCGCCGTGTTCGCGCGTAACATCATCAAGCGCAGCCTGGTCGAGGTAGCGGCGCTTATCGCCCAGGCTGCGCTTCATCGGCGTGTAGCGGTCACGGGCGTCGATGAGCTGGATCTTACCTCTGCGGTGCTCGGCCTTGCGGTTGGTGACCACCCAAATAAAGGTACCAATGCCCGTGTTATAGAACATCTGTTCAGGCAGCGCGACGATCGCCTCAAGCTGGTCGCGCTCGATGATCCAGCGACGGATTTCGCTCTCGCCGCTGCCGGCACCACCGGTGAACAGGGGTGAGCCGTTGAAGACGACCGCTGTGCGCGAGCCAGGCTTTTCGCGGCTTCCTAACTTATAGTCCTGAAACTTGCTCATCATGTAGAGCAGGAACAGTAAGGCACCGTCATTGATGCGCGGCAGCTTGCCGCAGTAGCCGCGGAAGTTGGGCCAGCGGTCGATGACCTTCTTCTCCGCTTTCCAGTCCACGCCAAAGGGCGGGTTGGCCAGCAAGTAGTCGAAGCGCTGATCGGGGAACGGGTCATCGATGAGCGTATTGCCCAGCATCACCTGGCTATCCTTGTGGCCCTTGATCAAGAGATCGGAGGCGGCCACGGCATAGGAGCGCGGGTTGTAGTCCTGCCCGAAGACCTTGACCGTGGCCTGTTCGTTGTGGGCGCGAATCCAGTTCTGCGCCTCAGCCAGCATGCCGCCGGTGCCGCAGGCAGGGTCGCAGATAGTGACGATGACGCCGTCTTGGGTGAGCACGCTGGTGTCGGGCTCAAGCAGGAGGTTGACCATGAGCTGGATGACTTCGCGCGGGGTGAAGTGATCGCCCGCGGTTTCGTTTGCAGCTTCGTTGAAGCGCCGAATCAGGTCCTCGAACACCAGACCCATGGTGATGTTGTCGACCTTGCGTGGGTGCAGGTCGATCTCGGCGAACTGCGCAACCACCTGATACAGGCGGTCGGACTCTTCAAGCTTCTCGATTTCCTTGTCGAAGTCGAAGCGCTCAAAGATTTTGCGGATGTTCTCGGAAAAGCCAGCGATGTAGTCGGCCAGATGGCGGCCAATGTTGTCTGGGTCGCCCTTGAGCTTGGCGAAATCGAGCTGGCTATGGTTGTGAAAACCAAGCGAGGTGCCGTCCTCATCCTTGGCCAGTTTGTTGAGGATGGCATCGATGTTCACGATGCGCTTTGCCTTGAGCTCCTCATAGCGCTTGAGCACGGCCTCCTTGCTCGGCGCCAGGACGGCATCGAAGCGACGCAGCACGGTGAGCGGCAGCATAACGCGCTCATACTGTGGCGGACGGTAGGGGCCGCGCAGCAGGTCGGCAACCGACCAAATGAAATTGGCGAGTTGCTGAAAGTTTACACTCATAGTTATTGAACCATCTTCTTTTTAGTTAGGCCGGCCAGTACAGCCGTTTCAACGGCACTATCCGTTTGGTTTCGGCGTCAGTTCCGTCGTAATGCTCGATCAACGCCCGCACTACGTGATCCAGCGTCCACATCGCCAACGGAATGGAGGCGCGGTCAGCTTCGTACAAGGCGTCCTTACTGAAACCGCCCGTGCTGACATACAGCCCGCGATCATCCTTGTGACGGCCCCCGAGGAAGCTGCGAATCTCCTGGCTGCCCATCTGTCCCTTCCGATGTTTGACCTCCACGACGATGCGAGGGTGTTCGAAGCCGAAGCCGTCCGGCGAGGCCACAATATCCTTTCCGCGGTCGGAGCCAGGCGGCGAGATCTGGGTCTTGTAGCTCATGGCGCGTAGGATGCCGGCGACCAACTGCTGCATGTCGTCCCAGTCCAGTTCGTTGACCCGATCCTTGATGCGTTCCAGCGCCTGGGACTCAATGTCGGCCAGTGTATCGGCGATGACTTCCTCGGCGTCCTCTTCCACTGCTGGCGCCGGTTTACCCTTCAGTGCAGCCAGCACTTCAGCTACCACGCTGGACGGTACCTCGAAGAGGGTCAGGGTCGAGCCCAGACTGTTTTTGCTTCTTGTGCCCAAGTTGTCGCGCGGCAGTTCCTGCGCTAGCCACTGCACCTTGCGCACCAGGGGCATGCCTTGCTCGACCCACTCGGGGTGGTGCACGGCTGCTCCAGTAACATTGCCGATTAAGTACAGGCGGTTGGCGGGCGAATAGGTAATGACCCAATCGCCCTCCTGAATATCATTAACGAAGCGCCAAACCTGGGATGCACCCGAAATCACCGTACCTTGTTTTGCCAGGGGCTCGGCGGACCGGTAAAGGGCGATCAACTGCTTGCGCCCGACACCGGGTTTGGCATGAGCCGCCAACTGGTTCCAGCCCACAGCAGCCACGCCACGCTCCCGAAAAGCGTCGTACAAGCTGCCGCCGTCGCCGCGTACCATCCACATCCTGGTCATCATGTTCCCTATCATGTTCATATCCATCAATCCAACACGACCATGAATTCAGTCGCCAGTGCAGTCGGTTGAACATCCCGGACATTGCGCTGCAACGAGACCAGACCGTAATCCGCCATCAGGCGCAAGGTGCGTGAAAGGTTCGGGACCTTGCGACCGCTGAGTTCTGCCAGTTCTGTAAGCGACTTCGGCTGTTTCTCTTGGATTAGGCGCAGCAAGCGCCGGTTGTCGTCTGAAAGCACAGCAGCAAGCGACGCCAACGAACTGAACCAGATCTGCGGCGTCTCGCTCCCCGGTCGATGAGGATGCGTGCCATCTGGTCGCTGAATGCCAACGATGCACCGTGTCATGATGAGTCCCAAGATCTTCTTCAGAGCAATTGTATCAGTATGTGATAATCATCGTCGACTTCAGGATTCCCCTTCCCTCTCGTCGCAAAGCTTCATTTGCTCGACAGTCTTTTGAATCCACGATCCCCCGCCATGAACACCTCCAGCATGTACGGGGGGCCTGAGAATAGAGCTGAATGCATTTTTCGATCAGCCGGAATTCAACTGGTCCGAAGACTCCACACCGAAGCGCTATCGAGCCTCGCGGCCGACAGTCCGGCCAGTTTCAGCTTGTGCAAAGCAGCCATCAGGGTTTCCCGGGCGACCAAGTTGATAGATGCGGCGGCCCGCGAAGGACGGACGCAGCGTAATCCTACGAGGCGCTTGGCGTACTGCCCTGGCAACCAATCATCCACGCAACCTTCTAGTAAGCCGGGCCTGACGTACACTAAAAGCCGTCGACGACCATCCTGATCCATGCCAGAAATCGCCCACATATCCCGCGCTACTGGGGGCATAACTGGGGGCACATTTGAATTTTTTACGCCTGAAAACACTGTCCTAGAGCCCAGTCAAAATGTTTTTTGGGGATCCTGAGAGTCTCTAGTGGTCGTCTGGCAGGCTGTTTATCTGATCATTTCTGCCTTTTCATAGACCATGAAGACCCATCCATCTCCAGTGGATTGCTCCATTGGGGCACACCTGAGTGCATGCCTCGAATGGTTTGAAAAGGAAAGTCCATGTCAT
>Ga0308159_1004838_pt1 | contig 11925 bp, 16 predicted proteins | sample PhyCR1_FD_201040 | JGI IMG/M metagenome (GOLD analysis project Ga0308159, IMG submission 201040) | Phyllosphere microbial communities from UC Gill Tract Community Farm, Albany, California, United States - DLSLC.R1 | ecosystem: Host-associated > Plants > Phyllosphere > Unclassified | place: USA...
TAAAGATAACCAGCGTTTGCCGATGCTCATCCGTGATCCCTATGCCCTGAGTGTGGGGTGTATGGTTACTGCCGGGCTCATGGTGATCTGAATGAAATCGGTGAAACTTGCGGTAAAAATCGGGTGAACCGTATTATGCAACTGAACCGAATAAAAGCCGTGCGCGGCTATAAAGTGCCACGCCGCATAGCCGGGAGACCTTCCGTTGTGGCTCCAAATCGCGTGCAGCGGCAGTTTACCGTCGTCCGGGCCAATCAGGTCTGGGTCACCGACATTACCTATATCCGCACCTGGCAGGGCTGGCTCTGTCTGGCGGGGGTCATCGATCTCTTCGCCCGTAACGTGGTGGGCTGGTCGATGAAACCTACCCTGTCACGGGAGCTGGCGCTGGATGCGCCGATGATGGCGGTCTGACGACGTAAACCCGACAGTGAGGTCATCGTGCATTCGGACCAAGACAGCCAGTATGGCAGTGACGACTGGCAGCGCTTCTGTCGGGCCAATAACCTGGCCCCGAGCATGAGCCGGCGTGGCAACTGCTGGGATAATGCGGTGGCCGAATCGTTCTTCAGTTCACTGAAAAAAGAACGGATCAGAAAACGCACCTATAAAACCCGGGATCTGGCCCGGGCGGATATCTTCGATTACATTGAAGTGTTCTACAATCGGGTCCGGCGCCACAGTCATCTCGGCGGCGTCAGTCCGGAGGCCTTTGAACAGGCCTCGTCGTGAGGACAGGAACTGTCTACCGTCGTGGGGTCAGTCCACTCGTACTAATGGGCCCTGTGGGTATCCATCTTTGCTCTGGCTCAAAGTGTTCTCCGTCAACGAACATATCATGAGAATAGCAATATCCAATTCTGACACTAAATCCCCCGCCTAGCATCAGGCGATTATGAGCGAGTAACTGTAGTGACCTGCATTTATAAATGCTCAGACCCGCATTTATCGCGTCATTTTTGCCCACAATACCTGCTTCTATCCGAGTGACTAAACCCAGATTAACTACAAATGAACCTGCATTCGAACACTTCGACCTGCATTTCATTTTGACGGACCCACTTTATTAGTGACCAACGGCTGTTCCATTAACTCAGAGGTCATCGCTGTTTCTGGTCTTTGTTTCTGTAATGACTAACTGCACTCAGCGCACCAGCGCCCATCAGCCCCGCTCGCCGACTGGCAAAGCATCCAGAAATCGAACATTTGTGGAAACCAACAGCCACGATTTTCAGTTGCAGACATTGCGGGTGGCGATCAGCTAATCGTAAATGCAGGTCGAACCTATTTCAAATACAGGTCACTACATTTATTCTTACGGCAATTGTTGGCAGAAATAAGTTGGCAAGGTCGAGCTCGAAGGGGTGGACTGGAAAAAATCTGGTTGAGGTGGATTAAAATGGCTATGGAAGTTCACGGGTTTATTATTTCGTCTCCGTTCGTGTTCTTCTGCGATGGTAAGGTTTATCGCAGCCAATCGGGGAAAAACTGGACGGTCATATTTAGCCGTTACGGTACGCAAGCCTGGGGGAATGATACCTATGCTTCCCAGCGAGTTGACCGTGCTTGCCCGCCAAATCGTAACGAAGAAGTTCGTTTGGCTTTCCGTGGCGCAGTTATGCGCCACTTCAAGCTGAACTACACCCATATTGAGGCATTCTTCCAGCGTCAGATCGACGAGGACAAGCAAATCCTGGTTGAAGGAAATTCGGTTAAACGCCATGTGGGTGGCCGTAGCAGCTACAGCACAGGCAGTAGTAGCACGACTGTATCTGCTCCCGCACCCGCTCCAGTCAAAAAGGAATCCCCCCATCCGGCGCTTAAACATGGTTGCCCAGCGAGTCGCTTGAAAGAATTCCTGGCCTGGGAAAAAGCGCACCTTGGGATTTTGAATCGTGTCAAAATGCCCCAGCGCGTTGCCATGTTCCTGGGAACCTGGGAAGAACCGAAAACGGTCGAACCTGAACCCGTGGTGGTCGAAGAACGCCAGGCTGAAGAACCGCAAGCCGAACGGTCACTGGCTGAAGAACGCGAATACAAAGAAGATGTACCGTTCTATGGCCGTCGCCGTCGTGATCAGGGGAAATTCCGTGAAGATGTGATGCTTAACTGCGGTGGTCGTTGCGTCTACACGAATGCCATTGCGGTACGCTGCGAAGCCGCGCACCTTAAAGCCCACGCTCGCAAAGGTGGCGCGAGCTTTAAAAACGGTCTGCTGCTGCGCGCTGATATTCACAAGCTCTTTGACGCGGGACTATGCGCCATCGATCCGCACACGCTTAAACTCTGGTTCGCGCCAGACTTGGTAAAAAAAGACGCTGATCTCGCGACCATTGATGGGATAGCGATGCGCAAAACGCTGCTCCCTATCAACAAAGACAACATCGAAGGCCGGTGGGATGCCTTCGTTAAGATCTTGCTGGCATGATTAACTGGTCACAAACTTCCGCTGTTGGCGCTGAGCAGATAGTCAACGATTTAGTGGTATTTTACAGTTATTTATTTCGTGATGTTAGCGTCATGAAAATTCTGATGTTTTCAAATCCAAAATGCTCGGCGAGTACAATGAGGTTATGCAGAGTAAAATTAAATACTCGCGCAAGCTTTAAATCTGTAGAGGTGCTGAAATTAGTAGAAAAAAACTGCCACCTGCTGTTACGTCATCTGGAATGGTTCGAAGCGGCGGACCTGATTGTGAAGGGAATGGAAGCGGCGATCGCCAAAAAAACTGTGACCTACGATTTCGAACGTCTGATGGATGGCGCTAAGCTCTTGAAATGTTCAGAGTTCGGCGACGCGATGATTGAGAATATGTAATCTCGCGAAATACGCAACACCAACACGGGAGCCGCAAGGGTTCCCGTTTTTTTATCCAGAAAGGGCATGATTAAAAACTAGAAATAAACAGTGTTTAATCCAAAATCAATTATTAAAAGAAACATCAAGGCCATGAAGTGGCAGGGTTTAACAGTTGATTCCAATTACTTTGCATGAAGTAATCTTGGAAGTGTTTCAATAATTAACTGATATTGACCCGCGTATATTTATCTTTTTGCAGGCTGGTTTTATGGGTAATTTTTGGATTGGTTATCAAAGACATGGATTATCCCGCAAGCGGGTAAAGCAAAAGGGTCAAAGAAAGGTCAGTCAGGAAAATAGAAGATTGGAAAACCAAAACCAGCCCGATTTGTCGAGGTTCAACATCAGGCTGAGGGTTTTAGTGGCTTGAGCACAATGCTCATCACGACAAAACTAATTCATATTTAAGCATCAACGCCTGCACCACCCATCAACGCATTGGCAGCGGCTGGTCCAACGCTCTGGAAACGAATACGTTTTTAATATGCTGTTCGATGAACTCTTCTTTCCTGTCGGTCTTCATTAATTCTGCATGCATATAGCAGGGCACGGCAACATATTGATAAGCTTCACCTTCTGAAAAAATGACATTCAAGGTATGAAGCCCCGGGTTATAGCAGATGGAGCGAAGTTTTGAGGTAATATGTTGATTGCACACCATGTTTCACCTTAGAGATAAAATCTGTAGCAACGGAAATGATGACGGGTCTTTCAGTGACAACCTTTAAAATATAGCTCTGTTTTCAGTTTTGCTCCAATTTGACGAACAAAAAGTGCTTCTCGACACAGGAGTAAGTCATTAAGTACAACTTGCTGAAAATAATAATAAAAAAGGGCATCACGATGGATGCCCCTGGAGGATTTCAATCGCTGCCCGCTTTTTGTTTATTTCATCAGCGTGAGCAGGATTGATATTTATTTTTGTGGCTGCTGTTTCTGCGCCTGAGCCTGCTGCTCTTTCTCTTTTTTGGCTTTGGAAGCCATATGATGACCTACAGCACAGCCGCCAACGGCGCCCAGCACGGCGTGGTGATGTGCCACGTGGCCCGCCACGCCGCCCACGGCAGCGCCTTTCAGGCAACCGGCAGCGTTGGCCATGGAGGTAGCAGACATCAATACGGCGAATACGGCGGCGTAGCAAGAAACCTTAATCATAATTCATTCCCCAAAGTGAAAATAAAGATACGGATAAAAGATGGCACAACTCCCCGATGGCGTCATGGCGGCTTCTGTAAGCAAGTAATGCGCCTGTTACGTCAAATAACGGGCGCAGGGACGCAGGGCGGGGCCTACGTCTTTAGCGGTATAATCAGCTGCTTACAATTAAAGGCACAAGGTGGCAAGGTTTTGTACAATCTGGGGATTGGTTAATCGTTACTTTTGATTTAAAGTGAAATGAACTGATTAAAATACACGCATTAAACAACGTATTTTTCAGTTTCCACTGCCAAAAACAGAAGGATGCCGCTATGTCCAATGAACAGCAGTTACAGGCACTGATGGCGCGTATCGATGCGCTGGAAAAGCGCGAACAGCAACTCACCTATGCTTCAAACGCCTATCAGGCGATCCTCACCACTCTGCTTGGTAACCTTGATAAAACCACCCGCGACAAAGTGATAAGCATGGTCGATCAGGCTCATGATATTGCCTACAAAAAAGCCAACGTGGAACAGAAAAACCGCATCCTCGGCGCAGATGACATTACGCAGCGTATATTTCTGTTTGCTCAGGGACGTGCTTCCCAATCCCGTTAGGGCGACAAGCACAAGGGAGAATGCGGGCGAAATCCCGGCGATGTCAATGCGTCGCCATTTGCTCGCCTTCCTCTTGCGGATTAAAAAACCGGAGGGACTTTTTTACGAGCGCCTGTCGGTTTTCAGCAAATTAATGGCCGCACCAATAAGGATCCGCTGCTGTACGCCTGCGGTTTTCAGATTGCTTTCCAGATAACTGACCAATGATTCTGACGTCAACGGTTCACCGCGATGGCGCAGTTGAATGACTGCCTCACCGATAATGCGGGCAACTTCGTCCCAAAGGGGTTGTATCTCGCTTGCCGAGAAATGCATAGGGCCTCCCATCTGTACGGATACTGTTCAATTTATCATCTGGGGCAGAGGAGGCAAGCGCATTAGGAAAGCATTTATGAATCGTGGCGGAGTGAGAGCCTGAGAGGCGGCATTGACCCGTTCATTAGCAAATTAACAGGGTCAATGCGCATCTTTAATCTGATCAATATCTGAATTTCAGGCTATACGCCTGAATATCTCTGAGTTAAACCTGAGTGAAACCTGAAATCAGTGTTTAATCACATACAGATCCTTGGCACGAACACGGCCTTGTGGATCATGATCGTCATAGCCTCCGATGTAGGGTTTGACCAGTTTGGCGCTGACATAATGATAGAGAGGCACCACCGGTGCTTCTGAACTCAAAATATCTTCGGCGCGTTGATAATCCTTCTGCACCTGATCTTTGCTGGTGGCCGCCAGAGCGTCGTCCAAAACCTTGTCGTAATCGGCATTCTTGAAATGCGGGGTATTTTCGCTGTTATCGCTGCGGAACGTGTTCAGGAAGGTGGAAGGCTCGTTGTAATCGGCAATCCAGGCATAACGCACAACCTCGTAATTGCCCTGATGCATGGTATCGAGCATGGTTTTCCACTCCTGATTCTGCAATACCGCCGTCACGCCGAGATTTTTTTTCCACATCGATGAGGCGGCAATGGCAATGCGCTGGTGTGATTCGTTGGTGTTATAAAGCAGATTGAATTTGAGCGGATGCTGTGGCCCAAAGCCTGCCTCGCTCAACAGTTTGCGGGCTTCGGCATTGCGTTGCGCCTGCGTCCATTTTGCCGAGACCGCGGGCGTAAAGGTGTAACCGCCTGTGTTGGCGGGCGTCACGGTGTAGGCGGCGGTTTGCCCCTGACCCAGCACCTTTTCGGCAATGATATTGCGGTCGAGGGATAGACTCAGCGCCTGTCGCACCCTCGGATCGTTGAACGGCGGTTTCTGATTGTTGAACGCATAGTAATACACGCCAAGACTCGGCCCGACATGCACCTGAGTGCCCAGCTCCTTTTTCAGCGACGCAAACTGGATCTCGGGAATGGTGCGGGTAATATCGATTTCACCGGCTTTGTAGCGGTTGACGTCGGCGGTACTGGACGTCACAGGCAGGTAGGTAATCTGCGACAACACAGTGTGGGCATTATTCCAGTAATTCGGGTTACGCACCGCGACAATCCGCTCGTTGACTGACCAGGTTTGCAGTTTGAAAGGACCGCTGCTGACCAGATTGCCCGGTTGAGTCCACTTGTCGCCAAATTTTTTCACTTCGGCTTCATTGACCGGGAATAAAGACGAGTGCGCCACCATTTGCAGGAAATAAGACATCGGACGGGTCAATTCGACCTCAACGGTGTGTGCATCCAGAGCCTTGATGCCAAGCTGACTGGCCGGCATTTTTCCGGCGATGATGTCGTCGGCGTTGAGCACATTTACCGTGCCGAGATAACTTTCGTAAGGAGAGGCGGTTTTAGGGTCTATCAATCGCTGCCAGCTAAACACTACGTCCTGCGCGGTTATCGGCGTGCCGTCGGACCAGCGCGCATCGGGGCGTAAATGGAAGATCCAGGTCTTGTTGTCTTTCGATTCCCAGCTTGCGGCCAGTTCGGGCAGCGGATTGCCGCTGTCATCAATGCTGACCAGACCTACAAATAAATCGCTCAGAATATTGGTTTCGACATCGCTTTCGGCTTTGTGCAGATCCAGCGTCGCTGGCTCGTCGCCATTATTGCGCACGACTTCCTGTTTTTGCGCCAACACCACGCCCGCAGGGACCGTGGCCGCATTGACCATCTGGGAAGTGAATCCGCATCCTGAAACGAGAAGTGCAAGAGGAAGAAATCTGCCCAGTGTGTTGCTTCTTTGCATCGCGATTTTCCTATTCAAATTAATATGAAATATCAATGAGTAACAGGATAGTGATAGCGCCAAAGAGGGCGTATTGCAATACCTGAAAACGTTACAGGGAAGGGGAAAATTGAGGATTTAGTAGTCAACGCGAGTGTGGGCGGGGATCCAGTAGCCGTCAATAAATTCTTCTATAGGGTAACATCCTGCCTGACGCAGGCCCTGTTCCTGCATGTTGACGCGGCACTCCTGAGCGGTATTGAAAGCATCTACCACTAAATCGTCACAGCCTCCGCCGAGATAACATACGGTTAAAACCAGTGCAAACATCTCTGCCTCCCATGCATTTTGCTCATTTAAGCATAGAAGCTTTGACGAAATTCAACAGCGGCGTGTTATCCTTTGCGCCGACTTTTTTTTTGCACAATAATTTTGAACGACACTACGTACCGAGGAGTCACCGGGATGTCACAGAGCTTATCCAAAGATCAGGAACTTGAGTCAGATTTGGTTGCGTGCCAGCTGGTCATTAAACAAATTCTGGATGTTATCGACATCATTGCGCCGACCGAAGTGCGCGACAAAATGTCTCATCAGCTGAAAAACATCGATTTCAGCACCCATCCGGCCGGGGCAGATCCTGTTACCCGCCGCGCTATCGAGAAAGCGGTGTCACTGATTGAGCTGAAATTTACGCGTCAGGACAGCTAGGCATGACGCAACCCGCAGGACCTGCCTGCGGGTTGTGGGCTTTTTTTCAATCAGGACTTGTCGACGACGTTATCTATCTGTTTCAGAATCGGGCATTTCGCCACGCCAACGATACCGCTATCAGTATGAATATACTGGGAATCGACGATACCGCGCGCCGTGAGATAATGGCATTTCAGCCCGAGTCCTGCCGCATTTTCGCTGCTGCCGACGGTGATGCCGTAGCCGGAAAACAGTAGGGCAGCATAGATTACCGCGAGTACAATAATGGTTTTGATCACGCTCATTCCTTAGGTGCAATGAAAGTCAGGCAATCGAAGTATACCCTGAGCCAGCCTGATGAGTGTCGTGTAATTCTCTGAAAAAAATCATGAAAACGGCAAGCATTTCAACGTCGTTTATCACTGATTGTCATGATAGGTCTGCTCTGTTTTAAATTTGTTTAACTTATACAGAGTAGGATAGGCTGATATTTTCCAACGTGTCGGACGCAGATTTGGGCATCAACAAGCGCGTGTTAAATCCTGAGAGATCTGCCATCAAATTGAAAAAACCCCTCTTATCCGTGAGAAAAATTGTCGCCATCGCCGTTTTTCTTCTGGCGTGTGTGGGACTCTATCTGCTTGCCTTGAACAGCTATTGCGATCAAGGGGGCAACTTCGATCTCGGCATTTGCTCCGTCACCTCGTTTATCCCCTGGTAACGCCCCGTAATTTCGCACATTTTTGGCCTTTTTCGGAAGCTTCTCTATTTTCGCCAACACCTTCCCTGTGTGTCTGACAATGATAAGATAGGCCTTCCGTTCATCACGTTGTAGGGTGGTCAATGCTTGAACAATTATTGGGCCAAACAGGTTTGGCCTCGCTGCTGCTGTTTGTGCTGCTGGCGCTTCTCTTTCTGATCATCTGGTTTTTCGTCAACCGGGCGAGCGTAAAGGCTACGCGTCAGATTCAGCTCTTGCACGACATCGCCGAGCAGCAGCGCCGTCAGACCGAACTGCTCGAAATTCTGGTCCGCTCCCAGGGAAAATCGCCTGCCGATGCCTTCGATGACGATCACGTCTCCAGCCTGCGCGGCTTCATTCCTGAAAGATAAGTAACCCGATTGCCAAAAAAAACCGCCTTTATGGCGGTTTTTGCGTTCATAAAACTGTCTTGTTTCTGCGGTAGGTTGTTGCATAACATTACAGCAGGATATTGTCCGATGATTAAATGGTCCGAAGAACCCGATAACGAATTGAATCATAACGTCGCTCTCTTGACCGGCGAAGACCCCGACAAGTGGTATCCCTACGGTGGAATGAAAGGCAAAGACTACTGCAACAATCCCTCCGACGCCTGGCCGATTATCTGTGCCAACAAAATAAATCTGAATTTCAAAGAGATGACTCACAGCAAGGAGTGGCTGGCGCACATCTCGAGTCAGGAAGGGGAGTGGCAGGCCTCCAGCGCCAGACCTTTGCGTGCGGCAATGATTTGTTTCTTGCTAAGTAAAACTTGCGCCTGACAAAAAGCGCAGAGATACTCATCTTGTTACAAGCTATATACAAAGCAGTGATTCGAATAAGCGTCGCATAAAGCGAGGCGTATCAAGTGATTAATGTTTCCTCATTTTGACAGCAGTGTCTTAGACGGAGTCCATTATGAAGCGCATCATTAAAGGTGATAAAACTCTCTCTCATCTGGTCGTGGCTCATGCAGCCATCGACAGTCACGAAAAAGCCTATGGCAAACGTCGCCAGGGGTGGCCTTCGACTTACCTGATCAAATACAAAGACACGCGTGTTGCCGTGGAAGTTGTCACGCGCAGGCAGTCTTACGTTGCGACTTTAATGATTGGAGCCAGAAACCTTACCAAGCTTTGTGGGATGGCAGCCTGAGGTCGGCTGACAGTGTAAACATGTAAGTAACCTGTTTTTGTAACTGCTGTTTCTGAGTGAACCTGCATTTTTGCGTCATAAGCAGTGTGTAAACCAAGCCCCGCCGGTTTCAACAATTCGGCGGGGCTTTTTTATCTGCAGGCGGCATTGAATAAACTGACCTTGGCTGACGATGCTGTACAAATACCCCCTTGCACTTTTTGTAGTGAAAAGCAGCAATCCTTTGTGTTACTTAATAGTTAATTCGATCGATACAGCCTTCAACACAACAGCAATTCACCTATAAGGGAAATCATGGCCGAAAAAAATCCCTATTACGATCCTGCCAAACCGCATCACACTCCGAACGGGTTTACCAATCTCGAAAGTGATACGCGTAAAGAGGGCGATCTCAAGCGCTGGCGCAAGGAGCGTAAAGAGCAGGGCTTCCCGCGTCCGCCGGGTAAAGGTTATGACGCGTTCATTCGCGAATGGTGCCAGACGCCCGATTTTGGCGGCAGCGAAGACCGATTGTGGTTTCTGGGCCACGCCTGTCTGCTGCTGCGTGTCGACGGCCGTTATATTCTGACCGATCCGGTGCTGTCCGAGCGCGCCTCACCGCTAAGTTTCTATGGTCCAAAACGCAGAACGCCGGCGGCGGTGACGGTGGCGTCTCTGCCGAAGATAGATTATGTGATGATCTCGCATAATCATTACGATCATCTGGACAAAGCCACGATCCGCAAACTCGTGGATCGTTTCCCGCAGGTTATCTTTATGGTGCCGCTGGGCATGAAGCCGTGGATGGAACGGCAGGGCGCGCACTATATCGAAGAGATGGACTGGTGGGATGCGCTGGTGATGGACGGTGTGAGTTTTCACGCCGTACCGGCGCGTCACTGGAGCATGCGCACGCCGTGGGATAGAAATCGTTCATTATGGTGTGGCTGGGTGGTCAAGCACCGCAATCTCAACTTCTATTTTTCCGGCGACAGTGCCTACAGTGAACAGTTTGCGCAAATCGGCGAGCGGCTGGGGCCTTTTGACATTGCGGCCTTGCCAATCGGTGCCTATGCACCAAGATGGTTCATGCATTCTCATCACATGGACCCGCAGCAGGCTGTGCAAGTGTTTGGCGAAACCCGCTGTCAGCGCGCCATTCCTATTCACTGGGGCGTCTTTGAACTGGCCGACGAGTCGCTGGATGAGCCGCCAAGAGAATTGCGCGACGCGATTGAAGCGGGTGGTCTAAACGCCGATAAATTTTCGCCCCTGAAAATCGGCCAACATATTTCATTATAATTAACAGGCGCGATATTTCTTTTTAGGTCATTTCGCGCCTGAATTTTTCGGAATCGGAAGATTTATCGATTAGAAATGTAAACAGATTGTTTCTTTAATTCGAGATAATCACCGGCTTCTTCTAACGTGACAAATCGTGTCATTCAAATTATCTCTGCTCTTTGGCAAGATATTCAGGACAAAAATCTGTCGTTGAACACTCTCGTTGAGCTAATCAACTTAACTCCCTTGAGTGCTCGCCCATGCCTCCTCGCGAAAGGTCTGACAGACATCGACAGCGGTCACGCCCCTGCAAGCGGCGTCGACACTGGCTTGCATAAAAATGCGTGCCACTGGCAGAGTCCGGCGTCGTGCAAATATTGTTCAGTTAAACTAATTGATTCCATGCGAATATTAACGCCTTGCGGAAAAAGGCCATTTCCTTATTAATATATTCGGCAATCCTATGCCGGTATTTGAATATATCGTCTGAAATCTGTTCATACCCTTTAATATAAGATTCATTGATTTGTAAACTTTATGCATTATTGACTCTCGATCAAAATTACGTTTATTTGATCTAGGTCAAAAAATCGATAAACGCCTTCACGATTTGTCGCCTGCAAAGAAATTTATCAATTAAAATCACGCACGCTTAAGGTGCAGATTAATAGCATTACCACTTGTCTTGCACCAGATTAGTACCAGGTTGCCTGAGTTGGTGATTGCATAATCAATCTAATTGCCTCTCAGGGTTGCGCAACAAATGGTCGAGACGCGCCTTCGAAAAAAGTCGGTCACAGGCGGTGGAATTCCCCCTTGCAAACTTGTGAAGGCCTGCTATAACTGATGCAGATGAACGGGAAGGGGGTTTCTTCTCTGCTGACAGTAGTGCTGAAAAGGTTGCGCAAAAGTCTTTTGTGTTATATCAAATGCATAATAATTCATTTAAAGCTGACTTTTACTCTTACGCTTCAGTCTTTATTGAGCAATAATCAGCTGTGAGCCGTTATAGATTTGCCGAGCCGCTTCTGCAATGTTTCAAGCAGAAAATAGCAGACGCATCAACCTATTTTGGTCTCACTTGGCAGTAAGTGCCTTTAACCGGCTCAAATATGTGCGACAAGTCCATCGCTGATTAAAAATGGCTTGCCATTAAATTCAGAGTATGTGATAACGCATCTGGGTAAAACGAGGTACAGTTCTGTATATGTGTGGCATTTTCAGTAAAGAAGTTTTGAGTAAAGACGTTATCGTTGAATACCGCTTCCTTGCCGATTTTAATCTTGGTGCCTCAAG
>Ga0308159_1004840_pt1 | contig 11920 bp, 6 predicted proteins | sample PhyCR1_FD_201040 | JGI IMG/M metagenome (GOLD analysis project Ga0308159, IMG submission 201040) | Phyllosphere microbial communities from UC Gill Tract Community Farm, Albany, California, United States - DLSLC.R1 | ecosystem: Host-associated > Plants > Phyllosphere > Unclassified | place: USA...
ACCATGTGCTGCCCTTCCTCGACCTGCAGTACCTCTACGGCCTGGCGCGCGCCGGCCGGCCCGAGGCCGGCGTGCTGCTGCACAACATCGTGGCGTACGCGCCCCACGCGCCCGCAGCCACACGCGCCGCCTGGGAGCGCGTGTGCGTGCCCGCAGCGCGCGGGTTGCACGCCCATGCGCGCGGCGACTTTGCGGCGGCAACCGCCGGCCTGGGTGCCGCCTTGCCCGAACTGGTCACCATCGGCGGCAGCCATGCGCAACGCGATCTCTTCGAGCAGGTCTACCTCGACGCGCTCATCCGCTGCGGCACCGAGGCCACGCTGACCGGTGCGCAGGGCATCCTGCAGCAGCAGTGCAACGCCCAGCCCGAGTCGTTGCGCCTGCGGCGGCACGCGCGCGGGGTGTATGCCGCACTCGGCCTGCCGGTATCGCTGGCCGACGGCGGCTTGCCGCACACGGCTTGAGCCGGTCATGAACAGGCCCGCACTCACCGCGCTGCTCGCGCTGGCCCTGTCGATGGCTTCCCTGAGCGCCTGCACGTCGTTGCCTGGCACGACAGACGCCTCAGGCACTGCCATCACCACCACGCCCGGCATGGTCGACGTCACGCTCATCGCCTTCAACGACCTGCACGGCAATCTCGAACCACCGCGCCTTGCGGTTCCGGCGCCCGGCGCGGCAGGCCGCACGGTGCAGGTGCCCGCGGGCGGAATCGCCTACATGGCCTCGGCCATCGCCGTGCTCAAAGCGCGCCATCCGAACCACGCGGTGGTCTCGGCGGGCGACATGATCGGCGCTTCGCCGCTGGTGTCGGCGCTGTTTCTGGACGAGCCGACCATCGAGGCGGTCAATGCCATGCACATCGACTTCAACGCGATGGGCAACCACGAGTTCGACAAGGGACGCGCCGAACTCGTGCGCATGCAGCAAGGCGGCTGCGCGCAGCACACGCTGCTGCAACCCTGTCGCCTGAACCCGACCTTCGCCGGCGCGAACTTCGGTTTTCTCTCGGCCAACACGCTGCGCGACGAAGGCGGCACGCTGTTCCCCGCCACCGGCATCAGGACCTTCACGCAGAACGGCGCGACCGTGAAGGTTGGCTTCATCGGCATGACGCTGCGCAGCACCGCGACACTGGTCACGCCCGCCGGCGTGGCCCGCCTGCGCTTTGCCGACGAGGCCGACACGGCCAATGCACTGGTCGCGCCGCTCAAGGCGCAGGGCGCCGACGCCATCGTCGTCCTGCTGCACGAAGGCGGCATGTCGCCCGGCGGATTCAACGACCGGCGCTGCGCCGGCCTGAGCGGCGACATCGTGCCGATCCTGTCGCGCCTGTCCCCCGAAATCGACGTGGTGGTGTCGGGCCACACGCACTCGGCGTACATCTGCGACTTGTCGACCAGCGATCCGTCCCGGCGGCGTCTCCTCACCAGCGCGGGGCTGTACGGCACGCTGCTGACCGACATTCGCCTGCGCATCGACGCGCGCACCCGCCGTGTGGTGGCGCGCAGCGCCGAACACGTGATCGTGCAGGGCGAGCCCTTCACGGCCAACGGCCAGACGGTGCCACTGAGCGACCGGTATCCGGTCTTTCCCAAGGACGCCGCCGTGGCAGCGCTGGTCGCCCGCTATGCCAAGGCGGCCGAACCATTGGCACAGCGGGTGGTCGGCCGGCTGGGCACGCCGCTCGACCGCCGCCCGAGCGCCTCCGGTGAAAGCACGCTGGGCAATTTCGTCGCCGACGGTCAGCTGGCAGCCACCCGCGCACCCGAGTCCGGCGGCGCGCAGATCGCATTCACCAACCGCGGCGGCATGCGCGACGACCTCCGGCCCGCACCCGACGGCAGCGTGCGCTACGGGCAGCTCTTCAACGTGCAGCCGTTCGGCAACAGCATGGTCGTCAAGACATTCACGGGCGCGCAGATCCGCCGTGCGCTGGAGCAGCAGTTCGACAGCGGCACCAACACGGTTCAGAGGCCGCGGATACTGATGGTGTCCGAAGGCTTCCACTATGCGTACGACCTGCTGCGCGCGCCGGGCCAACGTGTGTCTGACCTGCGCCTGAACGGCATGCCGCTGCAGGCCGAAGGCCGCTACCGTGTCGCCATGAACAGCTTCCTGGCGGCCGGCGGGGACAACTTCAGCGTGTTCACCGAAGGCACCGAAGTGCTCGGCGGGGCGCCCGATCTGGACGCGCTGGAACGCCACCTTCGTGCGCAGGCCGCGCTGGCTACTGGCGTGGCGGCGCCGTCGACCGACCGCATCCACAACCTCACGCGCGGTGCACCTTGACCCCAAGGCCGGTACGGCGGTACGCGCTGCACCGCCGATGTTCTCGGCCGAACGCGGATAGGATAGCGATGCTGCCTCGCAGCGTGTGCAGCGGCCCGTCCGCCACGCGCGACCCGGTACCGTCGGCGACCCTTCTGCGGCCGTCATCTTCCAGGCGCGTTCGCGCGCCCCTCCACAAGGAATTCACATGACCTCTACCAGCTATACCGACACGCGCCTCCTGATCGACGGCCAGTGGTGCGACGCCGCCAGCGGCAAGACGCAGGACGTGATCAATCCGGCCACCGACAAGGTGATCGGCAAGGTCGCGCACGCCGGCATCGTCGACCTCGACCGCGCGCTGGCCTCGGCGCAGCGCGGTTTCGAGGCGTGGCGCAAGATCCCCGCCAACGAACGTGCCGCCACCATGCGCAAGGCCTCCGCCCTGCTGCGCGAACGCGCAGCCGACATCGGCCGCCTGCTGACCCTCGAACAGGGCAAGCCTTTCGTCGAAGCGCGTGGCGAAGTGCTCGCCGGTGCCGACATCATCGAATGGTTCGCCGACGAAGGCCGCCGCGTCTACGGCCGCATCGTGCCGTCGCGCAACCTGTCTGCGCAGCAGCTGGTGCTCAAGGAGCCGCTGGGCCCGGTGGCTGCATTCACGCCATGGAACTTCCCGGTCAACCAGATCGTGCGCAAGCTCGGCGCCGCCCTGGCCAGCGGTTGCTCCTTCCTGGTGAAGGCGCCTGAAGAAACGCCCGCCTCGCCGGCTGCGCTGCTGCAGGCCTTCGTCGACGCTGGCGTGCCTCCTGGCACGGTGGGCCTGGTCTACGGCGATCCGGCCGAGATCTCGAACTACCTGATCCCGCACCCGATCATCCGCAAGGTCACCTTCACCGGCTCGACGCCGGTGGGCAAGCAGCTCGCCGCACTGGCCGGTGCGCATATGAAGCGCGCCACCATGGAGCTGGGCGGCCACGCACCGGTGATCGTGGCGGCCGACGCCGACGTAGCCCTGGCCGTCAAGGCCTCGGGCGGCGCCAAGTTCCGCAACGCTGGCCAGGTGTGCATTTCGCCGACCCGCTTCCTGGTGCACAACAGCATCCGCGAGGAATTCGCGCGCGCCATGGTCAAGCATGCCGAGAGCCTGAAGCTGGGTGACGGCCTGACCGAAGGCACGACGCTCGGCCCGCTGGCCAATCCGCGCCGCCTGAGCGCCATGGCCAAGGTGATGGACGACGCGCGCGCCAAGGGCGCCAAGATCGCAACGGGTGGCAAACGCGTGGGGAGCGACGGCAACTTCTTCGCACCGACCGTGCTGACCGATGTGTCGCTGGACGCCGACGTGTTCAACAACGAACCGTTCGGTCCAGTGGCCGCCATCCGCGGCTTCGACACGTTGGAAGAGGCGATCGCCGAAGCCAACCGCCTGCCTTTCGGCCTGGCCGGCTACGCGTTCACGCAGTCGATCAAGAACGCACACCTGCTGTCGCAGCAGATGGAAGTCGGCATGCTGTGGATCAACCAGCCCGCAGCGCCTTCGCCGGAAATGCCGTTCGGCGGCGTGAAGGACTCGGGCTACGGCTCCGAGGGCGGCCCGGAAGCCATGGAAGCCTACCTGGTGACCAAGGCCGTCTCGATCATGGCGGTCTGAGCGGCGACAGACGCCCGCCCTGACCTTTTCGGCAGGCCTTTTCTTAAAGGGGCCTGCCGACAGATCAGTTCTGCGCGACGGCGAGCACGCCGTCGATCGCCTGCACGATGTTCTGTCGTGCTTCCAGACCCACCTCTCCCTCGAGCAGCAGCGTACGGATCAGCCCGAGCGTGCGGATCAGCTCGGCCTCCATTTCGGTGAGCAGCGGGATGACCTCGTAGCGCGGGTACGTTCCCTTGGCGCCCAGCGGGCGGCCCGGTCCGGAGAGGTCGACGTCATAGCCTTCCTTGATGGCTGCAGCCTGGGTCTTCATGATGGGGAACGGCTCCGAGTTCGAAAGGCACATTGTGCCTGCCACGCCTGCCGGGGTCGACCCGGCATCGGTCAGTCCGTCGTGGCGTCCGCCTCCAGCAGCACGACGGCCGGGCGCAAGACCGCCGCAATGGGCTCGGGCCGGTGCAGCAGGAAACCCTGCGCAAAGTCGGCGCCCATTTCGCGCAGCTTCATCAACACTTCCTTGTTGTCCACGTACTCGGCCACCGTCTTCACGCCGACGATCTGCGCCACGTCGATGAAGCAACGCACGGCCGCGCTGTCCAGCGGGTCGTCCAGGATGTCCTTGACGAACTGGCCGTCGATCTTCAGCACGTCCACCGCCAGCGACTTGAGGTAGCCGAAGGACGATGCACCCGCGCCGAAGTCGTCCAGCGCAATGCGCACGCCCAGCGCGTGCACCTGATCGATGAAAAGCGACGCGTCCGCCAGGTTGGTGATGGCCGCCGTCTCGGTGATTTCCAGGCAGATGCAGCCGCACACCGCGCTGCCCGCATCGCGCAGCATCTGCGTGGCCTGCCGATGGAAGGCACGGTCGCCAATGGACTGGCCCGACAGGTTGATGCACAGCGAGTCGATGTGCGCGTGCGTGGGCAGCGCGGCCAGCAGGTCGATCGAATGACGCAGCACCCATCGGTCGATGCGCGACGACAGGTTGAAGCGCTCGGCCGCCGGCAGGAACGAACCTGGCTGGATCAGCGTGCCGTCTGTATCGATCATGCGCAGCAGCACCTCGGCGTGCAGGCCCTGCGGCGCGTCGTCGATCATGAAGATGCGCTGGGCGTAGAGCGCGAAGCGGCCTTCGTCCAGCGCCAGTTCGAGCCGGCTGGCCCACTGCATCTCGCCGTGCCGTTCGTGCATGGCCGCGTCGGTGTCGAACCAGGTGTGGCAGCGGTTGCGGCCGGCTTCCTTGGCCGCGTAGCAGGAGGTGTCGGCGGCCTGCAGCAGCGACGCGGTGCTGGCCCAGCGCCGGTCCACCGGCACCAGGCCGATGCTCGCGCCGATGCGAAAGCGCCGGCCATCGTGCACGAACCGGTAGTCGTCCATGCGGTCGCAAATCTGCTGGGCCGCCCGGCCGGCCTGCTCGCTGGTGCAATGCTCCAGGATGACCGCGAACTCATCGCCACCAAGCCGCGCGAGCGTGTCGCGCGAACGCACGGTTTCGGACAGCAACTTGGCCACCTGCTGGAGCAACTGGTCGCCCGCGGCGTGGCCGCAGGCGTCGTTGACCAGCTTGAACTGGTCGAGGTCGATGAACATCAGCGCGTGTTCGCGGCGGTCTTCGTGCGCGCTGTCGAGCGTGCGTTGCAAACGCGCCTCGAACTCGGAGCGGTTGATAAGGCCGGTGAGCGCATCGTGCGTCGCGCGGAAGGTCATCTCGCCGCTCAGGCGCCGCTGCTCGGTGACGTCGTGGAACACCAGCACGGCGCCCAGCAGCTCGCCCTGTTCGTTGAGGATGGGCGACGCGGAATCCTCGATGCCGAACTCCAGCCCGTTGCGGGAGATCAGCATGGTGTTGCGCGCCAGTCCCAGTACGCGCTTTTCCATCATGCAGGCCCGCACGGGCACTTCGGCCGGCATGCGGGTTTCGGCATTGACGATGTGGAACACCTGTTCCAGCGGCCGGCCGATCGCCTCGCTCACCAGCCAGCCGGTCATGCGCTCGGCCACCGGGTTGAGCCACGACACCAGGCCGTCGGCATGCGTGGTAATGACGGCGTCGCCGATCGATTGCAGCGTGACGCGCAGCAGTTCGTGCTGCTCGCCGAGTTCGGCCATCAGCGCGCGGCGTTCGGTCACGTCCTGGAAGGCGCCGGCCAGCCGCGCGGCCACGCCGTCGACCTTGTCGACCGTGCCCACCACATGCACCCAGCGTGGCGCGCCGTCGCTGCGGACCATCTCGAGCTCGACGTCGAAGCCGGTGCATTCGGCCACCGCCAGGCCCATCGCCGCCTCGATGATCGGGCGTGCCTCGGGCGTGAAGAAAGCAAGCGACTGCTCCAGCGTGGGCTGGTAGCCGCGGCGCATGCCGTGAATGCGGCAGACCTCGGGCGACCAGCGCACGCGGCCGTCGCGCAGGTCCAGCTCCCAGCCACCCACGCCGGCGAGCGCGCCGGTGCGTTCGAGAAAATCCTGCGATCGCTTGAGTTCGCGTTCGGCACGCTTGCGCTGCGTGATGTCCTGCGCGGTGCCGTGCACCAGCCATACCTTGCCGTTGTTGTTGCGCACGGCCTCCCCGCGCACGTCGATCCATCGGTGCTCGCGGTCTGCGCGCACGATTTCCAGTTCGACCGAAAAGCTCGCGCCGAATCGCACCGAGATGTCGATGGCGCGGCGCAGGCGGCGCCAGCTTTCGCCCACGTAGTAGCGGGCTCGGCGGCCTGCGCCGGGCGGCGGCCGCCCGGCCTGGAACCCGAAGAGCCGGTAGAGCTGTGGCGACCAGCTGGTGACGTCCTGCGCCACCTGCCATTCCCAACTGCCGATCTGGCCGAGTTCCTGCGCCTTGTCGAGCGCCATGGCGCTCTGGCGCAGCAGGTCGTAGATGCGTTCGCGGCTCTCCATTTCATCGCGCAGATCGGCCTCGATGCGCTTGTGGTCGGAGATGTCGCTCACCTGCATCAGGAAGCCGGCCACGCCACCGGCGAACAGGTCGGGCGCGTAGTGCGACAGGCCGTAGCGTACGGCGCCGTCGGGCGCCGTCATGCTTCGCTCCTCGGTCTGCGCGTCACCGCGCAGCACGGCTTCGATGTTCGGCAGCTGTTCCTGGAACCACTCCGGCCCCTGCAGGTCGCGCAGGTGCATGCCCACCAGCGAACCAGCCTCCACGCCGAACCAGTTCTCGTACTGGCGGTTGGCAAAACGGCACCGCAGGTCGTGGTCCCAATACGCCATCATCGACGGCACGTTGTCCACCACCAGGCGCAGGTCGGCCTCGTGGCGCGCGCGCTGGGCGGCGGCCGCCTTCTGTGCGCCGATGTCACGCAGGAACTGCGTGGCCGAGGCCAGTTCGCCGTCGTCGTTGAATTCCGGCACGAGCGTGAGCGCCACGTCGACCAGGGACTTGTCCATGTGCAGGCGCACCGACTCGTAGCGCTGCGGCCCGCTCTCGCGCAGCGCACGGAAGGCGTGCGCTTCCTGGGCCTGCTGGCCGGTAGGCACCAGCATGCGCAACGGCTCCCCGAGCGCCGAGGTGGCGGTGTAGCCGAACATGTGCTCGGCCGCCGGGTTCCAGCGCTCGATAAGGCCGAGCGCCGAGACGCCGATGACGGCGTCTGCGCTGTGCTGCATCAGGAGCGCGGCCCGCTCGGCGGCGCGCATGTCGCGCCGTGCGTGGCGCAGCGCCCATCGGCCTTCCAGCGCGCGCGCGACCGCCACGGCCAGCTGGCGCAGCGTGTTGCGCTGGCGATCGTCGAGCCGGCCCGGCGCGCGATCGAACACACACAGCGTGCCGATGCGCGTGCCGTTGCCCAGGCGCAGCGGCGCACCGGCATAGAAGCGAAGCTGTTGCGGGCCCGTGACCCAAGGATGGTCGAAAAAACGCAGATCGAGCGTGGCGTCCATGACCTCGAGCAGGCCATCGCCAAGCACCGCATGCGCGCAGAAGGACAGGCCGCGCGGCGTCTCCGAAAGCCCGGGCAGGCCGAGATTGGCCTTGAACCACTGTCGCTCGGCATCGACGAGGCTGACCAGCGCGATCGGCTTGCCACAGACCACCGAGGCCGCCTGGACGAGCGCGTCGAACTCTGCTTCGGGACCGGTGTCGAGCACTTCCAGCGCACGCAACGCGGCAAGGCTCTCTGATTCATCTTCGCGCTTGGGTGCGGCTTTCACGGATGGGCTCCTCATTGACCGACAGACTTGCCAGTCAGAAGACTTTGCCCGCTCACCTGCCTTGCCAAAGCCGCCATCAGCGCGGCTTTGGCCCTTCAGTTCAGGCCTTGCCCGCCAACCCGGCAACGCCGTGCCAGCCTGCGCCACCCGCCGCCGGCAGCGGATTGACTTCGACCGTGATGTGCACGAGCTCTTCGTGAATCCGCAACTGCCGCTTGAAGTCGTCGGGCGTCGCACCCGCTTGCGTGGCCAGCGACACGATGCACGCGTACTTGCCCTTGCCGACGCGCCAGACGTGCAGATCGCACAACGTGGCAGGGATGGGGCTGTCGTCGATCACCTCGCGAATCTCCGCGACCACGGGCGCGTTCATCTCGGCATCGAGCAGCACGCGGCCCGCATCGCGCAGGAGTCCGTAGGCCCAGCCCGCCACCAGCGCCGCGCCGACGATGCCCATCAGCGGATCGAGCCAGCTGGCGCCCCACAGCTTGCCGCCGATGAGCGCCACGATGGCCAGCACCGAGGTGGCGGCGTCGGCGACCACGTGCATGTAGGCCGAGCGCAGGTTGAGGTCGTGGCCATGGTCGTGGTGGCCGTGGTCGTGCCCGTGATCTCCGTGAGGGTGATGGTGGTGGTGATGGCCCCCGCGCAGCAGCCACGCGCAGGCAATGTTGACCAGCAGGCCCACGGCTGCGATGGCGATGGCTTGGTCGTAGTGGATCGCCGTGGGCGAAATCAGCCGCTCGACCGACTGGAACAGCATCAACCCTGCCACCATCACGAGCAGGATGGCGCTGGTGTAGCCGCCGAGCACCTCGATCTTCCATGTGCCGAATGCAAAACGCTTGCTGCGTGCAAGCCGGCGCGCCACGACGTAGACCAGCACCGACAGGCCCAGCGCCAGCGCATGCGAACTCATGTGCCAGCCGTCCGCCAGCAACGCCATCGAATTGAAGGTCCAGCCGCCCACGATCTCCACCACCATCATGGCCGCCGTCAACAGCGCGGCCCACAGCGTGTTGCGCTCGGCCAATGGGTTGCCTTCGTCGAAGACGTGCGAGTGCTGCCAGCCTTGCTGCGCGGCGGCAGCGGTCGAAGAGGTGGTCATTGGAAAGGCTCCATTGATACTGCCCCCCAGTATATGTTTCAACCCGGCCGCAGGCCGCCAAAGCTGCGCCGCAGGCGGCGCAGGCCGAGCACCACGCCGGTGAGCGACAGCGCAAAGCCGCAGGCCAGCGCCATCAGCATCAGCACCTTCCAGAGCGCGCCCGCGCGGTTGAGCAGCGGAAAGTCGAAGGTGTGCAGGCCGTTGAACAGCCAGCGGTAGATGCGGCGACTGCGGTCCATGACCGACACGATGCGACCCGACGCAGCGTCCACGTGCACCCAGGTCCGGCCCGCGTCACCCAGTGTGATGCGGCGTGCGGCGGGCGGCAGCGGATCGTTGCGCAGGTGGCCGTACGCATCGTCCGCGGCAATCGGCGCCAGGCCGGTCACGCCCTGCTGCGACCAGGCGCGGTCCGCTGCAGCGCGCAGCAAGGCGTCGGGCAACGCGGTGGCAGCCGCCGAAAGATCGGGCATCAGGCCTGCCGCGACGACCCACGACGCACCGGTCCCTGCTTGTCGTTGCAGAACCGGCCCGCCGCCGCGCAGCACGACGAAGGCCTGGCCGCCCACGGCGATGAATTCGATCTCGCGCGCCCCGGCCCCTTCGCTCAGTTGTGCGAGCGTGACGCCCTCGACCGCCTGTTCGAGCGACATCCCGCGCCAGCGTGCGACTTCGTCCGTGACCGGCTGATCGACGGAGAAGAGGCGTCCGTGGTCCATCGACAACCAGCCGCTGAAAACCCAGCCGAGGAGCAGCACGCCGGCACTCAGCCCCAGCAGGTGATGCCAGCGCAACCAGCCGCGAAACGGCGAAGCGCCCGAACCCCGGCGGCGCCTCAGATTGACGGTGCGCAGCACGCCCAGCGCAAACCCCAGCAGCGCGGTTGCGATGGCCGCGAGCGACAGCCACCAGACCGTCTGGTCCCATGCGTCGAAGTGCTTGCGCAGCACGGTCGGGTAGATCCAGTGCACCACCGCGCCCACCCAGTTCCAGCCACGCTCGAACCGGGTCGTGCGCTGGAGCACTTCGCCGGTGCGGGCCGACACGTAAAGCTCGGTGCCGGCCGCGTCGCCAAGTTCTGCGCGGTAGAACGGCCGCGCGCCATCGAAGCGCTGGTGCACCGTCCACTGGTCGTGGTCGAGCGGGCCGTGCATCTGCTGCGGCAGGACGGGCTGGCCTGCGAAGCCGGCGGCCACCTGCGCTGCGCGTCTTGCGTCGAGCGCAGGTGCTTCGCGTGCCAGCGCATCGTCGCCCATGGCGCCAAGGCCCTGCCCCGCCACCGCCAACATGCGGCCGCCGGTCAGGTGCAGCACGTAGCGTGGCGCGCCCAGCACGTCGACCAGGCGCAGCCGGTCCACCGGCGTGCCGCCGGCCGCGGCCAGTGCCTGCGAGGGCGTCACACGCAGCGCGGCCAGCGACACCGGCGCTGCAGACGCGATGCGCGCGCCATCGCCCAGCGATGGAAAGGGCACGTAGATCATCACCGCACCCGTCGCGAACCACAGTGCAAACAGCAGGCCGAAGCCGACGCCGAGCCAGCGGTGCCAGCTCGAAAGACGTCGCCCCCACGTCAGCAGCAAGGGCGCCCTGCCGTGCGACTCAGAACCGGACGGTGACGCCAAGCTCGTAGCTCCGCGGCGCGCCCAGCAGCACCTGGGCCGGATAGTTCACGTCGGCCCACTGCGCGTCCGCTTTGTTGGTCGCATTGCCCACGCGGCCGGTGATGCGCACCGACTTGCTCAGCGCATAGGTCGCGTACAGGTCGAGCACGGTGTACGACTTCAGCGTCAGCGAATTGGCGGTGTCGCCGTAGCGGTCGCCGACATGGCGGATGCCGGCACCCAGTTCGAGCGGCAGGCCCCCGACGCCGGTGAAGCTGTTCCACAGGTTGGCGGTCCAGCGCGGGACGTTGGCCGGACGGTTGTGGCTCGCGTCGACACCGTTGCTGGTGTCGACGAAGGTGCCGTAGCGCGCGTCGGTGAAAGCCAGGTTGGCGTTCACGTGCCAGAAGGCGGCCGGCTTGTAGTCGAAGGCGGCCTCGAAGCCGCGCGACTTCTGTCGGCCCACATTGTCCACGGTGTCCGGGCCGGTCTGCGTGAGCAGGTTCTTGCGCTGGATCTCGTAGACCGCCAGGCTCAGGTCGCCACGGTCTTCGTCGAAGCTCGCCTTCACGCCGGCCTCGACCTGCCGCGAGTCGCTCAGCGCGAAGTTCTGGCCGGCGTTGACCAGCAGGATGTTGGAGCCCACCGGGTCCTTGCCCGTGCTGAACTGCACGTAGGGTGCGATGCCCGGCGTGGCCTGGTAGATCGCGCCCACGCGCCAGTTGAAAGGCTTGAAGTCGCGCGAGAAGCTCGATGCGGCCTGGAAGCCGCCGTCCGCGCCGTAGTTCTTGCGGTCGAGCTTGAGCTCTTCATAGCGCGCACCCGCCACCAGCTTCAGCTGCCGCGTCACGCTCAGCGCGTCTTCGACGAACACGGCGGCCTGGTCCCACCTCGTCGGGCTCACACGCCCGACCAGCGGGCCAAAGCCGCCAGCGGCCGGCGCGAGCAGGTCGACGCTGTCGCCATCGGGAAAGCCACGCGTGCGCGTGAAGTCGAGCTTGCTGTAGTCGAGACCGACCACGAAGCGGTTGTCCAGCCCGGCCACGGGCCGCGTGAAGGCGGCGTTGAGCTGGTTGCCGAACAGGTGCTGGTCGTGAAAGACGAAGAAGCGGTCGCGGTCGA
>Ga0308159_1004841_pt1 | contig 11919 bp, 10 predicted proteins | sample PhyCR1_FD_201040 | JGI IMG/M metagenome (GOLD analysis project Ga0308159, IMG submission 201040) | Phyllosphere microbial communities from UC Gill Tract Community Farm, Albany, California, United States - DLSLC.R1 | ecosystem: Host-associated > Plants > Phyllosphere > Unclassified | place: USA...
ATGGTCTGAAAAAGATGCTGGATAATAAAGCATGACCCGCTTGACGGCTAGCGCCGTCGGAGACCCTTGCAATGCCTGACCAAGATGTACGCTTGCAACACCTGAAAGTTTGGCTCGATGAGCAGTTGGCGAATCTGTTTGCGCAACAAGGCTGGGGCACCGTGCCCCCGGCCACGTTGACCGCGGCCAGCAGCGACGCGAGTTTCCGCCGTTACTTCCGCTGGGAAGGCGAGGGTCGCAGCTTCGTCGTGATGGACGCGCCGCCGCCGCAGGAAAACTGCAAACCGTTCGTGGATATCGCCTTTTTGCTGGCGAAATCCGCAATCAATGTGCCGAAAATTTATGCTGAAGACCTCGAACGCGGCTTTCTTTTGCTCAATGACCTGGGCAACCAGACCTATCTCGACGTGATCAATAGCGAAAACGCCGACGCTTTGTTCGACGATGCGCTGCAAGCCTTGCTGGCGTTTCAGCAATTGCCGATGGTTGCGCCACTGCCGAGCTACGACGTTGCCTTGCTGCGCCGTGAACTGGAACTGTTCCCGCAGTGGTACGTGAAACATGAGCTGGGCATTGAGTTCGATGCGGCTCAACAACAGCAATGGCAACACATCAGCGATCTGCTGATCGACAGCGCGCTGGCCCAGCCGAAAGTGCTGGTGCACCGCGACTACATGCCGCGCAATCTGATGCTCAGCGAGCCCAATCCTGGTGTGCTGGACTTCCAGGATGCGGTCTACGGCCCGGTGACCTATGACGTCACTTGCCTGTTCAAGGACGCGTTCCTCAGCTGGCCTGAAGAGCGCGTGCGCGGCTGGCTGGAAAAATACTGGCAGCAAGCCTTGGCCCTGAATATTCCGGTGCAGGCTGATTTTGACGATTTCCTGCGCGCCAGCGACCTGATGGGCGTGCAGCGTCATCTGAAAGTCATCGGTATTTTCGCGCGCATCTGCCACCGCGATGGCAAGCCACGTTATCTGGCCGACGTGCCGCGCTTCTTCTCTTATATAGAAGCGGTGATTGCCCGTCGTCCCGAACTGGCGGAACTGCAAGCGCTGTTCAGCAGCTTGCGTGCTGGAGCGACGGCATGAAGGCAATGATTCTGGCGGCAGGCAAAGGCGAGCGCATGCGCCCGCTGACCCTGACCACCCCTAAACCGCTGGTGCGTGCCGGCGGCGTGCCGTTGATCGAATATCACCTGCGCGCCCTCGCGGCGGCTGGCTTCAACGAAATTGTGATCAACCACGCCTGGCTCGGTCAGCAGATCGAAGACCATTTGGGGAATGGCTCGCAGTTCGGCCTGAGCATCCAGTACTCGCCGGAAGGTGAGCCACTGGAGACCGGCGGCGGGATTTTCCGAGCGCTGCCGCTGCTCGGTGACGATGCGTTTCTGGTGGTCAACGGCGATATCTGGACTGATTACGATTTCAGCGTCCTGCATCAACCGATCCCCGGGCTGGCGCATCTGGTGCTGGCGGACAATCCGGCGCATCACCCCAACGGCGATTTCTCCCTGGTCGACGGCCAGGTGCAGGACGGCGAGCCTGATGCACAGACCCTGACTTACAGCGGCATCGCCGTGCTCCATCCGCAATTGTTCGACGGCTGCAGCGACGGCGCTTTCAAACTTGCGCCACTGCTGCGCAAAGCCATGGCGGCCGGCGAGGTCAGCGGCGAGCGATTGAAAGGGCACTGGGTAGATGTCGGCACACACGAGCGTCTGGCCGAAGCTGAAACCTTGATAAAAGCGAGTCGCTGATATGTTGTGGCCAGGGACTCTGATTGGAGCCGGAGCGGGTTTTGCGATTGCCAGCATTCCGGGGGCCATGCTTGGGGCATTGTTGGGGCAGGCGCTGGATCGGCGCCTGAATCTGCAAAGCTGGGGGCATTTGCGGGAAAGACTTGGCGGCCGGCCGATGTTGCGCAACGACGAACTGTTGTTCGTGTTGCTCGGGCGGCTGGCCAAAAGTGACGGTCGAGTGACGGACGGGCATATCCAGCAGGCGCGCAATGAAATGCGCGCCCTGGAGATGAGCGAGCCGGCCACGCGCCGGGCCATTGCGGCATTCAACCGTGGCAAGTCCGGCAACGACAATCTGCGCGGTTATCTGCGCCGCCTGAGCGCGCAGCCGCATGCCGCCGAAGGCGTGTTGCGCGCTTGTTGGCGGATGGTCTGGGCCGATGGTCGCGCCGGTGTCAGTGAGCGTGAGCTGCTGGCCCAGTGGGGCAAGTGGCTGGGCTGGACGCCGCAGCAGGTGCAGGCGCTGGCCAGTGATTACGAACCGGGCAAGCGGCCGATCGTCAGCGCGGCGGTGAGTTATCAGGAGGCGATGAAGTTGCTCGGCGTCTCGGCGAGCAGCGAACCGGCGCAGATCAAGCGCGCTTATCGGCGCCTGCTCAGTCGCCACCATCCGGACAAGATCGCCGGCACCGGGGCGTCAGCGGCGCAGGTGCGCGAGGCAACCGAGCGTACTCGCGAACTGCACAATGCCTACACGTTGATTCGCGAGCGGCGGGATTTTCGCTAACCGTCAGATGTATGTCGTCTGATCTGGCCCCTTCGCGAGCAGGCTCGCTCCCACGGTGACTGCATTTCAACTGACGAAATGCGATCGAATGTGGGAGCGAGCCTGCTCGCGAATGAGGGCACCTCGGTTCAACGGTCAGTCCGGATTTTGCGGGTTCAACCACCCACGCACCCGACGCAACAGTTGCACTTCCTCAGCTTTTTTATCCGGTAACGCCTTGAGCGCCACCTGGCTGAACGCCGAAGTCTTCAGGCGTTTGCTCGCCTGCATGCGCTCCAGTGCGGCGTTGCGATCCAGCGGCTTGTCCATGTAGAAAATATCTACGGTCGGCAGCTTCAATGTCGGCGTCAGCTCGGCCAATGGCGGCAGGACCTTGGCCGGTGCCTGCGCATCAACCATGACGAACTTCTCGACTTGCGCCGTTTGCTTCTCGCTCAGATAGCGCCCCGCCCAGTAGGCGCCGGTGCCATGGCCGAGCACGACGATGCTGCGCGCGCTCTGCTGTTCGGCATAGGCAATCGCCGCGTCGATGCGTGCGAAGATGCGTTCGGCATCAGCCCGGGATTGTTCCTCGGTGGTTTCGGCGACGACCTGATCGGCCACCTCGGCCTCACCGCCAGCGGCCTGCTCGATCGGCTGTGCGGTGGTTGAATCCTTGCTGCCGGTTTCAGGTGCTTTCGCTGCAGCGGCGGGCTCGACGACACGGGGTGCGATGGCATCGCTTTGCAGGTCGGGCAGGGTGATACTCAGGCTGCTCCACTGCGCATCCGGCAGTTTGCGCCGCAACGGGCCGATTGCCTGCGGCCAGTCTGCGGTTTCGCCGGTGCCGGGAATGATGATCACCGCGCCCTTGGGGTCGGCCGTGTTGGCCGGTTTCCACAGTGCCAGGAAAGTTTCGCTGCCGGCCTGCAGCTGTTGTTGCTCTTGCGCCGGCAGAAGACGTTCCAGTGCAGCGGCTTCTTCCTGACTACGCTCAAGCAAGGGCTGGCGCTCGACCGGTTTCTCTTCGGCGGGTTTTTCTGCTGTGGCGGCAGGCGCCGGATCGGCGGCTTCGACGGAGAACGCACAAGGCAGGATCAGCGACAGGCACAATGCTGGCATTGCCAGGCGATTAACAAAGGGCATCGGTTATTCCAGGCCAGAAAGTATCCCGGCAGCCTAATGGGTTGGTCAGAATTTGTCAGTGTATGAGACTTCAATGAAGCGATTTTGCTGCCTGTGGGTTATCGGCTGTTTGTGGTTTCCCTTGATGGGCTGGGCCGCGCCTGCGCCACCTGCACACCTTGCGCAATTGTCGGCGAGCCAGCAGCAGTGGCTGGCGCTGCACAATGAGCTGCGCGTCGGTCTGGTCTTGCAAGCGCCGTACGCGACGTACGATCGGCGTTTGCAGCGACTGTCGGGTGCCAATGTCGAGCTGATGAAGCTGTTGGCGAAAGCGCTGAATATCGAGCTGAGCTGGCGCAATTTTCAAGACCTCGGACAATTGGAAAACGCCTTGCGTGACGGCGAGATCGATATCGCCCCGGGTCTCAGCCAGACCCCGAGCGCGTTGCGGCTGTGGCAATTTTCCGATCCGTACATGCGCGTGCCACAACTGGTGGTCAGCGACCAGAAGGGCGCCGGCGTGGTCGATCTGGAAAAGCTCGACAGCCAGACCCGCGTCGCCGTACGCATGCCGAGCACCACCGCCGATTACCTGCGCAGCAACTATCCGCACCTGAACCTGCAAGGCGTGCCGCTTGAGCGTCAGGCGTTGCAGTTGTTGTTGAGTCAACAGGCCGCCTACGCCGTCGTCGATGAAGCCCAGCTGGGGCGCCTGTCGGTCGAGCCGGAGTTCGCCGAGCTGGTGGTGGTCGGCGATATCGGTCTGCCGCAACTGCTGCGAGTGGCGTCGCGCCGTGATTGGCCGGAACTGGCCGGCATCGTCCAGAGTGCTTTACGCGCGATTCCGGCCAAGGATCTGGAACAGCTGCACAACCAGTGGCTGCAACCGAAATATCCACGGTTGTCGGAATCGCCAGGGTTCTGGCAGAACCTCAGCCTGTTGTTTGCGGTGATGCTGCTCAGTTGTGCCGCCATCGTGTTCTGGCAGCGGCGCCAGCAGCGCAGCCTGGAACAGCGCCTGCTTGCCGCGCGTGAAGACATCGCCTTGCGCGCCGCCAGTGAAGAGGCCTTGCGTCTGACGCAGTTTTCCATCGATCAGAGCACCGTCGGCATCCTCTGGGTCAACTGGGACAGTCATGTGCGCTACGCCAACCGCGCGGCGGAAAGCATGCTCGGCTATTGCGCCGGTGGTTTGATCGAACGCCCGCTGATCGACGTTGAGCCGGGCCTGCACATGGATCGCTGGCTCAACCTGTGGAAACGCGCGCGGACCAGTGAAGAGGGGCCGCTGAGTTTCGAAACCAGTTGCCTGCGTGCCGACGGCAGTGTTCTGCCGGCGGACGTGTCATTGAGTTTTCTGCGCTTTCGTGACAGTGAATACCTGGTGGTCTACCTCACCGACGTCACCGAGCGGCGTCGCGCCCTGGCGGCGTTGCAGGAAAGTGAAGCGCGCCTGCAGGGCATCGCCGCCAACGTGCCGGGGCTGGTGTTCCGTCTGGAGCGGGCGCCGGTCACCGGGCAGATCGATTTCGCCTACATCAGCGAAGGCAGTGAAAGTCTGGTCGGTTACGCCCCGGCCGTCATCGCCCACCGCGACATGGGCCTGCGCGGTCTGGTGCACCCGGACGACAAGGCCAGTTATCACCGCACTCAGGATCAGGCCCTCGACAGTGACAGCGACTGGTCATGGCAGGGGCGCATCCTCACGCGTCAGGGCGAGCAGCGCTGGGCCGAGATCAAGGCGATCACCCGGCGACTGGAGGACGGCGCGTATGTCTGGGACGGCATCGTCTGGGACATCAGCGAGAGCAAGCGCATCGAGCTGGAACTGGCTGCTTCGCGCGAACAGCTGCGTGAATTGTCAGCGCACCTTGAAAGCGTACGCGAAGAAGAGAAGGCGCGAATCGCTCGCGAAGTTCATGATGAGCTGGGGCAGATGCTCACCGTGCTGAAACTGGAAACGTCGATGTGCGAACTGGCGTATGCGCAACTCGATCCCGGACTGCATGAGCGGTTGAACAGCATGAAGCGCCTGATCGCCCAGTTGTTTCAGTTGGTGCGGGATGTGGCGACGGCGCTGCGGCCACCGATTCTCGATGCCGGCATTGGCTCGGCGATCGAGTGGCAGGCGCGGCGATTCGAGGCGCGTACGCAGATTCCGTGTCTGGTGCAGGTGCCGGACAATCTGCCGGCGCTCAGCGATGCCAAAGCAGTGGGGCTGTTCCGGATTTTGCAGGAAGCACTGACCAACGTGATGCGCCATGCCCAGGCGCACACGGTGGAACTGACGCTGGCGCTGGAGGGCGCTGAATTGTGTCTGACGGTCAGCGATGATGGCGCAGGATTTGTCGCCGCTACCGGTCGGCCGACTTCGTTTGGCCTGGTCGGCATGCGCGAGCGGGTGCTGATCATGGGCGGGCAGTTGCTGCTTGAGAGTGTGCCGGGGGAGGGCACCAGTCTGGTGGTGCGGGTGCCGGTGGGTGAGGTCTGAGATTTTTTTCTGTGGGTGCCGGCGCCTTCGCGAGCAGGCTCGCTCCCACAGGGGAATGCATTTCAGAGTGGGAGCGAGCCTGCTCGCGAAACAGGTTATCTGAGGGGAAGAATGTGATCCGTGTACTGGTAGCCGAAGACCACACCATCGTCCGCGAGGGCATCAAGCAATTGATTGGCCTGGCCAAGGACCTGCAAGTGGTCGGCGAGGCGAGCAATGGTGAGCAATTGCTGGAAACCCTGCGCCATGTGCCGTGCGAAGTGGTGCTGCTGGACATCTCCATGCCCGGGGTCAATGGCCTCGAGGCGATTCCGCGCATCCGTGCGTTGAACAATCCGCCGGCGATTCTGGTGCTGTCGATGCACGACGAAGCGCAGATGGCCGCCCGCGCATTGAAAGTCGGCGCGGCCGGTTATGCGACCAAGGACAGTGATCCGGCACTGCTGCTCACGGCGATCCGCAAGGTTGCCGCGGGCGGGCGTTACATCGACCCGGAGCTGGCCGACCGCATGGTGTTCGAAGTCGGCCTGACCGATGCGCGGCCGCTGCATTCGCTGCTGTCCGAGCGTGAATTCTCGGTGTTCGAGCGCCTGGCCCAAGGCGCCAACGTCAACGATATTGCCCAGCAACTGGCGCTGAGCAGCAAGACCATCAGCACGCACAAGGCGCGCCTGATGCAGAAGCTCAACATCACTTCGCTGGCCGAACTGGTGAAGTATGCGATGGAGCACAAACTCCTCTGAACCCACCACAAGATCCTGTGGGAGCTGGCTTGCCAGCGATGAGGCAATGTCAGTCACATCTATGTCGGCTGACCCACCGCTATCGCTGGCAAGCCAGCTCCCACAGGACTCTTTGTTCAACTCGCGATTCCGGGCATATCTGTTAACGACAATCGCTTTCGCCTGTTCTTGCGGCTCGCAGCCAGCCGCTTGCCGCTGCGTTTGCCAAAACGCGCCATCCTTGTAGGGCAATCCCTACCCCCAACCTTCCATCCGGCTTAAGCCATTCTCTCCTGCGCCCCGATTTGCGCGGCTGTCAGCAGCCACTAGGCTTACCCCACAAGCAGTCATCCACAACAAAGGTGCGGGTATGAGCCAGGTCGATTCAAACGCAGGGGCCAGTGATGTACTGGTCAGCTTTCGTGGTGTGCAGAAGAGCTACGACGGCGAGAACCTGATCGTCAAAGACCTTAACCTCGAGATTCGCAAAGGCGAATTCCTCACCCTGCTCGGGCCGTCCGGTTCCGGCAAGACCACCAGCCTGATGATGCTCGCCGGTTTTGAAACGCCAACCGCCGGCGAAATCCTGCTGGCCGGGCGCTCGATCAATAACGTGCCGCCGCACAAGCGCGACATCGGCATGGTGTTCCAGAATTACGCGCTGTTCCCGCACATGACCGTCGCGGAAAACCTCGCCTTCCCGCTGACCGTGCGTGGTTTGAACAAAAGCGACGTCAGCGAGCGGGTGAAGAAAGTCCTCAGCATGGTCCAGCTCGACGCCTTCGCTTCACGCTATCCGGCGCAGCTGTCCGGTGGTCAGCAACAGCGTGTGGCACTGGCCCGCGCGTTGGTGTTCGAACCGCAACTGGTACTGATGGACGAGCCGTTGGGCGCCCTCGACAAGCAACTGCGCGAACACATGCAGATGGAAATCAAGCACCTGCACCAGCGTCTCGGCGTGACCGTGGTTTACGTGACCCACGATCAGGGCGAAGCGCTGACCATGTCCGACCGTGTCGCCGTGTTCCATCAGGGCGAAATCCAGCAGATCGCCCCACCGCGCACGCTTTATGAAGAGCCGAAAAACACTTTCGTCGCCAACTTCATCGGCGAGAACAACCGCCTCAACGGTCGTCTGCTCAGCCAGAGCGGCGAGCGCTGCGTGGTCGAGCTCGGCCGTGGCGAGAAAGTCGAGGCGCTGGCGGTCAACGTCGGCCAGACCGGCGAGCCAGTGACCCTGTCGATCCGTCCGGAGCGCGTCAGCCTCAACGGTTCCAGTGATCAATGCGTCAACCGCTTCTCAGGGAGGGTGGCGGAATTCATCTATCTGGGCGACCACGTCCGGGTGCGCCTGGAAGTCTGCGGCAAGACCGACTTCTTCGTGAAACAACCGATTGCCGAGCTCGATCCAGCGCTCAGCGTCGGCGACGTGGTTCCGCTTGGCTGGCAGGTCGAGCACGTACGCGCACTCGATCCTCTTTCAGAGGCGCATTAAGCGCCCCGGCAATACCAACACCAACCCTGCACGTGGAGAGAACAATAAATGTTGAGATCCCTGAAGTTCACCGCCCTGACCCTGGGCCTGATGGGTGCGACCGGCGCAATGGCCGCCGGCCCGGATTTGACCGTGGTGTCGTTTGGCGGGGCGAACAAAGCTGCGCAAGTCAAAGCCTTCTATGCGCCGTGGGAAGCGGCGGGCAACGGCAAGATCGTCGCCGGTGAGTACAACGGCGAAATGGCCAAGGTCAAAGCCATGGTCGATACCAAGAGCGTGTCGTGGGATTTGGTCGAAGTGGAATCGCCAGAGCTGTCCCGTGGTTGCGATGAAGACATGTTCGAGCAACTCGATCCGGCGCTGTTCGGCAAGACCGAAGACTACGTCAAAGGCGCGATTCAGCCATGCGGCGTGGGCTTCTTCGTCTGGTCGACCGTCCTGGCGTACAACGCCGACAAGCTGAAAACCGCACCCACCAGCTGGGCGGATTTCTGGGACACCAAGAAATTCCCGGGCAAACGTGGCCTGCGCAAAGGCGCCAAGTACACCCTCGAATTCGCCTTGATGGCCGACGGCGTGGCGCCGAAAGACGTCTACAAAGAGCTGGCGAGCAAGGGCGGTCAGGACCGCGCGTTCAAGAAACTCGACGAGCTGAAACCGAGCATCCAGTGGTGGGAAGCCGGCGCGCAACCGCCGCAGTACCTTGCGTCCGGTGACGTAGTAATGAGCTCGGCCTACAACGGTCGCATCGCTGCGGTGCAGAAAGAATCCAACCTGAAAGTGGTGTGGAACGGCGGCATTTACGACTTCGACGCCTGGGCCATCCCGAAAGGCCTGGACGCCAAGCGTGCCGAAGCGGCGAAGAAATTCATCGCCTACTCGGTGCAGCCGCAGCAGCAGAAGACCTACTCGGAAAACATCGCCTACGGCCCGGCCAACACCCAAGCCGTACCGCTGCTGGCCAAGGACGTCCTGAAAGACATGCCGACCACCCCGGAAAACATCGCCAACCAGGTGCAGATCGACGTCAGCTTCTGGGCTGACAACGGCGAGCAACTGGAGCAGCGCTTCAATTCCTGGGCGGCCAAGTAAGCAGGGGCCAGTGGGGTGGGCTTGCCTGCCCCCCTGTGGGAGCGAGCCTGCTCGCGAAAGCGCCAGTACAGCCAGCATCCATGTTGAATGGGCTGGCCTCTTCGCGAGCAGGCTCGCTCCCACAGTTAGCGGTGTTCCAACACAACAGAGGTGGCTCGCCACCTCTGTAACGATCAAAGATTTGCGGAGTACGTCATGGCCATCGCCGTTCCCCTGAACGAGGGCGCCAGCCCCACCTTGAAGCAGAAGCTCAAGCGCGCCGAGCGGGTCAACCGCTGGAAGGCGCAAGCGCTGATTGCGCCGCTGGTGCTGTTTCTGTTGCTGGTGTTTCTGGTGCCGATCGTGGCGCTGCTCTACAAAAGCGTCGGCAACCCTGAAGTGGTCGGCGGCATGCCGCGCACCGTGACCGCCATCGCTGCCTGGGACGGCCGCGGCCTGCCCGCCGAACCGGTGTACAAAGCCGCCAGCGAAGACCTCGCCGAAGCACGCAAAAACCAGACGCTGGGCGATCTGTCCAAGCGCTTGAACATGGAGTTGGCCGGCTATCGCAGCCTGCTGACCAAAACCGCCCGGGCGCTGCCATTCGCCAGCGAACCGGCCTCGTATAAAGAAGCCCTCGAAGGCCTCGATGAGCGTTGGGGCGACCCGGCCTACTGGCAAGCGGTCAAACGCAACACCAGCAGCATCACGCCGTATTACCTGCTGGCGGCGGTCGACCATCGTATCGACGACCTCGGCGAACTGGCCCCGGCGACCCCGGACCAGGCGATTTATCTCGACATCTTCGCCCGCACCTTCTGGATGGGCCTGGTCATCACCGTGATCTGCCTGCTGCTCGCCTATCCACTGGCTTATCTGCTGGCGAACCTGCCTTCGCGCCAAAGCAACCTGCTGATGATCCTGGTGCTGCTGCCGTTCTGGACCTCGATCCTGGTGCGGGTCGCGGCGTGGATCGTGCTCCTGCAGTCGGGTGGCTTGATCAACAGTGCATTGCTGGCGATGGGCATCATCGACAAGCCGCTGGAACTGGTGTTCAACCGCACCGGCGTGTACATCTCGATGGTGCACATTCTGCTGCCGTTCATGATTCTGCCGATCTACAGTGTGATGAAAGGCATCTCGCCGACCTACATGCGCGCGGCGATTTCACTTGGCTGCCACCCGTTCGCCAGTTTCTGGCGGGTGTACTTCCCGCAGACCTACGCCGGTGTCGGCGCCGGCTGCCTGTTGGTGTTCATTCTCGCCATCGGCTACTACATCACCCCGGCGCTGCTCGGCAGCCCGAACGATCAAATGGTCAGCTACTTCGTCGCCTTCTACACCAACACCAGCATCAACTGGGGCATGGCCACCGCGCTCGGCGGGCTGCTCTTGCTGGCGACCGTGGTGCTTTATCTGATCTACAGCTGGCTGGTCGGCGCCAGTCGCCTGCGCTTGAGCTAAGGGGAATTTGAAATGCTCAGTCCTTACATGTCGCCCATCGAACGGGTGTGGTTCTACAGCCTGCGGATTCTCTGCGGCCTGATCCTGCTGTTCCTGATCCTGCCGGTGCTGGTGATCGTGCCGCTGTCGTTCAACTCCGGCAGTTTCCTGGTCTATCCGCTGCAGGGGTTTTCATTGCAGTGGTACCACGACTTTTTCGCTTCGGCGGAATGGATGCGCGCACTGAAGAACAGCATCATCGTCGCCCCGGCCGCGACGGTGCTGGCGATGATCTTCGGTACGCTGGCGGCGATCGGCCTGACCCGGGGCGACTTCCCCGGCAAGTCGCTGGTGATGGCCTTGGTGATTTCGCCGATGGTGGTGCCGGTAGTGATCATCGGTGTGGCGAGTTACCTGTTCTTTGCACCGCTGGGGCTGGGTAACAGCTTCTTCTCGCTGATCGTCGTGCACGCGGTGCTCGGTGTGCCGTTCGTGATCATTACGGTGTCGGCGACGTTGCAGGGTTTCAATCACAATCTGGTGCGCGCTGCCGCGAGTCTTGGCGCATCGCCGCTGACCGCATTTCGCCGGGTGACCTTGCCGCTGATTGCGCCGGGGGTGATTTCCGGGGCGCTGTTTGCCTTTGCGACGTCGTTTGATGAGGTGGTGGTGACGTTGTTTCTCGCCGGGCCCGAGCAGGCAACGTTGCCACGGCAGATGTTCAGCGGGATACGCGAGAACTTGAGTCCGACCATCGCAGCTGCGGCGACCTTGCTGATTGCGTTCTCGGTGATCCTGTTGCTGACCCTGGAATGGCTGCGGGGTCGTAGCGAAAAACTGCGGACTGCTCAGGTTTAAGGGCCAGATCAAAAGCTTACCCCCTCACCCCAGCCCTCTCCCCCAAAGGGGGCGAGGGGGAAGGGAGCAGGCCGTTGCGCTTTTCAAAGCGTGAGTTCGACTCGGTATCGCAAGTCAGTACACTTCTCCCAAACAACTCGGTCAGTCCCCTCTCCCTCCGGGAGAGGGCTAGGGTGAGGGGCTCTTGATCTTGACCTTATCCAGCAT
>Ga0308159_1004843_pt1 | contig 11911 bp, 9 predicted proteins | sample PhyCR1_FD_201040 | JGI IMG/M metagenome (GOLD analysis project Ga0308159, IMG submission 201040) | Phyllosphere microbial communities from UC Gill Tract Community Farm, Albany, California, United States - DLSLC.R1 | ecosystem: Host-associated > Plants > Phyllosphere > Unclassified | place: USA...
GCCTTTCACCTGTGGTGCAACGGCCACTGGATTGGCTACTCTCAGGACAGTCGTCTGCCCGCCGAATTCGACCTGACGCCTTATCTGCGGCCGGGCAAAAACCGGCTGGCCGTGATGGTGCTGCGCTGGAGCGACGGCAGTTATCTGGAAGATCAGGATATGTGGCGGATGAGCGGCATTTTCCGCGACGTCACGTTAATGCATAAACCGCAGGTGCATCTGGCCGACGTTCAGCTGGAAACCCGGCTCAGCCCGGAGTTTTACCGTGCCGAATTGCGTGCCCGGGTTCGTGTTGCTCTGCCAGCTGACGTCAGTTCACGCTATCAGCTGCGCCTGACGCTGTGGCAGGGTGACCAGAAGATTGCTCAGTGTCAGCAGCCGCTGGGCAGTGCCATTATTGACGAGCGGGGTCACTATCCCGAACGCGCCCTGCTCAGCCTGCCGGTGGAACAGCCTTCGCTGTGGAGTGCCGAAACGCCCCATCTCTATCGCGCCACGCTGGCGCTGCTGGATGAGAATCAGCAGCTGATCGAGGTGGAAGCCTATGATGTCGGCTTCCGTCAGGTCACCATCGACAACGGCCTGCTCTGCCTGAACGGCAAACCGCTGCTGATCCGCGGCACCAACCGTCATGAGCATCATCCGGAGCGCGGTCAGGTGGTGGATGAGGCGACGATGCGCCGCGACATTGAGCTGATGAAGCAGCACAATTTTAATGCGGTGCGCTGTTCGCACTACCCTAATCATCCGCTCTGGTACCGGTTGTGCGATCAGTATGGGCTTTATGTGGTGGATGAGGCCAATATCGAAACCCACGGTATGCAGCCGATGAACCGGCTCTCCGATGATCCCCGCTGGTTCGCCGCCTATAGCGAACGCGTGACGCGCATGGTGCAGCGCGATCGTAATCACTGCAGCATTATTATCTGGTCGCTGGGCAATGAGTCAGGACATGGTGCCACGCACGATGCGCTCTACCGCTGGGTAAAAAGCAGCGATCCAACGCGTCCGGTTCAGTATGAAGGCGGCGGTGCGGATACCGCCGCTACCGATATCATCTGCCCGATGTATGCCAGGGTTGATGAAGATCAGCCCTTCCCGGCGGTGCCGAAATGGTCGCTGAAAAAGTGGATCGGTCTGCCGGGTGAGACGCGTCCGCTGATCCTGTGTGAATACGCGCATGCCATGGGCAACAGCTTCGGCGGTTTCGCTAAGTACTGGCAGGCCTTCCGCCAGTTTCCGCGTCTGCAGGGCGGCTTCGTCTGGGACTGGGTTGATCAGAGCCTGACCCGCTATGACGATCAGGGCGACCCCTGGCAGGCTTACGGCGGCGATTTTGGCGATAAACCCAACGATCGTCAGTTCTGTATGAACGGGCTGGTGTTTGCCGATCGCACGCCGCATCCGGCGCTTTATGAGGCGCAGTGCGCCCAGCAGTTCTGGCAGTTTGCCGTCGATCCCGGCGATCCGCTGAGCTTTACGGTCAGCAGCGATTATCTGTTCCGCCACAGTGACAACGAAGTGCTGCGCTGGCGCATCGAGCAGGCGGGTCGTGTAGTAACGGAAGGAGAAGTGCCGCTGGATATCGCTCCACAGGGCCAGCAGCGGATCACGCTGCCGTCACCGCCAGCATTACAGGGCGAATGCTGGCTGAATGTCGCGGTTCATCAGATTGACGCGACCCAATGGAGCGAAGCTGGCTGGCGTGTCGCCTGGCACCAATGGGCGCTGCCCTCATCGCTGGCGCTGCCATCAAAGCCGGAAAGCGGCGAAGCACCGGACCTGCATGATGATACCCGTGAGATTGTCATTACCCATCAGCAGCAACGCTGGCATTTTTCACGCCACAGCGGCGAACTGACGCAGTGGTTTGTGGATGAACAGCCCACGCTGCTTTCACCGCTTCAGGACTGCTTTATTCGCGCGCCGCTCGACAATGACATCGGCACCAGCGAAGCGGAACGGGTTGATCCCAATGCCTGGGTCGAGCGCTGGAAAGCGGCGGGTTATGACCAGATGAGCAGCCAGCTGGTGTCGATGACGGCGAATGCGTTGCCGCAGGCGGTGCAGATTGAAACGCTGCACAGCTGGCTCGCCAATGGCCAGATCGCCTTTATCAGCCGTAAACGTTATCTGATCAACGCCCAGGGTGAATTGCAGTTGCAGCTTTCTGTTGAGCAGTCGCGCGGATTGCCACCGCCCGCACGCATCGGATTACGCTGTGAGCTGACGCAGATACCACAACAGGTGAGCTGGCTCGGCCTGGGTCCGCATGAAAACTATCCCGATCGCCAGCTGGCCGCGCAGTTTTCCCGCTGGGAGCTGGCGCTGGATCAGCTCTCAACGCCTTATGTTTTCCCGGGTGAGAACGGTCTGCGCTGCGGCACCCGTCAGCTCGACAGCGGCAGCTGGCAGGTCAGCGGCGATTTCGCTTTCTCACTGAGCCGTTTCAGCCTGGAGCAGTTGCGGGAGGCATCACACCGCCACCATCTGCGTCCGGAAGCGGGCTGCTGGCTGCATCTGGATGCCTTTCACATGGGTGTCGGCGGCGATGACTCCTGGAGCCCCAGCGTCAGTCCTGAGTTTTTACTGACTCAGCAGCGCTGGCAGGCTGAACTGACGATTTGCCAGCCGACGCGGGCAGCACTGTCTTCGGACGCCGGTAAAAGCGCTTCAGAAACAGCACGTTAATCAGCACGACCACGGCGGTGGCAAAAAAGACCCAGCGGAAACCGGCCACCGCCGACACCGCGGCGCCCAGCAGCGGACCCGCGACATTGCCGAGATACATAAAGGACTGGTTGTAGCCGAAGATCCGGCCGGTAATGTTGTCACGCGAGTGACGCACCAGCAGCGTCTGCACCGCGGGCATCATCGCGCCATCGGCAAAGCCCAGCAGGAAACGTAATACCCCCAGCTGTGTCGTGCTGGTGACAAACGACATGGCGATAAACAGCAGCAGCGAGATGACCATCGTTGCCAGCAGGATACGCTGCGTGCCGATGCGATCGCCGAGCCGTCCCAGACGAGGTGCGGCCAGCAGCGCAGAGACGCCAGGCAGCGCGGCGATGACCCCGCTAAGAAAAGCGATATTCTCAGCGGTGGGTGCCAGTTCCCGCACAAAGAGCGTCAGGATCGGGTTCACCGATCCGTTGCACATCTGGATCACCATGGTGGTGAAAAAGAGGCAGAGCATCAGTTTTGGATTATCCAGCGAGCGGAAAACCTCGCGTCCGCTGAGCTTCTCCTTTTTACTCACCGGGGTATAACCGGTCTCCTTGATCAGGAACAGCGTCACCAGAAAGCTGACCATCAGCAGCGCTGCGGTGACAATAAACACCGTACGTAAACCGACCCAGTCTGCCAGCAGCCCGCCCAGCATCGGCCCCAGAATCACCCCACCAATCTGGCCGGTTGAGACACAGCTCAGCGCCCAGCCGCTGCGTTCACGCGGCACCTGAGCGGCCACCAGCGCCATGGCGTTGGGAATATATCCGGAGGTCAGCCCCATCAGGGCCCGCAGCAGCAGCAACTGCCAGGCTTCGGTGACAAAAGCCTGTAGCAGAATCACCACGCCCATGCCAAAAGCGGCGCGCAGCAGCATCAGCTTACGGCCTTTGCGATCGGCAAGACTGCCCCACAGCGGCGCTACGGCCGCCGAGACCACAAAAGTGATACTGAAGGTTAGACCCGACCAGAGGCTCAGTGATTCGCCACCGGTTATGCCAAGCTGCTCAAGGTAGAGCGGCAGAAACGGGATAATCTGGCTGATGGCCAGGCCGGTAAAAAAACAGCCAAACCAGACCGAGATCAGGTTTATCTTCCAGGGTTCTATAGTGCGTGGCATGAGCAGATATATTAAAGAAAGGGAATGTTCAGTCTAACGCGGCTATTCTCAGCGTGACCGACAAAACATGGCACAAATGGCAAAAGACCGGATTCCTCTTTGATTCAGCGCAATCACCGGCGCAAATTTTCCAGCCCGCCGGGTTTTTAGCGCGAAGCACGCAGGCGATGGTCTGCCCCGACGCGATCTTCCCTGACCCGGCTCGTCAATATAGAAAAATATGTCATTCTGTTACTGACAACTCTTCACCCCGCTTCTATGTTTAAAAAACCGCCAGCCGCGGCGGTGTGGCAATCTTTTTAATCGGCGCGACATCCTCCGCAAAAAACGGTGCAGACCGTCCGGCTACGCTGAGGCGAACCAGCTTATTTCATGGTTATACACCCTTATGCTCAGGTGTAAGGGAGGGGGTCTTGTTTTAGCGGAGGTGGGTAATGAGAGTACAACCTAACAGTGCCAGCCGTGCTATCAGCGACTATTTTAACAGCCCGGACTGGCGAATACCGCCTGAGTCCGATCTGCTGGCCGTAATTCTGCGTGAAATAATGGAAGCGGGAGAACCCGCCACCAATAAAGCCCTTATTGCGCGGGTTATCGATAAACTGGAAGTGGAAGGCGACGAGACACAGTTGCAGCGTTATCGCACCCTGCTGGCGCAGTTGATCGACACGCAGCCGGAGGCGTAAACCCACCACCTACTTCACCCAGCGAAATTTATCCGCTTCGCTGATGCTGGCCCGTCCGCTGCTGCGCTGAAACAGGCAGAGTTCCCGTCCACGCTTATTTTTCATCTGCGGCTGGGGATAGCGTCCTTCCAGCAACAGTGCGCTGTAGCCCGTGTTGTCGTCATACTCGATCGCCTCGCCCAGCACCTTTACTTTGCTCAGATGACTGGCGTTAATGCAGGCCTGCACCATCACCTGACGGCTCTTTTGCCAGGCCTCTTCACTGGAAGCCTGCGCCAGTGTGCTGCTGAGTAATAATGCGGGCAGAAGTGCCCCGATTATGCGTTTCATCTTCTCTGCTCCTGTTACGGCCTGAAGCCGCTAAAAAAATTCCCGCCGGGGCGGGAATAAACAAGACGAGCACTATCTATTGTGTGACGAGGAAGTTTCTTAAACGCGCTGCTATCCTCGCCTGCCGTTATGACAAACCTATGACATCTTTGCCGTTAACCACAATAAACTGAGCTGATATTGCCATTTTTGTCAGCCAGGAAGTTCAGCCGGTTAAGGTTGAAGTCCATGGTGACGGCAGAATTATAGGGAATGGCGCGGACCTTCTGTTCGAAGTGCTGACCCTGCAGCGCGGTTAACGGTTTGCCGACATAATTCTGAAACTGAGAGGCACCACAGCGGTCAGCTTCGGGATCGTGCGCCACACTGGCGTTATCGGGCTTAGAGGCAGATTGACAGGCGGTTAATGCAAACAGCCCCACTACCAGCAGCCCTTTTCCATAATATTTCACGTTGATTCTCCTGTTGGACGTGTAAAACCCTGCCCCAAGAGTAGCAAAGCGCACCTGCTGACCTGAACCCCTAAAAAGTAAAGTTGTTACAGCACGATTAAACGGGTCGCGGCACAGATCATTTTTTAAGATTAATCGCACTCATTGCCTAAAAAAAGCACACCAGGAAACTACAATATTAAGAATAGTCTTAGTCCTGTGGAGGTCATGATGGAACTGATTATTTTTGTCGTCTGCGCAATGCTGATGACCGCCGTGGCGGTCAAAGTCCGTTAAACGGGTTCAGCCTGGTTCTGCGCGGTTCTTTCCAGAAGCGTACTGAATGCAGCCAGCGGCATCGGTCGACCGAGGAAGTAGCCTTGCCCCTCTTCGCACGAGAGCTGTTTTAGCTGGTTCAGCTGCGCTTCTGTCTCAATTCCCTCAGCCGTAATTGTCAGGGCAAAGGCGCGTGCCAGCGCAATAATCCCCGCGACCACTGATTGCGCCTGCTGCGACTCCGGGAAATCTTTCATCCAGGAGCGATCGATCTTCAGCCCATTAAACGGGAAGGTTTTCAGGTAGCCCAGGGCAGCATAGCCGGTGCCGAAGTCATCAACGGTTAACCTTACCCCGAGTGACCGTAAACCCTGCATCACCTCAAGCGCATGCTGCGGATGTTCAAAGGTCACGTTCTCCGTGATCTCCAGCTCCAGCCGGGTAGCCGGCAGGCCGCTTTTCGCCAGCACATCTGCAACCCGCTGTACTAAATCGCTGGTGCGGAACTCCATTGGCGAAATATTAACCGAAACATAGCGATCGCCCCCCCACCCCAGCGCATCCTCACACGCCCGCATCAACACCCAGTCGCTGATGGTGGCGATGAGACCGCTCTCTTCCGCCAGCGGAATAAAGTGCTCGGGGGTAATCCACTCATCCGGCGCAATCTGCCAGCGAATCAGCGCCTCGGCACCCGCCAGCTGACCCGTCAGCAGTTGATAACGGGGCTGATAGTGCAGGCGAAATTCATTGTTCTTCAGCGCTTTCTCAATCCGCCGCGCCATTTCACGCTTATCCTCACGCTGACTGGCCATCTCATTGGCATACCAGACCCACTGATTGCGTCCCGCTTCACGCGCTTCATTCAGGGCGATATCCGCCATTTGCAGCAGCGCTTCCGGATGGCTGGCATCCTGCGGTACACAGGCAATCCCCATGCTGACGGTGAGATAGTGGACATGCTGGCCGGTGCTGATGGGCTGCTGAACCTCATGCACCAGCTGAGCACAACGCTGATCGACCCGCTCACGGTTCGTTTCACGCAACACCAGCACAAACTCATCGCCACTCAGCCGCGCCACCAGCTCCTGCGGGCCGATACAGCGCTTCAGACGCTGCGCTATCTGGCTCAGCACCTCATCGCCCGCCGCATGGCCCCAGGTTTCATTAATCGGCCTGAACTGATCGAGATCGAGGGTAATCAGCGTCAGCGGCGCAGCGCCATCAGGCAGTTCAAGGTGTAGCGTCAGAAACTCCTGCAGCTGTACGCGGTTCGACAGGCCGGTTAAGACGTCATGACGCGACAAAAAATGAATGCGCGCCTCGGCTTCCATGCTCTGAGTGATGTCCGATACCGTGCCGCGAAACCCGATACGTCGCGTGTCATGCCAGATTGTTTTCGCGACCAGCTGGCCGATACGGCGGTTGCCGTGCGCCGACATAAACTGACAGCGCAGTGGCATCTGTTGCCCCTCCTCCTCCTGACGCTGCAGCCAGGCGACCAGCGAATGGCTGGGATGCGTCAGCAGGTGATCGATGTGACGGCCCAGCCAGTGTGTAATATCGTGGCCAGTCACGGTTTGAAAGCGCGCTGACAGGTAAATCAGCCGGCCCTCTCCATCCGTTTCCCAGATCCAGTCTGACGCCGCCTCAGCGAGATCGCGAAACCGCGCTTCACTGTTGGCCAGCTCCTGCTGACTGATCGCCAGCAGGGCAAAGCGCCGGTCAGAGAGAATCGCATTGGAGAGCGCATGGCGGCTTACGCGATGGGTGATAATGCCAATAATGATCGCCATGAGCATCAGCAGTGGTAACAGAAACCAGACCAGGCCCATGCCAGGCATCTTTGGCGTCCAGCGCAGCACAATCAGATCGCCACCGGGTAACGGTTGCACCATCCGCGGTTCTCGCAGGGCATCCCCTGCACTGACGGGCAGGCGCAGTTCGCGCACATCCAGCGTGGCGCCCAGCGCCTGTAATTTGGCAGGGGTGAACAGATTCACAAACACCATGACTGACGCTGGCCCCGCCATTGGCGGCATATTCGTCAGTTTGCCGCTGCCGATGGGGGCGGCAACCACAATGGCGGGCAGATGATTAATCAGCGCATCACGGGTTATCGCCGCGTCGTTGCGCTGACGTGCCGCCGCAATCAGCGCTGGAGTCTCTTTTCCCAGCCAGGCTTCCAGCGGCGTATCCACCAGCTGCCCATTAATGACGCTGTACGTGGTGCGACCCTTGCCGTCGACCACGAACACGCCCTCATAGTGATACTCTTCGTAGAGGCCCGGACCAAAGTTCTCTTCGTCATAAGCCCAGACTTTGTTGACCCTGACATGGAGATTACGCCAGGCTTCGCCCCAGAACGCATAGTCCCGGATATCCGTGACCATCGCCTCCTGACGATTTTTCCACGCCTGCTGCATCAGCAACTGGTCATGCTCAATCGATAAGCTGTTTTGCCGCTGCGCAATCGTCAGTACCATCAGCATTGAGAGCACCAGCACGCCAAACAGCAGCAGCGAAAGTGTGCGCAGGCTGCGCCGCGTAAAGCGGACAGTGCGGTCTTCAGCGGCATGTCTGAATGGAGGCGAGGGTGGCGCCGGAGGGTTAGAAGTCATTAAGAGTGCTCACTACACAGTCAGAGTTTGAGATGAAGGGCCTGCAATACAACATGCAGTGCTGACCAGATTAGTTTCCTCAGTTATCGGCGCGCGCGCGCTGGTGTTTAGTCTGCGGTTAACATTTTGCGCTTAAATATTGTGTTACAGGCTGACTCGACAGCGATCTGGTGCATTGCTACTATGCGCTAACCTTCGCTGGCAGAGTCGCCTATGAATACCAATTCCGACAGAGTGACACTGACGCTGTTCTACGTCGGCAGCTTTGTGGTCTATTACCTGGTTACCATGCTGATCACGCTGTTCCCTAATTACAGCGTGCTGCGCAATGACGGCCTGCTGGTGCCGGTGCTCTGTCTGTTCGAATTTGCTGTTATCTACCCGCTTTACCGCTTTTACTGCCAGCGCCGCACCGACCTGCCGCTGGGTGAACTCTGCACGCTGCAAACTCTGCTGTTTACTGGCGCGCTATTTGTTCTGATGGCCGCACAGATGCAGTTCATGCAGCCGGAAGGATGGCTGGTGATGCAGGCCCAGCAGGGACGTAATTCGCTGCTGATCCTGCTGCTCACCGCCGTGCTGCTGGCGCCGGTGTTTGAAGAGGTGCTGTTCCGCGGTTTTCTGTTACAGGGCTTTTTGCTGTGGGCGCCGCGAAGTCGCTTCGCCTGTATGCTGCTGACCTCACTGCTGTTTGCGGTGATGCATACGCAGTATGTGCACTGGCAGACCCTTATCGCCCTGACGCTGTTTTCGCTACTGCTCTGTTACGCCCGGCTGCGGAGTAACAGTCTGGCGCTGCCCATCTTCCTGCACACGCTGAATAACCTGATTGCGCTGCTGCCCGCCTGGTATTTCGCAGGCTAGCGCCAGGCCCGCCCCTTCTGACACACCTTACAGACCGCCGCATCACCCCCTGGCTGGCGGACCATAGCTCACGCTGACAATGCTGCCCCGGCACGTTTGTCTATACTGGATGTTAAAAAGGGATAAAAAGCACCACAGTCCGGACCACCAGACCGTGTAAAGGAGAGGATCTATGTTGATAGGATTTGTGTTGTTAGTGAGCGCATGCGGCTACGATGCCTGCGAGGCGCTGCCGGTATCAGAGCGCATCTATCCGACGAAGGTCGACTGTGAAACGATGGCGAACCGCATTCATAAAGTCAGACCGAATGTGGTACTGCTGTGCGGCGAAGTACATCGCTAATTCAGGGCCAGGTTCAATAAAGCAGGGCTGTAACGTTGCAAGCTGACGCTTTAGCGTACAAAATATAAGCTGTTGTTAACCATTATCGTTGTGAATCCCATGAAAACATCACGCCCCCGTCGTCCTGGTGGACGCTGGGTTTACTATCTTTTGTATGATGGCATTCTGTGGCCCTGCCCCGTCCGATGGGAGTGGGAGAGCAGCTATGGCGGCTGGTTGCCATTTTACTACACGCCAACCTTTGAGTTTGTGGTGGGCGATCCCCGCAAGGCTTATCGCATTGCGCGCAGCGATGTGCGGGCTAAAAGGCGCGAGGATGCCTTTGTCTGAGCGCGTTTATCGCCACGGCAGCCATGAGGCAGTAAGCAGATAGTGAACCGCTTCCAGCACAATAATCACCATTAATAATATGCCCAGCGTGTGGCGGCCAATCCCCTTCATCTGTTCAGGCCCAGATCATGGCAGCCCAGCGGATCAGCAGCAGCGCGCCACAGATGCACAACAGAACCAGCACCATCTTCCAGTACTTTTTGGCTGCCCGGTATCTTGTCACCTCAGTTTCCTCTGTTCAGAAAGCGAAGATGCGCCAGAAGGCGCATCTGTTCCGGTCAGCAACAGGACCGGTGAGGCATAGCATAACGCCCGGGCCGCCAAAAGGCGACCCGTTACCGGCATCAGTTGTTCAGGGTGTAATCCAGCGTAATTTCCGCGTTCAGTACCTGAGAAACCGGGCAGCCCGCTTTGGCTTTATTGATGATCTCATCGAAGGTCGACTCATCAATGCCTGGCAGCGAGATGGTGCTGGTCAGTGCCACTTTGGTGATGGCAAAGCCATCGCCTTTTTTATCCAGCGACACGTCGGCCGTGGTATCAATGCTTTCCGGCGGATGACCCGCGTTGCCCAGCATCAGCGACAGCGCCATAGAGAAACAGGCTGCATGCGCCGCACCAATCAGTTCTTCCGGGTTGGTGCCTTTGGCGCCTTCAAAACGGGTGTTAAAGCCATAAGGCTGCTGGCTCAGCACGCCGCTCTCGGTGCTGACGGTACCTTTGCCTTTGATATCGCCTTCCCAATGCGCTGAACCTTTCTTATGAATGGTCATGTCGTTCCTCCTGTTGGTAAAGAAGCTAAGTATAGACAATACATTCATTTTCGCAGGCTCAACTCACCGCGCGGGGACGTGGCGGTGTGCTCTGCGGTGCCAGTAACGCTTCCGCCTGCACCAGCGAATCGCGGGTAATTTCACCTATCGACTTCGCGCCGGTCAGGGTCATGGCAACGCGCATCTCTTTTTCAATCAGCGTCAGCAGGTTTTCTACGCCGCGCTGACCGTGGGTTGCCAGCGCATAGATAAATGCCCGTCCCAGCAGCACGCTGTCTGCGCCCAGCGCAATCATCCGCACCACATCCAGCCCGTTGCGAATGCCACTGTCCGCCAGAATCGCGATGTCACCTTTTACCGCATCGGCAATGGCTGGCAACGCACGCGCCGAGGAGAGCACACCATCCAGCTGGCGTCCGCCGTGATTAGAGACCACGATGCCATCGGCGCCAAAGCGCACTGCATCACGCGCATCTTCCGGATCGAGAATGCCCTTGATCACCATCGGTCCATCCCAGAACTCGCGGATCCACTCCAGATCGCGCCACGAGATAGAGGGATCGAAGTTATTCGCCAGCCAGCCGATGTAATCTTCCAGCCCGGTAGGCTTGCCCAGATAAGTGGAGATATTCCCCAGATCGTGGGGACGCCCCTGCAGACCCACATCCAGCGCCCACTGTGGATGGGTGACCGCCTGCCAGTAACGACGCAGCGCCGCGTGATTGCCGCTCATCCCGGAGTGCGCATCGCGATAGCGCGCGCCCGGCGTGGGCATATCCACGGTAAACACCAGCGTAGAGCAACCGGCGGCTTTGGCGCGCTCCAGCGCATTGCGCATAAAGCCGCGGTCACGCAGCACATAGAGCTGGAACCACATGGGACGCTTAATCTGCGGGGCCACCTCTTCAATCGGGCAGACCGAGACCGTCGACAGGGTAAACGGAATGCCTTTCAGGTCTGCCGCGCGCGCCGCCTGCACTTCACCCCGGCGGGCATACATGCCGCACAGGCCGACCGGTGCCAGCGCAACCGGCATCGACAGGGTTTCATTGAACAATTTGGTTTCAAGACTCAGTTCCGACATATTTTTCAGAATGCGCTGGCGCAGCGCCACATCCGAGAGATCCTCGACGTTACGACGCAGGGTGTGCTCGGCATAGGCACCGCCATCAAGATAGTGAAACAGGAACGGCGGCAGGATACGTTGCGCGGCCGCGCGATAGTCACTGGCAGCGGAGATAATCATCAGTCAGATTCCTTTGGGTTGCGTGTGTCGTTATCCGGTAAGCGGGTGATGCGCGCCTGACGCGCTTCATCTTCATGCAGGCTTTTCATGGTGGTGTGCACGAATCCCAGATGCTGCATCGCCGCCTGGCGCGCAGCTTCGGCATCGCCCGTGAGGATCGCATC
>Ga0308159_1004844_pt1 | contig 11909 bp, 6 predicted proteins | sample PhyCR1_FD_201040 | JGI IMG/M metagenome (GOLD analysis project Ga0308159, IMG submission 201040) | Phyllosphere microbial communities from UC Gill Tract Community Farm, Albany, California, United States - DLSLC.R1 | ecosystem: Host-associated > Plants > Phyllosphere > Unclassified | place: USA...
CTTGGCGCGGGCCACTTCGGCGGGTTCGCCGATCAGGGCGCGCAATTGCGCTTCGGTGGTGATGGTCTGGGAAGCGGGGGAGCGTGTTGTGGCAAGGGTCATCGGTTTCACCAGCGACGTGATGGGGGTGTCATTTTGCTGGTTTCGATGAAGCCGAACTCCAAAGAGAAGCCTTGAGCCTCGTCTCTTGGCTGAGTATTGGTCTCTTTGTTCCCTTGTGTTCACGGGGTTTCGTAACGTAACGGGCGGTTTGGAGAGGGAACAAACAAGACCTTGAAACATTAATTACTTCGCATTAATTAGCAAAAAAAGTCCATACAAATCAATGGGTTGAAAACGGCGGACAGATTGATGCAATGCGGTAAAGAACTCCGGCACGCATGTTGCGCAACACATGCATCTTTTTGTTCAAGAGGGTGCCATGACCGTAAATCAATCCGCTTCCGAGCTCGCTCCGTCCTCAGGCGTCGCGCCTGTGGTTCTTGCCCAGGCCAACACCGGCGCTCCTTCGGGTGTCGTGGCCCCCGTGGCTGCCTCCACCGCTTCGGCCTCCGGGCCTGCTGCGGGCGTCGGCACCTTGTCCGATGCAACGCCGGGTACCGCCATCATGCGCGACGGCCTCCGCATTCCTGCGGAAGGCACCCAGACGCTGATGGCAGGCGACCGCGTGGTCGTGCCCGAAGGCGGCCAGGCCGGCGTCTCGTTTCCCGGCTCAGCCGGCAACAAGGCACCGCTGGTCGGCACCTTCACCGGCGGCACCGATGCCACCATCGCCACCACCAAGCTGCCAGGCGGCCTGGAACAGGTCGACGTGGACCTGGCCTCCGGTGACCTCGTCGTGACCTCGCCAGACGGTGACGCGGATGCGGCTGCGCTGGCTGTCAAGAAGAAGGTCGCCGCAGGCGGCGGCATCGGCCTGGGCGAATTCGCCCTCGGCGCCCTCGGCGCACTCGCGCTCGGCGCCGCACTGAACAATGGCAGCGACAGCAACAACGGCTCGGCAGCGCCGGTCCCGTCGGAAGAGGGCGATGCGGATGCCGATGCCGATGCCGATGCCGATGCTGATGCTGATGCTGATGCTGATGCTGACGCCGATGCCGATGCCGATGCCGATGCTGATGCTGACGCCGATGCCGATGCCGATGCTGATGCTGATGCTGATGCTGATGCTGATGCCGATGCCGATGCCGATGCCGATGCCGATGCCGATGCCGATGCCGACGCCGACGCCGATGCCGACGCCGACGCCGATGCCGATGCTGATGCTGACGCCGATGCGGATGCCGATGCCGATGCGGATGCCGATGCCGATGCCGATGCCGATGCCGATGCGGATGCCGATGCTGATGCTGATGCTGATGCTGATGCTGATGCCGATGCGGACGCCGACGCAGACGCCGACGCAGACGCCGACGCCGACGCCGACGCAGACGCAGACGCCGACGCCGACGCAGATGCCGATGCCGATGCCGATGCCGACGCCGATGCGGATGCGGATGCGGATGCGGATGCGGACGCCGACGCCGACGCAGACGCCGATGCAGACGCCGATGCCGATGCCGATGCCGATGCCGATGCCGATGCGGACGCCGATGCGGACGCCGATGCAGATGCAGATGCAGATGCCGATGCTGACGCTGACGCTGACGCTGACGCTGACGCTGACGGCCTGCTCGACCCCGCCCAGGAACTCGTCAACAACCTGATCGGCACGATCGACAGCACCCTGCTCGACGGTCTCGGCCTGGGCGGCACGCTGGCCCCGGCGGTCGGTGCGATCGACGGCCTGGCCGACGCGCTCGAAGACCTGCTCGCACCGCTGCTTGGCGACGAATTCAACCCGAACGATCCGAACGGCCTGGACCCTGCGGACGACGTCGTCGCCTCGGTGGCCGATGGCTTGGCCGGCCTGCTGACGCCCGTCATCGACGGCCTGCTCGGCGAAGGCGTGGCCAGCGGCCTCATCGACCCGCTGACGACGCAGGTCGACTACGTGACCGACGGCCTCTCGACACTGCTGGAAGGCAGCCTCGGCGGTCTGCTGGGTGGTCTGCTGGGCGGCGGAATGGGCGGTGGTGGTGGTGGCACGGGCGACAGCCTGCTCGCACCTGCTGACGGCGTGGTCGACACGGTGGTTGGCGGCCTGGACGACGGCGTGCTGGCCGACCTAGGCCTGGGTGGCACCTTGGCACCGGTCAGCGACGCGGTCGACGGCGTGACCGACCTGCTCGACGGCGTGCTCGCTCCCGTCCTGGGCAGCGACTTCGTTGCCAATGATCCGAACGCGCTCGACCCGGTCGACGACCTGGTGGGTGACGTCACGGCACCGCTGACCGACGTCCTGTCGCCGGTGGTCGACGGCCTGCTGGGCACTGGCGCAACGAGCGCGGTGATCGGCCAGGTGACGACGCAGGTCGACTACCTGACGGACGGCGTGGCCGGCCTGCTGGACGGCACGGTGCTCGGCGATGGCCTGCTGGGTGACCTGCTCGGCGGCGGCTTGGGTGGCGGCGGCGGCGGCACCGGTGCGGCGCTGCTGGACCCCGCCGACGGCGTGGTCGACACGGTGTTGACCGGTCTGGACGACGGCGTGCTTGCGGACCTGGGCCTGGGCGGCAGCCTGGCGCCGGTAGGCGAAGCGGTCGACGGCGTGACCGACCTGGTGGGCGGCGTGTTGTCTCCAGTGCTGGGTGACGGTTTCGTTGCCAACAACCCGAACACGCTGGACCCGGTCGACAGCCTGGTGGGCGAAGTCGCGGCACCGTTGAACGACCTGCTGTCGCCCGTCGTCGACGGCCTGCTGGGCGCGGGTGCCACGGGCACCGTGCTCGGCCAGGTGACCACGCAAGTGGACTACCTGACTGACGGCGTTGCAGGCCTGCTGGACGGCAGCGTACTAGGTGGCGACCTCCTGGGTGGCGACCTGCTCGGCGGTGATCTGCTGGGCGGCGACCTGCTGGCCCCTGTCACCGACCTGCTCGATGGCGTGCTCGGTGGCGGCACGGGCGGTGGCAACGGCACCGCGTTGCTCGATCCGGCCGATGCGATCGTGGGCAACGTCGTGAGCGGCCTTGACCACGGCGTGCTGGGCGACCTGGGCCTGAGCGAAACGCTGGCGCCGGTCACTTCCGCCGTGGACGGCGTGACCGATCTGGTCGACGGCGCGCTGGCCCCACTGGTCGGCGACAGCTTCAGCACCAACAGCCCGAACATGCTCGACCCGGTCGACAGCGTGGTGTCGGACGTGACGGGCGGGGTGGGTAGCCTGGTGAGCCCGGTCGTCGATCAGCTGCTGGGTGCAGGTGCGACGAGTGGCCTGGTCGGCCTGGCCGACACGCAGGTCGACTTCGTGACCGATGGCGTGGCAAACGTGTTGGGCGGCGACCTGCTCGGTGGCGATCTCCTGGGCGGTGATCTGCTCGCGCCAGTCACGGACCTGCTGGGTGGTGATCTCCTCGGCGGCGACGTGCTGTCGCCGGTGACCGATCTCCTCGGTGGCGATCTGCTGGGCGGCGACCTCCTGGCACCGGTGACCGATCTCCTTGGTGGCGACCTGCTCGGCGGTGACTTGCTCGGCGGTGACCTGCTGGCGCCGGTGACCGACCTGCTCGGTGGCGATCTGTTGGGCGGCGACCTCCTGGCACCGGTGACTGATCTCCTTGGTGGCGACCTGCTCGGCGGTGACCTGCTGGCGCCGGTCACGGACCTGCTGGGTGGCGATCTCCTTGGCGGCGACGTGCTGTCGCCGGTGACCGACCTGCTCGGTGGTGATCTGTTGGGCGGCGACCTCCTGGCACCGGTGACCGATCTCCTGGGTGGCGACCTGCTCGGCGGTGACTTGCTCGGCGGTGACCTGCTGGCGCCAGTCACGGACTTGCTGGGTGGCGACCTCGTCGGAGGCGACGTGCTGTCGCCGGTGACCGACCTGCTCGGCGGTGATCTGTTGGGCGGCGACCTGCTGGCTCCGGTCACCGACGTGCTCGGCGGCAACCTGCTGGGTGGCGAACTGCTGACGCCGGTCACCAACCTGCTGGGCGGACTGACGGGCGGCGCGGGCGGTGTGGGCAGCATCCTGACGCCTGTCACCGACCTGCTCGGCTCCGGCATCCTGAGCTCGGTGACCAGCGTGGCGGACGCCAACACGGGTGGCACGGCGGCAACGCCGGTCAACAACCTGCTGCACGGCCTCCTGGCCTGATCGCCAGCACCACCCACTGAAGCGGGGCGGACGACTCGACATCGTCCGCCCCTGCAGAAAGGAATCCGAATGCCTCACAGATCCACCCTGGTCGCGCTCGTCGCTGCCGCCGCCTTGGTTGCTGGTTGCAGCATGCCCAAGAGCGGCAGCGACGATGCGACCTATTACTACTCGAACAAGGGCGCGTCGGCCGTTGCGCCGGTTCGCCCCATGCCCACGCCCGTGGTCAACCAGGCCGGCCCGCAAGGCGTCGCGCGCATCGTGTACTTCGACTTCGACAAATACATCGTCAAGCCCGAGTACCGCAGCGTGGTCGAAGCCCATGCCAACTTCCTCAAGAGCCGACGCGGCGCGAAGGTCACGCTCGAAGGGCACACGGACGAACGCGGCGGTAGGGAGTACAACCTCGCCCTGGGGCAGCGACGGGCCGAAGCGGTGCGCAACGCGTTGACCGTGCTGGGCGTGCCAGACAGCCAGATCGATCCGATCAGCTGGGGTGTCGAAAAACCGGCCTCGCTCGACAAGACGGAGCAGGGTTACCAGCTCAATCGCCGCGTTGAATTCACCTATCGCTGACATCGACGATGCTGCCACCGTTGTTACCCGTTCTTCCTTTCCTGACGGAGGTTGCTTGATGCTTCTGAGTGACCAGCTGCGTGCCTGCCACGACTATCTGAGCGAGCAATGTACGGCGCTTCCAGCGCCGTACCCCGCCTTTGCTCTTTTCTTCTCGGTGACGGACGGCACGCGCCGCGCGCATGTCGCCTTCTCCAGCGGGCTAGACCTGGAGACTGCCTGGAACGAAGGCGTCGCCCAGCTGCAGCAATGGATGGCACTGCAGCCGTCCGAACCCGCCTGGCTGCGTGTCGACTGGGTCGAAGGCGCGCGCGGCGTGAGCTGGAACCGCCTGGTCGAACAACTTGCCGTGACCAAGCGCGGCTACTTTCGCTTCGGCATTGCACTGGACGAAGGCTTCGAACAAGCCTTCACCGAGCAGGAGCTCAACGCCAACGCGATGCTCTACGGTGGCACGCAGATCGATCACGCCGTGGTCAACACCAACAACTTCCGGGTGTATGCCCGCGCGCGCTTCGGCCCCAAGGTGGCGCTGGAACTGCCGCCGAGTGGCCTCGCCTACCTGCTGGCCACGCGCGGCGTGTTCTGTGACGAAGCGGGCATCGCCCATCCGCTGGGCGGCATCGGCATGAATGCAGGTCGGCGCGAGGTCGGAACGCTCGACGCCGACACGGTGTACGACCTGGTCGACCGTGGCGCCTCCTACCTGGCGCGCCAGGTCAAGGACGACGGCATGTTCGTCTACGGTCACTTTCCGTGTTTCGATCGGCCCATTCCGACCTACAACACGCTGCGCCATGCCAGCTCGCTCTACGCCATGATCGAGGCGTGGGAACTCACGCGCGACGACGCGCTCAAGGTGGCCATCGACCGCTCGATCACTCAATTGACCACCGAGCTGATCCGCGTGCGGGCATTGCCGGACGGACGCGAAGCAGCCTTTCTCATCGACACCGCCGACGAGATCAAGCTCGGCGGCAATGCGGTCTGCCTGCTGGCGCTGGTGAAGTACTGCGAGGTCATGGACACGCGCCAATGGGTGCCGCTGCTCGAGCAACTGGCGCAGGGCATCCTGTGGATGCAGGACCCGGTGTCGGGCGGATTCAACCACGTCTTCCATGCCAAGGACCTGTCGCTCAAGCAGGCCACGCGCATCATCTATTACGACGGCGAAGCGGCGTTCGGGCTGATGCGCCTTTACGGGCTCACCCGCAATCCGCGCTGGCTGGCTGCGGTAGAACGGGCATTCGGCCATTTCATCCGCGCCGAGCATTGGCGCGCGCACGACCATTGGCTCAGCTACTGCGTGAACGAGCTCACGCGCTGGCGGCCTGAAGAAAAGTATTTCCGCTTCGGACTGCAAAACGTCATCGACCACCTGGACTTCGTGCTCGAACGCAAGACGACTTTCCCGACGCTGCTCGAGCTGATGCTGGCAGCCAACCAGATGGTCGAGCGGATCAAGGAGATGCCGGCGATGCAGCCGTTGCTCGCCGAGCTCGACCTGCCCAAGTTCGAGCAGGCGCTCGAACACCGCGCGCACTACCTGCTCAACGGCTTCTTCTGGCCTGAAATGGCCATGTATTTCAAGAAGCCATCGGCCATCGTCGATTCGTTCTTCATCAGGCACCAATCCTTTCGGGTACGTATCGACGACGTCGAGCACTATCTGTCGGGTTTCGTGGGCTATCACAAGCTGCTCCAGTCGCGTGAACGCGCGGTTCTGCCAGCGCCTGTTGTGCAGTTCACCCAATCGATGGACAACGACGCCGCAGAGGCGGCGACGCAGGCCGTGGTCCAACCACGCACGAAGCGCCAGCGCAAGGCCCTGGCCGCATGAACACGATGACGCACCGGCCCTGGTGGCAGCGCACTTTTCGCCTGGTCATGGTGTGGGTGCTGTTGATGCTCGTCTGCGCGCATCTGGCCTTGGTAATGGCCGGTGAAACTGCCCCAACAGCTGCTTTCCCGTGGGACGCGGCGGCTGCGCGACAAAGGGTAAACACGGTGGTCGCGGCGGCTTTGGCTCGACCATTAGAACTTTCTAATTCCGGAGATTGCGAGCGTTACAAAAGAGCGTGTGAGATAGCTGCAACATCGGGTTTATTAAGTAACAAGTAAGTGACAATTGCGGCGACAGCCCCGTAGGTCGGGCATCGAACAGCGATCACTCCATGCTCAAATTTCTTCTGCCCAAGCAACTCGTGGCCCAGGCGCCCACTGAACCGGGTGCCAGCATGTATGCGGGTGCATTGGGCGAAGCGTTCAGCGCGGCCTATCCGTTGATCCGCAGTGCGGCCTGGGGATCGATCCCGATCAGCCTGTTCGGGCTGCTGCCATCGATCTTTTTGCTGCAGGTGTACGACCGCGTCATCTACCGCAGCGGCACGTCCACGCTGTACGTGCTGGTGTGCGGCATCCTGACCTTCCTGGTCATCGAGTTCTGGCTGCGCACGCGGCGCTCGCGCTTATTGCGCGATGCAGGCGCGGCCATCGACCATCGCGTCTCGGGTGCCTTGCTGGAATCGATGCTGCATCGCCCGCTGCGCGCGCTGGAGGCGCGGCCGGCGTCGGCCTGGTTCCTGTTCTTTCGCGACGTGGGGTCGGTGCGCGGCACGGTCACCGGCGGCCTGGCCACCTCGATCTTCGACCTGCCGATGGCCATCTTCGCGCTGGTCGTGATCGGCGTCGTGGCGCTGCCCGTGCTGCCGGTGGTGATTGCCTTCCTCTGCATCATCTCGTTCCTGGCATGGTGGTGGGCCGACGAGGTGCGCGCGGGCCGTGTCGAGGAAATCCAGAAGGGTCGCAGCCTGGAGCGCATGACGTCGGAGATCTGCCAGGCGCGCGAAACGCTCAAGACGCAGGCCAACGATGCGCCCACGATCCAGATGTGGCGCGAGACGTACAACGCATGGCTGGCGGAGAGCTTTCGCAAGAACGGCGAGATCGAGACCGCACGCGACGGCACCACGGTGCTGCTGACGATCTTCTCGGTGCTGGTTATCACGGTGGGGGCCATCGCGGTGATGCAGCAGTGGATGACGGTGGGCGGCCTGGTGGCATCGAACATGCTAGCGATCAAGGCGTTGCAACCAGTGGCCGGCCTGGCGTCGAACTGGCGTTCGCTGGCGACGGCTTCCGAAGCCGCGGCACGCCTGGAAAAGGTGCTGTCCGAACCCATCGAGAAGTCGCCGGGGGACGTCGACCTGCCCCAGCCGCAGGGCCGCATCGTGCTCAAGGACGTGTCGTTCAGCTTCGTCGAAGGCGCACGCCCGGTCATGGAGAAGGTCAACCTCGATATCGGGCCGGGCGGCCTGCACGTGATCGTCGGACGCAACGGCGCAGGCAAGTCGACGCTGGTCAAGCTCATCGCCGGGCTTTATCAACCCACGCGCGGCACGGTGAGCATCGGCGAGTACGACGTGTCGCAGTTCTCGCGCGAAGAACTCGTGCGCTGGATCAGCTACCTGTCGCAAGAGGTCTACTGGTTCGGCGGGCCGTTGGTCGACACGCTGCGCCGTGCAGCCCCCGGCCAGACCGACGATCAGATCCTGGCGGCCTGCCGGCTGGCCGGCGCGCACGACTTCATCTCTCGCATGCCCAACGGCTACCGCACGGAGATCGGCGAGGGCGGCACGGGGCTGTCCGTGGGTGAACGCCGCAAGCTCGCGCTGGCGCTGAGCTTCCTGCGCAAGCCGTCGGTGTTGATGCTCGACGAGCCGAGCAACGACCTTGACTTCCAGAGCGAGCGCACCTTGCTAGCCACGTTGATCGCCGTGGCGCGCGTGCGCACGGTGATCGTGGTCACGCATTCGCTGCGCATCGTGTCGTCGGCCACGCAGGTCTACCACGTGACTGGCGACGGCGACGTGCAGCAGGGCAGCGCGGCCGACATGGTGCCGCGTCTCTTCGGCGTGAAGAAAGCCGTGCCGGTGACGGGCAGCGACGACCCGGTGGCCGTTCCTTCTTCCATGGTCTGAGGCCACGATGCAGTCTTCAAAGAATTCAGATCTGCCGCGCGTGCTGCAGGGCCATGCCGATGTGGGTGGCGATGCTGGGGGCGCGCAGGTGTCTTCGAACCGGCCGTCGGCGCCGAGTCGTCGGCAGTGGCTCATCGGCGGGGCCATTGCCGTGCTGGCCGTGGTCGCACTGGGCTTTCCGATGGAAACGGTGGTGGTGTCTTCAGGACGCGTGATTCCCTCGGACCGCGTCAAGTCGATCCAGCATCTGGAGGGCGGCATCGTCAGCGCCGTGCTCGTGAAGGAAGGCGACAAGGTGCAGCAGGGGCAGTCGCTCGTGGAGATCGACCTGGGCGGCGGCGGGCTCAACCTGGAAGAACTTGCCGCGCGCCATGCGGCCACGCTGGCCACACGCACGCGGCTGCAGGCCGAGAGTCGCGGCCAGGCGCTGACCCGCACGTCTTTTGGCAACGACATCGACCCGTCGGTGTTCGAAGGTGAGTCCGGCGCATTCGCGGCGCGCGCGCTGGAGCAGCGCGGCGTCATGGCCGGCGCGCTGTCGTCCCTGGAACAGGCGCGCAGCAAGCAGATGGAGCAGCAGGCCAAGGTGCAAGGCTTGCAGGACAAGCTGGCGTTGATGCAAAAGGAGCAGGAGATTTCCGAACAGCTGCTCAGCGAGAAACTCATCGGCCAGGTCGAGGTGCTGGAAAAGCGCCGGCAGATGGAAGGCGTGCGCAGTGACCTGGCGGTGGCGCGGCAGATGCTGGTCTCGGGCAGCGGCGCCATCGCCGAGGCGCAGGCCAAGATGGCCGAGGCCGAAGGCCGCTACCGGCGCCGCGCGTCGGACGAACTGGCCACGGTCGAGCGCACGCTGGCGAGCTTGACCGAAGACCTGTCGCGTGCGCGTACGCAGCGCTCGCGCACGGTGGTCAAGGCGCCGTCGGACGGCATCGTCAAAGGCCTGCGCAACCCTGGACCAGGCTGGGTCGTGAAGCCCGGCGAGCCGATCCTCGAAATCGTGCCCGACGAGGACCAGATCATGATCGAGGCCAAGCTGAGCCCCAACGACCGCGGCTTCGTGCATGCGGGCCAGGCCGTGCGCGTGAAGATCACGGCCTACGACTTCCTGCGTTATGGCGCGGTCGATGGCAAGGTCATGCTGGTGGCCGCCGATGCCGACCGCGACCCTGCTTCTCCCACCGCATCGCCGTACTACCGGTTGCTGGTGAGCACCGACCAGAACATCGTCGGGCGGCCGGAGAACCGCATCACTGCCGGCATGGAGGCCGAAGTCGACCTGCTGGTCGGCCGCGACCCCTTCATCTGGTACATGCTGCGCCCGGTGCTCAAAGTCAGTCGCGAGGCCTTCAGGGAACCATGACACGCATCGATCGATTCCCAGTGGGTGCGATGCGCCCTGCGGCGCTGGTGGCGGCCATGTGGACGGTGGGGGTCGTCGCCGGTGCCTTGGCGCCGCCGTCGTTCGCGCAGTCGCCAGATGCCGCACTGCCGCCGCCCTTGTCGAGCTTGGCGAGCTTGGCGCCCTCGGCGTCAGGCAGCACCGAAGTCGCGGCGCTGCAGCCGACGCGCCGCCTGTCGAGCCCGACGCTGGGTGCGTTGAGCTATGCCACGCGCGTGAAGGCCGCGCTGCTGCAGGTGGCGCAGGAGCATCCTGAAGTGCAGTCGGCGCAAGCGGCGGCCGACACCAGTGGCTTCGAGGTCGAGGCGGCCAAGCGTGCGCGTTTTCCGCGGCTGAAGGTGGGCACGGCGTCGGGCACCTATAACAGCGGCGCCGACAACGCGTCGTCGCAAAGCTACCAGCTGGTGACGGCCGAAGTGCGCACCAGCCTGATCGACGGTGGCGCCATCAGCGCACGCACGCGCGCTGCTGAGATCGCGACAGACGCGAGCAGCGAAGCGGTCAAGTCGACATCGCAGAAGGTCGTGCTCGACGCGATCACGGCGTACCTGCAGGTGCAGCGTTTCGATTTGAAAAAGCAGATCGCGCACAAGTCGACCGAGATCCTCGACGAACTGGCCCGCGCCGAGCAGCGCCGCGTGGCATTGGGCGCCACGGGCCAGAACGACCTGCAAATGGCGACGTCGCGCCGCGCCGGCATTGCCGCGCGCGAGGCCGACTTCGAGGCGCAGCGCGGCGAAGCGCTGGCCAAGTTCCAGACGTACTTCAAGTTCGCGCCCAACATCGATCGTCTGCCCATGGTGGCCGTGCCGATGCAGTGGCAACTGCGCTCGCAGATGGAAGCGCTCGCGCTGGCCGAAGAGCGCAGCACCGAGATCACCGAAGCGCGCAGCCGCGTGGAGCGGGCCCGTGCGCTGGTCGACCAGCAGGAAGCGAGCGTGTATCCGACGCTCGACGCCGTGCTCGTGAAGACCAAGGACCCGCGCGGCGTGTCGCCGTCGGAGCCCACGCGTGCGGCCTTCGAGCTGAACTGGAACTTCGGCAATGGCTTCGAGCAATCGCTGCGCATCAAGTCGGCCTTGGCGGAGGTGAGCAACCAGGAGTCCAAGCTGGAAGGCGTTCGACTCAATGTTTCGGAGCTGACGTCGGCGTCGTGGAGCCGTTCGATGTCGGGCCGCGAACGCGAGCGGCAACTGATGACCGCCGTGGCCGATTCCGGCCAGGCCTTTCGCGGCCGCAGGCGCTTGCTGGAGTTCGGCCGCACCACCTTGCCGGTGGTGCTGGACGCGCAAGTCGAGTACTACACGTTGCTGCTCGACTATGTCGACGCGGTGTACGACCTGCGCATCTCGGAATTCCGCCTGGCGCGCACGACGGGACGGCTGTACGTGGCGCGTGACGAAAGCAACACGTGGATCGACAGCCTGTTCATTGCCGGCCAGCGGCCGACGATGACGCAGGAGGGCCTGTTCGTGCTGCCTTGCGTGGCGGGGGCCGGGGCGTGCAGCGACGAAGACAATGGCGGCGGTGCGACGACTGGGTCGGCATCGGCGTCGGGGCTGGCGCTGCGGCGGGTGCAGCGGCTGCCGGGTTCTTGACGGTTTGGGGTTCGGCGAGCGACTACGGGTCGAGCGGTTCGTCGATCAACTGCAACAGTTGCAGAACCCCGAGGCGAATCTCTCTCAATCCGGCAGGACGCACTTGAGGTGCGGCGGCAATGAGGCGCCCAAAACTGCCAGGCTCTGCATCGATTTCC
>Ga0308159_1004845_pt1 | contig 11908 bp, 10 predicted proteins | sample PhyCR1_FD_201040 | JGI IMG/M metagenome (GOLD analysis project Ga0308159, IMG submission 201040) | Phyllosphere microbial communities from UC Gill Tract Community Farm, Albany, California, United States - DLSLC.R1 | ecosystem: Host-associated > Plants > Phyllosphere > Unclassified | place: USA...
GCCAGCAGATAGGTCGTGATCAGGAGGAAGTCGGCCGTGCCGAGCACGTGGCCGGAAGGGAACGAGAAGGTGCGGTCGGGCCCGAACAGCATCTCGGCGACGGGCGGCCGCGGGTGCTGCACGAGCGGAGCGATCACCTGCGCGAGGATCACGCCGGTCGCCATGCCGACCAGCAGCAGCAGCGGCCGCCAGAGGTGCTTGGCCAGGATGATCCAGCCGATCAGCACGACGAGCACCACGATCGGCAGCACGATCGGCCCGAACAGCACGGCCAGCGCGATCATGGGCCCGGTCCGGTCGCGCTCGACGCGCGCGTCGAAGAAGTCCTCGACCGGTCCATCGAGCCGCTCGATCCCGGTCTGCGTGAGCACGCCGAGCAGGATCGCGACGAACGCGACTCCGCCGAGCAGCGTCAGCAGGCCCGCCGTGATCAGGAGGCGGCGCCGGGCGGCCGCGGGGAGCGTGCGCTCCTCGACGACGAACTTCTCGTGCCAGGCCGAGAGCCGGGCCGTCTTCGAGCCGCTCATCGCGGGGTCCGGTCCAGGGAGCACGGGGCGGTGCGGGTGGTCATCGGCGGGCTCCTCGATCGGTGCTCGCGGCGGTGCGGGCACGCCAGTCTGGCGCGCCGCATCGCTCCGGGGCGAGGCTTGCGCGGCGCGGCCCGGGATGCAGGGGCCGCCGCCGGCTCTCGCGCGATCGAGTGGGCGGGTCCATCCTGGGGCGATGATCGACGAGAAGCAGACCCTGCTCCTGTACCTGCAGGAGGGCCGCGACGCCCTGCTGAGCAAGCTCGGGGGCGTGTCGGAGTACGACGCTCGCCGCCCGCTGGTGCCCACGGGCACCAATCTGCTCGGGCTGGTGAAGCACGTCGCGGGCACCGAGGCGGGCTACCTCGGCCTCGTCTTCGGCCGGCCGTTCCCCGAGCGTCTCGCCTGGATGGAGGACGACTCCGAGCCGAACTCCGACATGTGGGCCACGGCCGAGGAGTCGCGCGAGGAGATCGTGAGCCTCTACCGCCGCGTGCACGCCCACTCCGACGCGGTCGTCGCCGCCCTGCCGCTCGACGCCCCGGGCGTCGTGCCGTGGTGGACGAACCGCGACGTGACCCTGCACCGGATCCTCGTGCACATCGCGGTCGAGACCCACCGGCACGCGGGCCACGCCGACATCGTCCGCGAGCTGATCGACGGCCGGGTCGGACTTCGCCGCGAGGGCGACAACCTGCCCGAGGGCGATGCGGCCTGGTGGGCCGCCCACCGCGCGCGACTCGAGGCGGTGGCGCGCGCGTCGGAGTGACGGTGCGCGCCGATCCGCCTGCAGAAGTAAGGCTGAGGTGCCGGATCCGTCGATCCAGGGCCGCATCCGGCCCCTCAGCCTTACTCCTGCGGGAGAAGCGCTCCCGTTGTCGCGCGACCGGACCGATGCGCAGAGGAGCCTCCAGCGCGCCTCGTCAAGGGGTGGGTCCGCCGGTGGCGGCGTCCTACCGTCGGAGAAGACGGATGCGGGGATCCCGCACGGCGCACGACCGGGAGGACACCATGCAGAAGCTCTACTACGCCAGCGGATACGTGCTCCTCGGCGACACCATCTGCACGGCGGTCGTGGAGTACGCGCAGGCTCTGGCCAACGTCGGCAAGTCCGACCTCGTCGTCGTGCCGTCGCTGTCGGACGAGGGCATGCTCGGCGAGACCCGGCTGCTGCTGGGCCCGGCGAGCCAGCTCTTCGCGAGCCCCGCGCTCGACCGCGGCGTCGACCTCGACGACCCCGACGCGGTGGAGTCGATGCGCGAGAAGACCCGCCGCCTGCAGCCCGCGCGGCCGCAGGCGCAGCCGGCCGAGATCGACGACGACGACTTCCTCTAGGGCCTGGTGGACACGAGACCGTGTTCACCGGTTCGAGGGCCTACTTCTCGAGTGTCGTGCTCGGGCTCTCGCCGAAGCGGTGCGCGTACGACGCCGAGAAGCGGCCCAGGTGCGCGAACCCCCAGCGGTGCGCGACCTCGGTGACCGTGACGGTGCCGGAGTCGCTCCCGCGCAGCTCCTTCTGCACCGCGTCGAGGCGGATCCGCCGCAGGTAGTCCAGCGCGGTCATGTCGAACTCGCGGCGGAACTCGCTCTGCAGGGTGCGCAGGCTCATGTCGGCCGCCTGCGCGATCTCCTCCGTGCGGATCGGCAGGTGCGCGTTCTCGTACATGTACTCGACGGCGGTGCGGAGCCGTCCGCTGCGCGGCACGAGGAGGTCGGTCTGCGCGGTGAGGACCGCGTGGGGGAACGTCTCGAGCAGCGCGATCGCCGCCGCGCGATTCGCTTCGCTGCGCAGGAGCGGCGTGCTCTCGTCGGAGTAGATGACTCGCGCGATCGCCGCGACGGTCGCCGACCAGCGCCGCAGCGTCTCCCCGGTCGGGCGCGCGGTGGAGTCGAAGAGCAGCGGACCGCCCTCGACGCCCTCGACGTCCTGGGCGACGCCCTCGAGGTAGGCGCCGTCGAAGTGGATGAGGTTCTGCCGGTAGTCGTGGAACTCGAAGGCGGTCGGCCGGCCGTTCACGAACATCGCGGGCTGCCCGAGCTGCAGCGCGACCGGATCGCCGTCGATGTCGGTGACTCCGGTGCCGGCGGTCAGCCACGAGACGACGTACTCGCCCTCGGTCTGGATGCGGCCCTGCACGGAGCCGCCGAAGTAGCTGCCCCGGAGCGTCACCTCGGAGTCGCCGACGGACGTGTAGCGGTACGCGAAGTCCTCGCCGGGTTCGACGGCGAAGCGGTGGCCGTTGTAGGCCCCCTCGAACATCAGGCGGGCCTCGTCGATGTCGTGGCCGCTGATGTCGGAGCGGACGACGTCGGGGGAGGAGTCGTTCATCCCGAGGAGCGTCCCACGCGGGAGGGCCCCGCGTCGATGCGGTGGAGGGCGCAATTCGTTAAGCGGATAAACGATTCAGGGGCCCGTACGCCCGGGTCATCGCGTGCACCGTCGCACTGCGGAACTCCGAGAGCAGGACGACCGAGTGCCGGTGGCGTCCCTGCACGGCGAGCGAGAAGGCGTCGCCCGAGGCGGAGTCCCACCACGCGTCGACCTCGTCCGCCGGGATCCGGACCGTGCCGTCGTCCTCGCTGAGGACGAGGGCGTCGGGGAGGACGAGGAGCGTGCCGGTCACTCCGTGCACGCGGGAGGAGCAGGTGAAGACCGACTGCGGATCCTCGCGGCCGGCGAGACCCAGGAAGTCGGTGATCTCGACGGTGGGCGCATCGAATGCTGTGCCGGTCATCGTGCTCCCCCTTCTCGAGGCTTCCCCCGGGTCGTTCTCGACGTCACCGGAGGAGGTCATCGTGGCTCAGGCCGCGTTCGTCAGGCCGACGCTCTCGGGCTGCGGTGCGGGCTCCGGGATGACGCGCAGGCCTCGACCGCTGTTGGCCTCCTCCATCAGCGAGCGGACCCACGTGGGGTTGATCGCGGGCATGCGGCTCCCGTTGAACGAGAACTGCAGCGGGATGGCGGGGTGCAGCCAGAGCGTCTGCCGTCCGGTGCCGTGGGTGTTCGACGCCTCGATCTGGAACGCGAACGCCTCGTTGCGGCGGAACTTGTTGATCATGACGATCTGCAGGTGCGCGAGGGCGCGGTCGTCGATGTCGTGGGCGGTGGCGGGAGTGCCGTAGAGGAGGGAACCCATGTTCGGAGTCCGTTCTGTGTGATCGCCGCGGTGTCGGCCGCGACTCGTGCGGGGCGTCCCGACGGATCCGTCGGGGGTGGGGAGTTCGGGGGGGCGGTGCCGGCTCGAGGGAGCGGCGTCCGTTCGTCGCCCGGTTCCGGAGTGCGGAGTCGCGGGGCGGTGGCAGGTCGACGGGGATCGCTCGTCCCGCCGTGACACCAAAGTAGGGGAGGGGCAGGGGGCGGTCCCGGTTCCTATCCGCTTTGCGAAACCGTGCTGCGAGCTGCCCGCAGGCGCCTGTGGGGTGCCTCAGCGGAGGGTCTCCGCGCGGCGCCGGGAGCCGCTCAGAACGCGTAGCGGACGCGGCAGTAGGGCAGCTGCTGGTGCAGCAGCGCGAGGAAGCGGTCGAGCGCGGCGCGCTTGAGGTCGCGGCGATAGCGGATGTTCACCGCCCCGTTCTCGGAGACCTTCGACTCCTGCACGCCCGGGGTCCAGAGCAGCTCCTCGGCCTTCGGGTGCCAGCCCGTGTTCACCTCGTGCAGCCGCTCGTTGTGGGTGAGCAGGATCACCTCGGCGGCGAGCTGCGCCTTCGCCCGCGGGTGCAGCGCCGCGTCGAGCTGCTGGAAGAGCTCGGCCCAGTCGCGCTGCCAGGTGGGGGTGAGGATCACGGGCGAGAAGTTGACGTGCACCTCGTAGCCGGCGTCGACGAAGTCGTTGATCGCGGCGATCCGCTCGGCGATCGGCGAGGTGCGGATGTCGGTGACCTTGGCCGTCTCGGCGGGCATCAGCGAGAAGCGGATGCGCGTGCGGCCGAGCGGATCCCACTCGAGCAGCTCGCGGTTGACGTACTTCGTCGCGAACGAGGCCTTGGCGGTCGGGGACATGCGGAACAGCTCGCAGAGGTCGCGCACGTTCTCGCTGAGCATCGCGTCGACCGAGCAGTCGCTGTTCTCGCCGATGTCGTAGACCCACGAGTCGGGGTCGCACTGGTTGCCCTCGGTCTTGGGGCCCTGCTTGGCGATGTGGCGGGCGAGGTGCCGCTGGATCTGCTCGATGTTGGTGAAGACGGTGACGGGATTGCTGTAGCCCTTCCTCCGCGGCACGTAGCAGTAGACGCACGCCATCGCGCAGCCGTTGGCGTGCGACGGCGCGATGAAGTCGGCGGAGCGGCCGTTCGGACGCGTGACCAGCGACTTCTTGACACCCAGCACGAGCGCCTCGGTCTTGATCCGCACCCAGCGCGCCACGTTGGTCTCGTCGCCGTGCACCTCGGGGATCATCCAGTGCGACTCGACCGGCACGATCTCGGCGCCGGGCCAGCGCGCGACGATCTCCTGCCCTCGCGGCTGCTCGAGCGCCGCCGGCTCGGCGTAGATGCGCCGCACGTCGAGCAGCGTGCGTTCCCGGGTCGCGGACATGAGTCCGTTCTACCGGCGACCTCCGACATCGGGCGCTCGGCGGCCCCTTCGTCCGTCGATGACGCCCGCAGTAGAGTCCCTCGCATGAGCGACACCGTCGAGCCCGCGGCCGACCTCCCCGCCGATCTTCCGGCGGACCTCGTCGCCGCGATCGCGAGGGTCGAGGAGGCGCTCGCCGCGATGGCCGCCGGCGACGCCGATCCGTACCGCCGCTGCTGGGCCGACATCGACGACTCCACCCTCTACGGCGCGTTCGGCACGATCGAGCGAGGCAGCGCCGCCATCGACGAGACCCTGGGCTGGGTCGCGAGCCGCTTCACCGACGGCGAGCTGCGTCCGCATTACGACGTCGTGCACGCCTCCGGCGACCTCGCCTACACGGTCGGCCGCGAGCTCGGCTCGACCCGCCTCGACGGCGGCGAGCCGCGCCCGCTCGTCATCCGCGTCACCCACGTCTACCGCCGCTTCGACGGCCGCGGCTGGAAGCTCGTGCACCGCCACGGCGACCACCCGCCCCGGCTCGAGCGCTGACCACCGCCCGCGTCGCGCAGGATGGGGGCATGGACTCGACCGCCGACTGGTACCGCCGGGCCGCCCGCGAGCTCGCGCAGACGTCCGAGCTGCAGGTGGGCTGGGCCCTCGAGGTCGCCGGGCGCGACGACCTGCTCGCGCTGATCGACGAGCTGCCGCGCGCGCACCGCCAGCCCTCGCTGCTCTTCTCGGTCGCCCGGTACCTGGGCGCGCCGACGGAGGCGTTCGCCGACTGGCTCGTCGCCGAGTGGCCGCGCGTCGCACCGGTCGCGGCCGAGCGCCTCACCCAGACGAACGAGGCGCTGCGGTGCGCGCCGCTGGTGGCCGCCCTCGAGCGGATCACCGCGCCGGACGAGCCGATCGCGCTGATCGAGATCGGCGCCTCCGCAGGTCTCTGCCTCGCTCCGGAGCGCTACTCCTACGCCTTCGCGACCGGCGAGAGCATCGTGCGCCTGGGCTCGGGCGGCCCGCTGCTCGAGTGCACCGTGACCGGCGGATCCGCGCCCGCGCGCCTGCCGCTCGTGGCGTGGCGCCGCGGACTCGACCTGCGGCCCCTCGATGTGCGCTCGGCCGACGACCGCGCGTGGCTCGAGGCGCTGCTGCCGCCGGACCGGCCGGAGCGGACCGCGCGGCTGCGCGAGGCCGTCGCGGTGCTGCGGGAGGATCCTCCGCCGATCGTCGCCGGCGACGCCGCCGACGCGCTGCCCGCCCTGCTCGCGCAGGTGCCGCGGGGGATGCGCGCCGTCGTCGTCTCGCTCGGCACGCTGGTCTACCTCCCGCGTCCGGCCCGCGAGCGCGTGCTCGACGCGGTCGCGGCGCACGGGGCGAGCCTCGTCACCCTCGAAGCGGAGTCGCTGCTCGCGCACCTCGTCGCACCCCGCGCCGCTCTCGCCGCTCCCGAGCCGACCCCGTTCCTGCTCGCCGCCGACGGCGTCCCGCTCGCGTGCGCCACCCCGCACGGCGGGCGCCTGTCCTGGCTGACCTGACCGCCGCGCTCCTCCACTCCTCATTCTCGCGGAGTCGATCGAGGCCGGGAGGACGGCCGCGGTCGAGTCCTCACGAGTTGTCGTAGTCGAGCCCGAGTACGACGACTTTCGCGGACTGGGCGGAGGCGCGAGGACGGCCGCGGTCGAGTCCTCACGAGTTGTCGTACTCGAGTCCGAGTACGACAACTTCTGAGGAGTCGGCGCCGCTACAGCGCGTCGACGAACATCTGCGTCGCCTGCGGCACGTAGGACGCGTTCGTCGCGGGGTCCCAGCCGACCAGCGCGACGACGTTCCCGCCGACCCGCGCCGTGATCCCGACCAGCGTGAACGGGCTCGAGCCCACCGCGCCCGTGACGGTCCAGCCGACCGACTCGTCGGTCCCGGTCGTCGCCGGCACCGTCTGCGCGACCGTCGTCTGCACCGGCACACCCTCCATCGCGAACAGCGCCGAGCCGCTCGCGCAGCGCTCGAGGGCGCCCTTCGCGTCGGCCACCAGGGCGGAGGCGGCGGTCGGGTCGGCCGCGCTCGCCACCACCGAGGTCATCGAGCGGTCGTTGCTCGTGCCGTACTGCACCGTCGAGCCCGGCGACGCCGTGTCCCAGCCCAGCCCGAACGGCGAGAGGCAGCTCGCGTCCGTCGCGGTCAGCCCCGGGTAGATCGAGTCGAGCATCTCCTGGATGCTCGCGTACTGGTCCGGGACGAACTGGATGCCGGTGAACACGGCCGCCAGCTCGGGCTCGCCCAGCTGCGCGGTGGCCACGGGGGCCGCGGGGGCGGCGGCCGTCGGCGTGAGGGTCGGGATGGGCTTCGGCGTGCTGACCTCGCCCACCGTCCCGCCTCCGCCCGCGCATCCCGTCAGTGCGAGCAGCAGTGCTCCTGCCAGTGCGATCCCTGCGGTCGTCCGCCTCATCGTGTCCCCCGATCACTCCGCCACGGCCTGTCGCCGGGCGCGTCACCTCGACGCTAACAGCAGCCGCCCGCCCGGACGGAGTCGTCCGGGCGGGCGGTCGGCCCCCGTCCCGGTCACGCGCGCGGGATGACCACCGAGACGCTCGCGCGCGAGCCGCCCGAGACGGCCGTGACCGTGCCGGTGCCCGCGGCGATCGAGCTCTTGCCCGTGCGGAACACCTTGGTCACCGTGGCGCCCGGGGCGACCGCGGCCGAGGACGCCGTCCCGTAGGGCGTCACGACGGTCAGATCGGCGGCCGCGCGGCCGGTGTTCGTCGCCGTCACCGTGACGACGACCTTCCCGAGGATCACCCTCGAGGTCGCCTTCGCCGTGACGGAGGCACCGGGCACGACGCTCGCTCCGGCCAGCGCCGTCGTCACCCCGTCGACGCGCGCGGTGATCGAGACGGTGCCGGCGGTGGAGCCGGTGCGGATCCGGGGGAGCGCGGCGACGCCGTCGGCGCCGGAGAGCACCGCGGCGGTCGTCGCTCCGCTCTCGAAGGCCGCCGGCCCGGTGATCGCGAAGCCGACCGAGCGCCCCGCGAGAGCACGACCGGAGGAGTCGCGCACCAGCACGGACTGCGCGAGGTCGCGCGTCGTCGCGGTCGGCACGCTCTGCAGCGTCCCGCGCGCCTCTGCCGAGGCCGCGAGGGCGATGCCGTTGACCTCGATCTCGGCCACGCCCGTGGATCCGCCGTACTCGCCGGCGCCCCACGCCGTGAACACGAGCCGCAGCGCCGTCGTGGTCACCGGAGCGAACGCCGCGCGATTCAGCACGTCGCGCTCGCGGCCGGGAGCCGCTCCGCTCACGGGAGTCCAGACGTCGCCGACCAGGTGCTCGACCCGCCACGACCGCGCGGGGATCAGACCGCGTCCGTCGGCGTCGGCCGCGTCGCTCGCGAAGAGCACCGAGGCGCTGTCGACGGTCACGGCGCTCGGCCAGCGCAGCTCGACGTGCTGCTCTCCGACCCGCGGCCACGAGCCCCAGATCGTCGAGGCGGCGCCGTCGGCGACGGCTCCGACCGAGGTCCACGGCGAGGTGTACGAGGCGCTCGTCGACGAGGCGAGCGGAGCGATGTCGCCGACGTAGTCGGTGCACGGAACCGTCACGGTGACCGTCGCGCGCCGGGTCAGCGCGTCGATCCGGTCGACCCGCACGGACATGCCGGAGTTGAGCACCGCGTTCTCGCCCGCGAGCACGAACTCGTTCGCCTCGCTCGCGTCACCCGGACGCTCGAGCAGGTCGCCGGCGTACGGCTGGCCCGGGTTCGAGCGCAGGATCTGCACGCCCGAGACGTCGCGGCGCACCTGGAAGGGGCTCGTGTACGCGCCGCCGTCGGACGTCGTGTCGGCGCGGTCGTTGTACTGCGCCCAGTAGCGGATGCCCGCGTCCTGCGGGTCGTTCCAGGTGAGCGCGCGCCGGCCGGCGGGTCCGGCTCCGAGGGTGTCGAGGGTCGTGGTGCGGGGTGCGCCGCAGACCGGCTGGCGGGTGTTCGGCAGCGTGCCCAGGCGCGCCAGCGACGGGGACGACAGCGGCAGGAACGACCAGGAGTCGCCCATCACGTCCGTCCGGTTGCCGTACTCCTCCCGGCGGCAGTCCGCGGGCAGCGGGGTGGAGGCGTAGTCGCGGGTCGTCGCGCAGTTCACGCTGTAGGCGTGCGGCAGCGAGAGGTTGTGGCCGAGCTCGTGCGCGAGGAAGTACGCGTCCGGTCCGGGCTGGAACGCGCGTCCGCCGTCGTCGGGATCGCCGGGCTGCTCGCCGTTGGCCCAGTTCGGGCACGGGTCGCCCTCGGGCACCATGGCGACCAGGTGCTTGCCCGGTCCGCGCTGCCAGCCGGTCCTCTGAGCGATCCAGTCCTGCAGCCCGCCCGTGTCCGTGCAGCCGATCGGCTGGTCGACGACCTGCCAGTCGACGACCTGGTCGAGCTCGAAGCGGATCGCCCCACCGGTCTCGCGGGAGTAGAACCGGTCGACCAGCTCGAGGGAGCGGACGGCGTCGGCGGTCGTGTACCCGCCCGGGACGGTGCCCTGCGGAGCGACGAGCGCGATCGTCACCCGGTGCGTCTGCACCTGGGCGCGCGCCGGGATGTCGACGTCGATGAAGTCGGCGTCGAGGGCGAGGGCGGCCTGCTGCGTCGTCGCGTCCGCCTCCGGCTCGATCACGGTGGGCTCGGCGTCCGGAGCCGCGACGGGGCGGTCCGGAGCGGGAGCGGCGGGAGCGGGGGCGGGAGCCACCGGAGCGGCCGCCGCCGGAGCCGCGGCGGATCCGCCGGCGACGAGGCCGGAGGCCAGCAGCAGTCCGGTGAGCGCTCCGGGGAGCAGGGCGTGTCGTCGTCGCATGGTCGTCCTCTGGGTCGGTCCTCGCTGAGTGCCCTGAGCGGCAGTGGCGGAGGCACGAGCTCCCGCCGACCTCCTCGCCGCTGAGGAGTCGGCTGACGTTACCGTGAACATCCGCGCAGGAACGGGCGGATGTCCCTCCGCGGCGGCCCCTTTCCGGGTGGGGTCCAGAAATGCGGGAGGCCGGGGGCGCACCCCCGGCCTCCAACGTCGATCAGATCTCGGTGTGGCCCAGATCCGCCGCGTCCAGAAGCCGGATCGCGGTCTCGGCGAAGGCCTCGAGCTCGAGCACGACGACCTCGTTCCGCCCCGCCCGTGTCACCGGCGACGGCACGATCAGCGTGCGCTGGGGTCCGCGCCGCCAGTAGCGGCCGAGCAGGAACCCGTTCACCCAGACCAGGCCCTTGCCCCAGTGCAGCGTGTCGACGAAGAGGTCGGACGGAGCATCGAGCTCGAACGATCCCGAGGCGAGCGAGGGCCCGGCGACGAAGCCCTCCGCGACCCCGGCGAGCGAGGGGAGGAGCGACACGTCGAGCGCGCGGGCCGTCCATCCGGTGAGCGCCGCCCCGTCGAGCTCGACCCCGCCGATCAGTCCCTTGTGCTCGCCGATCCGCACGCCGTAGTTCACGCGCCCCTGGTTCTCGACGAGGATCGCGAGCGCCCCGCGGCCCCGGGGCAGCGTCAGCGCGCGCTCGTGGTTGTCGCGCGCGAGCACGCCCACGGGGGTGCCGTCGAGCAGCACCCAGGCGCGGTCGCGCACCTCCTCGCCGACGACCAGGCGGGCGGGGGCGTCGGAGGAGTCGAGCACGGTCTCGAAGAGCACGAACCCGTCGGCGTGGCCGAGCTCGTCGAACGACGCCATCGCCTCGAGCGCGGTCGCCTCGCCGAAGGCGTCGAGCCCGAGCAGAGCGGGGCCGGGGAGCAGCGGCGCGGTGAGCGCGGGCGACGGCGTCCGCGGGGCGGGAACCTCCTCCGGCACCGGCGCGTAGCGCGCGATGACCTCGCGGAACGCCCAGAACTTGTCGGTCGGGTGCCCCGCCTCGTCGAGCGGGGCGTCGTAGTCGTAGCTCGTGGTGATCGCGGCGTAGCGGCCCTTGTCGTTCGCTCCGCTGGTCAGGCCGAAGTTCGTGCCGCCGTGGAGCATGTAGATGTTCACGGAGCCGCCCACCGCGAGGAGCGCGTCGAGCTCGCGGGCCGAGGCGTCGGCGTCCGTCGTGTGGTGCTGGGTGCCCCAGTCGTCGAACCAGCCGCACCAGAACTCCATGCACATCAGCGGGCCGGTCGGCTGGAACTCGCGCAGCGTCGCGAGGCGCTCGGGCGTGCGCGAGCCGAACGAGCCGGTCAGGTGCAGGCCGGGGAGGCTGCCGTCGGCGAGCATCTGCGGCGTCGGCTGGTCGATGGTCGTGAGCGGCACGGTGACTCCGGCGTCGCGCGTGACGCGGACGAGCTCGGCGAGGTACTCCTTGTCGGAGCCGTACGCTCCGTACTCGTTCTCGATCTGCACCAGGACGACCGGTCCGCCCCGGTCGATCTGCCGCGGTGCGACGATCGCGTAGACCTCGCGGAGGTACTCGCTCACCGCGGCGACGTAGTGCGGCTCGGACCGGCGGACGCCCACCTCGGGGTCGCGGAACAGCCAGGCCGGGAGCCCGCCGTTGTCCCACTCCGCGCAGATGTAGGGGCCGGGTCGCACGATCGCGTGCATGCCCTCGGCGGCGACGAGGTCGAGGAAGCGGCCGAGGTCGAGGCCGCCCTCGGCGCGGAAGGAGCCGCGGACCGGCTCGTGCGCGTTCCAGGCGACGTAGGTCTCGATGGTGTTCAGGCCCATCAGCCTCGCCTTGCGGATGCGGTCGGCCCAGAGGTCGGGGTGCACCCGGAAGTAGTGCAGCGCGCCGGACAGGATCCGGTGCGGCCGTCCGTCGAGCTCGAAGTCGGTGGCGCCGATGGCGAAGCGGCTCTCGGGTGCGGTGGTCATGATCATCCCTCGGATCAGGAGAAGCGGGTGGTACGCGAGGAGGCCGGCCGGAGCGATCCGGCCGGCCTC
>Ga0308159_1004846_pt1 | contig 11906 bp, 10 predicted proteins | sample PhyCR1_FD_201040 | JGI IMG/M metagenome (GOLD analysis project Ga0308159, IMG submission 201040) | Phyllosphere microbial communities from UC Gill Tract Community Farm, Albany, California, United States - DLSLC.R1 | ecosystem: Host-associated > Plants > Phyllosphere > Unclassified | place: USA...
TGACCGAAGAGCAACGCGCCTTTGCCGATACCGCCCGGGAATTCGCCCGGGCCGAGCTGGCCCCCCACGCCGCGCAGTGGGATGCGGAAGGCATCTTCCCGCGCGAAGCGATCGCCAAGGCGGGGGCGCTGGGCTTCTGCGGACTCTACGCGCCGGAGAGCGCGGGCGGCCTCGCCCTGCCCCGGCTGGACGCCACGCTGGTGTTCGAGGAAATGGCGGCCGTCGATCCCTCGACCACCGCCTTCATCACCATCCACAACATGGCGACCTGGATGCTCGGCACCTGGGCCACCGATGCGGTGCGGGACCACTGGGGACCGCTGCTCACGAGCGGCGAAAAACTCGCCAGCTACTGCCTGACGGAGCCGGGCGCGGGATCGGATGCGGCGTCGCTCAAGACACGCGCCGAACTCGTCGGAAACGAATACCTGATCAACGGCGCCAAGGCCTTCATCAGCGGCGCCGGAAGCACCGACGTGCTGGTGCTCATGGCGCGCACGGGTGCGCCCGGCTCCGGCGCGGGCGGCATCAGCGCGTTCGTGGTGCCCGCCGATGCACCGGGCATCCAGTACGGCAAAAAGGAAGAGAAGATGGGCTGGAACAGCCAGCCCACGCGCACCATCAGCTTCGACAACGTGCGCATCCCCGCGGACCATCTGCTGGGCTCCGAAGGCGAAGGCTTCAAGATCGCCATGAAGGGGCTGGACGGCGGGCGCATCAACATCGCCACCTGCTCGGTGGGCGCGGCGCAGGGCGCGCTCGGCGCTGCGCAACAGTACATGCAGGACCGCAAGCAGTTCGGCAAAGCCATCGCCAGCTTCCAGGCGCTGCAGTTCAAGCTGGCCGACATGGCGACGGAGCTGGTGGCCGCGCGCCAGATGGTGCGGCTGGCCGCGTCCAAGCTGGATACCGGTGCGCGCGATGCCTCCACCTACTGCGCCATGGCCAAGCGCTTCGCCACCGACGCGGGCTTCCAGGTGGTGAACGAGGCGCTGCAATTGCACGGCGGCTACGGCTACATCCGCGAATACCCGCTGGAGCGCCTGCTGCGCGATGCGCGCGTGCACCAGATCCTGGAAGGCACGAACGAGATCATGCGCGTCATCATCGCCCGGCGCATGCTCGACGGCGACGCGCCGGACGCCATCCGCTGAGCCCCTTCCGATTCCTGCACCCATGGTCCCCACAGCTCTGCACACCACCGTCCTGGCCGTCCACCGCGATGTCGAACACCAGTTCTCCAAGGAGACGGTGCCGTCGATCCTGCTGGAGGCGGGCCTGGGCGTGGCGGGCGATGCCCACCACGGCCGCACGGTGCAGCACCGCTCGCGCGCGAAGGCCCACCCGGATCTGCCCAACCTGCGGCAGGTGCACCTCATCGCCGCTTCGCTGCTGGACCACCTGCTGGAGCAGGAATTCGTCGTGGCGGCCGGCGAACTCGGGGAGAACATCACGCTGCAGTCCGCCCCCGGGCTGTCGTGGAGCGACCTGATCGCCCTGCCCCGGGGAACGCAGCTGCATTTCGCGCAGGGCGCGGTGGTCGAGCTGACCGGCCTGCGCAACCCCTGCATCCAGATGGACCGCTTCCAGCGCGGCCTGATGGCGGCCATGCTGGACAAGGACGCATCCGGCAATGTGGTCCGCAAGACGGGGGTGATGGGCATCGTCCTGGCGGGTGGCGAGGTGGCCGGCGGCGATGCGGTGCAGGTCCGGCTGCCTGCGCCTCCGCACCGGCCCATGGAGTGCGTCTAGATGCCCGCGCGCCCCCTCTCCGACGAGACACTGCACCTCATCAATGCCGCGCGCGATGCGCTGGTGCAGCGCTGCGGCGCCTCGGCGCTGGAGGAGCGCACGCTGTTCGGCTGCTGGGCGTTTTTCGTTCACGGCAAGCTCTGCATCGGCGTGAAGAACGGCGAGATGCTGGTGCGCCTGCCACCCGAGCGCCACGGCGCGTTCCAGGAGACGCCGAACACACGCGAACTGTCGCCGGGCGGCGGCATGCAGGGCTATTTCTGGATCGAGCCCCAGGGCTTCGCGCGTGGCGCGCAGTGGGCATCCTGGCTGGACGAAGCCGTGGCCTACAACCCGCGTGCGAAGGCAACGCCGCGGCGCAGGCGGCCGGCGGTCCGGGCCTCCGCAGCCGTTGCACGCGCGAAGCCTGCAACGGGCGAAGGTCCTCCGCACCGCGGAGCTGAACCGGTATCGCCCCGCAAGCGGCACAGCATTTTCGAGGCAGATGACTAGGCCGCCTCCAGACGCTCAGTGGGCGATCTGACGCCGACACGCACGAACGGCGCGGCGCCATCCAGCCACAGGACATTTCCCCATCACACCACCCCAGGAGACAAGCACATGAAGATCGCATTCATCGGACTCGGCAATATGGGCGGCCCCATGGCCCTGAACCTGCACAAGGCCGGCCACGAGGTCGCCGCCTTCGACCTGTCCCGTCCCGCCTGCGAGAAGATCGCCGCGGACGGCGTGCGGGTGGCCAGCGACGCGGGCGCCTGCGTGGCGGGCGTGGAGGTGGTGATCAGCATGCTGCCCGCGAGCCCGCACGTGGAAGCGCTCTACCTCGGCCGTGACGGCCAGCCCGGCCTGCTGTCCCAGCTGCCTGCGGGCACGCTGGCGATCGACTGCTCGACCATCGCCGCGGCCACGTCGCGCAAGGTGGCGGAAGCGGCGCGGGCACAGGGCGTCGCGTTCATCGATGCGCCCGTGTCGGGCGGCACGGGCGGCGCGGTCGCCGGCACGCTGACGTTCATGGTCGGGGCCGAGCCGGCCGACCTGGAGCGTGCCCGCCCGGTGCTGGAGAAGATGGGCGCCAACATCTTCCATGCCGGCACGGTGGGTGCCGGCCAGACGGCGAAGATCTGCAACAACATGCTCCTGGGCATCCTGATGGCCGGCACCAGCGAGGCGCTCGCCCTCGGCGTGGCCAATGGCCTCGATCCCGCCGTGCTCTCGGAGATCATGCGGCGCAGCTCGGGCGGCAACTGGGCGCTGGAGAAGTACAACCCCTGGCCCGGCGTGATGCCGCAGTCGCCGGCCAGCAAGGACTACGCGGGCGGATTCGGCACCGACCTGATGCTCAAGGACCTGGGCCTAGCCCAGGAAAACGCCACCGCCGTCCGGGCGGCGACCCCGCTGGGCGGGCTGGCACGCAGCCTGTATGCGGCCCACAGCCTGGCAGGCCATGGCGGGCTGGATTTCTCCAGCATCGTGCGCATGGTGCGCAAGCCGTCGGCCTGACGGCAGGAGGGACGGTCCGCGCGGTACGCTGGCGGCGGGACGTTGCGGCCGGGCGACGGAAGGGCCAGGCGCCGCCGTTGTCCTACGCCGACTGTCGGGTTTCGGCTGCATGCTGCGGGAAAGCTCCCGCCGACCTGCGGGCCCCTTTCCCCGTCCTGCCATAGCGCCGTGCCGATCATGCATTCCTCTCACGCCCTCTCGTCCGCCGCGCCTGCCTCGTCCCGTTCGGGCCTGCGCAAGGCTGCTCCATTCGCCGCGCTCGGCGTCCTGCTCGCCCTGGCGGGCTGCGGCACCCCCGGCGGCGGCACGCCCGCGCCCCATGCCACCGAAGCGGCCAGCGCCGCGAAAACGCCGGTGCCGGGCCCGGAGCGCGCCACCGCGTCCGCCCGCCTGATGACCGCGGACGGCAAGCCCGCCGGCACGGCCGTGCTGACCGAAACCCCCACCGGCGTCGAGATCGTCGCCCAGGTGCAGGGCCTGGCCACGGGGCTGCACGGCTTCCACATCCACGCCAACGGCCAGTGCGCGCCCGGGCCGGATGCCGCCACCGGCAAGACCGTGCCGTTCGGCGCGGCCGGCGGCCACTTCGACCCCGGCATGTCGCACCAGCACGGCCAGCCGGGTGCGCCGGCCGACCGGGCCCACGCGGGCGAGCTGCCAAACATCAACGTGGGCGCCGATGGCCGCGGCACCGTGCGCTACGTGAACTCCAACGTCACGCTGACGCCCGGCAAGGCGTCGGTGATGGGCCGCGCGCTCGTCGTGCACGAGAAGGAAGACGACTACCGATCGAATCCCGCCGGCAATTCCGGTGGCCGCGTGCTGTGCGGCGTGATCGAGCCCGCGCAGCCCAGCAGCGTGGTGGGCCAGGCCCCGGCCGCCGCGGCGCGCAGCTGACCTGCATGCGGCGCATGCCCCTGCTCTCCCCCCAGCCCCCCTTCCCGAGCCGATCTACCGCTGCCGCGGCGTCCCTCGGGACGCCGTGGTGGCTTGCCGTGGCCGGCTGCGCCGTGTGGGCCGGCATTCCGCTGGCGGCCTCCGCGCAGGCCGCCGCGCCCACGCTGCCCACGGTGGAAGTGTCGGGCGGCCAGGCCGAGGCCCAGCGCCGGTTCGACGCCGCCGCGAGCCAGACCGCCATCCCGGTGGACCCGTTCACCGCCGCCACGCCCCTCGTGAACCTGTCGGAGCTGCTGGCCGGCCAGGCGGGCGTCGTGGTGTCGGAGCGGCAGAACTATGCACAGGATCTGCAGATCGCGATCCGCGGGTTCGGATCGCGCTCCACGTTCGGCGTGCGCGGCGTGCGCATCCTGGTGGACGGCATTCCGGCGACGATGCCCGACGGACAGGGCCAGGCGGCCACGGCCCAGCTGGCCTCGGCCGCGCGGGTCGACATCCTGCGCGGCCCGCTCGCGCAGCAGTACGGCAATGCGGCCGGCGGCGTGCTGCAGGTGACCACGCGGGAGCCGCGCGAAGGCGGTGGCGCCTCCGCCTCCGTGGCGGCGGGATCGTTCGGCCAGCGGCTGGCCGAAGCGTCGCTGGATTTCGGCGACAGGACGCTGGGCGGTCTGGTGGACGTATCGCGTTTCGAAACCGATGGCTGGCGCGACCACAGCGCGGCGCGCCGCACGCACCTGAATGCCAAGCTGGTGGCGCGGCCCGCGAGCGACACGCGCGTCACGGTGCTCGTGAACCTGTTCGACCAGCCGCTGGCGCAGGACCCGCTCGGCCTCACGCGTGCGCAGTGGCGCGCCGACCCGCGCCAGGCACCTTCCGTCGCCGACGCCTTCGATACCCGCAAGACCGTGCGGCAGAACCAGCTCGGCGTGGTGGTGGAGCACGCGGTCACGACCCGCGACAGCGTGCGCGCCCGGGTGTATGGCGGCACGCGCAGTCTGTTCCAGACGCTGTCCTTCACGGGCAGCGCGGCCAACAGCGCGGGCGGCGTGGTGGACCTGGATCGGGACTACTACGGCGTGGGCGTCGCCTGGACGCACAGCGACCGCACCTCCGCCGGGCTGCCCTGGTCCTGGACGGTCGGCATGGATGCGGACCGTCTCTCGGAACACCGGCGGGGCTTCGTCAACGACGCAGGCACGCCCGGCGCGCTGCGCCGCGACGAGCAGGACCGCGCCGGCAACACCGATCTGTTCGCGCAGGCGGACGCCTGGATCGCCCCCACGGTGCGCGCCATCGCCGGCCTGCGTGCCACCCGCGTGCGGCTGTCGGTGGACGACCGCTTTCCCGCCAGCGCCGCGAACCCGGACGACAGCGGCAGCCGCAGCTGGCATCGCACCAGCCCGGCCGCCGGCCTGGTCTGGGCGGTGTCCGACCAGCTGAACCTGTATGCCAATGCCGGCGGCGGGCTGGAGACGCCGACGCTCGCCGAGATGGCCTACAGCCGCACCAACAGCGGTCCCAACTACGGGCTGGAGGCGGCGCGCAGCCGGCAGTTCGAGGTCGGAGCCAAATGGCAGGGCGCCGTCCACCGCGTGGAAGCCGCCTGGTTCGACGCGCGCACGCGCGGCGAGATCGTGCCGGCCGCCACGGTGAATGGCCGCACCGTGTACCAGAACGCCGATTCGGTGCGCCGCCGCGGCATGGAGCTGTCCTGGAGCGCGAGCGCCGGGGCGTTCACGCCGCGCGCGGCCTATACCTACCTGGACGCGTTCTTCGGCAGTGCCTACACGGGCGCGGGCGGTACGGCGGTGGCGGAAGGCAACCGCCTGCCGGGCACGGCGCGGCACGTGGCGCGGCTCTCGCTGGACTATGCACCCAACGCCGCATGGACCGTCGGCGCGGCCGTGGACCTTTCCGCCAAGGCCTATGCCAACGATACCAACACCGAATCCGCCCCCGGCTACGCGGTGGCGGGCCTGCGCGCGGGCTACGGCTGGAAGTCGGGCGGCACGGTGCGGTGGCAGGCCTGGGCGCGGCTCGACAACCTGTTCGACCGCCGCTACGTGGGATCGCTGATCGTGAACGACGGCAACGGGCGCTTCTTCGAGCCCGCCGCCGGGCGCCGCGTCATGGTGGGGCTGCGCGCGCAGTTCCTCTGAAGTGGGACCGCCGGCGGCCGGCGACGCCCGAGAGCACCGCCGGCCCCGGCCCGTCAATCGACCTTGACGTTCGCCGCCTTGATGACCTGCGCCCATTTCTCGACCTCGGCCTTCTGGAAGGCTGCGATCTGGGCGGTGGTCAGGTCGGCCGGCTCCATGCCGAAGCCCTTGAGCTTGGTCTGCATGTCAGGCTGCGCCAGGATCTTGCGGATCTCGTCGTGCAGACGGGTGACGACGGGCGCGGGCGTGCCGGCCGGCACGAAGATCGCCTGCCAGGACACCACCTCGAAGTCCTTCAAGCTGGCCACGCCCGATTCGGCCACCGTGGGCACGTCGGGCATCGAGGCCAGGCGCTGCGCGGAGGTCACGGCGATGGCGCGCAGCTTGCCGCTCTGGATGTGCGGCGCGGCGACGACGGTGGTGTCGAACATCATGTCCACCTGGCCGCCGATCACGTCCTGGATCGCGGGGCCGCTGCCCTTGTAGGGCACGTGGGTGAACTTCGCGCCCGACTTGTAGGCCAGCAGTTCCAGCGCCAGGTGCTGCGAGGTGCCGGTGCCGGCGGATGCCGAAGAGAGCCCCCCGGACTTGGCCTTGGCCGCGGCCAGCACGTCCTGCAGCGTTTTGTAGGGGCTGCTGGCGGCCACCACGAGCACGACGGGGTTGGTGCCGATGAGCGTGACCGGCGCGAAGGATTTCACGGGGTCGTAGCCGAGCTTGGGGTACAGGCTCACGTTGATCGCGTGCGAGCTGATGGTGCCGCCGAGCAGCGTGTAGCCGTCTGGCGCCGCGCGCGCGGCGATCTCGGAGCCGACGCTGCCCCCTGCCCCACCCTTGTTGTCGACGACGACCGTGGTGCCGAGGGCCGTGCCCAGCTGCTGGCTGATCAGCCGGCCCAGCGTATCGGTCGTGCCGCCGGCCGCGAACGGTACCAGGTAGGTGATGGTCTTGCCCGTGGGCCACGTGCCCTGGGCGAAGGCCGGCAGTGTGGCGAGGCCGGCTGCGGTGCCCATGGCGATCGCGCCCAGGGCGAAGGTTCTGCGTTGCATGGCTGTCTGTCTCCTTTGTAATGAATCTCAGGTCACCGGTGCCGGGTTGAACAGCACCAGTGCGTTGGCCAGCTTCCAGTGCTCGGCCCAGGTCTTCTTGCGGCCGCTGGCCACGTCGAGCATCAGGTGGAACATCTCCCAGCCCAGCGACTCGATGGTGGCGTCGCCGTCGGCGATGCGCCCGGCATTCACGTCCATCAGGTCGTGCCAGCGGCGCGCGAGGTCGCTGCGGGTGGCCACCTTGATCACCGGCACCTCGGCCAGGCCATAGGGCGTGCCGCGGCCGGTGGTGAACACGTGCAGGTTCATCCCCGCCGCGACCTGCAGCGTGCCGCAGATGAAATCGCTGGCAGGCGTGGCGGCGTACAGCAGACCCTTTTGCCGGGCCTTCTCGCCGGGCGCCACCACGCCGCTGATGGGTGCGCTGCCGCTCTTGACGATCGAGCCCATGGCCTTCTCGACGATGTTGGAGAGGCCGCCCTTCTTGTTGCCCGGGGTGGTGTTGGCGCTGCGGTCCACCCGGCCCTGGCTCAGGTAGGCGTCGTACCAGGCCATCTCGCGGACCATGGCCGCCGCCACCTCGGGCGTGGCCGCGCGGGCGGTGAGCTGGTCGATGCCGTCGCGCACCTCGGTCACTTCGGAGAACATCACCGTCGCGCCCGCGCGCACCAGCAGGTCGGTGCAGAAGCCCACCGCGGGGTTGGCGGTCACGCCGCTGAAGGCATCGCTGCCGCCGCACTGCACCCCCACCACCAGTTCGCTGGCGGGCACGGTTTCGCGGCGGCGGCGGTTCAGGCGCTCCAGGTGCTTCTCGGCCTGGCGCATCACCGACTCGACCATCGACATGAAGCCCACGTGGGCCTCGTCCTGCAGGCAGACCACGTCGAGCGGCGCCTCCTGCAGCGTGCGCTCGTCCACCAGGGGAATCGCGCCGGGCGGCAGCAGGCGCTCGGGCTGCAGCTTCTCGCAGCCCAGGCTGACGACCATCACCTCCCCGCCGAAGTTCGGGTTCAGGCTGATGTTGCGCAGCGTGCGGATGGGGATCACGGCGTCGGGCGCGTCGATGGCCACGCCGCAGCCGTAGGTGTGGGCCAGGGCCACCACGTCATCGACCTGCGGGTACTTCGGCAGCAGCTCCGCCTTGATGCGCTGCACGGCGAACTCCGTCACGCCGGCCACGCACTGCACGGTCTCGGTGATGGCGAGGATGTTGCGCGTTCCCACGGAGCCGTCGGCGTTGCGGTAGCCCTCGAAGGTGTAGCCGGTGAGCGGCGGCAGGGCCGGCGGCTTCACCGTCGCGATCGGCAGGCCTTCGAGCGATCGCGCCTCGGGCATGTGCAGCAGCTTCTCGTGCACCCAGCTGCCGGCGGGAATGGCGTGGATGGCGTAGCCGATCGGCACGTTGTAGCGCACCACGGCCGCGCCCTCGGGAATGTCCGCGAGGGCGACCTTGTGGGCCTGGGGCACGTGCTCGGCGAGCGTGGGCCCGCCGGGCAGCGCGGTGCCGGCGGGCAGGCCGCCGTCGTTGGCCACGATGGCCACGTTGTCGGCCTCGTGCATGCGGATGGTCAGGGGCGTGGTCATGGAGTGTCCGTTCGGCACAGGGTTCAGACAAAGGCTGGGCAGCGCCTCAGCGCACCGCCATGAACATGCTGGGCAGCCACGTCGAGAACGAGGGCACGAAGGTCACCAGCGCGAGCGCGAAGATCAGCGCGCCGTAGAACGGCCAGATGGTGCGCATCACCGTGCCCACCGACACCCCGCCGATCGCGCAGCCGACGAACTGCGTGGTGCCCACCGGCGGCGTGTTCAGGCCCAGCGCGCAGTTGATGAGCATCACGATGCCGAACTGCACCGAGCTCATGCCGTAGTGCTGCGCGATCGGCAGGAAGATCGGCGTGCACAGCAGGATCGTGGCGGCCATGTCCAGGAAGGTGCCCAGCACGAACAGGATGATGTTGATGAGCAGGAAGATCACCCACGGCGTGCTCGTCACCTGCGACAGCATCTGCCCCGTCAGCTCGGCCACGCCGTAGAGGCTGATGAGGTAGCCGAAGGTGCTGGAGATGCCGATCAGCAGCAGGATCACGCCCGTGGTGCGCACCGCCTTGGAGGCCGCCTTGATGAAGTGCTCCCACTTCAACGTGCGGTAGAGGAAGATGGTGAGCGCCAGCGCGTACAGCACGGCCACCGCCGCCGATTCGGTCGCCGTGAAGATGCCCGACAGGATGCCTCCCAGGATCAGCACCACGATGAAGAGGCCCGGCAGCGCCGCCGCGAACGACCGCGCCACGATGTGCCAGCCGGGGAACGTGCCCTTCGGGTAGCCGCGCTTCACGGCCACGAGATAGGCCGCGGCGAGGTTGCTGATCGTGAGCACCAGGGCCGGCACCAGCGCGGCCAGGATCAGCGCCGCGATCGACACCTTGCCGCCCGCCGCCAGCGAATAGATGATCAGGTTGTGGCTGGTGGGCATCAGCGCGCCGACGAGTGCCGCGTGCGTGGTCACGTTCACGGCGTAGTCGGCGTGGTAGCCCTCCTTCTTCATCATCGGGATCATCACCGCGCCCATGGCGGACACGTCGGCCACCGGCGAGCCCGAGACGCCGCCGAACAGCGTGCAGGCCACCACGTTCGACATGCCCAGGCCGCCGCGCACGTGGCCCACCAGGGCCCGCGCGAAGTTCACGATGCGATCCGCGATGCCGCCGTAGAGCATCAGCTCCCCCGCGAAGATGAAGAACGGGATCGCGAGGAACGAGAAGATCCCCATGCCGGAGGTCATCTGCTGGAAGCCCACCTCGAGCGGCAGGCCCTCGTAGGCCAGGGTGGCCAGGGCCGAGAGGCCGATGGAGAACGCCACCGGAACGCCCAGCAGCAGGAAGAGCGTGAACGACACGCACAGGATCAGGAGTGGCACGGTCATGGATCAGCCCCAGGCGGGTTCGACTTCGCGGCCCTGGGCGAGCGCGATGATGTGTTCGATGGAAAACAGCACGATGAGCACGCCCGCGATGCTGGCGGGCACGTACTTCCAGCCTTCGGAGATGAAGAGCGTGGGCAGGCGGTATTCCCACACCGACTGCGCGAGCGAGGCGCAATTCCAGGCCATGGCGGCGCCGAACACCAGGATCAGCGCGTGGATCAGGTATTCCATCTTCAGGCGCAGCCCGTCGGGCGCCAGCACCAGGAACGATTCGAGGCCGATGTGGCCGGCGTCGCGCACGCCCACGGCCACGCCGAACATGGTCACGTAGAGCACCAGCAGCAGGGCCAGGCTCTCCGCCCAGGTGGGCGTGTTGTTGAGGACGTAGCGGCCGAACACCTGCCAGCTCACGGCGCAGATCACCGCCACGAGCCCGAGGATGCCCAGCCACATGCAGACGCGGGCGAGCGTGCGGCAGATTTGGGTGTACATGTCGAAGGGAGGGGAAAAAGGCCGCCGGGGCACGCGGCGGCATGCGGCCGGGCGCTCGGCGGGAAGGCTTCAGGGCAAAAAAAACCCCGTGCCGGGAAGGGCACGGGGAGGGAGTGGAATCACTGCGTGTCCTGCACGCGCTTCACGAGGTCCTTGAGCTTGGCATCGGTGATGAACTTGTCGTAGACGGGCTTCATCGCGGCCTGGAACGGGGCCTTGTCGATCTCGATGATCTCGGCGCCGCCGGCCTTCACGGTGGCGAGGGACTTCACCTCGCGCTCGGCCCATTGCTTGCGCATGTACGGCACCGACTCCTTCGCGGCCTGGCGGATCCAGCCCTGCTCCTGCGGGGAGAGGCGGTCCCAGGCGCGCTTGGAGAAGAGCAGCATCTCCGGGGCCATCGAATGCTCGGTCTTGGTGTAGTACTTGGCGACCTCGAAGGATCGCGAGCTTTCGTAGGTGGGGTAGTTGTTCTCGGCGGCGTCGATCAGGCCGGTCTTGAGGCCCGTGTACACCTCGCCCATCGGCATCGGGGTGGCGTTGGCGCCCATGGCTTCCAGCATCGACACCCACAGGTCCGACTGCTGCACGCGCACCTTCATGCCCTTCATGTCCTCGAACTTGCGCACCGGCTTCTTGGCGGTGAACATGGAGCGCGCGCCGCTGTCGTAGTAGGCCAGGCCGACGAAGCCCTGGCGCTCGCAGGCCTTGAGGATCTCCTCGCCCACGGAGCCGTCCAGCACCTTGTGCAGGTGGTCCACCGAGCGGAACAGGAACGGCATGGTCGGCACCACGGTCTCGGGGCAGATGTTGTTCATCGCGCCGATGTTGATGCGCACCATCTGCAGCGCGCCGATCTTGGCCTGCTCGATCGCGTCCTTCTCGTTGCCCAGGGCGCCGCTGCTGTACACGCGGATGGTGTGTTTGCCGCCCGAGAGCTCCTTGAGGCGCTCGCCCATGAACTTCACCGCCGTGACGGTGGGGTAGTCGTCGGGATGGATGTCGGCGGAGCGGAACTCCGTCGCGTGGGCGGCGAGGGCCGCGCAGCAGGCTGCCACGGCAGCCAGGGTGGTCCGGATGAATCGCATGTGTGTCTACCTCGGATGGATCGTGTCGGAAGGGAAAAGGCGT
>Ga0308159_1004847_pt1 | contig 11906 bp, 14 predicted proteins | sample PhyCR1_FD_201040 | JGI IMG/M metagenome (GOLD analysis project Ga0308159, IMG submission 201040) | Phyllosphere microbial communities from UC Gill Tract Community Farm, Albany, California, United States - DLSLC.R1 | ecosystem: Host-associated > Plants > Phyllosphere > Unclassified | place: USA...
ACCCAGGCGTACGTTCGGCTCGAGCATGACCTGACCGCCGGACGGCTCGAGATCGCCACCGAGGATTTTCATGAAGGTCGACTTGCCGCAACCGTTGGCGCCGATCAGACCGTAGCGGTTGCCGCCGTTGAATTTGACCGAAACGTTTTCGAAGAGCGGCTTGGCGCCGAACTGCATCGTGATGTTAGCTGTGGAGATCAATTACCTTACCTATCAATGGGTTAGAGCTGGTCTTTTTTACCTGATACCGATTTGATACCAATCTGGAGCTTTTCCAGCTCCCCCCAGTCTGAGCTTGAGTTGAGCCAACGCGCATACGTCGTCAGCAACATTTGGACGCTGTGGCCAAGCTGCTGAGCGATGAATGCGGGGTTCATGTTGGACATTAAGCATATTGTCGCATAAGTATGACGGCAGTTGTACGGCGGCCGATGAGGCAGGGCTAAAGCCTTCAGTGCTGGCGTCCATTGTTTGTGCAGGTCCGACGTTTGCTTGATGTACTCGCTGTTCTTCGAGGGCGGGAACACGTAGGGCGTGGTTTTGATCTTGCCGATGCCGTTTGCACGACGCTCTGCGTACTGACGGGCGAACTTGAGCGCGTGCAGCGCTCGTTCATTCAGCAGAACAAAGCGGTCCTTGTTGGTCTTGGTTCGCTCCTCGACGAGGCCAAGCGCTACGGTGCGGCAGACATGTACCTGGCGTTTCACCAGGTCGACAGCATCCCAGCGCAACGCCGCGACCTCCGACAGTCGAAGGCCAGTGAAGAATGCGAACTCAAAGAATGCTGCATAGATTCCGCTGGGCCAATGGGCTGTTTGGTACAGGTGGGCGATGATGAGGTTCGCTTCATCCAGGGAGAACGGGCTGATCTCCTTTCGCGATCGTTTGGGGCGGTCTATCGTCGCGGCGGGGTTCTTCTTGATCAACTCTTCAGCTACTGCCGCTTCCAGAATTGTCGATAGTTTGACCAGGGCGTTACGCCGAACTCCTGGCGATGTCCACTCCGTGGCCGCAATGATGCGGCGAAGGAGTGTGGTGGTGATTTGGTCTATGCGGATCAGTGCCAGCGGCGGAATCCAGTACAGATTCAGGGCACCTTTGTAGTTGTTACGCGTGCCGGTTGTGATGACTCGACCATCAAGCCATAGCTGGGCGTACTCGTGAAAGGTAGGAATGCTGTTCAGCATAACGGCCGAGCCGGGGAACAGCTCGGCGTACTTGGTATCATCCAGGAGGCCGAGCTTGATCAGGCTCTTTACTTGATCGCGTAGTTGGGATGCAGCTTTAATGCCTTTCTGCGTCGCGGGGTAGGGGAGCGTTTCACATCTGCGGACCCCGTTCCAAGTAAAACGAATTCTGAGGGACTTGCGGAACAGTTCCACTCCACTGGGCAAATCCATTGTGCTTCTTGCCATTCCTCATACCTTCTTTTGCTATACAAAATTCGATGTCCCTGCTTGTTCCAGACCCCTTCGGGAATCTGTTTTCTTGCGCGGCGGGTCGCAAGAGCCCTAGACGAAATGCCTAAAAAATGGGCCATAACTTCCTCAGAGACCTTATCTACGTCAGGGTGAGGTATGGATTCCAGACTGCTATTCGTCATCTCTTTAACCCTCCCGTCTGTGTGAGTAAGGCGCTTCTTCCAATGAACCCGGGGTTGGACGTTCCGTCCATTGCGACTGAGGCAGAAGTAACCATCACGCAGCCTCCACAGTAAATTGCTTGGCGGTACCGAGTGGTTGTCCTACTGAGTTGCCCTGAATTCCTGGTTGCAGCTGCGCCGCCATTGCAAGCGCCTGTTCGCGCAGCGATCGGGCATCACGCTCGAGCTTCATGCCGGTACGAAAGGCGCTGAAGGTCTCAGCGGCGATCCGCAGCAGCTCGCCGATATCGACCAGTGTCTGGTGCTCGGCCGGGCCGAATAGTGGACCTGCTTCAAATCGTTTGCAGGTGTGTACCAAGCGCGTGTGATCTGCGCTAATGAATTGCAGCGAGGCTCGAAGCTCGCGGATGGTTTTAGCACTTACGGCGCGCTGAATGTCTTCACCCTCGCGCAGGCCGGTCTCAAGACCATCTCTGCGGCCCATGATGTAACCGCCCCATACCAGGAGGGCTGCCATAACGATCAAGATGACGAGTGCAACTGTTTGTACTGGAGTCATCATTTGGTGTGCTCCTGGGGTTGTCGTTGGCTGGTGGTAACTGCCGTCAGTGGTGTGGGTGCAGCATCGTGTTGGTCGTCATGCTGTCGCTGCATGTTCTCATCAGCCTTGTAGGCGCAGATGTCGATCAGCGAGGCCATGTGCCGTATGTGGACGTATTTGAGTGCCTTGCGACTGGCGTCGATCGTGGTGATCGGAAGCTGAATCCGGCCGTTGTAGATCTCAGTCACGAACAGCTGTGAATTCAAGTTGCGAAAATAGGCTTCCCGTATTTTTTCCAGTGGGATCAGTACATTCCCAAAAGTGCGATAGAGCATTTCGACGGTGGTCGATTCGGGCGCCGGATGAAGGCGAAGCGGATGCTGCGTGGCGTTACTCATGGCCTTGTCGAGCCTCCTTGAGTTGTTTTCGGGCCGGGTGGTTCCAGGCATTCAGGCAGTGGCGTTTAGTCAGCTCGCGCAGATGTTCGGGCACTTCGAGGAGCGCGGCGTTGCGCTCCTCTCGTGTGCGCATGGCAACAATCTGGCGGGCGTACTCCCTAGGCCACGTCACGGCGATCTGCCGGGATGGCAGGAAGAACGATGTCCAACTGCTCGGCCAGCCAACGGATACCGGCCTGCTTCACCCGAGTCGACTGGCTGTACTGCATTCCGTGTTTCTCGTCATACCAGGGACTGTCCTTGACCCGCAGGTACGCTTTGTCGCGCTTCGGGTTCGCCGGCAGGTTTCCCTTGAGCAAACCTTTTTCCCGCATGAGAGCGATCAGTTTGGGGCGAGTGAGGCTGAGTTCAGCGGCTGCTTGGGCGAGGGTGCGTTCCATAAACGGTTCCTCAAGCAGCATGCGCAGCAGGAGTGGCCGCTGCAGCAAGGTGGTTGATGGACTCAATGAGCTTTGCGTAGATCTCGGCATCGGGGTCGTACAGAGTGAAGCAGCGCGTATGCGGGCTCTTGTTGCCGATGCTCAAGATGGCGGTGACGCCCCGGCGTGAATGGGTGCGATGCAGCGCCACATGCAGGGGAAGCTCGAAACCCATGTCGAGGCTCAGCACACCGCCGGTGTGCACCAGTTCGAATACGCGCTGCTTGTCCTGGAGCTCAAAACGGCCGTATTGACGATCGGCATGCGGGAGATGCAACAGGTCGCTGGAGTTGCTCGCGTCGAACGGACCGTTGGCAATCTCTTCAATAAAGTCGGCCAGCTTTAGGTGCATCTTCTTGTCGTTCTGCAGGGTCAGCGTGTGGCGTTCGCTGCCCAGCTCCACGACGAAAGTGCTTTCTACTGAGCCGCGCTCAGCCTTGAGGCGGAATGCCAGACACTCGCGCTTCGGCGCTGTGCGCAGGACGTGATTGAAGGTCTCGGTCAGGTTGACCTGGGCATTGAGCAACTGCAGGGTGCGGTTGTCGATCTTGTATTTGATCATGCCGCGTGTCCTCCACCATTTGGGTCGAAACACTTGGCAGAAGGGCGACGTTTTTTGGAGGTTTTGATGCTTATAAAAACGCAGCCGCATTCTCTGGCCAGACGACGAACCTCGAAAATGCGGCAGGGGTCAGCGATGGTTGGATGTATATGAATCGTAGCTTTGGTATGCATGAATTTGCCTCGCTCCGTGGTGAAAGAGTGAGTACAAATTAGCAACAGCTAATCCGCTCTGCAATAGCAAATGCTAAATTTTAGATCTCGAGGTACTTTGACGGCTTCAAGATAGCCCCGACGTAATGGATTTTTTCGACGAGCTTTTCTTCCAGGAAGATAGGAGGGTAGCTGTCGTTAATGCTGTCGAACCGGAGTTGACCGTCCCGGCGATAAATGAACTCTTTCACCATTGCCCTACCATCAGTGGTCCGCACGAGGACCTCATCGCCAGTCTGATAACTATGATTCGGCTCTATGAGCACAAACTCCCCGTTTTTGATGCGTGGATGCATGCTGCTTCCCACGACTTTCAAGCCATATGCGTCGGGATCGGAACTGATAATTTCCAAGTACCCATCGCCATGACCAGGAGGATATTCAAGTGCGTCGAAGTAGCCATCAGTACCCAACATAGCCTTTCCTACTACAGGTACTGGGGCAGGGCGCCGGTGCTCGCTTGCTTCCCGCTCTTCAGCTGTCCTAAGAGCGGTTTCGTTAATGGTCGCATTGAAGAACGCGGGGTGGGGCAAAACCGGAGGCTTAAGGCCAAGAGCGATCCAAGCGGCGGTGATTTGATGTTGGTCTTCGGCGGAGTAGGTTCCCGTCGTCAGCAAATCAGCAGGAATTGCGAGCTTTTTTGCGAGGTTCGTGGCCGCTCGGTCACCCAATGTCCGGTGTCCGTTCAGGATCTGAGAAATGTACGAAGCGTCCACATCGGCATGCGCTCCGGCAAAGTCCTTGAGTTGGTTTTCACCAATCAGGGCTTTAAGAATCGTGAGGCGTTTTTCGTAGATATTCATATAGGGAATCATCCGTGCTCCGTTAGCAAAATGTAAATTACGTTTTGCTATTGCGGATCGGATTAGCAGTTGCTAATCTTTAGTTGAATAGGGGGTTAGCAATGACGCTTCTCGAATACATAAAGATCCTAGACGACACGCAGCTCAAGAGCTTCGCCTCTCGATGTAATACCTCAGTCGGCCAATTAAAGCAGGTTGCTTATGGCAATCGTCGAGCGAACGCAGCCTTATCCATTTCGATCGATCGGCATAGCGGCAGTCGTGTGACGTGTGAGTCGCTAAGGCCGGACATTGATTGGCAATATCTGCGAATGCAGGCAACAGCTACTCGCAGAGTAGAAAACGCTGCATAGAAAAAAGGCGACCCAAGGGTCGCCCAGTTTCTCCCGACAGCATCACCACAATGCAGTCGGGTCGCGATGTCAGAAGGCGAGCACACCACATGCCGCCGACCTTCATCGCGTTTCCAAGGCTCGGAAGCCTTGGTGTTGCTGCCGTTCTTACCACAGAGCTGGCAGCTGTTGCGCCAGGGGTGAACAACGGATTATTCGCCCCGGCACGGTGCCGGTGTAGGTCTTGAGAACCTCGCCGGCTTTTGGGCCATACCAAGCCACGCGACAAATGTATCACCAACGTCTGTCGCGCGGCACTGGCAACTTTTAGGATTAATGCCATGAGCCGAATCGCTCTCAGTTCTCTGGAACGGGCGCAGCGGGAAATCCTGCCGCTCGATTTAGCGCTGTACCACGCCGCTCGCGAGTACCCGGGTGGTGCTGCTGCCATTGCTGCCACGACCGGCCGTAACCCGACCACGCTGCAGCACAAGTTGTCACCGACCCACCCGAGCCACTCCATCAACATTCAGGAGTTCGGCGAGATCCTCGAACTGACCAAGGACCGCCGCATTCTCGATGCGGTGCATGCGCTGGTCGGCGACACGGTCTGGCAGGAGCTGGCCGACACCTACACCAACGACATGCCCGAGACCCTCACGACTGGTATCGCCGAATACTTCCGGCAGGTTGCGGATCTGGCTGATACCTGGGCTAAGAGCATCGGCGACGGTGTAGTGACTGATCAGGAACTGGCTGCGATTCGTCTGCAGGTGTTCCGGGGCATCCAAGGGCTGCTGGGGTTGTTCAACCGCGCCACCTACGTCAATCAGACGACGCGAGGTGCTGACCGTGGCTGACATCGCCGATTTCGCCAACGATCTGGTGCAGGAGCGCATCGATCAGGCTATGGCCGCGCGCAGCGCTGCCAAAGCAGAAAGCGCTGCCCATTCCTTGCTGTTCTGTGAAGCCTGTGACGACCCGATCCCGGAAGCACGCCGCCTGGCTCAACCGGGTTGCTCGCAGTGCATCAGCTGCCAATCCCTCTCTGAGCGGGGGATTCAGCATGCTCGATGAGGTACTGGGGCAATTCGCCGATTACGGTCTGGAGCCAGCGCAACCGCTGGTGTTCGGCAAGCTGACCCGCTGCAAGACATCGCAGGACAAGGGCAAGGAAAAGAACGGCTGGTACGTGGTCCACGAGCAGCGCACGGAGAAGGGCGACGCCCTGATCTTCGGCGCTTTCGGTGACTGGCGTTCGGGCGAGACGCAGAAGATCAAGGTCAAGGCCGGTCGCATGTCGCCGGAAGAGCGCGAAGTGATGCGCGCTCGCCAGGAAGAAGCCAAGCGCCGCGCCGCCGAAATCGCGAACAACGCTGCGCGGCGGGCCGCGAAGAGGGCGCAGGGTTTGTTCGAGCGCATGCCGACCACCGGGCGCAGCGATTATCTGGACCGCAAGCAGATTGTTGGCATTAACGTGCGATACGCGCCGCGCACCGGTGCTGTGCTGGTCCCAATGAAGAACGCACGCGACCAGATCATGGGCCTGCAGGTGATCTTCCCGAACAAACAGGAAGACACCGGCCGCGACAAATCCTACTGGCCTTACGGCATGGCAAAGGAGGGCGCGTTCCACCTGCTTGGCTCTTATCCGGAGCCAGGTGAGCCGGTGCTGGTCTGTGAGGGTTACGCCACCGGCGCCAGCCTGCACATGGCGACCTCGCTCACCGTGGCCGTCGCCTTCGACGCCGGTAACCTGCTGGCCGTATGCAAGGCCATGCGTGAGCGTTTTGCCGGTTGCCCGCTGATTATTTGCCGCGATGACGACTGGAAAACCACCAAGCCCAACGGCGATGCCTGGAACCCGGGTGAAGAGAAGGCGAACAATGCCGCCCTGATTGTCGGTGCCCAGGTGGTTGCGCCGATCTTCTCGGTCGAGCGCCACGACAAGTGGACCGACTTCAACGACCTGCACGTCGCCGAAGGCCTCGACGCGGTGCGCCGCCAGGTGCTGGCCGTGGTTCGTCCACCCGCTGCCGGTGGCTGGAAAGACCAACTGGCCCGCAGCGAGAGCGGTGCCCTGATCGCGCACATGCAGAACGTCGAATTGATTCTCGCTCACGACGAACGCTGGGCCGGGGTGATCAGCTACTGCGCCTTCAGCTCGAAGATCGTCAAGCTGCGGGCCGCTCCTTATGGCGGCGGCACCGGCGAGTGGGCCGACATCGATGATGTGCGCGTCATGAAGTGGCTCGCACAGCAGTACAACCTGCGTGTGAAGTCCTCGCACGTGATCGAAGCGGTCAGCGTCGTGGCCCACGACCACGCGTTTCACCCGGTGCGCGAGTACCTGAAAAAGCTGGAGTGGGACCGCGTGCCACGTCTTGAGCGTTGGTTGACCGATGTCATGGGGGTGAAGGCAACCGACTACACATCCAAGGTCGGCAAGCGCTGGATGATCTCGGCCGTGGCGCGGGTGATGAAGCCGGGCTGCAAGGCCGACTCGGTGATGATCCTCGAAGGCGTACAAGGCGCCGGTAAGTCGACCGCCATGAGCGTGCTCGGTGGCGAGTGGTTCATGGATACGCCGTTCGCCCTCGGTGACAAGGACGGCTTCCAGGCGATCCGTGGCAAGTGGATCGTCGAACTCGGCGAGCTGGACAGCTTCAACAAGGCCGAGAGCACCAAGGCCAAGCAGTTCTTCTCCGCGTCGACCGACACCTACCGCGAAAGCTATGGCCGCAGAACCCTGGACGTGCCACGCCAGTGTGTGTTCGTCGGTACCACCAACCAGGACGAATACCTCAAGGACGCCACCGGCAACCGTCGTTATTGGCCGGTGGCCTGTACCAAGGTCGACGTGGCGTTGCTGCGCGAGATCCGCGACCAGTTGTGGGCCGAAGCGGTGTTCTGCTTCGAGGCCGGCGATCTCTGGTGGGTCACGCGAGAGGAAGCGCCGATGTTCAGCGAGGAGCAGGACGAACGCTTTGTGGTGGACGAATGGGAAACGCCCATCCTGACCTGGCTCGAAGAGTCGCAGATCGGCGAGACCACCACCGGCAGTGAGGTGATGAGTCAGGCGCTCAAGCTTGATCCCGGTCATTGGGGCAAACCGGAGCAGATGCGCGTGGGTGCGATCCTGCATCGATTGGGCTGGCGACGCTTCCGTCTGGGGGCGTTGAACAAGAGCGGTCAGCGGCCATGGGCGTACAAGAAACCCGAGCACTGGGGCAGGGCGTCTGTGCTGCAACGGGACGAGTTTGAGGAGCCGTGCTTCGATGATTAAGGCAATCGATATGGCCCTCAAACAATGGGCGCAGGAGCTTCACAGCGATGAAGTGGCCGCCGGTTACTCGGGCGGCAACATGGTCGCGATGATGATGGAGAGCGGTGGCCAGTTGGTGCGCGGTAGACGCGGGAGCCGGGTGCCGCTGGAGGCGTCTCTGGACATTGAGCGCATCGTCAAGAAACGCCTCGATCCTGAGCTGATGACCGTGGTGCAGGTGCATTACTTCCAGCCTGACGCGCCGTTGGCGGCACGTCTGACGCGAAGCGGCTGCACACGCAACGTCTACTACCAGCGCCTGCATGACGCCCACATCGTGGTCGAGCACTTCCTCCTGGGGGAAGCGGCTTGATCGTGGGCATCCCTCTGGCTTACGCCGTCCCACCGGCCTGCGTCCGTCCTACTGCTTTTGCAGTCATGGGACGGGCGCAGGCCCCGTCGTTGTTGGGTTGTCCCACCGTCCCACCTGTTTTGCCTCCCACCCGTGTATGCGTAGCGGGCACAGGTACGCGCGTTCACGCGCACGCGTGCTTTTTAAATTTCTCTCTATACACGAGAAAAGAGAAAGAAAAGTAGGACGGTGGGGCAAAGCCCCAATCTGCGGGGCTTTCAGACGTCCCACCTTGTTTTGGAGAGGTGGGACGCATGGGACGCCACCGAAACAACAGAAGCAAAAGCCAGCCGGGTTGAGATATTCACCGACATTCGCCAGCCGTTCACCGGGCGTCACCCACACATTCACCGGATGGCATTAAAACGGTCTTGCTGCCACCAGAATCGACCTGTAAAAAGGGGCCATCTTCGATGGGTGCGACCGCAAAGCGCGGCAGGCCACCCACCACCTGACCCGGCCATTGCGCCGGGTCTTTTTGTTTAAGGGGCAGGGCAGTGACGAACGAGCAACAGGCACTGGCAGAGATGCCGATCTGGTTGGTGATTGCCCTGTCCTTGGTGGGCGGCGTGTCCGGCGAGATGTGGCGCGCTGACAAGGACGGGGCGAGAGGTTGGGCATTGTTGCGCCGCCTCGCACTTCGGTCCGGCGCCTGCATCGTCTGCGGCGTGTCGGCGATGATGTTGCTGTTCGGGGCGGGCTTGTCGATCTGGACAGCGGGTGCGCTGGGTTGCCTGACCGCGATGGCCGGCGCCGATGTCGCCATCGGCTTGTACGAGCGCTGGGTGGCCAAGCGGCTGGATCTGGGCGAGGCCGAGCCGAAGGCATGAGACGGGCAGGCTGGGTAGGGCGTCGATTTTTACGGGTCCTCCCTGAGGGCCGCCCCCTACACGGGTTATCAAACTCGCGGAATCTCTCTAGCTGAAACCTTCGCAGGGATGTCCGTCTTTCCAAACGGCAGGGGCAGCTCAGCGCTGATAACGATCACGAATGTGTTGGTTGTAGTAGGCGCCCTTGGATACAGCGGATATCAACCCGTTGTGTATGGCTAAGGGTACATCGAAGAAATCGTAGGAGTGTCCCTGATGAAAGCTGATCCTCATCTGTTTCGTTCCAGCATCGTAGCCAATAGCGATTATCGCCCTTGAATACACGGCAATCATTTGCATGACTTCTCTCCTGCTGACGGATCGCCATCGGATACTAGCCGAGTTGCAAGGATCTGCGGTCCGGTCCGCCAGACGGCGCCGGGGACCCTGGGGATTTCCAAAGAACACGGGGTCGGAAACCCGCGGGATCGTGTTAGTGGGAGGCCCGCCAGCTTACTGAAATTTCAAACCACTGAAATCTTGAACGGATTCATTGAAAAGCCGCTGAAAAGGAGGGCTTATGAACACAGCTACGTACCTGTCAAAGAGCGCCTTCGCTGCGCACATCGGACGGTCGCCGAGTTACATCACCTGGCTGAAGGAAAACGGTCGACTGGTCCTGTCCCCCAATGGCAAGCAGGTGGACGTGCTGGCCACCGAAGCGCTGATCCGCGAGACCGCCGACCCAAGCAAGGCTGCCGTCGCTGCTCGCCACCAACAGGAGCGGCTTCAGCGTGATGTGTACAGTCACGTCGCAGCCCAATCCGAACCGACTAACATGGCTGCGCCGCCGCCCGCTGACCCTGCGCAAGGGCAGACTCCGGACTTTCAGAAAGCACGAGCGCATCGAGAACACTACCTGGCGCGGATGGCTGAGATGGAGTTTCGCAAGGCGCAGGGTGAACTGGTCGAGATCAGCTTCGTGCAGAAGGCCGCTTTTGAAACGGCACGTTCGCTCAATCATTCGTTGATGAGCCTGTCGCCACAATTAGCACCGCAGCTCGCAGCCTTGTCGGACCCATGGGAAGTGGAGCGGCAGCTAACCGCTGCGCTGCGCCAACGGCTTAATCAAGCTGCTCAGGTATCCAGTGACGACTTTGGCTTCAAATTGAGTGAGTGCTAAAGATATCCGCTGATTAGAGGTTATTCGGCTAGCAGCGTGATTGAGCCACGTCTACTTTCGGCCACAAGCAGACACTGAATGCTTCTAGGAAATTCGGGGCGATTCAGTGCTGCAGTTCGTGTGCAGGCGGATTGAGGTTCAAGCCAGGGTCACCGACAGGCGCACGTTCGAACTGCAGGTCACTCGACGTTCCACACCGCGCACGCTCGTTGGTCGGCCTTCAGCGCGTTGGAGTCGCTGCTTGCAATCTCCTCGAACGTCATGTCGAAGCCGTTTTTGGGGTACACACGATCCGTGTCCAGCAGCCGAAGCCCTTGTGAAATTCGGTCGTCCCACGGTTGTATCAAGCGCCGACTCCCACTCAAGCCATCATGCTTGGCGTGCTGTACGAAAATGCCACCCACCCGCTGAAAAACATCTCCAAGGTACCTTCCGCCTGGTTTGGCCCGCTGCTGACACTGATGCTCAGCGGCCAGGATCTGTCGGTGCTGGGCATCTGCTCAACCTCAGTACGCGCAACCCGAGCCTCATCTGGCGCTCGGAAAAATGGGGCCTGACGAGTCTGCCGATCAAGCTCCAGGTCGTAGCCGCAGCGGCCTGACAATCAAATCCACATGCTTTGCGACGCCAACGGAACACCGTTGCGCTTCCTTCTCTCTGGCGGTTAAGCCAGTGACATCAGCTATGCCCAGCCATTGCTGGACGAAGTCGACATCCCGTCGAGCCAACGTGGGCGCCCGCGAAAACGCTGCAAATGGTTGCTTACTGACAAGGGCTACGGCGCCGAGGCATTCCGCAGTTACTACGACCAATATCGAATGCAGCCGTCAACCCGCTGCGCTCAATGAAGCGCAAACCCAAACCCGGCTTACCCAGACTTTTTGATAGGCCCAAGTACCGACAGCGCAACATCATTGAGCGCATGTTTGGCTGGGTGAAAGAAAACTGCCGCATCGTGACACGCGTCGACAAGTTCGCAAGAAAACTATGCCGCCATGGTCTCGCTGGCTTGTTCCATGCAGTGTTTGCGAAATCTCTTTTCGTACAGAGCCTAAGGCCGTCCAATCAGTGCGCGTAAAGGTGGCATGCCTTTTTCGTGCTTATGCTGAATGTACCGGGCGCGAAGTTCCTTCAAAGATAATTCATGATGAACCAGACGTCTGCGTTCGCAGTGCCTGCGTTCAAGCCAGGGTCGAGCACCCCGTTATTTCCTGTCGGCAAAACTCGAAAGTAGCGCGCCGTAAGAGGAATACTGAAGTTTCCTCCTGCAGCGGGGGACTCGCCAAAAACATAACTTTTGTTGAGCT
>Ga0308159_1004848_pt1 | contig 11905 bp, 10 predicted proteins | sample PhyCR1_FD_201040 | JGI IMG/M metagenome (GOLD analysis project Ga0308159, IMG submission 201040) | Phyllosphere microbial communities from UC Gill Tract Community Farm, Albany, California, United States - DLSLC.R1 | ecosystem: Host-associated > Plants > Phyllosphere > Unclassified | place: USA...
TGGACCAGGCCGGCCCGATGGCCCGGTCGGCCGAAGACTGCGCACTGCTGCTGTCGGCCCTGTGCGGCCCCGACCTCGACCGCGACTCGACCTCGCTCGACCGGCCGGCCGAAGACTTCTCGCGCGCGCTCACCGACTCGCTCGAAGGCCTGCGCATCGGCGTGCCCAGGGAGTTCCTGGGCGACGGCGTGGCACCCGGCGTGCGCGCCGCCATCGAGGCTGCACTCGTCGAATACGAGAAGCTCGGCGCCCGGCGCGTGGACATTTCGCTGCCGCGCACCGAGCTGTCGATCCCGGTCTACTACATCATTGCGCCGGCCGAGGCGTCGAGCAACCTGAGCCGCTTCGACGGCGTCAAGTTCGGCCATCGCGCCAAGGACTACCGCGACCTGGCCGACATGTACGGCAAGACCCGTGCCGAGGGTTTCGGCGACGAGGTCAAGCGTCGCATCATGATCGGCACCTACGTGCTGAGCCACGGCTACTACGACGCCTACTACCTCCAGGCGCAGAAGATCCGCCGCATGATCGCCGACGACTTCCAGCAGGCCTTCACGCAGTGCGACGTGATTGCCGGCCCGGTGGCACCGACCGTCGCCTGGAAGATCGGCGCGCACGGCGATGACCCGGTGGCCGACTACCTGGCCGACATCTTCACGCTGCCCGGCTCGCTCGCCGGCCTGCCCGGCATGAGCGTGCCGGCCGGCTTCGACGGCGGCATGCCCGTGGGCCTGCAGCTGATCGGCAATTACTTCGGCGAGGCCCGGCTGCTGAACGCCGCGCACCGCTTCCAGCAGGCCACGGACTGGCATGCACGCACACCCGGGGGCTTCTGACATGAGCGAAACCTTGAACACGTTCGAAGCCCAGCAGCAAGGGCGTCCCACCGGCCCCCTGGTGCAGGGCTACGAAGTCATCATCGGCTTCGAGACGCACTCGCAGCTGTCGACCGAATCCAAGATCTTCAGCCGCGCCTCGACGGCCTTCGGCGCCGAGCCCAACACGCAGGCCTGCGCGGTGGACCTGGCCCTGCCCGGCACGCTGCCGGTGATGAACAGGGGCGCGGTCGAACGCGCCATCAAGCTGGGCCTGGCGCTGGGCTCGACCATCGCGCCGCGCAGCGTGTTCGCGCGCAAGAACTACTTCTACCCCGACCTGCCCAAGGGCTACCAGATCAGCCAGTTCGAGATCCCGGTGGTGCAGGGCGGTTCGGTCAGCTTCTTCCTGGGCGAGGAACAGAAGACCGTGCGCCTGGTGCGCGCCCACCTGGAAGAAGACGCGGGCAAGTCGCTGCACGAGAATTTCATCGGCCAGTCCGGCATCGACCTGAACCGCGCGGGCACGCCGCTGCTGGAGATCGTGACCGAGCCCGACATGCGCTCGACCGCCGAGGCCGTGGCCTATGCGCGCGAGCTGCACAAGATCGTCACCTGGATCGGCATCTGCGACGGCAACATGCAGGAAGGCAGCTTTCGCTGCGACGCCAACGTGTCGGTGCGCAAGCCCGGCCAGCCGCTGGGCACGCGCCGCGAGATCAAGAACCTCAACAGCTTCAAGTTCATGCAGCAGGCGATCGACTACGAGATCCGCTGGCAGATCGAGGAGATCGAGGATGGCCGCAAGGTCCAGCAGGCGACCGTGCTGTTCAACCCCGACACGGGCGAGACGCGCGCCATGCGCACCAAGGAAGACGCGGCCGACTACCGCTACTTCCCCGACCCGGACCTGCCGCCGCTGGCGATCGCGCCGGAGTGGGTCGAGCGCGTGCGCGCCGAGATGCCCGAACTGCCGCGGGCGATGGCCGAGCGCTACGTCACGACGCACGGCCTGTCGGCGTACGACGCGGCACAGCTCACGCAGAGCCTGGCGCTCGCGCATTACTTCGACGCGGCGGTGGCCGCAGGTGCGGCGCCCAAGCTGGCGAGCAACTGGATCACCGGCGAGATCGCGCGCCGGCTGAATGCGCAGGACCTCGCCATCGACCAGGCGCCCGTCGCGTCGGCGCAGCTGGCGCGGCTGATCGTGCGCATCGGCGACGAGACCATTTCCAACAATGCGGCGCGCCAGGTGTTCGACGCGCTGTGGACCGGCGACGGCACCGACGTCGACGCAGTGATCGAGGCCAAGGGCCTCAAGCAGATGCGCGACACCGGCGCCCTCGAAGCCATCGTCGACGGCGTGCTGGCCACCAACCAGAAGAACATCGACGAATACCGCGCCGGCAAGGACAAGGCCTTCAATGCGCTCGTCGGCCAGGTCATGAAGGCCAGCCAGGGCAAGGCCAACCCGGCGCAGGTCAACGCGCTGTTGAAGGCGAAGCTGGGCTGACCGGCGGCAACCGGCCAGCCACGCAGCCGGCAATCGGTTGCGCGCTGGTGACCAGGCGGCCCCGGGCATCGCGGCACACGTAGACGGCCGGTTTCACGGCGGCGGTGGCGGCGGCGGGCGTGGATGCCGGCGCGGCATGCGCGCTGCCGCACGCAACCATCGCGACGCCAAGGCTCGTCAGGCTCGCCAAACCGGCCCGTCGGCCGGCACCGCGCCACACGGTGGTGGTGATGCTCACGCTGCGCCGTAGCGCGCCCGGTAGGCCACCACGTTGTCGCGGTGCACGCCCAGCGCATCGTCGGCGCCCTGGCTCAGGTACGCCAGCAGGTCCGCGAGCGTGGCGATGGCCACCACCTGCAGGCCCAGTTGCTCGCGCACGTACTGCACGGCGCTGTGCGCGACGTCCTTGCCGTCTTCCGTGGCTTTTTCCTGGCGGTCGAGCGCGATCGCCACCCCGTGCGGCGTGGCGCCGGCCTCGCGGATGATGGCGATCGATTCGCGCACCGCCGTGCCGGCCGACATCACGTCGTCGACGATCAGCACGCGGCCCTTGAGCGGCGCCCCCACCAGCGAACCGCCCTCGCCGTGTGCCTTGGCTTCCTTGCGGTTGTAGGCAAAGGGCACGTTGTGCCCGCGACGCGCCAGCTCCATCGCCACCGCGGCGCCCAGCGGGATGCCCTTGTACGCGGGGCCGAAGATCATGTCGAACGCCAGGCCGCTTGCGATCAGCCGCTCTGCATAGAATTCGGCCAGGTGCATCAGCTTGGCGCCGTCGTCGAACAGCCCCGCATTGAAGAAGTAGGGGCTGAGGCGACCGGACTTGATCTTGAACTCGCCAAAGCGCAACACGCCCGCGTCGAGCGCAAACTTCACGAAGCGCTGCGCGAGCGCACCTTCCTTTTCAACATCGACAGCAGCCATCGGGAATTCCTTGTGTTCAAACTGACCAGCCTCAACCTCAACGGCCTGCGCTCGGCCGCCACCAAGGGCGTGGCCGACTGGGTGGCCGAACTGGCGCCGGATTGTATTTGCATGCAGGAGATCCGCGTGCAGGCCAGCGATGTCGCTGGTCGCTTCGAGGAGATGGCGGGGCTCAAGGGCCATTTCCATTTCGCCGAGAAAAAAGGCTACGCCGGCACGGCGATCTACACGAAACACATTCCCAGCGACGTGGTGGTGGGCTGGGGCGACGCCGAGTTCGACGCCGAAGGCCGCTACCTCGAATTGCGCTTCGACACGCCCGCGCGCAAGCTGTCGATCATCAGCTGCTACTTTCCGAGCGGCTCGTCGGGCGAAGAGCGCCAGGCCGCCAAGTTCCGCTTCTTGAAGGGCTTCTTCCCGCACTTGAATGCGCTCAAGCGCGAGCGCGAATTCATCCTCTGCGGCGACATCAACATCGCCCACCAGGAGATCGACCTGAAGAACTTCAAGGGCAACATGAAGAACAGCGGCTTCCTCCCCGAGGAGCGCGCCTGGATGACGCGCCTGCTCGACGCCGGCGCCGATGGCGCGGGGCTGGTCGACGTGTATCGCAAGCTCAAGCCCGACACCACGGGCGAGGCCTACACCTGGTGGAGCAACCGGGGGCAGGCGTATGCGAAGAACGTGGGATGGCGGCTGGACTACCATTTGGCGACTCCTGCCACGGCGGCCCTGGCGCGGCATGAGTCGATCTACAAGACCGTGAAATTCAGCGACCACGCGCCGATCACGGTGGACTACGATTTCCAGATCTGACCGTTGAACGGCGCGAGGGCGAGACCGCGCTGTCGCCAGCGCGCAAGCTGTGCAGCAGTCGCTGCGCGATACCGGCCAGGGCAGCGCCGAGCGGTGCCGCATGGAAAAGCCACATCTCGTACAGCGGCAGCGTCTCTCGCAATTTCAAAGGCGCGATCAGTGGCACCCGTTCACCGCTGACCAGCGCCGGATGCGGCACCACGGCGAGCAGATCGGTGTGGGCAACGAGGTTGAGCATGCTGGGATAGTCGGGGCAACTCACCGTCGCGTGCGGTGGTTCCATGTTTCGCACCGAAAAGGCTTCGGTCAGCACGTTCACAGGACCCACGACGCTGGGCCCGACGATGGCCCAATTCGCATGCTGCAGGTCCGCCAGGCTGCGCGACGTCGCGAGCGCATGGCCGCGTCGGGCGAAGACCATCGGCCGCATTTGGTACAGCGGCTCGCAGGCCACATGCATCTCGCGGTAGCCACGCGGGCGGGGCGAAATGACGAAGTCGACCTCGCGCCTGGACAGGCGTGCCAGCAGTTGGCCTTCGTCAGCGCTTTGCAACTGCAAGCTGCGCCCTGTCGCGGCGCCGCACCAATGGGTGTACAGCGCTGGGCCGCAGACCAGCGCGGCGGAGGGCGTGAGCCCGATGCGCAGCAGCCCTTTATTGACCGGGCGTGAGCTCGTCCCTGCCAACGCATCGACCCGGTCTGCCAGCAAGGCGGACTCCCTGGCAATCTGCAGTGCGAATTCGGACGGCACCCGCCGACGTCCGACCCGTTCGAACAACGGGTGCCCGAACTGGGCCTGCAGTTGCTTCATGCCGTGGCTGATGGCCGGCTGGGTCACGCCGCCCGCTCGCGCGGCCGCGGCGAACGAGCCTTGCGCGATCACCAGCCTGAGGTAGTCCAGATGGCGAAGATACATAAACGGCGTTGATGGGTTTACCGGCATTGTGACTTGCGATCCTGCGCAGGATTGGAAAGACTGCATGCCATGACCTCTTCACCGACCGACACCGTCCGCACCTACCTGCGGCATCTGCACGCCAGCGACACCGCAGGCCTCATTGCCACCTTCGCGCCGGACGGCCTGGTGCATTCGCCCTTTCTCGGGACCATGGTGGCCAGCGACTTCTTCGGCAGGCTCGCGAAGGCCTCCAGCAAGAGTGTGATCACGCTCATCGACTTGTTCACGTCGGTCCAGGCAGACACGGATGTCGTTCGCGTTGCGGCGTATTTCCATTACGACTGGACGCTGAACGATGGCCGGCTGGTCGACTTCACCTGCGTGGATGTCTTCGGCTTCAAGCCGGGCAGCCCGCTCATCCAGGACATGCAGATCGTGTACGACACCCATCCGTTGCGAGAGCAGGTGGGCGACAAGTACGCACCCGATCCGCAGAGGACCTGACCCTGGCAGACGTTCAAGTGGCGACGATTGCGGTTCACGCCGTGGGCATCACCGCCTGAGCAGCCGACCCTCGCTCCAGGTCAACCGCAGCAGCCACCGAAGTGGCCGTGGCGATAAAAGGGGGCGAGGTCTTCGGCCAGCGCCTGCACGGTGCCGCGCCAGCCGTGGTGGCCGGCGTCAGACGCGAGCGCGGCGCGCATGCGCGCCAACAATTCTGCCCGCAGCGCCGGCTCGTCCACGCCGCGCACGCGGCCGGCCTCGACCACGGTGCGGCCACCGGCGATGACCGTGTCGATGTGGCCGCCATGCGCGCGCGCCAGCAGCAGGTCGAGTGGGTCGATGTCGTCGAACAACGGGTCGTCGTCGAGCGCGTCCCAGTCGAGCAGCACGATGTCGGCCGGGGCGCCGGGTGCGATGCGGCCACGAGACGCGAAGCCCCACAGCTGCGCCGGCGTCATCGTGGTGTCGTAGCCCCAGCCGCGGTGCAGCGCATAGGCCAGCCGCGCTTCGCGCAGCGCATCGTCGTCCTCGTCGAAGGCCATGCCGTCGAGGCCCATCGCGACCTTGCAGCCCTGCTTGAGCATTTCGGACAGCGGCGCGATGCCCGACTTCAGCCCGAGGTTCGAGCTGGTGTTGACCGCGATGGTCGCGCCACGCTCGGCGATCAGCGCCAGCTCGTCCGGCCGCGCCCAGGTGCAATGGGCCAGCGTGAGCCGCGGGCTCAGCAGGCCGATGTCGTCGAGGAAGCGGACGATGCCGCCGGGGTGCACCTCGTCGGACCAGGCGCGCTGGTACTTCGTTTCGAGCAGGTGCATGTGCACGCGGCGGCCGGTGTCGGCCGATGCGCGCGCGATGGCTTCGAGCAAAGGCGTGCTGCACCACTGCACGGCGGTGGGCCCGTACTGCACATCGACATGCGCGCCGTGGCCCTCCGCGGCGACCATGGCCGCCACTTCGTCGACCTGTGCGAGCTGCTGCGCAGGCAGCACGGGCTTGACCGCCAGCCGCTGCGCCACCGCTTCGCGGATGCCCGGGCGCAATGCCGCCAGCACGGTCGCGTCGTCGCTGTAGCCGATGCCGTTGCGGTCGCGCATGGACACCGCGAAGCCGATGCGCACGCCCACGTCGCGCGCAGCGCGTGCCACCGCGGCCGCCTCGTCGACATAGGGCATGCCGCCCTGCACGCGGGTGTAGTGCACCATCAGGTCAACCACGCCGTGGCGCAGCGAGCGCGCGAAGGACGTGGCGGCGCACAGGTACGGGTCCATGCCCGGCACCACGCCGAGAAAGGGCAGCCACCCTTCCAGCGGCTGGCCGAAGGCACCGAGCGTGGCGCTGCGCACCGTGCGCGCATGGTCGTGCGCGTTGGCCAGTGCGGGCAGCGCGAGCCGTCGGCGGCCGGGGACAGCATCGGGCAGCGGCGTGAGCGCATCGAGGCGTCCGTCGGCGAGCGTGATGCGCATGTCGCGCTGCGCGGGTGCCGTGCCGGGGTCGGCCAGCAGCCAGGCGCAGTCGAAAGTCGTGTCGTTGGTGGTCGTCTTCATTTCACCGCGATCTTGCGCTCGGCCAGCGTTGGCAGGAAGCGTCGGTCGAACACCTCGGCCGCCGTCGGCACGCGCTGCAGGTCGAAGGCTTCCTTGAGCTGCAGGAAGGAGCGTGCGAAGCGGGCATCGCTCACGTCGCCCAAGCCCTGCGTCGCGACCTCGGGCGTGAGCATGATGGTCTTGAGCGTGTACAGCAGGCGGCGCTTTTCCAGGTCCTTGTTGAGCAGCGGCTCGCGCTTCATCAGCGCGGCGATGGCGGCGTCGGGGTCGGCGATGGTGTCGCGCACCGCCTTGTTGACCGCGCGCACCAGGCCGGCGACGGCCTCGGGCTTGTCCTTGACGAGCTGCTGCGACACCATCACGCCGTTGCCGTACAGCTCGACGCCGTAGTCGCCGTAGTGGAACCAGCGGATGTCCTTGTCGGGGTCGACGCCCTGCGCCACCAGGTTCATGTAGCTGGTCACCGAGAACACGGCCGCGCCGTCGACGTGGTCCTTCAGCAGCAGTTGCTCCTGCAGATTGGGCGCCACGTTGGTCCACTTGACCTTGCTCGCATCGATGCCCACCTTGCCGGCGATCACCGGGAACATGCGCGCCGCCGCACCACCCGCCGGGGTGCCGAGCGTGCGGCCTTCGAAGTCCTTCGGTGTCTTGACCGGGCTCGACGACTTCACGATCAGCGCATAGGGCGCGCGGTTGTAGAGCATGTAGACCATCACCGGCGCCTGGCCCGGCTTGGCCGCGGCGTTCTGCACGATGGCGTTGACGTCGCCGAAGCCGGCCTGGTAGGCGCCCGCCATCACCTTGGTCACGGTGGCGGCCGAGCCTTCGCCCTGGTCGATGGTCACCGCCAACTTCTCTGCCGCGAAGTAGCCCTTGTCCTCGGCCAGGTAGTACCAAGCGTGGATGCCCTGCAGCTTCCAGTCGAGCACGAACTTGATGGGCGTGGCGGCCTGGGCGGCGGCTTCGCTGGCCGGCATCAGGGTGGCGAAGGACGCCAGTGCGGCGAGCGCCACGACAGCGGTGTGGCGGGAAAGACGGGTTCGCATGAAGGCTCCTGCGTGAGAGAGGGAAGAAACAAGAGGCATGTGCATCAGCCCATCGCCAGGTCGGTCTTGCGCTGCGACCAGCCGGTCACGCGCTGCTCGACGAGCGACGAGATGCCATAGAGCACCACGCCCATCGCCGCGAGCAGGAAGAGCCCGGCGAACACCATCGGCACGTCGAAGTTGCCGCTGGCGATCATCATCACGGTGCCGATGCCCTTGTTCGACGCCACCGTCTCGGCCAGCACCGTGCCGACGAAGGACAGCGTGATCGCGATCTTGAGCGACGCGAAGAGGTAGGGCATGGCGCGCGGCAGGCCGACGTTCCACAGGATGTCGCGCTTGCGCGCACCGAGCACGCGCAGCACGTCTTCCAGCTCGGGCTCGGTGCTGGCCAGGCCGGTCGCGACATTCACCACCACCGGGAAGATGCTGATGACCATCGAGGTGAGGATGGCCGGCACCGTGCCCGCGCCGAACCACACGACGAAGAGCGGCACCACCGCCACCTTCGGAATGCTGGAGAAGCCGACCAGCAGCGGATAGGTCACGTCGTAGGCCAGCTTCGACGAGCCGATGCCGACACCGATCACGATGCCCGCGAGCACGCCGAACGCGAAGCCGACGAAGGTGGTGTAGAGCGTCTGCAGCGCGTGCGGCCACAGCAGCGGCATCTTCTCGATCAGCACCGCGGCGATCTGGCTCGGGCGCGGCAGGATGAGGTCGGACACGCCGAAGGCGAGGCAGACCACTTCCCACAGCACGAAGAAGCCGACGAGCGCAGCGGCGGACAGCACGCGTTGGCGCAGGACCGGAGACAGCGCGTTCATGCCGCCACCTCTTCGATCGCGGGTGACGTCACGACCGCAGGCGGCGTGGCATCGCCCTCGCGCCGGGCTTCGGCGATGCGCATGCGCAGTTGTTGCACCAGCGCCGCGAACTCGGGCGCGTAGCTGCTCTCGAGCGTGCGCGGCCGGGCGAAGCCGACGTCGCGCGTTTCCAGGATGCGGCCGGGCCGCGAGCTCATCACGCAGATGCGGTTGGCCAGATACGCCGACTCGCGCAGGTCGTGCGTCACCAGCAGCACCGTGGGGCGGCGCGCCATCCAGAGGCTCTGCATGATGTCCCACAGCTCCTCGCGCGTGAACTGGTCGAGCGCACCGAAAGGTTCGTCGAGCAGCAGCAGCTCGGGCTCGTGCACCAGCGCACGGCACAGCGACGCGCGCTGCAGCATGCCGCCCGACAGCTGCCACGGCCGCTTGTCGCCGAAGCCCTTGAGGCCCACCTGCGCGAGCAGTGCGTCGACGCGGTCGCGGTATTCACCCTTTTTCTTCTTCGCGAAGTCCTGGCGGAAGGGCTCGACGATCTTCAGCGGGATCATCACGTTCTCGCGGATCGTGAGCCAGGGCAGCATCGTCGGGTTCTGGAAGGCCAGGCCGATGCGCAGCCGCGGTGCCTGCGACGCATGCGCGGCGGCGGGCTTCGTGCCCACGGCACCGACCTCGCGGCCACCGGCGATCACCGCGCCGGAGGTCGGCTTCAGCAGCCCCGCCACCAGCTTGAGGATGGTCGACTTGCCGCAGCCGCTCGGGCCCACCAGCGCGACGAAGTCACCCTCGGCGATGCCCAGCGTGGTGTGGTCGAGCGCGATGGTGCCGCCGCCGTAGCGCAGCATCACGTCGGACAGTTGGATGAAGCTCTGGCTCATGGTGTCTTTCGGAAGAGAGGGTTCGCTCAGGAAGAAGGCATGCGCACGATGGCCGCCACCGGCCCGCCGCCCGGCGGCCCCTGGTGTTCGGCACCGCCCGACACATAGAGCGCGGTGCGCCCCACGACCGAGGCCAGCACGCCGCCCACGGCCGCGCGCGCATGGCGCGTCGAGTTGATGTCGGAGTCGTTGAGCATCGTGTGGCGCGCGCCGCGCACGCGGCCGTCAGGGCTGGCTTCGGCCTTGGCGAGCAGGTTGACCAGGCGCGATGCGATGGCGTCGGCATCGCGCTCCGGGTCGAGCCCGAAGTGCGTGCGCAGCAGCGTGCGCACACCCACCGCATCGACCGCATCGCGCATCACCGTGTGGCCGATGCGGAAGGCCGACGCACTGCCCTCGGCCTCGCCCAGCACGATGACGACATTGCCTTCGAGCTCGATGCCGGCCGACACCGACGCGCGCGCCGAATGCAGCGAGGTGTCGTGCAGCACGGCTGCATCGCTGATCTGATCCGGCGCGATCTCGCCCAGCGCCAGGCCCACGCCCAACGCCGAGGCGCCGCGCGAATAGCCCATCGATTCGTAGGTGTCGCGCGTGACCGTCTCGACGCCGCGCCGCAGCGCGTCGTCGACCTTGGCCGAGGTGAGCAGCGGGCACTTCACTTGCGCGAAATGCACGTCGGCCGTGTCGGCGATGCCGGCGTCGCGCATCGCTTCGCGCACCGCCTCGGCGGTCGCCTGCACCTGCGCCATGCGGCCCATCTCTTCCGGCGCGAAGTCGCGCGTGTGGGCGATGCCGACGACCAGGCGTTTCTCGCCGTGCGCCGGTGCGGCATCGACCTGCTCCCGCGTGAACACCGTGAAGTGCGGCGACAGCACGCCCTCGGTCCCACCCGACATCACCAGCGCGACGCGCGCATGCACCGCTTCGACCGTGCAGCCCAGGTGCGGCGCCAGGAAGTGGCACCAGGCGGTGGCCGCGAAGTCGCGCGTGTGGTCGTTGACGCAGCCGTTGCCTTCGGTCTTGCCCATCACCGCGACGATGTGGCGCGGGTCGATGTCGCCCGCGTCGATCAGCGCCTGCACGCCGCTCAGGTCGCCGGGGCCGCGGCACGCGACCACATGCACGCCGACGTTCTGCGCGTTCATGAGGCGCTCCAGTCCACCTCGCCTACCGGCACCGCCGTGCGCGGCACGCCGGGCGGCGTCTCGAGGATGGCGCTGCTGTAGTGCTCGGTGTTGCGCGGCTTCGCCGTCGGCATCTGCTGCACGGTCTTCACCGAACGGCCCCAGCCCACCGCGTCGGTCACCAGCTTGCCGTCGCGCATCACGAAGCGGCCGCGCAGCAGCGTGTGCAGTGGATAGCCCTTCACGGGGCGACCGTTCCAGGGGGATATCTTGCTGATGCTCTGCAGCTTGTTCTGCGACAGGATGCCTGCGCGGTCCATGTCGACGAAGGCGATGTCGGCGTGCGCGCCGGGCGCGATCACGCCCTTGGGGCCGTAGATGCCCCAGGCCTTGGCCGGCGCGACCGAACTCCAGCGCACGTAGTCCATGAGCGAGGCGCGGCCGCGATTCACCTCGGTGAGCATCAGCGGCATCTGCGTCTCGACGCCGGGGAAGCCGCAGTCGCAGTCCCAGATGCTCTCGCGCGTCTTCTCTTCCGGCGCGTGCGGTGCATGGTCGGTGGCGATCATGTCGAGCGTGCCGTCCATCAGCGCGTCCCACAGCGGCTGGTTGTGGCGCGCCTCGCGGATCGGCGGGTTGAGCCGCATCACGCCGCCGAGCTTCAACATGTGGTCGGTGTTGAGCAGCAGGTACTGCGGGCAAGTCTCTGCCGTCACGTCGACGCCGCGGCGCTTGGCTTCGCGCAGCAGGAAGAGCGAATCGGCCGCGCTGTGGTGCGCGATGTGCACGCGCGCGCCGGTCCACTCGGCCAGCGTGAGCACGCGGCCGATGGCCTCGATCTCGGCCACGGCCGGGCGCGCGGCCAGGTGCGCCATCGCATCGATGCGGCCGGCGTCCTGCATCTTCTTCTGGCGGCGGAACAGGATCGACGAGTTCTCCGCGTGCACCACCGTGCGGATGCCCAGCGGCGCGAGCTTCTCGAAGCCTTCGAGCAGCGCGCCGTCGGTCGGCGC
>Ga0308159_1004849_pt1 | contig 11904 bp, 12 predicted proteins | sample PhyCR1_FD_201040 | JGI IMG/M metagenome (GOLD analysis project Ga0308159, IMG submission 201040) | Phyllosphere microbial communities from UC Gill Tract Community Farm, Albany, California, United States - DLSLC.R1 | ecosystem: Host-associated > Plants > Phyllosphere > Unclassified | place: USA...
CATTTACTTTATCAACGATGTTGATAACTATAGAACAACTGTTAGCTTTATGTAGAAATAATGCTAACAAATAAATTTGAATGTTTAAAGCTACTGTAAAAAGACAATTTGCCACAATCTTTTGCCCAATTTTTAAGCACCTTTGTGTAAGTAATTAACTTTTCTCACACTTATAAACAATTAACATTCCAATATTGATAACATTTAAGGAGTTTTTCGATAGTGCTGAAAATCAATCTTATCATATTAGAAAAATGTAATCTAAATGTTAATAAACGATTAACAACTTACATTAACGAAGGAAATTTCGAAACTTGCCAACATAACTAACACACTAATAAACAAACAAGATTTATTTATTTAAAATAACTTATTAATTATTGAGACGTGGAAAGTTTTATCTTTGACCAACGTCAAATTTCAAAAAAGGAAAATTTAAAAATGAACATAGATGTCTTAGAAGAAATCAACAAAAAAGGTTTCGTAGAAGAAGAAATTGATCCTACCCTAGATCTTTTTGCTGAAATTGAAAAATTAAAAAAAGAGAAAAATGCAATAATTTTGGCTCACTACTATCAAGAACCTGATATTCAGGATATTGCGGATTATATTGGAGATAGTTTGGGTTTATCTCAGGAAGCTGCAAAGACTGATGCTGAGGTAATTGTATTTGCCGGTGTACATTTCATGGCAGAAACTGCCAAAATTTTATCTCCTACCAAGAAAGTTTTGTTGCCGGATGTAAAAGCTGGCTGCTCGCTGGCGGATAGTTGTCCTCCACATTTATTTAAAAAATTCAAAGAAAAATATCTTGATCACCTAGTGATCACTTACGTAAATTGCACAGCTGAGTTAAAGGCTTTGAGTGATATCGTTTGTACCTCTACCAATGCTGTTCAAATTGTAGAAAGCTTACCCAAAGATCAGAAGATAATTTTTGGTCCTGATCGCAACCTGGGTGCTTACGTTGCTAAAAAAACGGGCAGAGATTTAGTGCTTTGGAATGGAGCTTGTATGGTTCATGAAATATTTTCTCAGGAAAAAATTACGAAATTGAAAGAACGCCATCCAAATGCAAAGTTTATTGCCCATCCTGAATGTGAAGAACCAGTTTTGAGAATGGCAGATTATATCGGTTCTACAACAGGATTGTTAAAATATGCAATTGCTAACCCGGCAACAGAATTTATTGTGGCTACGGAAAGTGGCATTATTCATCAAATGGAAAAAGCATGCCCGGATAAAACTTTCATTCCGGCTCCGCCAAATAACAGCTGCGCTTGTAATGATTGTCCGTACATGAAAAGAAACACTTTAGAAAAATTATATTTATGCCTTAAAAATGGTTCTCCGGAGGTAACCGTTCCAGCACACATTATTGAAAAAGCGCGTTTACCGATTCAAAGAATGCTGGATATTTCAGCAGAATTGGGCTTATAAATATTGCCATAGAATTACGGATGAGTACGAAGTAAAATGGTTTCCATACTTCCCTTGCTAAAGAAAAAGTAATCATGAACAACATTCTTAAAAATTATTCTGGCTTACTGTGGCTACTGGCGGGCATAACTGTTGGGAGCATAGTTGGGTTAATTTTTGGAAAGAGTGTTGAGCGTATAAAACCTCTTGGAGATATATTTCTAAACCTGTTATTTACAGCAGTAATTCCCCTGGTATTTTTTGCCGTATCATCTGCGATTGCAAATATAGATCGTACAAAAAAACTTGGAAGGTTGTTGACCATTATGGTGTTGGTTTTTTTATCCACCATCCTAATTTCTGCTGTTTTAACTCTCGCTGCTACGCGAATTTTTCCTATCCATCAAGCGTTAGGAGATAACCCAATTCCTGTTGAAACCGAGAAGATTCAATCTGTAGGCGAACAAATGACACAGCTGCTAACAGTTGGTGAATTTTTCGAAATTGGAAGCCGGAAAAATATGCTGGCGCTGATTATTTTCTCAGTCTTGGTGGGTTTCTCCACGTTATATGCTGGCAAAGACGGTGATGGATTTAAAAACTTCCTGGTATCGGGTAACGAGGTGATGAAAAAGTTAATCATCCTGATTATGAAATTAGGTCCTGTTGGATTGGGTGCCTATTTCGCTTACCAGGTAGGTGTTTTTGGTCCACAACTCTTTGGTACTTATGCCAAAGCCCTTGGTTTGTATTATGGCGTAGGTGCATTTTATTTCATCGTATTTTTCACTTTATACGCTTTCATTGCAGGAGGATTTAAAGCAATTAAAGTATTCTGGAAAAACAATATCGTACCTTCGCTAACCGCTGTTGGTACTTGCAGTAGTATTGCAACAATTCCGGCTAATTTGGAAGGAACGCTGAAAATGGGTGTACCAGGTTACATTGCAAATGTTACGATTCCGCTGGGTTCAACTTTACATAAAGACGGCTCCAGTATCAGTTCGATTATCAAGATCGCTGTGGTTTTTGCTATTTTTGGTAAAGATTTAGCGCATGTAGATACCATAATTTTAGCGCTAGGAATTACTGTTTTAGTAAGTATTGTAGAAGGTGGAATTCCAAATGGAGGATATATTGGAGAACTATTGATGATTTCTGCTTATCAGCTGCCTCCGGAAGCTTTACCGCCAGCCATGATTATTGGTACGTTGGTAGATCCCATGGCCACATTATTGAATGCAACTGGTGATAATGTAGCAGCAATGCTTATCGCCAGGTTTACAGAAGGCAAGAATTGGATGTCAAATAATTATAGTACTCATCGGTCAGCATCGGTTGATGAGGTGAATATTTAAAAATAAAAATCGGGATAAATCCCACCAAAAGATATGTTTGAGAATAAAGAGCGTACAGATATTAATGAGTTAGGCGAATTTGGTTTAATCAAACACCTGACTACTAATTTTAAAATCAGAAATGATTATTCGGTAAAAGGTGTGGGTGATGATGCCGCTGTTTTAGATGCAAAAGGAAAGCAAACTCTTGTTTCTACCGATTTGCTTCTAGAAGGAATTCATTTTGATTTAGCATATGTACCACTAATGCATTTAGGCTATAAAGCCGTTCAGGTTAATTTGAGTGATATTTATGCAATGAATGGTAAGGCAAGTCAGATTACAGTTTCTTTAGGCTTATCGAGTAAGTTTCCACTGGAAGCTGTTGAAGAACTTTATAAGGGAATTGAACTGGCCTGTAATAAATTCAATATCGATTTAATAGGTGGCGATACCTCTGCCAGTAAGCAGGGTTTAGTAATTAGCATCACCAGTATAGGTTATGCAGATGCAGATAAGGTAACTTATAGAAATGGTGCTCAGGAAAACGATTTGCTTTGTGTTTCTGGCGATTTAGGTGGCGCTTACGTGGGATTGCAAATTCTGGAAAGAGAGAAACTAATCTACCTGGAGAATCCACAAATTCAACCAGATTTAGAAGGAAAAGATTATATCATTGAAAGACAATTAAAGCCTGAAGCAAGAATGGATATTGTTGCGCTTTTGGAGGATATGGATATCAAACCAACTTCCATGATTGATGTATCCGATGGTTTAGCTTCTGAAATTTTACACCTGGCTACAGAAAGTGATAAAGGAATTACCATCTATGAAGATAAAATTCCGCTGGATCCAATGACTTACGAGACAGCCCGTGAATTGGGAATCGATCCAACGGTGTGTGCTTTAAGTGGTGGTGAGGATTATGAACTGTTATTTACCATTAGTCAGGAAGATTATAAGAAGTTGAAACATGATGTAGATATCACTGTGATTGGACATGTTACAGATAAGAATTCTGGCTGTAAAATGGTTTCAAAATCAAATAATGTTCATGAACTGAAAGCGCAGGGATGGAATGCTTTTAATAAATAAATCCAAATGAACCTAGATTTATCATATCAAAATTTTATTGGAAGAATTTCAGCTTTACTGAATAACTCCCGCAATAAAATTATAAATACGGTTAACCAAAAACAATGGTTTTAACTTATTTCGAAATTGGTAAGATGATCGTAGAAGAAGAACTAAAAGATAAAGAAAGAGCAGATTACGGAAGACAATTGATACCGCTATTGTCTAAAAAAACTGACTTAAGATTTGGTAAAGGTTTTTCCGAAATCAATATCAAACAAATGAGGAGTTTTTATAACAGTTTTTCAAAACGTCAGACAGTGTCTGACGAATTCAATTTAAGTTGTTCTCACTATTTGAAATTAATGGGAATAGATGATGAAAAGGAATCTATTTATTTCGAATAACTAATCGTCCAAAAATGTCATTTTGCTCAATGAAAATTTAAGTGATTAACATCACGCGAAGTATTCTTTGCAAAATGTTTATATTCACTACATGAAATTAGCCTCGTTAATTATTCTGTTATTTTTATTTACAATCAACGCTTTTAGTCAGGATAAAGCTTCTAATAAAAAGTTTGATCAAATCGCTTTAGTGAATCAAATAGACTTTTTGGATCCTAAATTTGATCAGCCCCACTTCAGTTGTGGATTTCTTTTAAAATATAATCAGGATACTTTCGCTATAACAGCTAAGCATTTATTAAAATATATAAAATCAGATGAAATGCACTCGGTCTCATTTGATAACGGAATAAAAAATTGGTCGCTTTTTAGCCTTACAAATCCTAATGAAAAGGTTAAGGTAGATAGGTTGCTGAACGAGGACAAAACTGCGAAACTATCAGAAAAATCGACTTTCGATGATGATTGGCTTATGTTTTCGATCCTTGAAAATAAGTCAAAAGTTAAAGCACTGGAGATAAGAATGACACCCCTGGTTGCGGGAGAAAAACTTTATGTAGTGGGCTGGACAAGAAAAATGGAAAGTGGCGAACAAAGAGTTTATGAATTTGAATACCAGAAAACTATTGGAAATAGAATATTATTAAAAGATCTGCTTGTACCAGAACAGTTTGGCGGATTGAGTGGTGCACCTGTAATCGATGAAAACGAATTTGTAATAGGGATTGTATCTGGGAAAACTGAAGATCCCATTTCTGGAAAGTCTTATTTTTCACCTTATCTGATAACGAGTTTAATACCTTTTATGGATAAAATCAAGAAGGATAATTAAATACCGCACATAACGATCTATACTGGTTCGAAACTAATATTTTACTCCTGATCCAAGTATTTGATATCAATTTGCTTGGTTGCCTTTGCACCCAGTTTTTTAATCTTTTCTGAAGTATTAACTAAGTTTCCAGATCCATCAGATAATTTATTTAAGGCTTTATCATAAGCATCCTGTCCATTTTTAATATGTTTTCCAATGTTTTCCATGTCAGAAACAAAGCCAACAAACTTATCGTACATAGAGCCACTCAATCGTGCAATTTCCATTACATTTCTGTTTTGCCTTTCCTGTTTCCACATGCTGGCAATGGTACGTAAGGTAGCCAATAGTGTAGAAGGACTTACAATAACCACCCGCCTATCCCATGCAAAATTGAATAATTCAGCATCTTTCTGAACGGCAATACTAAAAGAGGATTCGATTGGAACAAAAAGCAATACAAAATCCGGAGAGTTTATCTTGTACAACTCATGATAGTTTTTAGCAGACAGTTCCTGAATATGATTTTTGATTGATGCGAGATGTTGTTTTACGTAGCTTTCACGCTCTTCTTCTGTCTCGGCAGATACTGAGCGCTCATAGGCTACTAAACTCACCTTAGCATCCACAATTAAGTGTTTATCATCAGGAAGATCAATAACCACATCCGGCTGGAAGCGACCACCATCTGCTGATACAAGCGAAGCCTGAATTCGATATTCCTGGTCTTTCACCAGACCAGAACGCTCTAATACCTTTTCCAGAATTACCTCTCCCCAGTTTCCCTGCTTTTTACTATCGCCTTTCAATGCTTTTGTTAAGTTATTGGCATCTTCCTGAATCATTTTACTTTGAATCTGTAATTCTGAAATCACACCCTTCAAAATATTTCTTTCATCAGATTCTGCCTTGTAAACTTTCTCTACTTTGTCTTCAAATGCTTTAATATTCTCCTTTAGCGGGTTTAAAATTAAATCCAGATTGGTTCTGTTCTGCTCTACAAATTTGCTTGATTTTTCTTCTAAAATTTTATTGGCAATTAGTTCAAAATCTTTATTTAACTTTTGTTGAGATTGCTCATAACTTAATTTTTGTTCAGCTAATTTTTCCTTTTCGGCCAGGTAGAAAGACCGTGTACCTTCCAGCTCGCGGTTGGCATCTGCCAGGCGATCCCTCTCACCTTGTAACTCTTCAATTAAGCGCTGTTGCTCTTCTTTCAATAGCGTGGTGATGTGTTCTTTTTCCATCACCAGATTGGCAACACGTTCTTCTGTCTTTGCCAAATTAATCTTCAATGATTCATTTTCAGCCCTGTTTTTTTCAAATTCATCAATAGAAATTATGCCAACGGCAGCTTGAGGTTTCTTTAGAAATATTAAGACTAAAACCACTAAAACAATGGCAAGGAGCACAATTACGACAGTATCCATAATGATAAAATATTTAGTAAAAATGGATATTTTTAACGTATTTACCAAAATAATTTGCTAAATTTTAGTTTCAAATAAGTGCTGAACATCATATTTAGCTAAAAATCTGCAATCAAAATTCTTATCATTGAGTAATTAAATGTTAAGATGAATAAATTAACCATCCTTATTTCTTGCCCTGATCAGGTAGGTCTTGTCACCACCATCACCAGGATTTTAGCTGCTCACCAGCTTAATATCATCGCCATGCGAGAATTTGTAGATGAAGCGAACAAGGTGTTTTTTACGAGGATTGCCTGTACGGGAGATTATGATCAGACCGATCAATTACGCAGTATGCTGTTAGAAAGCCTTCCAGAAAGTGCGGAGGTGAATATCATCACAAAACAAGAGAAACAAATTGCCATTTTAGTAACCAAAGAATACCATTGCTTAGCTGAAATTCTGATTAAAAACCAGTTTAAAACCCTTGGCGCAAACGTTCAATGCGTTATTGGCAACTATGAAGGTTTAAGAGATTTGACAGAAAAACTGGGTATTCCTTATTTCTATGTTAGCCATGAAAATAAAGATAAGGCACAATTCGAATTAGAGATAAAAGATATTATCAGCGGGTACGAAGTCGATTATGTAGTGCTGGCTAAATTTATGAGAATACTTTCTGCAGAATTTGTTAAGGATTATGCAGGACAAATAGTCAATATTCATCATTCATTTCTACCTGCATTTATTGGCGCCAATCCTTACAGGCAAGCGTTTGAACGGGGTGTTAAAATTATCGGGGCTACCGCTCATTTTGTTACGGATAACCTTGATGAAGGACCTATTATCACGCAACATACCACGCATGTTGATCATAATTTTGGCGTAAAAGAAATGATTAGGGCTGGTAAAGAAATTGAAAAGAAGGTTTTACTGGATGCGCTAGAACTTATTTTCGAAGACAGGGTATTTGTAAGCGGAAATAAAACGGTTGTTTTCAGGTAATTGTAATTACAGAGTGCTATAATTAAGTTTCAAAATGGCAATGCTGAGCCTGCTTCAAAATTAAGTATCATCGAAATATAGCTTTAATTGTTCAATTTTCGATACACATTATCGAATGAGTGATTAGTGATGATTTCGCAATTGAAATATATTGCTAATCAATCTTTTATTTATAAGCAAATTTCCTGATTAGGAAGAGGCTTCATCCAACTCTCAATTGAAATATCTCTTAATGCTTTATTAATTATTTAATTTCTTATGCAGAGGCTTAAAAGACTCTTGGGGTAAAGTAAACCATCATTTTTAAAAGAAAATGAACTTCTGAAATAAGGAAAGCGCACGTATCATTGAAGAAATTTAGCCTAACAAATGCATTAGCCTCGCCTATTTAAACGGCTTGGCAGAGTCAACATAAGGGCAAAAGTTTAGCACGATTAGGCAACTTCTTGCGGGGAAATGCTTTTAAATGATATGGTACAAATGTAGGATTTGGTTCTTTAAATATTATAGGAACGCTTTTTGATATAGCTGAATCGAAAAACATACATAAGAAAATGGGAGTTTATTTAATATTAATCATCCCGGTATTATTGTTGAGCATGTTTGTACAATGGCGGTTTAGAAATAAATTTTCTAAGTATGCCGAAATGCAAATCAGCTCTGGGTTATCGGGCAAAGAGGTAGCTGAAAGGATGCTACATGATAATGGAATTTACGATGTGAGGGTGATGAGCACCGAAGGGCAATTAACCGATCATTATAATCCATCAGATAGAACTGTAAATTTAAGTACAGATGTGTATTACAGCAGAAGCGTTGCCGCTGCAGCAGTAGCTGCACACGAATGTGGCCATGCTGTACAGCATGCAAAGTCTTATTCGTGGTTAAACTTAAGAAGTACCATGGTACCTTTGGTAAGCATCTCTTCAAATCTTTTACAATGGGTACTATTAATAGGTGTGATGCTATTGGTTGTTAACGTTACTCCTATTGTTTTAGCAATTGGTGTGGTTGGGTTGGCACTGGTAACAGTTTTCAGTATTATTACCTTACCAGTAGAGTTTGACGCCAGTAACAGGGCATTGGCCTGGTTAAAAAATAACCGGGGTGTGATGCAAACACAAGAAGAGAATGTTCAGGCAAAAGATGCACTTTGGTGGGCCGCTATGACCTATGTGGTTGCAGCTGTCGGTGCGCTTGCAAATTTACTCTACTATGCATCCATGCTGTTTGGAAGAAGCAGAGACTAAAAATCAGTTGTAAATAAAAAAAGCGGCAAGAAGTTAATTCTTGCCGCTTTTGTTTTATAGTATTTTAGTGTAAAATTAATTAAGCTTATAAGGAGCTACTAATGAAAACTCCGGAATATCTACATCAAATTCAAGATCATCCATTGAACGTTTCATCAGGTACTTTCCCTTCATGCAGCCCATATCTGTTTTTAAATTACATCCGGATACATAAACGTGCGTTTCGCCAGGTTGAATAACAGGTTGAAGACCAACAACGCCTTCGCCTTCTACTTCCCTGCGGCTACTATTGGAATCAAATATAAACCACTGCCTGCGAAGCAATTGCACAGCATAATCAGAAAGATTAGCAATCTCTACTCTATAAGCGAACATAAAATGCTCGTTTGCAGGATTTGAATATTCTGGCTGGTAAATCGTTTCTACCGAAACTTTAACTCCATCTGTAATTGCTGTAACCATGGTGATATACTAATGAGTGAAATTCTTTTCAAAAATCAAGCCAGTACATTTCTGGCATCTTAGTTGGCAAACTTTTCTGCCACTTCTTCCAAAATACTGTAAATATTGTTAATATCCGGTTCTGCCACCAAACGCATGCGATATGGCTTAAAATCTGGCAAACCTTTAAAATAGTTGGCGTAGTGCCTGCGCATTTCAAAAATGCCTGTTTTCGGACCTTTCCAGGCTAATGATTTATCGAGGTGGGTTCGGCAAACCTCAATTCGCTCTTCAATGGTTGGACCTGGTAAATGTTCTCCTGTTTTAAAAAAGTGTTTAACCTCTCTAAAAATCCACGGATAACCAATCGCAGCCCTGCCAATCATAATCCCATCAACTTCATATTCCATTCGCCAGGCTGCTGCTTTTTCAGGACTATATACATCGCCATTCCCAAAAATTGGGATTTTTATCCGAGGATTGCGTTTAATCTCACGTATTAACGACCAGTCTGCCTCACCTTTATAAAGTTGAGCTCTTGTTCTTCCGTGAATAGTAAGGGCTTGAATTCCAACATCCTGAAGGCGTTCTGCAACTTCATAAACGTTTTTACTATCATCATCCCAACCTAAACGCGTTTTAACGGTAACGGGTAAATGAGATGCCTTAACGACAGCCTCTGTCATTTTAACCATTTTATCGATATCACGAAGTAGACTCGAACCAGCACCTTTACACACCACATTTTTAACGGGGCAACCGTAATTAATATCTACTAAATCTGGTCCCGCAGCGGAAGCAATTTCAGATGCTTCACGCATGTGTTCGATATCACCTCCAAAAATTTGAATTCCGATTGGCCTTTCGTACTCGAAAATATCGAGTTTTTGAATGCTTTTTGCTGCATCGCGAATTAAGCCTTCAGATGAAATAAATTCCGTATACATTAAATCTGCTCCATTCATTTTGCATACATAACGAAAGGGCGGATCACTCACATCCTCCATCGGAGCAAGTAATAAAGGGAATTCACCTAATTCAATATTTCCTATCTTAACAGACATTTTTTATCTTCAACGATTAATAATATACACAAAGGTACAAATAATGAATTTTGTAACACCTAACAAGGAGGAAATCAATCCTTTCTTACAATTACTTTTACTTCTAGTTTACGGAATTATTGGTGCTGTGGTTTTTGGACTGATTGGCCTAGCCATCACTTTTGCAATGTACGGTACAACATTGTTCAGTAATTTAGATATACTCTTAACCGGTGACCCGAGACTTATTGACGGATTCAAAGTGATTCAGATTTTTTCATCCATCGGAACATTCGTTTTACCCGGAATTGCACTTGCATGGACTGAAAAACAAAAAGTGACTTCATTTTATGGATTCAAATCACCAAAACTAATCACTTTAATACTGGTGCTATTGATTATGATTGTAAGTATGCCTTTAATGGAATGGACAGCAATCTGGAATCAAAAAATGGTTTTGCCGGAATTTTTGAAAGGGATAGAACAATGGATGAAGGAGAAAGAAGATGCTGCAACCAAAGCCACCATCAGTTTGCTCACTGTCAGGAATAACTTCGACTTTATAGTAAACCTTTTTATGATTGCTGTTTTACCTGCCATTGGAGAAGAATTAATGTTCCGGGGAGGTGTACAAAGATCTTTAAACAGGTCCTTTAACAATCCACATGTAGCCATTTGGTTAACTGCTATTATTTTTAGCGCAATTCATCTACAGTTCTATGGATTTATTCCAAGGATGCTTCTTGGTGCTGGTTTTGGCTACTTATATTATTATAGTGGAAGTCTGTGGTATGCCATGGCTGCACATTTTATTAATAATGCTTATGCCGTTTGCGCAGCTTTTTACATGCAGAAACACAATATGCCACTAGATAAAGCTGATGAGCCAATTGGATTTCCATGGTATGGATATTTAATTAGTGCAATAATTACCATAGCTTTGTTTCAAATTTTTAAAAACAACAACAACGCATGAGCGAAAACTGGATTAAGGTATATGTTACGTCTGATACATTTGCGGCAGAGGTATTAAAGCAAGGTTTAACAGAGGCCGGGATCCCTGCCGTGACCATAAATAAGCAATTGGCAGCTTATCACCTTGGTGAAATTCATGTATTGGTTAATAAAAGCGACTTCGACAAAGCCATTGAATATATTGTTCAGAATGAAATTGAGTAAATCTTGAATCGTTCCCATTTTCCATTATCTATTTTACCATTTTCGACATGAAAACAAGGGCAATAACAGCTTTCTTCTTTACTATTGTGATGTTAGGCTCTATTTTTTTAGGGAGTTACACGTTTACGGTCTTCTATCTTGTACTTAGTATTCTATCACTTTTCGAGTTTTATAAGCTAATTAAAAACTCAGGTATACGTCCGCATCGAAACATCGGCATTATTGCGGGTGCATTGATATTTTTGATGGCTGCTGGCTTGCATTACTTAAAATATGATGTAAAGTATCTGCTGTTATGTATTCCTTTAATTTTTTCGGTTTTCATTACTGAGCTTTACAAAAAGAATAAGATTCCTTTTGCTAATATCTCTTATACATTTGTTGGCTTCGTTTACGTAACCATTCCCTTCTGCTTTTTTCATGCATTAGGGTTCTTAAAAAATTGGAGTGAATATAATTTTCACTTGCCATTGGCTTTTTTATTGATGCTTTGGGCGAATGATACCGGTGCTTATCTCTTTGG
>Ga0308159_1004852_pt1 | contig 11899 bp, 6 predicted proteins | sample PhyCR1_FD_201040 | JGI IMG/M metagenome (GOLD analysis project Ga0308159, IMG submission 201040) | Phyllosphere microbial communities from UC Gill Tract Community Farm, Albany, California, United States - DLSLC.R1 | ecosystem: Host-associated > Plants > Phyllosphere > Unclassified | place: USA...
TACACCGCGCGCCACCATACCTTCTTCGAAATGCTGGGCAACTGGTCCTTCGGCGACTACTTCAAGCGCGAATCGCTGAAGTGGGCCTGGGAACTGCTGACCCAGGTCTATGGCCTGCCGGCCGACAAGCTCTGGGCCACGGTCTACCAGACCGATGACGAGGCCTACGACATCTGGACCAAGGAAATCGGCCTGCCGCCGGAGCGCGTCGTGCGCATCGGCGACAACAAGGGTGCGCCCTATGCCTCCGACAACTTCTGGCAGATGGCCGAGACCGGCCCCTGCGGCCCTTGCTCGGAAATCTTCTACGATCACGGCCCGGACGTCTGGGGCGGCCCCCCGGGTAGCCCGGATGCCGACGGCGACCGCTACATCGAAATCTGGAACAACGTGTTCATGCAGTTCGACCGCCAGCTCGATGCGGCCACCGGCGAATACACCCTGACCCCGCTGCCGGCGCCCTGCGTCGATACCGGCATGGGCCTGGAGCGCCTGGCGGCCATCCTGCAGCATGTGCACAGCAACTACGAGATCGACCTGTTCCAGGCACTGATCAAGGCGGCTGCCCGCGAAACCGGCATCAGCGACCTGTCCAACGCCTCGCTGCGCGTGATCGCCGACCACATTCGCGCGACTTCCTTCCTGATCGTCGACGGCGTCATCCCCGGCAATGAAGGTCGCGGCTACGTGCTGCGCCGTATCATCCGCCGCGCCCTGCGTCATGGCCACAAGCTGGGCCAGACCAAGCCGTTCTTCCACAAGCTGGTCAAGGACCTGGTGCTGCAGATGGGCGCCGCCTATCCGGAACTGCCGGAAGCCGCCGAGCGCGTCGAGATGGTCCTGAAGCAGGAAGAAGAACGTTTCGGCGAAACCCTGGAACACGGTATGAAGATCCTGGAAGCCGCACTGGCTGCCAATACCGGCAAGCTGGACGGCGAGACTGCCTTCACCCTGTACGACACCTACGGTTTCCCGCTGGACCTGACCGCCGACATCTGCCGCGAGCGCAATGTCGAACTGGATGAGGCCGGCTTCAACGCCGCCATGGAACGCCAGAAGAGCGCCGCCCGCGCCGCCGGCAAGTTCAAGATGGCTGCTGCCATCGAGTACACCGGCGACAAGACCCGCTTCGTCGGCTACGAATCCCTGGCCCAGCAGGCCAAGGTGGTGGCGCTGTACGTGGCCGGCAGCCCGGTGCAGAAGATCGAGGCCGGCCAGGACGCCATCGTGGTGCTCGATACCACCCCGTTCTACGCCGAATCCGGCGGCCAGTCGGGAGATGCCGGTGCGCTGGAAGCGGCCAATGCCCTGTTCGCCGTGGCCGATACGCACAAGATCCAGGCCGATGTGTTCGGTCACCATGGTCAACTGATCAAGGGTAGCCTGGCCATCGGCGACGCCGTCGAGGCCAAGGTCGATGCCGACCAGCGCGCGCGCACCATGCGCAACCACTCGGCCACCCACCTGATGCACAAGGCCCTGCGTGAAGTGCTGGGTTCGCATGTGTCGCAGAAGGGTTCGCTAGTGGATGCCGACAAGACCCGTTTCGACTTCAGCCACAACGCGCCGATGACCGCCGACGAAATCCGTCGCGTGGAAGACATCGTCAACCGCGAAGTGCTGGCCAACGTCGCCACCGGCGCCCAGCTGATGGGATACGACGATGCGATTGCCGCCGGCGCCATGGCGCTGTTCGGCGAAAAGTATGGCGATCAGGTGCGCGTGCTCTCCATCGGTACTTCCACCGAACTGTGCGGCGGTACCCACGTGACCCGTACCGGTGATATCGGCCTGTTCAAGATCGTCTCCGAAGGTGGCGTCGCGGCCGGCATCCGCCGGGTTGAGGCGGTCACCGGCGAAGGCGCGCTGGCGCTGGTGCAGTCGCTGTCGGCCCGGGTGGCCGAGGCCGCTGCCGCCCTGAAGACCCAGCCGGAAGAACTGTTGCCGCGCATCGGCCAGGTGCAGGACCAGGTCAAGGCGCTGGAAAAGGAGCTGGCATCGCTGAAGTCCAAGCTGGCCTCCAGCCAGGGCGACGAACTGGTGAGCCAGGCCGTTGACATCAACGGTATCAAGGTGTTGGCGGCAACGCTGGAAGGCGCCGACGTGGCGACCCTGCGCGAGACCATGGACAAGTTGAAGGACAAGCTCAAGACCGCCGCCATCGTGCTGGGCAGCGTCAAGGATGGCAAGGTCAGCCTGATCGCAGGCGTGACGGCCGATGCCACCGCCAAGGTCAAGGCCGGCGAACTGGTCAACTTCGTCGCCCAGCAGGTGGGCGGCAAGGGTGGCGGTCGTCCCGACATGGCCCAGGCCGGTGGTACCGAGCCGGCGGCCCTCCCGGGCGCCCTGCAGGGCGTGGCGGGCTGGGTCCAGTCCAAACTGTAAGCCGACACCGGCGCGGAGCACTCATGAGCGATTTCAAGTTCTGCCCGGTCTGCGCAGCATCGCTGGTGCTGCGCGCCGATGAAGGCGAGGCGGGCAAGGTCCGCCTGGCCTGTCCTGAAGGCCATTGGACGCATTGGGACAACCCGCTGCCGGTGCTGGCCGCGCTGGTCGAAATCGACGGCAAGATGTTGACGGCACGCAATGCCGCCTGGGCTGAGGGGCGCTTTGCCCTCATCACCGGTTTCATGGAACGCGACGAGACGCCCGAGCAGGGCATTGCCCGCGAACTGAAGGAAGAGACCGATCTGGACGCCCAGTACATCGAGCTGATCGGTGTCTATGAATTCATGCGCAAGAACGAGCTGATCATCGCCTACTACGTCAAGGCGAGCGGGGTGATCAAGCTCTCGCCGGAGCTGGTGGAGTATCGCCTGTCGGATCCGGCCGATCTGCGACCCTGGCCGGCCGGAACCGGCCATGCCGTGGCCGACTGGATGCGTCAGCGCGATCTGGATGTGCAGTATGTGGAATTTGCCGGTTCCACTACGCCCATCGAGGCGCCGGTGGTGCTGAAGTAATCAAGGCGACAACAAAGTGGTGCCGATGCCCGTTGCAGCAAAAAGCTTGCTTCTGCACAAGCTTAGTGCGGCGAAAACAACAGAACTTGTGCAATGCATCAAGTCGGCGCATTTTGCAGTAGAATCGTTTTCGTTGTGATCCATTTTGAGTCGAAGTAATGACCATTCAATTTCACCGGGAACTTGATGCGCGCGGTCTTAACTGCCCGCTGCCCATCCTCAAGACCAAGAAAGCCCTGGCCGATATGGCCAGTGGACAGGTGCTCAGGGTGACCGCCACCGATACCGGTTCGGTGCGCGATTTCCAGGCTTTTGCCAAGCAGACCGGCAACGATCTGCTGGAGCAATCGCAGAATGATGAACATGAGTTCATCTTCTTCATGAAGCGCAAGTAGATTTCTGCCATGCCAGCAATGGCTGGCAGCATGAAAAAACCCGCAACTCTCCGAGCTGCGGGTTTTTTGTTGTCCGTCGCCAGGCGGTCGAGCAGCCGCCCGGGCGCTTCAGAATTCCGGGTGGAAACTTTCGGCGCGGGCAATGGGCCAGAACTTCTCATAGACCCGATAGCGGTAATTGCCGTCGATCAGGTCGTTGGGCTGGAGATACTTGAGCACGTTGGACATCAGTTGGATCTCGTGATCGTTGATGCGCCGCACGATGTGATGCGGACGCAAGGCCGAGGTGTGAGGCAATCCGGCGGCTTGCACCAGTTCCTGCAGCGCGTGCAGGGTGCTCTGGTGGAAACGATGCACACGCTCGGCCTTGTCCGGCACGACCAGCGCGCGGGCGCGATTTGCGTTCTGGGTCGCCACGCCGGTGGGGCAGCGGTCGGTATGGCAGCTCTGCGACTGGATGCAACCCAGGGCGAACATGAAGCCACGCGCCGAATTGCACCAGTCCGCCCCCAGTGCCAGCGTGCGCGCCACGTCGAAGGCGGTGACGATCTTGCCACTGGCGCCGATCTTGACCTTGTCGCGCAAGCCGATGCCCACCAGGGTGTTGTGCACCATGACCAGCCCTTCCTGCAGCGGCATGCCGACGTGGTCCACGAATTCCAGGGGCGCGGCGCCGGTGCCGCCCTCGGAGCCGTCCACGGTAATGAAGTCGGGCACGATGCCGGTCTTGAGCATGGCCTTGGCGATGCCGAAGAATTCCCAGGGATGGCCCACGCACAACTTGATGCCGACCGGCTTGCCGCCGGACAGGCCGCGCAGCTTCTCGATGAATTCCAGCAGCCCGATGGGGTTGGAGAAGGAAGAGTGCACCGCTGGCGAAATGCAGTCCACGCCCATGGGAATGCCACGGGTGGCGGCGATTTCCGGGGTGATCTTGGCCGCCGGCAACACGCCGCCGTGGCCGGGTTTGGCGCCTTGCGACAGCTTCACCTCGATCATCTTGATCTGCGGTGACTGCGCCTGGGCCGTGAATTTTTCTTCATTGAAGCTGCCATCGGCATTGCGGCAGCCGAAATAGCCGGAGGCGATCTGCCAGACCAGGTCGCCGCCGAATTCACGGTGGTATTCGGAGACCGAGCCTTCGCCGGTGTCATGGGCAAAATTGCCTTTCTTGGCACCCTGGTTCAGTGCCCGGATGGCATTGGCCGAGAGCGAGCCGAAACTCATTGCCGAGACATTGAAGACCGACATCGAATACGGCTGGGCACGATCAGCGCCGACCGTCACGCGGAAGTCGTGGCTGGCGATCTTGGTCGGGGACAGCGAATGGCCGATCCATTCATGGCCGGCCTGCTGCATGTCCAGTTCGGTACCGAAGGGGCGGCTGTCGACCTCGGCCTTGGCACGCTGGTAGACGATACTGCGCTTCTTGCGCGAGAACGGGCGGCCGTCCATTTCATCTTCGAAGAAATACTGGCGCAACTCCGGACGGATCGATTCGAACATGAAGCGGAAATGGCCGATCAGCGGATAGTTGCGCAGCACGGCGTGGCGCCGTTGTACCAGGTCATGGATGCCCAGCACGCTCAAGGCCAGCGGAATCAGGACCCAGGCCCAGTTCAGGGCATGGGTGGCCGCCAGTGCCAGCAGGACGACGGTCAGTACGAGCACCGCCCAGAAAACCAGATACCGATTTGCCCACATGGAAAAGTCCGTTTGTTGTCATTGTTGAACCGGTACCGACCAGTTGGTCAGTAGGCGGGGTTAGCAGGATTCTAACGCCCTGGGGCCAGCCGCGTGCGGGACGAACTGAGGGGTGTTTCCCGTCGATTTAGCGGTAAGGGCCGTCGCTGACGGCACGCGGGCCCGTTACGCTGGTAGTGGGCATCCTTATTGCTTTGCCGAATCATCACGCTGGCCGCCTTGGGGATTCGGCAGCCTGGCGTCCTCCATCTCCACAACCACACCAGCTCCTGCTCAGCAGAGGCGAGAGACACGATGTCGTTATGAAAACAGTTGCTTCACGCGCCCTGTGCCGCCATGAGCCAGGCCGGGACCAGGCCGTCGTGGCCATGGCGCGCCCGCCGCGCCTGCTGGAAACCTTGCTGGCCAACCTCGATGGCATGGTCTACCGTTGCCGCGACGACGCCTACTGGACCCTGGAATTCGTCAGCGACGGTTGCCAGGCGCTGACCGGCTACGCCCCGGGTGACCTGTTGCTCAACAGCCGCTTGTCCTTCCTGGAGCTGACCCACCCGGATGACCGCGACATGGTGCGCGCACATATCGAGACATGCCTGCGCGAGCGCCGTCGCATCGATATCGAATATCGCATCGTGCATGCCGACGGCAGCCTGCGCTGGGTGTGGGAGCGGGGCGTGGGTCTGTACAACGCGGCCGGCAAGGTGGAGGCCCTGGAAGGCTTCCTGCAGGACGTGACAGAACGCAAGGAGGCCGCCCAGGCGCTGCAGGAAGCCGAGCGACGCTATCGCAGCATCTTCGAGAATGCCATCGAGGGGGTGTTCCAGACCACGCCCGATGGCACCTACATCGCCGTGAATCCTGCCCTGGCGCGCATCTACGGCTATCACTCGCCGGAAGACCTGATCGTGGGCCTGCGCGACATCAGCCACCAGCTCTATGTGGAGCCGGAGCGGCGGACCGAATTCATGCGCCTGATGGAACAGCATGGCTCGGTGTCCAATTTCGAGTCGCGGGTGTACCGGCGCGATGGCGACATCATCTGGATTTCCGAGAATGCGCGCGCGGTCTACGACGACGCCGACAAGCTGATCTGCTACGAGGGCACGGTGGAAGCCATCACCGAGCGCAAGCTGTACGAAGCCGAGATGCGCCACCAGGCCACCCACGATGCCCTGACCGGCTTGCCCAACCGCAACATGCTGCATGAGCACCTGCAGCGCGCCATCCAGGTGGCGCGCCAGAAGGGTGGCCTGACGGCGGTGGTGTTCGTGGACCTGGACCAGTTCAAGTTCATCAATGACAGCCTGGGCCACCAGGTCGGGGACGAATTGCTCAAGACCGTGGCGCAGCGCCTGCAAGCCTGCCTGCGCGATACCGATATGGTGGCGCGCCAGGGCGGCGACGAATTCGTGCTGGTGCTGCAGAACCAGACCGGCGGCGAGCAGGGCATTGCCGAGGTCATGCAACGTATCCTGGCGGCCGTGGCGCGCCCCTGGCAGGCCGGAGACCGTGAATTCCAGGTCACCGCCAGCATCGGCGTGAGCCGCTATCCGGCCGATGGCAAGGATGTGGAAACCCTCCTGAAGCAGGCCGACTCGGCCATGTACCGGGCCAAGGAGCAGGGACGCAACAACTTCCAGTTCTTCGCTCCATGGATGGATACCCAGGTCAGCAACCGCCTGGAAATGCTGATCAACCTGCGTCGGGCGCTGGATCAGGACGAGTTCAAGCTGTACTACCAGCCCAAGCTCAGCTTGAAGGATGGCAGCGTCATCGGTGCCGAGGCGCTGATCCGCTGGCAGTCGCCCGAGCAGGGCATGGTGCCGCCGGACCGCTTCATTCCCTTCGCCGAGGATGCCGGCCTGATCGTGCCCATCGGCGAATGGGTGTTGCGCACCGCCTGTCACCAGAACAAGTGCTGGCAACAGGCCGGTTTGCCGACCATTCCGGTGGCGGTGAATCTGTCGCCGCGCCAACTGAACCAGAGCCTGCCGGATTTCGTCAGCGATGTGCTGGCCCAGAGCGGGCTGGCGCCATCCTGCCTGGAGCTGGAAATCACCGAGAACGTGGTCATGAAGGATGCCGAAAAAAGCGTGGCGACCCTGCATGCCTTGAAGCGTCTGGGCCTGCAGATCTCGGTGGATGACTTTGGCACGGGGTATTCCAGCCTGTCGTATCTGCGGCGCTTCCCGGTGGATGCGCTGAAGATCGACAAGTCCTTCGTGCGCGATATCGCCCGCGATGCCGACAGTGCGGCCATCGTCAAGGCGGTCATCTCCCTGGCCCATATCCTGAACCTGCGCGTCATCGCAGAAGGTGTGGAGGATGAGGAGCAGCATGCTTTCCTGAAGGAAAATGCCTGTGATGAGGTGCAGGGTTATTACTTTGGAAAGCCCATGGCGGTGGCCGATTTCACCGAATGGCTGACCCGGCGTGCGGGAAGCGGCCTGGCGGCGCCAGGTAAATAATCGTGCACGGGGTGCAACAGGCTCCATCCGCGGAAATCTTTGTGCTACACTCCGCGCAGAACTTTTTAATGCCTTGCGCCCGACCGCCGCAGCCTGTGCGGACAACAAAGTCTCCATGACGCAAGGCCGGTAGTTGAAAAGGTGCCAGTCGGCCGTCCGCAACCCCGCGACATGACGGCTTTGCGAAAGCGCGATACCTCCGCGACGCCGATTGCCCGGGTCTTAGATTCCAGCTCATTCAATCTCCAAACACCGGAAGGTAGCGCCGCCGCATCCAGCACAGCGCAAGACTTGCCGTACCTGGCCTGATCGCGGGCCTGGTTTGTCGCAGCCCTGCGGGACGGAGATCAGCTGCAAGCCGAACTTTTGTTAACAACAAGACGCACAAGAGTGGTACATGAATATTGCTGAGGCCAAGAAAGTCCTCGAAACCGCATTGCTTTGCACGCATGAGCCGCTGTCGATCAATGACCTGAAGAAGCTGTACGTCGATCCCGAAAGCGATGAGAGTAGCGACGTCAATGCCGAGATGATCCGGCAGATGCTCGACGAGCTGCGTACCGAGTGGGCCGACAAGGGCGTGGAGGTGGTCAGTCTGTCCACCGGCTGGCGCTTCCAGAGCCGCAAGGAAATGAAGGTCTATCTGGAGCGCCTCAATCCGGAGAAGCCGCCCAAGTACACCCGCGCCACCCTGGAAACGCTGGCCATCGTCGCCTACCGCCAGCCGGTCACCCGCGGCGATATCGAAGAGATTCGCGGCGTGGCCGTCAATACCCAGACCATCCGCATGCTGGAAGACCGGGGCTGGATCGAGTCCATCGGCCATCGCGATGTGCCGGGGCGACCGGCCTTGTTCGCGACGACGCGCAAGTTCCTGGATGACCTTGGCCTGAGCTCGCTGGAGGAATTGCCGCCGCTGCAGCAGGTCAGCGGCGAAGCGGCTGCCCAGGGCGCGCTGCTGGAATTGCAGGCCCTTGAGGGCGGCGTGGCTGCCCTGGCGGCAGAAGAACCGGACGAAGAGTCTGCAGACGCTACACCGGAACTGCCGGAAGCTGCCGATGAGGCAGACGCTGTACAGACTGCAGAGGCTGCAGAAACCGCAGAAACTGCCGCGATCGCCGAAGCGGTGGATGGTATCGACAGTGCGCCTGACGTCGATGACACCGAAGCGTTGGTCGGGCAGGCCGAAGCCGATGCTTCCGCAGATCACATGGATATTGCAGCCGCCGCCGGGGAAGAGCGCGCTGCGGGTAATCAGGACGACGCTTCCCCGGAAGCACCAGAACCTTTTGAGCAAGACGTTGCCGTAACTGGCACAGACGCCATCGAAGCCGCCGGCGAAGCGGCAGGCGAGCATAACGACACCACCGAGCGGGCCGATCAGCGGGAAGATGACGCGCGTCCGCCACATCCAGATTCGAAGAATGAAGCCAACTAGTTCCAAAGACGAGACCCAGGTCGAACTCGCAGCGGCTGCTGCCGCCACCACCGACAAGCCGGTGAAGAAGCGCACCCGCAAGCCTGCGGCCAGCGCCGCATCCGAGGCAGGCGAGGTGCCGGCGGCGCAAGCCGTGGCTGCCGATGCTGCTGCGCCGAAGAAGCGTGCTCCCCGTGCCAAGAAGGCAGTGGCCGAGGAATCGGCCCCGGTGGAGCAAGCTTCCGCCCAGGTTGCAACTGCACCTGCACAAGAGCCTGCCGAGCCGGTCAAGAAGCCACGCGCGACCAAGCCGCGCGCCAAGAAGGCCGATCAGGCCATCGAAAGCGCAGCCTCGGCCGCTTCTGCCCAGTTGAGCCTGGAGATCGAATCCGCGCCCGCGCCGGCCAAGCCCAAGCGCGCCGCCAAGCCCAAGGCGGCTGCCCAGGCTGAGGCGGCTCCGGCTGCTGCGGCACCGGCGCCGGCGCCTGTCGAGCCGCCCAAGGTCATCGTCACCGTGGGTGAGGAAGTGGTGGCGCCGCCGGTGCTGCTGGACGCCCCGCTGGACCCGAACCGTGCCAAGCCCGCCCGTCGCGGCGTGCGCGGCCCCCGCGCCCTGCGCAACAACCGCGCCGCCCAGCGCGCTGCTGCCGGCGCTGAAGCAGGTGCTCCGGCCAAGGGCGAGAGCCCCTCGGCACCGGAACAGCCGCGCGGCCAGTTCGGCAAGAACAATGGCCACGGTGGTCAAAGTGGTCACAACGGCCAGCCCGGCCAGCAAGGTCAGCAAAGCAAGAAGAACTTCGACAAGAACGGCAAGAAGCCCAAGGCCCCGCAACTGGGTCTGCGCGCGACGGAGCCGGTGGACGACATCTTCTCCTACGTCACCTCGGAAGCCTATGACCGTGACGAAGGCGCCAAGGCCGGTGGTCGCCAGGCGCACCAGATGCGCGGCAAGAACGGTCGCCGCGACCTGACCGCCGAGGATGATGCTCCCAAGCTGCACAAGGTGCTGGCCGACGCAGGTCTGGGCTCGCGCCGCGACATGGAAGAGCTGATCGTCGCCGGCCGTGTCTCGGTCAATGGCGAGCCGGCCCACATCGGCCAGCGCATCCTGCCCACCGATGCCGTGCGCATCAATGGCAAGCTGATCCAGCGCAAGGTGAGCAAGCGTCCGCCGCGCGTGCTGGTGTACCACAAGCCCTCCGGTGAAATCGTCAGCCATGCCGATCCGGAAGGACGCAGTTCCGTATTTGACCGCCTGCCGACCATGAAGGCCGGCAAGTGGCTGGCCGTGGGGCGTCTGGACTTCAACACCGAAGGCCTGCTGCTGTTCACCACTTCCGGTGACCTGGCCAACCGCCTGATGCACCCGCGCTACAACATCGAGCGTGAATACGCCGTGCGTACCCTGGGTGAGCTGGAAGAGGGCATGCGCCAGAAGCTGTTGAGCGGCGTCGAACTCGATGATGGTCCGGCGCAGTTCTCGCGCATCGCCGACGGTGGTGGCGAAGGCGTCAACAAGTGGTATCGCGTGACCATCGGCGAAGGTCGCAACCGCGAAGTGCGCCGCATGTTCGAGGCGGTCGGCCTGACCGTGTCGCGCCTGATCCGTACCCGCTATGGCGCCATGACGCTGCCGCAGACCTTGAAGCGCGGTCGCTGGGAAGAGCTGGAAGAAAACGCCGTGCGCAACCTGATGGCGGCCTGCGGTCTGGAAAAACAGGCTGGCGAGGCCAAGTCGGGCAATGGTGGCAAGCCGCAGGGCAACGCGCCTCGCGGAAATGCGATGCAGAACAAGGGGCCGCAGAAGGGCCGCAGCAGCGGCAATTTCGGCAACCAGGGCGGCAATTACGGCGGCCAGGGTGGCAATGCCGGGGGCGGCAACTACGGTGGCGGCAATTACGGTGGTAACAAGGGCGGCAACAAGGGTGGCCAACCCAAGAGCCGCCAGCCTGACCCGCTGCAGACCGCATTGGGCTTCCCTGACGCCGGCAACGGCCAGCGCCGCGGCAATCGCCCGCAGCGTGGTGGCGGCAACAGCGCGGCCAACTACATGCTGGGCGGCCTGCCGGGCATGAATCGCCGTCGCGGCGGTCGCTGATGCAGTGAATTGTCCGGCGGCAATGCCGCGGACAATTCGGCCTGTCATGCTGCGATAAGCCCCGCAGGAGTGCGCCAATGACGTTTTTTATGGACGTTTTTGGTGCCTTCTTCACATTTCTGCCAATTCGGGATTTGCTGTCAATACCTGGATCGGTTATAATGTGTTAGTTAAACGTAACCTGCCGCGAATCGCATATGTGATAAATCATTGATAGATCCGCCTGCGCCCCGATGTGTTGGAAGTCCGGCGGTTCGCGTGATGTGTGATCTCGATTTGTGTAGAGATAACAAAAGATGGGCAGATGCCCATTTTTTTTTTGCTGTTCAATTTTGAATGTCTGCCTGCCACTCCGGCAAAGCAGCATTGTCATGGAGAAAAAGTCTTGCAATTGCTGGAACTGATCGAATCCACCCTTTCGGGCCTGGGCTACGAACTGGTCGAGTTCGAGAAGGCGCCGCGCGGTCTGGTGCGCGTCTTTATCGATTTCCCGTTCGATCCTGATGCGGAGGAAGCGCGTTCGATCACCGTCGAGGATTGCGAGAAGGCGACGCATCAGCTGTTGCACGTCTTCACCGTGGAAGACGTGATCTATGAGCGTCTGGAGGTTTCCTCGCCCGGCCTGGATCGCCCCCTGAAGAAATTTACCGACTTCGTGCGTTTCGTGGATTGCGAAGCCGTGGTCAAGTTGCGCGTGCCGCTGCCTGGTACGTCCAACCGCAAGACCTACGAAGGCGTGCTGCGCGCGCCCGAAGGCGAGGAACTGGTACTGGAATTTGAAGCAAACGATGGGTCGGCTGCCGTGTTGAATTTCACGCTGGCCGATGTGGATAAGGCACACCTGGTGCCGCAGG
>Ga0308159_1004853_pt1 | contig 11894 bp, 8 predicted proteins | sample PhyCR1_FD_201040 | JGI IMG/M metagenome (GOLD analysis project Ga0308159, IMG submission 201040) | Phyllosphere microbial communities from UC Gill Tract Community Farm, Albany, California, United States - DLSLC.R1 | ecosystem: Host-associated > Plants > Phyllosphere > Unclassified | place: USA...
TTCCGGCGCAGCCGGTAAATGCCGACGCCGCAGCCGGCCTGGACGACCCGGTCGCGCAGGCCGCCTTCCGGGCCTGCAGCGCGCTGGGCTTCATCGCACACGACGCGCGCGCGCTGGCACGGGCCTGGGCCGCGCAGACGCGCCGGCTGGGCCGCTTCGACGCCGCCCGCTGGCCCGACGAGCCGGCGGACTTCGGGCTGCAGCCGCGCCCGCATGCACGGGCCTTCCCGCCCTGCCCTGACGCGCTGGGGCTCTACGCGGTGCTGCCGGACGCTGACTGGGTCGGTCGCATGGCGCGGGCCGGCGTGCCCACGGTGCAGCTGCGCTTCAAGTCGGGCGATGCGGCGGCCATCGACCGCGAGGTGCGCGCTGCGGTGCAGGCCGTGCGCGGCACCTCGGCGCTGCTGTTCATCAACGACCACTGGCGCCAGGCCATCGAAGCGGGCGCCTACGGCGTGCACCTCGGCCAGGAAGATCTGGACGCGCTGGCGCCCGATCAGCTGGAGGCCCTGCGGAGCGCGGGACTGCGCCTGGGCGTCAGCACCCACGGCTATGCCGAGATGGTGCGCGCCGATGCCGCGAGCCCGAGCTACGTGGCCATGGGTGCGGTGTTCCCCACCACCCTCAAGAAGATGGCGACGGTGCCGCAGGGGCTGGCGCGACTCGCCGCCTACGCCCGCCTGATGCGCGGCTATCCGCAAGTGGCCATCGGGGGTATCGGCCTGTCGCAGTTTCCCGACGTGCTGGCCACGGGAGTGGGCTCCATCGCCGTGGTACGGGCGCTGGTCAACGCGCCCGAGCCGGAAGCCGCTGCGGCCGAACTGATGCGCGCGATGGCCCCGGCCTGAACGCAGCTGCCGCGAGCAGCAAGGCCGCCGCGCGCGCGGCCGCCTCCGGGCGCTGGGTCCAGGCGGCGGGCCCAGGCGTTGGGCCATGCAAAAAGGGGCATCGCTGCCCCTTTTTGACGTTCAAGCACCCGTTCCATCCGCGTCTATTCGGGTTTGGGCCGCTTTTGCTGTTCTTCCAGCTCGAAGCTGACTTCGAACCGGTCGCTGGCGGAGCCGAAACCTGCCGGCTGGGTGGTCGGCGAGGACGGCGCTCCCGCAAAGCCCGGTGCGTTGCCGCCGGCCTGGGGGGTGGGCTCCGACAGGTCCAGGTCGAGATCGAGATCGAAGGAATCCACCACCAGCCCTGGCGCGGGCGCGGGTGGACGCGGCGGCGTGGCCGGCAGGTCGCCGAACGACGAATCGAACGACAGGTCCGGCAGCATGTCGATGGCAGGCACCGCAGCCACCGCACTGCCGCCCAGGGCGGCGGCACCGGCCGGATAAGCGCCGGCGTCGCCCGCCAGCGGGGTCGTGCGTTCACGCGGCCCCGGCGCACCACGGTCCGAAGGCGCCGTGGTCTGGGCGATCGACAGCAGCAGCAGCAAATCCTCGAAAGCGGCCAGATCGAAGGGCTCTTCGCACACGGTGCCCTCGGTGAGGAACACGCAGTTGGCGATCCAGTCGATCACTTCGGGCGTCGGCCAGATGGCTTCGATCCGCGCCAGAGTGTCCGGGTATTCGAGCAGCGTGCGGCCGGGCCGGTGGAAGGCCGTGAAGTCGGGCACGCGCGCATTGAAGAACGCCTGGAAACGCTCGCTCAGCTCGTTGAACGCCTCGGCCCGGCTCAGCGTGTGGAAGAGGCGCAGCAGCTCCAGGTAGGCAGACGGCGAGGTGCTGCCATGCGCTGCAATGAACTTCTGCAGCACGCCGATGGCCTGGTCGTGCTCGCCGACGGAGACAAAGAATTCAGCCTGCTGCTGGACGTCGAACAGCGCTTCGGGACCGGGTTGCCGCTCGTCCCGCGCAGCCGCTGGGTGGGCGAGACCGCCCGACGCCTTGGCGGCCAGCACGGCCGAAGCGCCGGCAGCGGCGGCCACCGCAGCAGCCGAGGCTGCTGGCTCCATCGCCGCAGACGGCTTCGCGGCAGACGCGGCGGTCAAGGGGGGCTTCTGGCGACTGGCAGCCGTGGCGGCAGCAGCGGCTGCGGCAGTTGCGGCGGTTGCGGGCACGCTGGCCGCCGGTTGCTTGGCCCAGCCAGGCGCGGGCGATGGAGACACGCTGATCGGCGCATCCCAGTGGTCTGCGTCGGAGGGGCGGCTCTGGAGCGATTCCGCGCCCTCGGCGCCTTCGAGGATCACCCCCTCGCCCGGCCGGTTGCTGGCTTCGACCGAATGCATCCAGCCCGTGGCGGCAGCGCGCCGCGAGCGGCTCCAGAGCCAATAGGCGAGCGCCACGGCGATGAGCAGCAGCGCAATCAGCGCATAGACGATCACGGCGGGGAAGCGCTCGGATTCCGCGGCCTCCAGGCGCTGGCGCAGATCGGCGGCGGCGGCGCGCTCGGTGCCTGCCTGCGCGCGCTGGGTGGCGGCATCGGCCTCCAGCTGGGTGATGCGGCCGGCTGACTTCTGCACCTCCTCGGGTGGCGTGTTCAAGGCACGCCAGAGGGCAGCGGCCTCTGCGCGCTGGGCGTCGCTGGCGGTGGCGGCCGGTGCGGGCAGCTCCTGCGAACTGCGCAGGGTCAACGGCGATTCGAGCCAGACTTCCAGCGGTTCCATCACCAGGCGCGGCTTGGGTGCCTCGGCCGGGGCCGCAGTGGCCGAAGCCGCTGCCGCGCGCGTGCGCGCCGGAGCCGCACGCGATGCGGCTGCGGCGTTCCGGTTGGCGGGAACGGCACGGCGCGCCGGCGTGGCGGCGGCGGTGTTGGTGGCTGGCGCCGGGGCGCGCGCACCCGCCGTATCGCCAGCCGTGCCGCGCGCTGCTGCAGCCGCCGCTGCGCGCGAAGCGCCACCGCCAGCGCCGCCGTCAGCGGTGGCACCGGCCGGAGCGCCCTGCGCGAGCCTGCCCAGATCCACCGGGCGGCTGCCACCACCGGCGGCAGCGTTGGCCGCTGCGGTCTCGGGCAGTTCGGCGAGAAAGGTGTATTGGCGGGTGATGGCGCCGGAGCAGCCGCCCGTCAGCGTGGCCGTGAGCACCGGCTCGTCGGCGGAGATGAAAGCCCGCACGCGGACGCGCGGGGTGCCGGCACCCTGCACGGGCGTGACCTGCACCTTGGAATCTGCGATGGGCGTGGAGCCCGAGACGAGCTTCGCAGTGATGCATGACGACGCCACGTCGCTGCCCGGGTCAGGCGTCACATCGAAGGTCAGGTCCACGGGTGCGCCGAGCACCACGGCGCCGCGGCTGTTACCCAGCGACAACGCGCCAGCGCTGCATGCAGCGACCGACAGCCCGACTCCCAAGATGGCGTTACTGATTTTCACAATAGTTTCTTTTGTTGCTGCGTGATTCTTGCACAGGTCGCCCCTATGGGGGCCCCTCCATAATGGCGCCCCATGACCAAGACATTCAGCACGGTGGGCCTTGTGGGAACGGGCGCCATGGGGCGCGGCATCGCGCAGATCGCTGCCCAGGCGGGCAGCCAGGTGAAGCTTTTCGACACTCGCCCAGGAGCCGCATCTGCGGCCCGCGAAGACCTGCGCCAGCAGTGGCTGCGCCTCGTGGCCAAGGGCCGCATCGAACAGGGCGACGCGGACCGCTGGCATGACCAGTTGGTCGCGGTGGACGGCCTGCCAGACCTGGCCGACGCGCAGCTGGTGGTGGAAGCCATCGTCGAGCAGCTCGATGCCAAGCGAGATCTCCTTCGTCAGTTGGAATCCATTGTTGCAGCAGATGCGGTGCTGGCAAGCAATACGTCCTCGCTTTCCATCACCGCCCTGGGTGCTGCACTGCAAAAGCCGGAGCGGCTGGCGGGCTTTCACTTCTTCAATCCGGTGCCGCTGATGAAGGTGGTGGAGGTGATTGCAGGGCTGAAGACCGCCCCGGAGGTGACCACCCGGCTGTCCGAGTTCGCGCGGCAGATGGGACACACGCCGGTCAGCGCGCAGGACACGCCCGGCTTCATCGTCAACCATGCCGGCCGGGGCTTCGGCACCGAGGCGCTGCGGATCGTGAGCGAAGGCGTGACCGATTTCGCGACGGTGGACCGCATCCTGCGCGACCAGGTCGGCTTCCGCCTGGGGCCTTTCGAGCTGATGGACCTGACGGCGCTCGACGTGTCCCACCCGGTGATGGAGTCGATCTACCACCAGTACTACGAAGAGGCGCGCTTTCGCCCCAGCGTCATCACCGCGCAACGCCTGGCCGGCGGCCTGCTGGGCCGCAAGACGGGCGAAGGCTTCTACCGGTACGCCGACGGCGTGGCGCAGCTGCCGGCCGAGTCGCCCGTGCCCCAGGTGGGCGAGATGCCGCCGGTGTGGGTGTCGCCGCGCGCCTCGCGCCGCGCGGAGCTCTACCAGTTGCTCAAGGACCTGGGCGCCCGCATCGAAACCGGCGCCTCGCCCTCCTCCACCGCCATCACGCTGGTGGCGCCGCTGGGCTTCGACGTGACCACGGTGGCCGTGGTCGAGCGGCTGGACCCCGCGCGCACCGTCGGCATCGACATGCTGGTGGACGATGCCGCCACCCGCCGCCGCGTGCTGGCCACCAACCCGGCCACGCGCAACGACATCCGCGACGCGGCGCATGCCCTCTTCGCCCGCGACGGCAAGGCGGTGAGCGTGGTCCGCGACAGCGGCGGCTTCGTCACGCAGCGCGTGGTGGCCACCATCATCAACATCGCCAGCGACATCTGCCAGCAGCGCGTGTGCACCCCCAAGGACCTGGAAACCGCCGTGACCCTGGGCCTGGGCTATCCGCTCGGCCCACTGGCCATGGGCGACCGCTGGGGGCCGACGAACATCCTCGAAGTGCTTTTCAACATGCAGACGGTGTATGGCGACACGCGCTACCGGCCGAGCCCCTGGCTGCGCCGCCGCGGCGCCATCGGCCTGAGCCTGACGCACGTCGAAGACTGAAACCCAGCCCACCCGCCCGCCCGCCCATGCCCGCAGAACTCCTCAGCACCAGCCAGGGCAAGACCCTGATCCTCACCCTGCGCCACCCGGATGCGCGCAACGCCTTCGACGAATCGCTCTATGCCGCTGGGGTGGAAGCGCTGAGCGTGGCCGAGCGCAGCGACGATGTGCGCAGCGTGGTCATCACCGGCGCGGACGGCGACTTCAGCGTGGGCACCCATCTGCAGCAACTGCAGGCCCTCCGGCAGCAGGGTGCCGAAGCGCAGGCGATGGCGGTCGAGGGCCTGCACAGCTGGATCGAGACGATCCGCACCTATCCCAAGCCCGTGATCGCGGCGGTCGAAGGTGCGGCCACCGGCAGCGGTTTCTCGCTCGCGCTGGCCTGCGACCTGCTGGTGGCTGCGCGCAACGCGGCATTCGCTTTCCCAAACAGCCGCATGGGCCTGTCGGCCGATGGCGGCGCTTCGTGGGCCCTGCCGCATTCCGTGCCACGGCAGCTGGCCTCCGAATGGCTGATGCTGGGCGAGCGCGTCGATGCCGAGCGCCTGCATGCGCTGGGCGTCGTCAACCGTCTGGCCGAGCCGGGGCGCGCCCTGCACGAGGCGCTTGCGCTGGCCCAGCTGCTGAACGAACGCGCCCCCCACGCGCTGGCCAGCACGAAGGAGTTGCTGAGCGAAGCGCCCGCGCAGCCGCTCACGGCGCACCTGGCGGCGGAGCGCGACCATTTCGTGCGCAATGCCCAGCATCCGGCCACGGGCGAAGCCATCGCTGCGTTCCTGGAAAAACGCCCGCACCGCTATCCATGAGATAGCGGAAAGCGCTTGACTGGCAAGCGCCTGAGGCTGATTCGGCTTGAACCGTTTCGCCGCCTGCTCTGAGCGGCCCGTCGCGCCGCGCGCGGCCGGCGGGCACGCCCAGGCCGCTGCGCAGCCGCGTCACCGCATCCCGTGCCGGCCCTTGCCGGCGCCTGTCTTGCCGCTTTGACACGCAAGTGACAACCGTCGCCAGGAGGGCCGGTCCCGCACGCGACAATGGCCTTCAGACCAGTCACGCAAACGACAGAACATGGACGACCCCATTCTTACCATCGACGAACGCGAGGCGATCAATACCGGTCGCTGGTTTTCCTCACTCTCTCCCTCACTTCGGCACGACATACTTCGATGCGCTTACGTCAAACGCTTCAAGGACGGTGGACTGATCGCCGCGCGCGGCGACCCGCCCGAGGAGTGGATTGCCTGTGCCAAGGGTGCGGTGCGCGTCAGCTCCACCTCCATCTCGGGCAAGCAGATCACGCTGACCTACGTGGAGCCGGGCATCTGGTTCGGCGACGTGGCGATCTTCGACGGCGACCGGCGTACGCACGATGCCTATGCCCATGGCGACACGACGATCCTGTGCGTGGCCAAGGCAGACTTCCGCAAGATCCTGGGCCTGCACATCGAGCTGTACGAGGCCATGCTGCGGCTGCATGCGCGCCGCATTCGCCAGCTGTTCGGGCTGGTGGAAGACTTGAACACCCTGCCCCTGCGTTCGCGCCTGGCCAAGCAGCTGCTGCACCTGGTGCGCAGCTACGGCATTCCCAGCCTGTCGCATGGCACCGAGATGCGGATCGGCCTGCAGCTGGCGCAGGAAGAGCTGGCCCAGCTGCTGGGCGCCTCGCGCCAGCGGGTGAACCAGGAGCTGAAGGCGATGGAGCGCGAGGACATCATCCGCATCGAGCCGGGCGGCCTGGTGGTGAGCGACCGCGACGCGCTGCTGCGCATCGCCGAGTCCGACACCTGAGCCGCGCCTTCCGCCCCGACGCCCCGGGGCCCGCCACGCCATGGGAGGGATCGCGCTGGCGGGGCAGCCCGAAGGGAGCGACCCCTTCCACAGCGTTAACAGGCCCTAGCCACCCATGAGCAACTTCGACCACTTCATCGGCACCCGCCCCGTCTCCGAGCAACATGCGTTCGACACGGCGGCGCTGCTCACATGGCTGCAGGCGAATGTGCCGGGCTTCGCGGGCCCGCTCACGGTGGAGATGTTCAAGGGCGGGCAGTCCAACCCCACCTACAAGCTCGTCACGCCGGGCCAGAGCTATGTGATGCGGGCCAAGCCCGGCCCCGTCGCCAAGCTGCTGCCGTCGGCCCACGCCATCGAGCGGGAGTTCGCGGTGATGAGCGGCCTGGCGGGCACCGAAGTGCCCGTGCCGCGCATGTTCGCGCTGTGCGAGGACGAATCGGTCATCGGCCGCGCCTTCTACGTGATGGAGTTCATGCAGGGCCGCGTGCTGTGGGACCAGTCCCTGCCCGGCATGGTGCCGGCCGAGCGCGCCGCGATCTACGACGAGATGAACCGCGTGATCGCGGCGCTGCACAGCGTGCCGTTCGCCGACCGCGGCCTGGCGGGATACGGCAAGCCCGGCAACTATTTCGACCGGCAGATCGGGCGCTGGAGCAAGCAGTACGTCGCCTCCATCACGCAGCCCATCGAGGCGATGGACCGGCTGATGGAATGGCTGCCCGCGCACATGCCGGCCAGCGCCCGCGACGAGCGGCGCGTCTCCATCGTGCATGGCGACTTCCGGCTCGACAACCTGATGTTCCACCCGACCGAGCCGCGCGTGATCGCCGTGCTGGACTGGGAGCTGTCCACCCTGGGCCATCCGCTGGCGGACTTCAGCTACCACTGCATGGCCTGGCACATACCGCCGGGCGCGTTCCGGGGCATCGGCGGGCTGGACCTGACCGGCCTGGGCATTCCCAGCGAGGACGAGTACATCCGCCGCTACTGCGAACGTACGGGCCAAGCCACGCCCGAGGAGCTGCGCCGCGACTGGAACTTCTACATGGCCTACAACCTGTTCCGCCTCGCCGCCATCCTGCAGGGCATCGCCAAGCGGGTCGAGGCAGGCACGGCCTCCAGCGCGCAGGCGCGCTCATCCGGCGAAGGCGCCCGTCCCCTGGCCGAAATGGCCTGGCGCTTCGCCCAGCAGGGCTGACCGCCCCCGCGCGCCCCGCCCACGGGGCACGCTCGCCCCGCCCCCCGATTTCAAACGGAGACCCCATGGACTTTGACTACTCCCCCAAAACGAAGGACTTGCAGGCGCGCCTGCTCAAGTTCATGGACGACCACGTCTATCCCGCCGAGCCCGCCTACGCCGCCGAACTGGCCGCCAACACCGCCGCCGGGCGCCGCTGGACCGCGCTGCAGACCATCGAAGACCTGAAGCCCAAGGCGCGCGCCGCGGGCCTCTGGAACCTGTTCCTGCCCGTGGACAGCGCCGCTGCGTCGGGCTACGACGGTGCGGGCCTGACCAACCAGGAGTACGCCCCGCTCGCCGAGATCATGGGCCGCGTGCCATGGGCCAGCGAGGTGTTCAACTGCTCTGCGCCCGACACCGGCAACATGGAAACCATCGCCCGCTACGGCAGCGAGGAGAACAAGCAGCGCTGGCTCAAGCCGCTGCTGGAAGGCAAGATCCGCTCGGCGTTCGCCATGACGGAGCCCGCCGTCGCCTCCAGCGACGCCACCAATGTCGAGACACGCATCGAACGCCAGGGCGACGAATACGTCATCAACGGCCGCAAGTGGTGGATTTCGGGCGCGGCCGACCCGCGCTGCGCGGTCTTCATCACCATGGGCAAGACCGACCCCGATGCCCCGCGCCATTCGCAGCAGAGCATGGTGCTGGTTCCGGCCGACACTCCCGGCATCACTGTGCTGCGTCCGCTGAACGTGTTCGGCTACGACGACGCCCCGCACGGCCACGTCGAGATGACCTTCGAGAACGTGCGCGTTCCGGCCGGCAACATCCTGCTGGGCGAAGGCCGCGGCTTCGAGATCGCCCAGGGCCGCCTGGGCCCCGGCCGCATTCATCACTGCATGCGCCTGATCGGCCTGGCCGAGCGCGCGCTGGAGCTGATGTGCAAGCGCGCCTCCTCGCGCGTGGCCTTCGGCAAGACGGTCGCGCAGCAGACGGTGACGCAGGAGCGCATCGCCGAAGCCCGCTGCAAGATCGACATGGCCCGCCTGCTCACGCTGAAGGCCGCCTGGCTGATGGACATGGCCGGCAACAAGGTCGCGCGCACCGAGATCGCGATGATCAAGGTGGTCGCACCCAGCATGGCCTGCCAGGTGATCGACTGGGCCATGCAGGTGCATGGCGGCGGCGGCATGTGTGACGACTTCCCGCTCGCCTACGCCTACGCCAACGCCCGCACGCTGCGCTTTGCCGACGGCCCGGACGAAGTGCACCGCAACGCCATCGCCAAGTGGGAATTGGGCAAGTACGGCAGCTACGGACGCGACGCCGTCGTGCCGGTCACCCGGGGCGGCTGAGCACCGGCTGTAAGCGGTCGATGAACCGGGGCCTGCGGGCCCCGTTGTCATTGGACGGCAGCTTGCCGCGCTGTCCTGCATCCTGGCCTCATGCCGAGCGCGTAGCATGAGCGGATGCCCCGCTTTTCCTTCGCCCCTGCTGACCTGGCCGATCGCCATACCGCCCTGGTCTGGCTGTCGTGCGCGCTGCTGGCGGGCGGGGCTCACGCGGCGGGTGCTTCCGCCGGATACCGCTGGCCCGAGGGCGCCTCGCCCGACGCCGCGCAGCTGGTGCGGTGGGTCCTGCACTCGGGCGACGCGCAAGGCCAGCCCTTCGCCGTGATCGACAAGCCGGACGCGCGGCTGCATGTGTTCGATGCGGGCGGGCGCTGGCTCGGCAGCGCTCCGGTGCTGCTGGGATCGGCGCTGGGCGACGCCTCGGCGCCAGGCGTGGGCGACAAGCCGCTTTCTTCGCTGCGCCCGGAAGAACGCACCACGCCCGCAGGCCGCTTCGCCAGCGAGCCGGGCCGCAACACGCGCGGCGACGACCTGGTGTGGATCGATTACGACGCCGCCGTCTCGCTGCACCGCATCCGCAGCGTGCATCCACGCGAACGTCGGCAGGAGCGCCTGGCCAGTCCCCTCGCCAGTGAACGGCGCATCTCCAACGGCTGCGTGAACGTCGCCAATCTGTTCTACGACCGGGTCGTGGCGCCGACGCTCGGGCGCACGCCCGGCGTGGTGTACGTGATGCCGGACACGGCGCCCTTCGCCGCGTTCTTCGCGGCGGCGACCGCCGAGCGGTAGCAGCGGACTCGGGTCACGCCGGCTGCACGCCATCCGGCCGGCGATCCTTTTTTGCTATCGATATAATAGCTACTCGCGCTTGTAAATCAAGCGCCCGGGGCCTTTTTCTCCTCCAAGCCGGGCCGCAGAAGCGCGGCTATCATGCAGGCCAGCCCTTCGCTTTCCGCTCGCCTTTGCCACCTCCACCAGGATGCCGCCATGACCGATACCGCCCTGCCCACGTACGACGACGTTGCCGCCGCAGCCCAGCGGCTGCAAGGTGTGGCCCATCTCACGCCGGTGCTGCAGTCCAGCACGGCCGATGCACGGCTGAGCGCCCACCTGTTCTTCAAGTGCGAGAACTTCCAGCGCATGGGCGCCTTCAAGTTCCGGGGTGCGTACAACGCACTCAGCCAGTTCAGCGAAGCGCAGCGCGAAGGCGGCGCGCTGGCGTTCTCGTCCGGCAACCACGCCCAGGCGATCGCGCTGTCGGCGCGGCTGCTGGGCATGCCGGCGCTCATCGTGATGCCGGAAGACGCGCCCGCCGCCAAGATCGCCGCCACGCGGGAATATGGCGCGCAGGTGGTGACCTACGACCGTTTCAACGAAGACCGCGAAGCCATCAGCCAGCGGCTGGCCGCCGAGCGCGGCATGACCCTGGTGCCGCCCTTCGACCATCCCCACGTCATCGCCGGCCAGGGCACGGCGGCGCTGGAGCTGTTCCAGGAGGTGCCCGATCTCGACTATCTCTTCGTCTGCCTGGGCGGCGGCGGGCTGCTGTCGGGGTGCCTGCTCGCGGCGCGGGCGATGGCACCGCAGTGCCAGGTGATCGGCGTGGAACCGGCCGCCGGCAACGACGTGCAGCAGTCGCTGCGCGCCGGCCGCATCGTGCGCATCGAAACGCCGCGCACCATCGCCGATGGCGCGCAGACGCAGGCACCCGGGCAGATCACCTTCCCCATCATCCAGCAGGGCGTGGCCGACATCGTCACCGCCACCGACGAGCAACTGGTGGAGGCGCTGCGCTTCTACGCGGAGCGCATGAAGATCGTCGTCGAACCGACAGGCGCGCTGGCGCTGGCGGGTGCCCTGCACGGCGGCCTCGAACTGCAGGGCAAGCGGCTGGGCATCGTGATCAGCGGAGGCAACGTGGACATGGAGCGCTACGCGCGTTTCCTCTCCGCCTGATCGACTCGGATCGTGCCGGGCGGCTGCGGCGCCCGGCCGGCACGCAGGCGACGCCGCTGGACGCCGAGGGGCGCCGCTGGACGCCGAGGGGCGCCGCTGAACCCCGCGGAACGCACCTGGACGCCGCTGCGCAAAGCAGCAGAGCGGGCACCCGGCCGCACGTGGGCGGGCTACCGGGAGGCGTGGGAAAATCAGGGCACTCGGGCAGGTGACTGCCCTTCCCATCGTTCACGCATACCTCCCATCCTTGCCATGACCAACGTCCACGTCATCACCCACCCCCTTGTGCAGCACAAGCTGACCCTGATGCGCCGCAAGGACGCCAGCACCAACAGCTTCCGCCGCCTGCTGGGCGAACTCAGCACGCTGATGGCGTACGAGATCACGCGCGACATGCCCCTGCAGGACATCGAGGTCGAGACCCCGCTGGAGACCATGACCGGCAAGGTCATCGACGGCAAGAAGCAGGTGCTGGTGTCCATCCTGCGCGCCGGCAACGGTTTTCTCGACGGCATGCTGAACGTGATTCCGGGCGCACGCATCGGCCATATCGGCCTCTACCGCGACCCGCAGACGCTGCAGCCGGTCGAGTACTACTTCAAGATGCCCTCGGAGATGGAAGAGCGCGACATCATCGTGGTGGACCCGATGCTGGCGACGGGCAATTCGGCCGCTGCGGCCGTGGACCGACTGAAGAAGCTGAACCCCCGCTCGA
>Ga0308159_1004854_pt1 | contig 11891 bp, 8 predicted proteins | sample PhyCR1_FD_201040 | JGI IMG/M metagenome (GOLD analysis project Ga0308159, IMG submission 201040) | Phyllosphere microbial communities from UC Gill Tract Community Farm, Albany, California, United States - DLSLC.R1 | ecosystem: Host-associated > Plants > Phyllosphere > Unclassified | place: USA...
ATGCCCTTGCCAGTCGACGACCCGGTGTACGACCATCCGAGAGCGGACGTGCGGCCGCCGCCGTCGACGAAGCTGACGCTCGTGACACTGTTCCCTGAGCGGCAGGCACTTCCTGTGGTCCAGAAGTCTCCGAGCTTCGCGCCCACCTGGTTGGAGAACGATCCGCGCGTGGTGTACTGCGAGCACGAGGCACGAGCGGCGGTCGTGGACGCCTTGGCGCTCTTCGGAGCAGGCGTCACGCTCTCGACCTTGAAGACCGGCGTTACCCACTTGTCGAACAGGGCGCGGTCGGTGCTGCTGAGCCCTGCGAGAGCGGCCTCCGGATCGGGGGCGTTATAGACGTTGGTGAACACCGCTTCTGCGGCGGCGGTCTCATCGCCCGTCGCTGCGTTCGCGGGAACGACTGCACCGACAGTCAGACCCGCGACGATCGCGACGGCTGCCACCGCGCGCCCAAAGATGGACTTCATTTCTGATTCCTCTCGGTTGACATGACCGAGACGTGAGAGCAACGAATCCCGCCCCCACGGCTCGCTTCATACCCAGGCTCAGCCCGGCGGTGGTTAAGCTCAAGACCTCGCTGCGGCTGTTCACCCAAAGTTCAACACTCGTCGGGAATAGACCCTTCAGTCCTTCACTGCGCGCTAGACCCGCGTGGCTGTATTGACGGCACTGCGAAGCGCGGTGAGGGATCGCTCAGCGTTTTAATACTCAGGTGGAAACTCCGAGCGTGCTCGTCCCCCTTCCCGAAGGCTACGGTTGGCGTGTCAGCACTGACGTGCTGCTCGAGGATGACGTCAATCGTGATTCCTCTGGCATCGAGCTTCCAGCCAAGGGTATCGAAGAGGCTGAAATCTTTTCTTGATCGCGGTCCAACCTTCGTCCGCCGCTCCCGGCCGCGCGCCTGGCTGACCTCAAGGATTGAGCGGTCTACCCTTTTCTCATGGCTACCCGACACATTGCTCAGCTCACCGATGACCTTGACGGCACCGTTCTCGAAGAAGGAGAAGGAAAGCAGATCACCTTCTCGATCGACGGCCGTGCGTACGAAATCGACCTCTCCGAAAGTAACGCCGACTCTTTCTACAAGGCGCTCTCGCCGTACGTCGATGCCGCTCGTTCGACCAGTACCTCCGGTTCGCGAGGAGGTCGTCAGGCTCCGCGGGCCAAGAGCGACATCGACCTCGGTGCGGTCCGCGAATGGGCGCGCGCGAACGGGCACACCGTGAGCGACCGTGGTCGCGTCCCCGCCACCATCGTCGACGCATACAAGGCAGCGACCGCGTAACGACGAGGAGTCGAGAACTCCCTCAGAGGCTGTGCCTTTGGGGGATTTTTCGTTGGCGCCGTTATTCGTGTTACGCACAGTGGGGTGACCGATCAGAGTTTGTCGACGGCGCAGATAGGACGTCTTCACGATGCCAAAGACGGCCGAGTACGTGGCTGCCATAGCCAACCGTAGGTGCTTGCATCTGTCTGCTCGCGAACTAGCTGAGATCACAGCGATGGTTATGGAGACTGGGAGCTTTGCTCCAGAGTCGGAGACTGTTGCTCGGTTCAAAGCGGGTGCACTCACCCGCGGCATGCTCACGTTTTTCGTTCCATGGCTCTGGCGGGACCGCCCGGACACCTCGCCTGTCCCGAACGAAGTGTGGCGAGGGATGTTTGAGCAAGTCGAGTACACCGAGGACATGGTGGTGCGAGATCGTCCGCGACGTACGGTCCGCGCTTATCGTGGTGCGACCGCGGAGAACAGCGACGGGTTGGCGTGGAGCCTTGATGTTGAGCAGGCGAAATACTTTGCTCGCTCACGGCAGGCTCCTGGCGCTCATGCGCAGGTCTGGGTTGCGAACATCCCGCCCCAGAGGATCTTCGCGCGCTTCATTGACGGCTGGGAGAATGAGGTCACCGCGGATGCGCGCGGGCTCGACATCCGTCCCCTTGAGGACGAGCATCTTCTCCCTCGTCCACGCAACTGGCCGTGGCGACGATGATGCTCGGTCTACGCCGAATCAGCGGGTTAGGTCGCAAGTCGCCTAGCGGCTGCTCGGGCCGAACGGCGCAATCTCGGAAAGTTCACCAAGGTTGAATCGACGCAGCACTGCGAGCGCCTGCTCCGATACGAGAAGATCTGGCTCGCCGTCAAGGTGCGCGAAGTCGTCGACACCAAATTTACCAGTCACTTCGAAGCAGATAAGCTCAGGGATGGTCTCGCCCTTCAAGTTCTGATGGACTCCTAAGAAGGGGTCGTCTCTGCGTATTTCATTAATGAATTCACACTATCGGCTGGTTAGCTTTCAAGGTATCTCCGGCGGTCCACCGTCCACATGAGCGGCCTCGGCCTGTGAACAGAAGTCATCGTTGATTTTTATAACTATCGCGATGAGGAGGCGAAGCGCATGAGTGTATGCGGTTGCGTGTTCGTTCTCTGTCGCACCATTTGCTTGAGTGCCGTGCAGATACTTGTTTCGAAGCTTAGGGCCGTTCCCGTGTTCCACGGTATTAAGTATGTAATTGAAGTAGGTCCCCTCTGCTGCTGTGAGAAGTGTTGATTCGATGGTTACCCAGCCCATTTCGGCCATGCTCGTGATCTCCTCCCGCCCAGCTGCGGACAGATGGTGGATGCTCACGGCTTCCCTATCGTAGAACGAGCGCAGAATTCTTAGTCGCGCACGATTGGTGATTAGCATGCGCGAACCTACTTTCTCTATCGCCCCGTTCTCGATAAGGAAGTCAATGACATGCCGCTGGTCCGGTCGAAAGTCATCGTAAGAGACGTTCTGAGTTGTAAGGAGTTCTTCTGCGCTGTCCGCGTTCAGGTCCTCGCTGATGTAGTGAATCGGGGACTGGTCTGAGAAGAGTTGGAAGATGATGATTGATACTATGCTGCCGTCGACTGGATATGCATACTTGTCGGCTACGAGGCTAGCGATGGACTTGTACCGGACCTGATCGGATCCGATAGCGAGAAGGTCTCGGTCTAGATGCCCCTCCTGTGCGTATAGATCAAACTGGCTCGCGATGCTTTCCATCTCGGTGAAAAGCTGCCGCGCTCGCGTCAAATAAGACGTACCTTGGGCTGAGGGTGTGAACGAGAAGTTCGCTGCACCAAACTCTTCGAGGATGTAAGATTCGAAGAACCACTGAATGACTTTCTCAATCTCGATGTTCTTCGACTCAAGGAAGCGCACGTAGATGTGTAGCCGAAGAAACGTGAGACTATCAACCATTCGGAACGCGCTGCCAATTTTATAGTCATCTTTGCCATTCGAGCCGAACAGCCCCTCGATTGCTCCAATTTGGTTCGCGAACGAGGGCATCGTGAGGAGCACTTGATTGTCGACGAAGTCAAACAGATGCATGAAGTTGTTGAGTATGCTCGACTCGTCGAGCGTCTCCTCAAGCCAGGCGACGCTATATGTGTAAAGGACAGACCAGCCGTCGTCGTCGTTCACCTCGGCGCGAACGGGATCATCTTGATCCTCCGCGAGGCCGACGCCGTAGCCTGTCTTTATAGCGTTGTTTTCCTCGAAGAATTTCTTCGTCATCTCTTCGTGTCGACGCTTCGCCTGTAGCTTCAGCTTTGCATCGAGTCCTATGGCGGCGATCGTGCGGGCGTCGCGAACTAGTCTGACAAAATTTAGATTTGCCTCATCGCTATCTAAGTAGCTACCGATCAGTTCTCGCGATTGTGTCGCGGAAAGACTTGATGGGATAAAGGTTGACGTCCTCGACGATCCCTCAATGTGTTTCCGTATGAGAATTTCTGCGTTTGCGGGGCTGCTCAACAGTAGGTTCGTTAGGTCTGCGTCGTACGCTTTGACGAGCGCCTGATGCGCAAGCATCTGGCCTACGTGCATCCGAATCTTCTGCAGTTCGGTCAAAACCGTTTTGCCGTCACACCGCTTGAACGCTCCGTGGCGTCCGAGCAGCTCAAGCAAGTCGTCGCGAAACTGCCAGTCAACCCCGGCGATCGCATCAGCGAAGTTGCCTTCGTTGATGGCCGAAAAGTGTCGTGCGATGACGCCGCGAATCTGTGGCAGTTTTGCCATCGCGTCGGACCTCTGTGCCGCGCTGTAGTAGGAGGGGAGGATGTTCTCCGTTAGGTACTGCTCCACGTTGAACAATTCGAGAACGTCGATGGTGTCTGCAGGAGGGTTCTCGGGATCGAAGTGCTCGACAGCTTCGACCACGCGAGGCAACTGCCAGCCCGTAGACAGATCGTGCACGCCGTAGAACTTGACCCGCCCCAGCGAGACCTCGTCATCGTCCATCTGTGTAGTCCCCCATCTGGCCGTAGGCCGTTTCGTTGTTAGTCTGGCGGCGGGCTCCGACATTGTCGGTCTGCTTGCCTCCATCTGCGGGTTGACTATGAGACGCGGTTCGATTCGTGTCAAGGCGGTCGGAGCGCATGGCGCGCTGCGCCGGGTGCGCGGAACGGACGCGCCGGTTGAGCCGCCACGCCCCGGACGGACCCGTCCCGAGGCCGATGCGCCTTCGCGTCGCGCTCGCGGCGTCGTTCAGGTCGTCTGTCTAAACCTTCATGACGTTCTTTTTGCGGTGTCGGGCACTGGACGGCAGCCGCGCGGCTCGGTGGTACCTACTGACAGGGTGATCCCGGGGCGGGCGGCTGGCATGCCCTGCGCACCTAATCTCCGCAGGCTCTGGCAGATTAGACTTCGACGATGACTCTGCGCGCCTCTGTACAGTCCTCGCGCCGCGTCGGAGAGCCGATCCACGAGGTTCGGCTCACTGCCTCTCTGGAAGCCTCGATGGGTCGGCTCATGAGGCCCGGATCGGGTCGGTCTCTGTTCGTCATCGCGGAGGCAGACGCGCCGATCGGGCGCCCAGATGTCGCGGCGGTCGTTGTGGCGCAGGCCGTTGTGAGTAGCTATATCGGAGCAGGTATTCGTCTACCGAACGTCACTGCCGCCAAGCTGGTGCTGGCTCCGCGTGACCAGGTGGGCACGGTCGCCGTTACGGAACACGTTGTCCGCGTTCAAAAATACCTTGAGAGAGCAGGGTGGACGTACGAGCGAGCGAGACGGCTGGCATCTGCCGTGCACGGGACCCTCGCGGTTGAAGCCAAAGTGCGTGACTGGCGTGCCGGACTTCGACAGGTCACCCGCTTTCGACGTGATTTCTCGCGTTCGGCTCTTCTTCTACCCTCACGTCCCGAGAATGCCCAGTTCGAGGGAGCGTTGAGCGTGTACGGGTGCGGCCTGCTCGTTGAGGACGGCGGATACATCCGATGGGAGCGAGAAGCTCAAATCTTTGACCCTCCGAACTGGGCGAATCTTTGGATGCTGGAGTTAGTCGCCCGAGGCTTGGAGAGAGGCACCGCCTACCGAGCTACCTCGCGCTCGAAGATAGATAGCGCTTCAGAGTAGCTTCGTAGACGGGCGACATACCGCCCGTCTACGGAGATGTTCAATTTGGCGAGGCGCGAGAATCTGTCCATGGCACTTTCAACGCCTGTCCGCACCGCGCTGAATCTCTCCGGCCGTGGAAGGTCGGCGATGGACGTTGCAAGCAGTGATAGCCCGACGAGATGACGCACCTGCGCATCGGGGTTGCTCACAGATGTCACCGAGTCAGGCATCGCCGACGTGAGCGATTCAAATTCGTTAGTTGGGGCCAGCTCTAGAATGTCGGCAATTTCCGTGGTTCGCATTGCCGAAAGAAACTCGGAAGCGAAGATGCGTGGGATCGGTTGCGCGCCACCACCTCTTTCCGTGTTGTACCGATCAATTGAAAACTGTCGCAGGGAATAGGACCAGCCGGCCGCCATGCCATTCGCTCCAGCCGCTAGACCAAGCAGGCCATCGATGTCAGAGTATCCCCATATGACCTCAAATCCGTTGACCACGCTCAAAGTGTGAATTACGCGGAGGAGGTTTGCCAGCAGGCGTGGGTTCCAGGCAACCGGCGGGTACGACGTATCGGATCGGCTCACGACTAGATAAAAACCAAAGACGTCAAGCGTGGTAGCGGCGTCCAACCACTCCTCGACGACCGCCCAATCGGCCAGTGCGTCCTGCGAGATGGCAATCGTCGCTAGCACGTCACGGGAATGCCATTCAGATGCAGCCGTTCGTGCGTACTGGAGTGCCGTAGGCATCCAGTAGTCACCGAAAGACGCGTGGTAGGGGGACGGCGCAATCAGTTTTGCGCTGAGTCCAAGCCGGAGTCCCAGCTCCTCAACCTTCGAGATGTCAGCCAGGACCGACGTTGCCGAACCGGCCCAGCTCATCTTGGATAGGTCGACGCCGTTCCGCGAATGGAATCGGAGGGTTCCTTTAGGGCGTGTGGAGTAGATGTATGCCTGCGGGTCCACCAGCACATCGAGACCGGCACCGGCATACGCGGCTGCCGTCGACTCGAGTGTTGCTGCGTCCTCGTGGCCTGGGCTGAGTATCACCCCATGAACCTCCCCGCGAGCAATGACGTCATCGATTTTGGTCGATTTGCCATAGCCGTGCTGAATATAGAACATCAAAAACCTTCCTCAAGCAGAGAGAGCGCGTCTTCCGGGGTGCGAAACCGCCCGGCTGGACGACCTTGTAAGAGTCGCGCGAGCAGTGACTTCATTGCGTCTGAGCACGAAAGTTCGCGAAGCCGGGATACGTCAAACGATTTTAGTGCGTCGAGGTATCCACCACGCGCCCCCCTGAACGGATGACGTCCTGAGATGGCTTCAAAAAGGACGATGCCGACCTGGAACAAATCCGATCGAAAGTCAGGTGTCGAAAATCGTCTTGCTTCAAATTGCTCCGGTGAAGCATAGAACTGGCTTCCCGGCCCCGTGAGCGATGGCGCAGTCAAGGGGTTGAGTTCTGTAAACAAGACAGTGCCCAGATCTGTCAGGACTACGCGACCGTCTATGTATCCAATGTTTTCCGGTTTGATGTCGCGGTGCACAATTCGCTCCGCATTCCACATGGCAACCACGGCGCTGAGCAAGGCGTGCGCCAACTCGTCCGCAGCGTTGGGTGCAAGTGTTCCGGCACGAAGGGCGGCGTGAAGCGTCCCGCCGTTTAGGAACGGCTCGCCAAACCAGAGGTGGGTTGAAGTCGCGATCTGTCTGGTCGATGGGCCATGAGTAACTGTCGCTACGTGCGGGCAATCCACAGATTGCATCGCGCGCATTTCCCTCTCGAACCGTTCAAATACGCCCTCGGCCTGCTCGCGTTCCTCGTCGTCTTCGATGTCTAGAGGGGACATCGTGACTTTGAGTGCAAACTCTTTCATGCCGTCGGTTGCCCGATACGCAACCTTGGCCCCACCCCTGCCCGCCGGAGGCACTGCGACCGTGAACTCTGGAAATGCCGCAACAACGTCATCGTCGTTCATCTACTGTGCTTCCCCCGTGTTTCGTCGGGGGCGTGCCCGACGGCTTGGACGACCGACTCTCGAGGATCGCCCCTGCGCCTCGTGCCGACGAGCTCAGCATGACATGCATGTGGCGGACTACACCACCGCGCGCTTGCGGTGGGCACATGCTTCCGTGGACCAGAGATGTCGGGCGGAGACCTCTCTTGAGGGCGGCAGTCCTGAAAGTCGACCTCACCCGCGATCTGATGTTGCCTATTTCGGGCGCTGCGTATTTGAACGGTGACATGAAGCCACCCAATCGAGGAGACGTTTTGTCTCCCACGATGGGTTCGAAAGCCATTGCGTAGGTTCCGCCAAATGCGCCCTATTCGAACCCCGTCCAAACGAAAGCTTGGGCGGGGTTTTGGCGTGGCGGGCTAGGTCGTCCGCCTGCATACGAAGCAGTACCGCTGAGGGGTTCAAACCGTCCGGGCCGATGAACAGCTTCTCGAATAGCCCCTGGTTGAGGAGTCGCCGCTCGGCGGGAACGGCGGCCGCGTACTGCTCGTGTTTCGGGGGCGCGGAATGTATCGCGCTATGGTCTCGGCGGTCTATGTGCCAAGGTGGGCTAATCGCGACAACTGGGGGTGTCACCGTGCGCGAACTATACGCATGTCAACTTGATATCGAGCAAGCGGAGAACGAAGCCTCGGTCATAGAGCTGACCCGCGAGTGGGTGGCGCGTGGGAGCGGGACGACGGTTGATGAACTTCGTAGCGCCGATGACGACTTGTTGAAGACCAAGGATGGCCATCAGATTCATCAGGCGCTCGGGTCCAATGACGCGGACGCATGGACTTGCTCGTGGCGGCGCCCGGATGAAACCGAACCAAATTTGGTGTGGCGGGTACTGCTCGCCTGCGGCGCCTCTCCCGAGAACAGTCAGCACACTCGCTTCTCGATTCGGATTCGGCTTGAGCGAGCTGGAGATGAATTCAGGTTGGTGCCGCTTGGCCACAGCTTTCGTGCGCCGGCAATCGTCCGAACGCTCCTTCGCGTCCACCATGTCACCGACAGCGATGTTGTCGTGGAACCTTCCTATAGGGTCAGGCGTGCTTCAGATGTAGCGGCGCTAGTCGACATGTTGAAATCGCCCGAGAGGACCTTGCCCGTGCTCGTCGTGACTCGTGGCCCGAGCCCGGAGCACGCAGTTGACGCAGGGGAGCTCGCGCGTCAGGTGGCTGGACTCGCACACGTCGAAGTCCTCTCAACACATTTGGCATCCCTCGCGCTTACAGATGCCGTAGGCCGTGACCTCAGCGTGTGGGGCGGCGGATTGCGGCTTTACTGGCCCGGTCTCGCCCTCACAGACGACCCCCCACGCCATCGGCTCTGGACCCGCGAGCGTCTATCTCATCAGCGCAATATCCCCCAATGGTTCCTCAGCTACCTCGGCGCCCTCGGTGCGGCAACAGTGCCCGAGCACCCCGTCGTCGAGATTGCTCGAGCGGAGCGGCGGGCCCAGGCGCTCGATAGCGGGGAGCTGCCGGACTGGGTGACCGAGTACATTGAGTCGCTGGAAGAAGAAACTCGGAGCGCTCGCTCTGAGGTATCGGACTTTCACCTGCAGGTATCTGGGCTTGAAGATCAGGTGCAGGATCTCAAAGGTCAGCTTGCCGACACGCGGCAATCCTTTAACACCTACCGAGAGCATCTTGACGTTAAAGAGAAGGAAGACGTCGATCTCGAGGCGCTTGATGTTGCGGCAGCATATCGGCTCGCGAGAGAGGAAGCGCCTTCCAACGTCGTCTTTCTTCCAGAGGTGGATGACTCCGTCGCTGCATTCTCCTCCTACAAACTTCCCCGCAGGTTGTACGAGGCTCTTACTGCTGTCAACGAGGTCGCCACAGCCTGGGCAGACAACGAGTTGAGCACTGGTTTTGGAGAGTTTTTCGCCAGCCGTGGGTACGAGTACTCGAAAAGTAACCCGGCAGCTACCGCAAAAAAGACCCGAAAGAGCTACCAGCGTCGCGTCGACGGTGAGCTCATGACCATGGAGCCACACCTCAAGGTCGATCAGTCCACGAGCCCTGACCAATGCCTCCGCATCTACTGGTGGCGTGACGATTCGGCGCGGCGCCTGGTGGTGGGTCATGTTGGGCGGCACCTGCCAGACTGATCGGCAATCAGCAAGCGTCGTCGCGGCCAGCGGTGCTGAGGTTGGATGGACCCTGCGTCCCCTCTGACCACGGCCGGAGGTAGAAAGGCGCCACCTCAAACGTTCTTCGGATTCGCATGACGCTGGCATCGTTCGTAGCCACATCGTGAAGGGTTTCAGCCGCCCGGTTGATCACGCGACGCTACCCAATCAAGGAGCCGCTTCGTCTCCCATGAGGGGTTCGAAAGCCATTGCGTTGGTTCCGCCACGCGAGAAGCGGGCCCCGTGGGGTCCGCTTCTCGCGTTCTGACCGGCTGAGCGGGATGAGAACACAGTTGGGTCCACGCCGCCGGAGGCTCCGCCGGGCGCAAAGCGGACGGTGGAGGGGCGGTGGGGAGAATCCCACACCCTCCGCGACGACGAAGGCAGGCCCGCGGGGGCCCGCCTTCGTTTTTTCACCTGGCTGAGCGGCACGAGACCGTCCACACCCGAGGCTCTCGCATCGGGATCGTCATGTTCTGCGCCGCCCGGAACGCATCTCTCGGCCGCACCTGTCGGCCCGGCCGAGAGATGCGCCGGTCAGCTCACGACGAGCAATCGGGGGTCGACGCTCGTGCCGCTGATGGATGTCCATGCGCTCGTGCCCGACTCGCTGATCCACCAGGCTCCCGCCCCCGTGTTCGGGAAGAACACGTCTGCCGTGCCGTTTCCGGTCACGTCTGCGAGCTGCAGGTCTTGCAGCGGTACGTTCGCGGTGTTCGTGATGGTCCATGCGGTGTTCCCGCCGTAAGAGACCCACCACCGTCCGTCGCGTCCGTTGGTCCAGAAGACGTCGTCCTTCCCATCGCCATTGAGATCGCCGAACTTCAGTTCCGCCCCCGGCACATTGGCAGAGTTGAGGATCTGCCACCCGGTGTTCCCGCCGTACGAGACCCACCAGTCGCCGTTCGGGTGCGCGTAGAACACGTCGCTCTTGCCATCTCCGTCGAAGTCTGCGATTCGCACATCCGTTGCCGGAACACCCGTGTTCAGAATCTGCCATCCGGTGTTCCCGCTATAGGAGACCCACCATTCGGAGTTGGTGGGGTTGGCGTAGAACACGTCAGCTTTTCCATCCCCGTTGAAGTCGCCCAACTGCAACTCCTGGCCGCCGAGGCTCGGAGCGCTGTTCATGACTGTCCAGCCGCTGGTGCCGCCATAGGAGACGAGCCAGTTGCCGTTCGGTTGCGGAGCGAAGACATCGTCTTTGCCGTCGCCGTTGAAGTCGGCGAACTGGAACAGCTTCGTATCGATGTTCGCGGTGTTCAGGATTCGCCATGGGGCGGAGCCGCCGTCGGATGCCCACCACTGGCCGTTGGGGTTGCCGTAGAAGACATCTGCTTTTCCGTTGCCGTCGAAGTCCGTCGAATTTGCGGATCTCGGCAGGCCACAGCCTGCGTAGAGCGCGAAGCCGGGGTAGTCGGGGCAGACATCGAAGCTGTCTGGAACGCCATCGCCGTCGCGATCCGGCGGGGGCGGTGTCGTCGGGGTGGAGTTGCTTCCCAGCCCAGGGAAGTCCATGCTCATGGCGGATCCCCGTGAGACGTTTCTGCCGCATGAGAAGGCATTGTTGGTGACGTTCGCGCCGTTCCGTTTGAGCTCGAAGTGCAGGTGGGCGCCGAAGGAGTTTCCGGTGTTGCCGACGATTCCGATCTGCTGACCCCGAGAGACCGTCTGCCCCTGAGCGACGGGTGGTGCGTCCCTCATGTGGGCATAGAGCGTGGTGTAGCCGCTCGCATGAGTGATGACGACGTAGTTGCCATAGCTGGTGCTGCCGTAGTTGACGACTCTCAGCGTCACGGTGCCGTCGAATGCGGCAACGATGGGAGTTCCGCCGTTGCCCGCGATGTCGACGCCCTGGTGATCCGATGGCCGTCCCTCGCACCGATCTCCGACGAGCCCGGTGACGGTTCCCGATACGGGATAGATCATCGCCCCGAACTCGGCATGTGCCGGCGGTGCGCTGGCGATCTGCGTCACCACTCCGACCGCTGCGAACATCATCGCTGCCGCGAGAGTCGCGGCCCTTCTTCGAATTGTCTGGCCCATGCGTCATCCTCTTTTATCGACGAGTAGCCCTCTTTCCACGGACATGACCCTGTGGGCGGATGGCGGGAGATCGCAGCTGCAGTCACGAACCTATCGACGCGCTGTCAGGCTTCTCTGTCGGAACTTTGGGGGACATGTGACGCCGACGCCTGCTGGGTCGTGCGCACGTTCGCGCGAGATCGCCCCGCGGCCCACCTCACCCGGGCGAAACGCCCGATCCTCACGGCATTCACAGATCGCGGTCCCTAGTATTACCCCGACCTCTCGCCGATTCGTCGAGGTCGACGTGCTGCCGGGCCGGTGGCATCCGTCTCGAAAGGACCCGAGTGAG
>Ga0308159_1004855_pt1 | contig 11891 bp, 9 predicted proteins | sample PhyCR1_FD_201040 | JGI IMG/M metagenome (GOLD analysis project Ga0308159, IMG submission 201040) | Phyllosphere microbial communities from UC Gill Tract Community Farm, Albany, California, United States - DLSLC.R1 | ecosystem: Host-associated > Plants > Phyllosphere > Unclassified | place: USA...
AAAGTCCTGTCCCTCGCCGTTGTGCCGGTGTTGCTGTTCGCGCTGGTCATCAGCCTCACTACGGTGTGGATCCTCCAGGGCCAGGCGCGCAGTGAGGTGGATGAAACCCGCCAGCGCTTGCTCAATAACGCTAAGGCCACTTTGCAAAGTTACGTGGAAGTGGCTATGAGCACCGTCAAGCCGCTCTACGATGCCGCCGCGCCTGGCGATACGGCGGCGCGGGCCGAGGTGGTCAAGCTGCTGTCCAACATCAGCTACGGCAAGGACGGTTACTTCTTCGGCTACGACTCCGAGACCATCCGCCTGTTCAAGGGCAATAGCCCCGACGGCGTGGGCAAGAGTTTCAAAGACAACCGCGACCCCAATGGCGTCTACGTCAACCGCGACCTGGTCAAGGTCGGCAAGGACGGCAGCCATTACCTGCAATACAGCTCGACCCAGCCGGGGCAGACCGAACTGGTGCCCAAGCTTGGCTACACCGATTACCTGCCCAAGTGGGATATGGTCATCGGTACCTCGGTCAACCTCGACGGCATCGAAGCCCAGGTGGCGGTGGTCGAGGCCAAGGTCAAAGCGCGCATGGAAGGTGTTTTGCTGAGTATCCTCGGCGTGGCCGTGGTGGTGTTGCTGGTGATCGCCGCTGCGGGCATGGTGCTGGCCAATACCATTTTGCGTCCGTTGCATTTGATGAAAGCCAACCTCGACGATATTGCCGCCGGCGAGGGTGACCTGACTCGGCGCCTGGCCATCACCAGCCAGGACGAGTTGGGCGAGCTGGCCGGCGCGTTCAACCGGTTTGTCGACAAGATCCACGGCCTGGTGCGCCAGATCACCGAAATGACCGCTCAGCTTACCGGCCTGGTGGGCCAGGTGTCCGACCAGGCCCACCGCTCGGAGCAGGCCATGGAGCGCCAGCGCCACGAGACGGACCAGGTCGCCACCGCCATCAATCAAATGTCGTCCGCCGCCCAGGAAGTGGCGCGCAGTGCCCAGGGCGCCTCGGTGGCCGCGCAGCAGACCGACGCCGAAGGCCAGGCCGCCAAGCGCGTGGTGGACGGCAGCATCGCGCAGATCCACGCGTTGGTGAACGACATCCGCAGCAGCGGCGTGTCCCTCGACAGCCTGCAACAGGATGTGACGTCGATTGTCAGCGTGTTGAGTGTGATCCGCTCGATTGCCGAGCAGACCAACCTGTTGGCCCTTAACGCCGCCATCGAGGCCGCGCGGGCCGGGGAGGCCGGTCGTGGCTTTGCGGTGGTGGCCGACGAAGTGCGCGCCCTGGCCAGCCGCACCCAGACCAGCACCCAGGAAATCCAGGGCATGATCGACCGCCTGCAAACCGGCACCGAAGCCGCCGTGGAAGCCATGCGCCGTTCCAGCGAGGCCGGCGATGGCACCTCGGCCCAGGCCAACCAGGCCGGAGCGTCGCTGGACACCATGGCCCAGCTGATTGCCACCATCAATTCAATGAACGCCCAGATCGCCAGCGCCGCCGAAGAACAAACCGCCGTGGCCGAAGAGATCAACCGCAGCGTGCATCAGATTGCCTCGGCGGTGGACAGCGTGGCCGATGAAACCCAACTGGGGGCCCAGACTTCGCGCAGCCTGGCGGACCTGGGCCAGCGCCTGGGGCAACTGGTCGGTCAGTTCAGGATCTGATCAAACGTCGCGCATCAACAAGCCAAAGCGCAAATCCATCTCAACGGGCAGCGGTATATACACCGTGTGCCCGTCGCCCGGCGCTACGTCGATGGCTTCGTCCTTGGCGTTGCGCAGGCTGGCCAAGTCGAAGTGAAAATTGCCGGTGGGCGTCATCAATTCCAGGTGATTGCCCACGGCGAAGCGGTTCTTGACCTTGACCTCGGCCAGCTCGCCCCGACGTTCGCCGGTCAGTTCGCCGACAAACTGCTGGCGCTCGGAGACGGAACTGCCGTTCTGGTAGTTCTGGTACTCATCGTGGACGTGCCGGCGCAGGAAACCTTCGGTGTAGCCGCGCTGGGCAAAAGAGTCGAGGTCGGTCATCAGGTTGCGGTCGAACGTGCGACCGGCCACTGCATCGTCGATGGCGCGGCGATACACCTGGGTGGTGCGCGCGCAATAGAAGTGCGACTTGGTGCGGCCTTCGATCTTAAGCGAGTGCACGCCCATATGGGTCAGGCGCTCCACATGCTGCACGGCGCGTAAATCCTTGGCGTTCATGATGTAGGTGCCGTGCTCGTCCTCAAACGCAGGCATCTGCTCGTCGGGGCGGTTGGCTTCCTGTAACAGAAACACCTGATCGGTGGGCGCACCGATACCCAGGGTCGGTTCCGGCGCGTATTGCTGCACGATCTCGCCGGTGGCGTTTTCCACCGCCGGAGTGGCCTGGTACTTCCAGCGGCAGGCATTGGTGCAGGTGCCCTGGTTGGCATCGCGCTTGTTCATATAGCCCGAGAGCAGGCAGCGCCCGGAATACGCCATGCACAGGGCGCCGTGGACAAACACTTCCAGCTCCATGGCCGGCACCTGCTCACGGATTTCGCCGATCTCCTCCAGCGACAATTCCCGCGACAGAATCACCCGGCAGATCCCTTGCTGCTGCCAGAACTCCACGCTCGCCCAGTTCACCGTATTGGCCTGCACCGACAAGTGAATCGGCATCTGCGGAAAGTGTCGGCGCACCAGCATGATCAGCCCTGGATCGGACATGATCAGCGCATCCGGGCCCATGGCAATCACCGGTGCCAGGTCCTTGAGGAAGGTCTTGAGCTTGGCGTTGTGCGGCGCGATGTTCACCACCACATAGAAGCGCTTGCCCTGGGCATGCGCTTCCTGGATACCCAGGGCCAGGTTGGCGTGATCGAACTCGTTATTGCGCACCCGCAGGCTGTAACGCGGTTGGCCGGCGTACACCGCATCGGCGCCGTAGGCGAAGGCGTAGCGCATATTTTTCAGGGTGCCGGCGGGGGCGAGCAGTTCGGGGGCGATAACAGTGGGCATGGCGTAGGGTCGCAAAAAGGCGCGAGAGTAGTGCAGGGCGGGCGCAGGTTTATTGATCCAAGTCATTGAGACCACTGCTGTGCAAAGCAACACGCCCGCATTCGCGAACACGGTTATAAAAGCTTAGGAGAAGACGATCCGGGTGCTCTTGAGTGGGGTCCAAGGCGGGGAGTTCGCGGGCGTGCGATAAATAAGGGCACTCCCAGGTTTCGCAGCGGACTAAGCATCAGGGCCTACACAGGCCCAATGCTTTTCTGACATGGACCGGACATGAACCAAACCACCCTGCAATTCAAAACCCTGTTGTTACTGCTGGTCCTGGTGACCGTTGCCTTTATCTGGATATTACTGCCGTTTTATGGCGCGGTGTTCTGGGCGGTGATCCTCGGCATTATCTTTGCGCCCATGCAGCGCCGCGTGCAGCTGAAATTCGGCTGGAACCGTAACCTTACCTCCCTGGCCACCCTGACTGCGTGTTTGATCGTCGCGATTTTGCCGGTGATCATCACCAGTGCCTTGTTGGTACAAGAGGGGGCCACGCTGTACAAGAACATCGAAAGCGGCAAGCTGGATGTGGCGGGCTATATCGAGCAGTTCAAGAATTTCCTGCCGCCGTACTTCCAGCATCTGCTGGATCGCTTCGGCATGGGCAACCTGGAAGGGCTGCGTGAGAAAATCGTAAAAAGCGCGATGCAGGGCAGCCAATTTTTCGCCACTCAGGCGTTCAGCTTCGGTCAGGGCACCTTCGATTTTCTGGTGAGCTTTTTCATCATGCTGTATCTGCTGTTTTTCTTTTTGCGCGACGGCCCGGAGCTGGTACGCAAGGTGCGCACCGCCGTGCCGTTGGCCGAACCGCAAAAGCGTCGCCTGCAGCTCAAGTTCAACCGCGTGGTGCGGGCCACGGTCAAGGGCAACGTGCTGGTGGCCGTGACTCAGGGCGCGTTGGGAGGGTTGATTTTCTGGTTCCTGGACATTCCCAGCGCGCTGCTATGGGCGGTGCTGATGGCATTTCTTTCACTGCTGCCGGCGGTGGGCGCGGGCATTGTATGGGGGCCGGTGGCGGCATATTTCCTAATGAGCGGGGCGATCTGGCAGGGCGTGGTGCTGGCGTTGTTCGGCGTGTTTGTGATCGGCCTGGTGGACAACGTGCTGCGCCCGATCCTGGTGGGCAAGGACACCAAGATGCCGGATTACCTGATCCTGATCTCGACCCTGGGCGGCTTGTCAGTGTTTGGCCTTAACGGGTTTGTGATCGGACCGCTGGTGGCGGCGCTGTTCATGTCCAGTTGGGCGCTGTTTGTCGAGAGCAAGCCGCGGGTCAAGTTGCCATTGCCGTAAACCGGTAGCGTCAGGCTTCCAACTGGTAGGTGGTGGCTTTCAATTGGTGTTCGGCGGCTTTCAACGATGTCAGCGGGCCGGTGATCGGCTCGCCTTCGCGTACCAAGTACCAGCAAGCCAACACCCCCGAGGCGCGCAGAGCGGCGGGGACGGCACTGCCGATGACGGACATGATATGAACAGTGGGCATAAGGACCTCCAATCGTGGTAGGGGTCACCTTACGGGCCATGGCGGCTGAGGAAAAATCAACTGTCTCGATAGTCGACATTGATGCCACGCGTCAGTCCACCACTTGATCCAGCATGCTCACCACTTCCTGCTCGTTGAGCAGGCCCTTGCGCACCAGGTTTTCCGCAAGCAAGGCGAGGAACTTCGCGCTGCGGTGACCTTCCAGGTGCTTGAGTTCGGTCAGGGCGCTGTACACCTTGCTGGAGGTGCAAAGGCCGGCGGTGCGGTGTGGGTTTTGTGTGGGCATGGTTAATCGTCCTTAATTGTTATTGGGTGGACAGGCTCGATAGTGAAAGGGTTATGTGACGCAAACATGACAGCGCGAGCCCTGTTCGAGCAAGTAGACATTGGTGTCTATCATGTGCGATTGCGCACCAGACATTGTCTCCATAGCGACCTTGACGCGATAAAACCGGACTCGGCGCAAAAAAAAGGCCTCGCACGATTGCGAGGCCAGTTTCAGATCGAACAGTTACCAGCCACGACGGTAGTAACCATGGGGCGGGCCATAGTAACCGCGCGGTGGGCCGTAATAGACCGGCGCCGGGCGGTAATACACTTGCTGTTGCACATACACAGGCGGCGGTGGCGCGTAGTAGACCGGCGGCGGAGCGGCGTAGACAGGCTGCGGCTGCACATACACCGGTTGCTGCACGTAGACTTCGCGGGGTTGGCTGGCCACCACCGAGCCCACCACGGCGGCGCCGACCAACGCACCCAAGGCAGCCGGCCCCGCCCATCCACCACCGTGGGCGGAGGCTTGGCCAGCCATAGCGAGTGCACCTACCAGCAAGGCGATCTTGGGGATTGTACGAATCATGGTCATTCCTCGGTTAGCCCCTGCGCTCGTGTCCTGCCATCAATGGACTCAAGTCATGTCGCGGGGATACTTTTAAGACAACGTATTTCTGAAAAACAGCACGGCCGCTAGGTAAAGGTTGTGTAAGGTCTGTACCGATTTGCTTACTCACAGGAGTTTTCCATGCAGATGCACCCCAACAAGGACACCCAGCTGTGCATGTCACTGTCGGCGCGCCCCGGTAATTTCGGCTTGCGGTTTCATAACCATCTGTACGAGCAGTTGGGTCTGAATTTTTACTATAAGGCCTTCAGCAGCCAGGATTTGCCCGGCGCGATCGGCGGTATCCGGGCCTTGGGGATCCGGGGTTGCGGGGTGTCTATGCCATTCAAGGAGGCAGCCATTGCCTTGGTGGACGAACTCGACGATTCGGTTCAAGCCATCGATTCGTTGAACACCATCGTCAACACCCACGGCCATCTCAAGGCCTACAACACAGACTACATCGCCGTCGAGCAACTGCTGAAAAAGCATGCGGTCCCACAGGATTCCACCTTCGCCCTGCGTGGCAGCGGCGGCATGGCCAAGGCCGTGGCCAGTGCCCTGCGCGACGGTGGCTACGCCAACGGCGTGATCGTGGCGCGTAACGAGAGAGCGGGGCGCGCGCTGGCCCAGCACCTGGGGTACGCCTGGCAGGCGGATATGACCGGCCTGCGTCCGCAAATGCTGATAAACGTCACGCCCATCGGCATGACCGGCGGCGCGGAGGCGGAGGCATTGGCGTTTGACGCAGACATTATCGAGACTGCGCGGACTGTCTTCGATGTGGTGGCGATTCCCGCCGAAACACCGTTGATTGTGCATGCCCGAGCCAACGGCAAACAGGTAATTACCGGGTTGGAAGTAATCGCCATCCAGGCGTTGGAACAGTTCGTGCTCTATACCGGCGTGCGGCCGACCCAGGAACAATTCGAAAAAGCAGTGGCCTTCGCCCGTCTCTGAAAAAGCACTGGGAAGCTGGATATAGCTCCATCAGACATGGAGGTATTGTTCGGCTCACCGCCATCGGGGGCAAGCCCCCTCCCACAGGTTTGACCGCGTTCACTCGAACTCAGTGACCCAACGGACGGCGCGCCGAGCTCAAGGCAAAATGCAGATCCAAGGTGGGAGGGGGCTTGCCCCCGATATAGGTCCATCGGGAGATGAGGGTGTTGGCTTCACACCGCCATCGGGGGCAAGCCCCCTCCCACAGGTTTGACCGCGTTCACTCGAGCTCGGTGAGCCAACGGTCGGCGCGCCAAGCTCAAGGCAAGCGTAGATCCAAGGTGGGAGGGGGCTTGCCCCCGATATAGGTCTATCAGGCGATGAGGGTGTTGGCTGGCTCACCGCCATCGGCCCCCCGGCCCCACCTATTACTGTGTCAGGCCTGTTCCAACTGTGCCAAGCGTTCCTCCAGCGCGGCGATTCGCGCTTCCAGCTCTTCGATACGTTCGGCGGACACCCCGCTGGTGCCACGCTCCACCGGGCTTGCCCGCGCCGCGATAATCGCCTCGATATCCGCCGGATCGCCCAGCGCGTGGGTGTACCGGTCTTCCCGCTGCCCAGCCTGACGCGGTACCAGCACCGCCAGCCCGCGGGCGATCAGGCGTTCGAGCTGGTGCACGACCTGTTCGACGTCCTCGAAATCATGCATGCGAGCGCTGCGAGTGAGCAGTTCGTTGACCGTCTGCGGGCCGCGCAGGAACAACAACCCGATCAGGATCACCTGGGCCGGTACCAGTTCCAGCGCCTTGTCCACCCGATGTTCCCAGCGGTCGGCACGGCTGCCCATCACCAGACGAGTGAAGCCTTGGCCCTCCAGCGCACGCAGGCTCTGGCCCACCTGGCCCTGGCTGAGGTTCATCACCGGCTCGCGGCTGGTTTTCTGGTTGCAGGCCAATACCAGAGCGTTGAGAGTCAGGGGGTAGGTTTCCGGGTTGGTCGCCTGTTTTTCGATCAGGCAGCCCAGCAGGCGGATTTCCGTGCTGTTCAGGCGCGGCTCAGGGGTATCGGTGTCGTGCTCGGCGGTCATCGCGCGTTCCCTATGCAGTGAAGGTCCTTAGCCTATCCCTGAAAAAATAAAAGACAAGCAGAGGGCATGGCTATAATCGCCGCTGGTTGCAACCCCGCCATTACCGATGAGAGTGCCATGACTATTTCCCTGTACGCCGCCTCCGTTCCTGTGTTCAAACAAATGCTCAACGCCCTGAGCGATGTGCTGAACAAGGCCGAAGCCCACGCTACGGCCAAGAACATCGAGCCCAATGCCTTGCTGCAAGCGCGTCTGTTTCCTGACATGTTCCCGCTGGTGCGCCAGGTGCAGATCGCCGTCGACTTCGCCAAGGGCGTTTCTGCGCGCCTGGCCGAGATCGAAGTGCCTAAATATGACGACAACGAAGTGACCTTCGCCGACCTGCAAGCCCTGATCGCCAAGGTGCTGGCCTTTATCGACACCCTCAAGGCCGAGCAAATCGACGGCAAGGAAGGCATCGAAATCGTCACCCGTCCAGGCACCCCGAAAGAGAAGCGCTTCAGCGGCCAGTCCTACTTGCTGACATACGGCCTGCCGCAGTTCTTCTTCCACGTCACAACGGCGTGGAAGTGGGCAAGCGCGACTACATGGGCGCTTTCTAAGCTCAAGCGTCAAAAAAGCCCGGTGTCGTTCCACGTTGAACGGCACCGGGTTTTTTTATGGGTGGCGGTTATGAATTCCCTGACCTTGTCGGAAAAGGTTACAGAAGGGCGGTGAACCAAGTCTTTCTGCCGCGGCACTCACCAGGCGATGAGGCATGTGCCTCCCCCCAATCCCCGTGAGTGTATGAGAGGCTTTAGATGATCACGACGCCCCACCTGTCAGCTGCTGTATCGCGTTTTTCTTCGTCGCACACGTCCTCGCCTGTGCTGGATAGTCAGGGCGCCTCTTCGGTTTTGCCCGGCCCGAACACCCGTGTCCGGCGAGAGGCATCGGGCGAGGCAACGGCGGTGGGCCAAACCCCGCCCTCGGAAGCAAATGAAGGAAGCACTGAACAGGCGCAGAGCGCCGATAAACGCGATGCGGGCAATCGACGCGACCTTGAGAAGTTCGTGCATGGGTTGCTGAACGTGTACGTGAAGGGCGACAAGTATCTGGATGAACAGGCGGCTTTGCATGCTTACCGATATCCGGGGGGCCGGCCTTACGACCGCGCCCAAGGGTTCACCAATTATTTGCGCAGTCAATGGATCCAACTGGACCCTGATTCCGGCTTTCAACTCAATAACGAGTCAAAGGCCGGGCAGCGCGTGAATCTTTTAGATTTCATTGATGGCCTTGGCTGGGAGCGACCGACCACGATGGCCGAGGTGCGGAATATGAGCGGGGCCGTGTTCCGCCTTTACCGGTCCTCGCCGTTGCCATCCGGCGATCTGGGCGGTGGGTTGTCTTGGCCAATTCCCCTTGATCAATCCACCCAAAAAGCGATTCACGAGGCTTCCAGCTCCGACGTGTATCGTTCGCTCCAGCACGGTGACCTGCCGGCGACGAATAACGGAGCGGTGCTGATGCTTCAACGCCATCAATGGTCAGATGCCGAGCTGAAGGATCCGCGCACCGCCCTGCTGAACATGATCAATGCACCGGCCGCACGAACGGTAGGTGAGCAGCTGCGGGCGCGGTTCAACGGGGCCGGCAGTCCTCAGGATTGGCTGCTTTCAATGCTTCAGGTGGGGGCCAATGGCCATTCGGTGATGCATCCAAACGAAAAAAACAAGCTGGCCGGCTATGATCTGTCCCAGCGCGATAATTGGGGTAAACCCTTGTCGTCGGTGGTGAAAGGGCTGACTGACCATCTGGCGCAGACCTACGGCCGAAACGCGCCAGTCGTAGCGTATTTGTTGCTGTCACACCACGCGCCAGAGCTGCTGGTCAAAGACGTTCCAGCTTCTATCACCTATGGTTCGCCGGGATGGGTTGGCCTCAAAGCCATCGTCGCCAAGGCCAACTTCCACACGCCTGGCTCGGCAGCAGGGCAGACCTATGAGGCGTTGGTCAAGAACGACCTTGAGCCCGTTAGCAGGGCCGAAAGAGACGTGGAAGCCTTGGCGGGGCGGGAGGCGTTGATCCACTGGGCCGTAGCGGACGGTGCAATTGCAAAGCGCGATGACAACAATTACACGGACGACGAAATTGAGAGGGCGCGCACGCTCTCCAGCGAACGCTTGGAGACCCTGAAAAAAGCCTCCGACGCGCAACGTGAGCCATTAGTGCCCCGTAAGGAAAAGGCGCTGCAGATCCTCAAGGAGCATTTGTCGGGGAAATTCCCTAATGTCGATTTTGAAGCCAAGGTGCTGATGCCCACCGAGGCTCATCAGTATTTGCGGGGGCCTTATTCGATTCTGGATATTTATCTCGAACCGCAATTGCATACCCGCTGGTACTCCACTGACCCTGCAGTGCCCTTTGCTGACATGTTCGAAACGTTCCGGCGCATTCCGCCCATCGACAACTATGAAAAGGAAGTCTCCGACTACTACGACGCGCTCCAGGAGGCCATGGGTGTCACGGTCAAACACTTGATGTCCCAACTGCCTGTGCAGGACAGAGAAGCCCTGGAGTATGGCGAGCTGAGCGTTTATGCCGAAGAAAAAACCACCTCGAGTCGTGAGAGTTGGGGAAAGTATCGGGGGCCTGAAAAAAGGGTGAGTGAGCAGCCCGCTGATAGCCGTTCGTTATTGTTCGTCACGAAGTATGGGGCAACCAAAACGGTCTATGAGGTCAACCCCCAGCAGGGTTATATCCGCAAGCGCACTGATTTGACGGGCGACCTGAAACCGGGTCTGAAGGGTGAATGGTCCGGTCCCTTGACTGAGCGAGCCAATCCTGGCGTCAGGCGAATCTACAGCCGCCCGTCGATTCGCGAAGTGGTGGCAGATGGAGAAGAGGCACAGCAGAAACGACGTGCACGGGAAAAGGCCCCGGGGCCTGTGCAAACCTTCACGTCTGACCGGACTCAGTACATCACCGATACCGTGCTGAGCAATATCTTCAAACCCGGAGAGCGAGAAGTGCTAGTCCAGAAAGCCAGGGGCATCACCACATTCGATACCGAAGTGACGGTGTTTGAAGAGATACAGGCGGTGACCCGGACCTTGGTGCCTTTTGCGTCCGCTATCGATAGGTTTCAAAAGGGAAAGGTAGGCGAGGGGCTTGGTTTTCTGGCATTTGACGTGTTGGGGTTTGCGGTGGGAGGCATTTTCGCAGGGGCTAAAATCGCGAGGTTGGGCCCCGGGCTCTCAGGCCGGGCTGGCGGCATCCTGACACGGGGCGCGATCAGCGCGGCCAACCCGTTTGCCGGAGGAAAAGCCATCGTCTCCAGAGGGCTGCCTTGGTGGCAGTCGGCATGGGGCAAAGGGACCTCCACCTGGCGCATCATTGCGGCGAATCGCGGTGTGGACCGGGCTCATCAGGATAAAAAAGATGGCGTCACCGTCGGCACTTATACAAATACCCTCGGCGACTCAATACGTATCACGGCTCAGTTGGATGAAATAACCGGGAAATGGTACGGCTATGATCGGACAACCCGTTCGCGGTTTGGCATACCGCTCGAAGGCTTCAGTCCTGATAGCACCAGTGCTTGATGCTTTCGCCCCGGGACAGCCCTTGAACAGGCCGTCCCGGGGGATCGGTTATCTTTGTTTGCCCAGGCACGCCGCCGCAGTGAACAGCACATCGGTGGACGAATTGAGCGCGGTTTCCGCCGAATCCTGCAGTACACCGATGATGAAACCTACGGCGACCACCTGCATGGCGATCTCACTCGGGATGCCGAACAGGCTGCACGCCAGGGGAATCAGCAACAACGAACCGCCGGCCACGCCCGAGGCGCCGCAGGCACAAATGGCCGCGACCACGCTGAGTAACACGGCGGTCGGCAGGTCGACACTGATGCCCAGTGTGTGCACGGCGGCCAGGGTCAGCACGGTGATGGTGATCGCGGCGCCGGCCATGTTGATGGTGGCGCCCAGCGGGATCGACACCGAATAGGTGTCCTCATGCAGGCCGAGGCGCTCGCTCAATGCAAGGTTGACTGGAATGTTCGCCGCCGAGCTGCGGGTGAAGAACGCAGTGATGCCGCTTTCCCGCAGGCACAGCAGTACCAGCGGGTACGGGTTGCGGCGCAGTTTCCAGAACACAATGGCCGGGTTGATCACCAGCGCGACGAACAGCATGCAGCCGATCAGCACCACCAGCAGATGGGCGTAGCCGAGCAGGGCGCTGAACCCGGAGGTGGCCAAGGTGGAGGCCACCAGGCCGAAAATGCCCAGCGGCGCAAAGCGAATCACCACGCGCACAATCAAGGTCACGCCGTTGGACAGGTCATCGAGCACAGTGCGGGTAGTTTCGCCGGCATGCCGGATCGCGATGCCCATGCCAATGGCCCAAGCCAGGATGCCGATGAAATTGGCATTCATCAGCGCGCTTACCGGATTGTCCACCACGCTCAGCAACAGGCTTTGCAAAACTTC
>Ga0308159_1004856_pt1 | contig 11889 bp, 10 predicted proteins | sample PhyCR1_FD_201040 | JGI IMG/M metagenome (GOLD analysis project Ga0308159, IMG submission 201040) | Phyllosphere microbial communities from UC Gill Tract Community Farm, Albany, California, United States - DLSLC.R1 | ecosystem: Host-associated > Plants > Phyllosphere > Unclassified | place: USA...
GGAATTGATGTCCCTTTCTTCCGTCACCCCTGAAGACAAAGGCTGCCAGGCGCGGCTGGCGGAATTGCTCGCGCCCCTGGGCTTCGTCTGCGAGACCATCCAGTCCGGCGACGTCACCAACCTGTGGGCGCGCAAGGGAACAGCCCAGCCGCTGGTGGTCTTCGCCGGCCACACCGACGTGGTGCCCACCGGCCCGCTGGAGAAGTGGCAGTCGCATCCCTTCCAGCCGACCCTGCGCGAGGGCCGCCTGTATGGCCGTGGCGCCTCCGACATGAAGACCTCGATCGCCGCCATGGTGGTGGCCTGCGAGGAGTTCACCGCGGCCCATCCGGATCATAAGGGCTCGATCGGCTTCCTCATCACCAGCGATGAAGAAGGCCCGGCCATCGACGGCACCGTGGTGGTCTGCAATGCCCTGAAGGCACGTGGCGAGCAACTGGACTACTGCATCGTGGGTGAGCCGACCTCGGCCAAGACCCTGGGCGACATGATCAAGAACGGCCGCCGCGGCACCATGTCGGGCAAGCTGACGGTCAAGGGCATCCAGGGCCACATCGCCTATCCGCAACTGGCGCGCAACCCCATTCACCAGGCCGCGCCGGCGCTGGCCGAGCTGGTCGCCGAGCAGTGGGATGCGGGCAATGAGTACTACCTGCCGACGTCCTGGCAGGTCTCCAACATCCACGGCGGCACCGGCGCCTCCAATGTGATCCCGGGCGAAGTGGTGATCGACTTCAATTTCCGCTTCTCCACCGCCAGCACCGTGGAGGGCCTGCAGCAGCGCGTGCATGCCATCCTGGACAAGCATGGCCTGGAATACGACCTGAAGTGGACGGTCGGCGGCCTGCCCTTCCTGACCCCGCGCGGCGATCTGTCGGATGCACTGGCCAAGGCGATCAAGGACGAGACCGGCCTGGAGACCGAACTGTCGACCACCGGCGGCACCTCGGATGGCCGCTTCATCGCCCAGATCTGCCCGCAGGTGATCGAGTTCGGTCCGCCCAACGACAGCATCCACAAGATCGACGAACACATCGAGGTGCGCTACATCGATCCCCTGAAGAACATCTACCGCAAGACGCTGGAAAACCTGCTGGCCTGAGTGCCCGGCATTGAAGAGAACATCATGACCCCCAACAATTTCTCCACCGTGCGCGACCTGCTGCGCTACGCCGTGACCCGTTTCAACACCGAACAACTGTTCTTCGGTCACGGCAGCAGCAATGCGCTGGACGAGGCAGCCTACCTGATCCTGCATACGCTGAAGCTGCCGCTGGACCAGCTCGATCCCTTCCTCGATGCACGCCTGCTGCCCGAGGAAATTGCCTCCGTCATGCGCGTGATCGAACGCCGCAGCAAGGACCGCGTACCGGCCGCCTACATCACCAATGAAGCCTGGCTGGGCGCCTATCGCTTCTACGTCGATGAGCGCGTGATCGTGCCGCGTTCCTTCATCGCCGAATTGATTCCGCAGCATTTCTCGCCGTGGATCCAGGACCCGGAAACCATCGTGAATGCGCTGGACCTGTGTACCGGTTCGGGCTGCCTGCCGGTCTTGCTGGCCGACGCCTTCCCCCATGCGCAGATCGATGCCGTCGATATCTCCGCCGATGCCCTGGCGGTGGCGCGCAAGAACGTGGACGAGTACAAGCTGCAGGATCGCATCACCCTGGTCGAGTCGGACCTCTACACCAAGCTGCCGGCCCGCAAGTACGACCTGATCATCAGCAATCCGCCGTATGTGAATTCCGGTTCCATGGCCAAGCTGCCGCAGGAATACCTGCGCGAGCCGCAACTGGCGCTGGCCGGCGGCGAGGATGGCATGGACCTGGTGCGCAAGATCGTCGCTGGCGCCGCTGAACGTCTCACGCCCGAAGGCGTGCTGGTAGTCGAGATCGGTAACGAACGCGCCTTTGCCGAAGCCGCCTTCCCGGAACTGGAACTGACCTGGCTGACCACCAGCGCAGGCGACGACATGGTATTCCTGGTCACGGCCGAACAACTGCAACTGGGCTGATGCCCTGAAGTCCGCCCTGCTCCACCGCGTTCCACTGATTGTGAATCACCGATGATCCGTTTCCAGCAAGTCTCCCTCCAGCGCGGCGTCAAGCCGCTGCTGGAGAATGTCGACCTGACGCTCAACCCGGGCGACAAGATCGGCCTGATCGGCGCCAATGGCGCCGGCAAGTCCAGCCTGTTCGCCATGCTGCGTGGCGAATTGCACGCCGACCAGGGCAATATCGATTTCCCGGCACGCTGGCGCATGGCCTACGTGGCGCAGGAAACGCCGGCGCTGGACCGTCCGGCCATCGAATACGCCATCGATGGCGACGCCCACCTGCGCCAGCTGGAAGCCGATCTGGCCCGTGCCGAAGCGCAGCCCGATGACAAGCACGACGGCAACCACATCGCCGAACTGCACACCGCCCTGGCCGATGCCGACGCCTATACGGTGCGCTCGCGTGCCGAGCAATTGCTGCTGGGCCTGGGCTTTTCGCTGGAACAGATGGCGCGGCCGGTGGCCAGCTTCTCGGGTGGCTGGCGCATGCGCCTGAACCTGGCACAGGCGCTGATGTGCCCGTCCGACCTGCTGCTGCTGGATGAACCGACCAACCACCTGGACCTGGACGCCATCATCTGGCTGGAAGACTGGCTGAAGCGCTACCCGGGTACCCTGCTGATCATTTCCCACGATCGCGATTTCCTGGATGGCGTGGTCAATGTCATCGTTCATATCGATGATCGCAAGCTCAAGCGTTATTCCGGCAACTACAGCGCCTTCGAGCGCCAGCGCGCGGCCCAGCTGGAACTGATGGCCGGCATGATCGAGAAGCAGCAGCGCCAGCGCGCCCACCTGCAATCCTTCATCGACCGCTTCAAGGCCAAGGCCACCAAGGCGCGCCAGGCGCAGAGCCGCATGAAGGCACTCTCCAAGATGGAGGAGCTGGCGCCGCTGCGGGCGGCGGCCGAATTCTCCTTCGAGTTCCGCGAACCGCTGTCGGCACCCAACCCGCTGCTGGTGATGGAAAAGGTCAATGCCGGCTATCACATCGAGGGCAAGAACGGCGCACCGGATGAAGACAAGATCATCGTGCACGGCATCGACTTTTCGCTGCAGAACGGCCAGCGCATCGGCCTGTTGGGCGTCAACGGCGCCGGCAAGTCCACGCTGATCAAGACGGTGGCAGGCGAGATCGATCCCTTGTCCGGCACGGCCCGCCTGGGCAAGGGGCTGGTGATCGGTTACTTCGCCCAGCACCAGGTGGAGATGCTGCGCCATGACGAATCGCCGCTGTGGCACCTGACGCGACTGGCGCCGGATGTGCGCGAGCAAGAGTTGCGCAACTTCCTGGGCAGCTTCAACTTCAACGGCACCATGGCCTCGTCCTCCATCGCGCCCTTCTCGGGTGGCGAAAAAGCGAGACTGGCCCTGGCGCTGATCGTCTGGCAGCGCCCCAACCTCTTGCTGCTGGACGAACCGACCAACCACCTCGACCTGGAAACCCGCGAAGCCCTGACCATGGCCCTGGCGCAGTTCGAAGGTACGCTGGTCCTGGTGTCCCACGATCGCCACCTGTTGCGTGCCACCACCGACCAGTTCCTGATCGTGGCCGAGGGCAAGCTGCAAGACTTCGACGGCGACCTGGACGACTACAAGGACTGGCTCTTCAAGACCAAGCTGGCCGCACGCAATGATGCGGCTGCCATAGCGCCCCTGCCCACGGCCAGCCAGGTGGTGGATGCCACTTCGTCGGCCAGCAATGTGGACCGCAAGGAGCAGAAGCGACTGGAAGCCGAGCAGCGCCAGAAGATGTCGGCGCTGAAGAAGCCCATCGAGACGCGCATCAAGCGGCTGGATGAACAGATCGCCAAGCTCAATGCGCGCAAGGCTGACATCGATGCGCGGCTGGGAAGTTCCGATATCTACGATGCGGCCAACAAGGAAGAACTGAAGACGCTCATCACTGACCAGGCCTATTGCAGCAAGGAGCTCGAACAGCTGGAGAACGAGTGGCTGGAGCAGCAGGAAGCGCTGGAGCAACTGCAGGCCTGATGCCGCCTGGCTGGGGGCCGGCATAAGCTTTCTACATCAAAGTCTTAAGCCTGCCCTTGCAGTTCGGCAAAACGAAGGCATCATGGCGACCTGGCTGCATTTTCGTGGCGATTGTTTTCGAAAGGAAATCGACAAATGAACAAGAACATCAAGCAATGGCTGCTGGCTGGCGTTGGCGCTGCACTGCTGGCCTCTTCCCTGAGCGTTTCCGCAGCTGACCTGCTGCAATCGGTCAAGAGCAGCGGCACCCTGAAAGTGGCGCTGGAAGGCAACTATCCGCCGTTCAACTTCAAGGACGCCAAGACGGGCGAGCTGACCGGCTTCGAGGTCGACGTGGCCAAGCTGCTGGCGGCCAAGCTGGGCGTGAAACCCGTCTTTACCACCACCGAATGGAGCGGCATCCTGGCAGGCCTGGGCGCCGGCAAGTATGACGTCATCATCAACCAGGTGGGCATTACCGACGAACGCCAGAAGGCCTTCGACTTTTCCGATCCCTACACCCTCTCCAGCGCCCAGTTGATCGTGCGCAAGGATGAAAAGCGCGAATTCAAGAATCTGGACGACCTGAAGGGCAAGAAGCTCGGCCTGGGCCAGGGCACCAACTTCGAACAGAAGGCCAAGGCCGTGCCGGGCATCGACGTGCGCACCTATCCGGGTTCGCCGGAATATCTGGCTGACCTGGCCGCTGGTCGCATCGACGCCGCCTTGAACGACAGCCTCCTGGTCGGCTACATCCTGAAGTCGACCAACCTGCCCTTGAAGGCCGGCAGCCCCATCGGCACCGTCGACAAGATCGGCATTCCCTTCCGCAAGGGCAACCCGGAATTCAAGGCCGCGCTGAACAAGGCCCTGGCCGACATCAAGGCCGACGGCAGCTTCAAGGCCGCTTCCGAGAAGTGGTTCGGCATTGACGTGAGCCAGGCGCCGAAAGCACAATAAGGCGCGCTCACCGGCGCTCCATGCCGCCCGGCGCTGACCGGGCGGACCGACTTATCCCCGCATTGCGGGGATAATTTTTTATATCGAATGCCTATGGAAATCCTGGAACTGCTACAGCAAGCCGCCCCCACGCTGGCCAAGGGCGTGGGCTATACCCTGCTTTTTGCACTGGCGTCCATGGTGGGCGGACTGGTGCTGGGTTTCGTGCTGGCCGTGGCGCGCATCGTTCCCTGGCGCCCGATCCACTGGCCGGCTGCGCTCTACGTCAGCATGATGCGTGGCACGCCCTTGCTGGTGCAGATCTTCGTGGTGTATTACGGCCTGCCGGGGATCGGCATCGAGTTCTCGCCGCTGACGGCCGGCGTCCTGACCCTGAGCCTGAACGCCGGGGCTTACCTGTCGGAAAGCCTGCGCGGTGCCATCCTGGGCGTTACCCGAGGTCAGTGGAACGCCTCCTACAGCGTCGGGCTGACCTATTTCCAGACCTTGCGCTACATCATCGTGCCGCAGGCGGTGCGCATCGCCGTCCCCTCGATGAGCAACACCCTGATCAGCCTGATCAAGGATACCTCGCTGGTTTCCGTCATTACCGTCACGGAACTGATGCTGGCCACCAAGGAAGTGATCGCCGTGACCTTCCGCCCGCTACCGCTCTATCTGGCGGCAGCGGCGATCTACTGGGTGCTCAGCCTGTGTTTCGAGGCCCTGCAGCATCGCCTTGAAAAGAAATTGGGCAAGGCGCACCAGATATAGGCCGGGCGAGACCTTGCGCAGGCGCAGCGACCACTGCGATCAGTGAACGCAAAAAAGCCCGGATGTTGTGCATCCGGGCTTTTCGCATTTGTTGATCGGGGCGGGAATCTTTCCGTGCCGACGACATCCATGAATCAGCAATCAACTCTAGCGTTTGACGCGGTAGATGTCCTGACCGACCTCGTTGATCTGGCGCCGCAGTTCACGCCGTTCATCGGCGCTGAGCTTGCCGTTGCGGCGCTGATCCTGATCGCTGGCGATCTGGTTGCGGTGATCCTGCGGGTTGAAATCACCCGCGTGCTGACGGAAGTCGCCCGGCTGCCCCGGCATCGGCCGGCCACCCTGTGGTGGGGCTGCCGACGCGGCCGCTCCCACACCGAGCGCCAGCATCACTGCCAGACATAGCTTGTTGACGACTGCAATCTTCATAATGTGCGTATTTTCCGAGGACAGAGAATCAAAAGGGAAAGCACTGACGACATGGCTTTCGTGCTTGATTCCAGTTTAGGCCGCAGGCCGCGATGGTATAAGATGATTAAGGTAAGGTATGTAACAGTTTGTAATGGATCATCCGCACTGACTTGCTCAAAATCGCCAAGACGCTACCATAGGCAACATGAATACAACTACTGGCAACAATAGTAATACGACAACATCCGCCAATCAATTCAAAGTATTGGTGGTGGATGACGATATCCGTCTGCGCGACCTGCTGCGTCGCTATCTGACCGAACAGGGTTTCAACGTGGTCACGGCCGAAAACGCCCAGGCCATGAACAAGCTCTGGATCCGTGAGCGCTACGATCTGCTGGTGCTGGACCTGATGCTGCCCGGCGAAGATGGCCTGGCGATCTGCCGCCGCCTGCGCGGCGCCGGCGACCAGACCCCGATCATCATGCTCACCGCCAAGGGCGAGGACGTGGACCGCATCATCGGCCTGGAAATGGGTGCCGACGACTACCTGCCCAAACCGTTCAATCCGCGTGAGCTGGTGGCCCGCATCAACGCGGTGCTGCGCCGCAAGGGCCCGGACGAACTTCCGGGTGCGCCTTCGGAGACGCCGGAAACCTTCGAATTTGGCGATTTCATCCTTGATCTGGGGACCCGTACCCTGAAAAAGAACGGCGAAACGATTTCCCTCACCACCGGCGAATTCTCGGTACTGAAGGTCTTTGCCCGTAACGCCCGCCAGCCGCTGTCGCGTGAAAAACTGATGGAAATGGCGCGCGGTCGCGAATATGAAGTCTTCGACCGCAGTCTGGACGTGCAGATTTCCCGCCTGCGCAAGCTGATCGAGCCGGATCCGGCCAATCCCTTGTACATCCAGACCGTCTGGGGCTTGGGCTATGTCTTCATCCCGGAAGGGAAACCGCGCTGATCGCCCGCTTCACCCCTGACCTGCAGGCCGTTTGCCGATGAAAGCCCGACCCCAATCAGGATGGTTCAGCAACGGCCTGTTCTGGCGTACCTTCTTCCTCCTGACCTTCCTGATCACCGCCAGCATGGTGGCCTGGGTGGCCAGTTTCCGCATGGTCGAACGCGGCCCGCGTGCGGAGCAGCTGGCCGCCCAGATCGTCTCGGTCGTGACCATCACCCGCGCTGCGCTGACCCACTCGGCGCCGGAGATGCGACGCGAACTCCTGTTCGACCTGGCCAGCAATGAAGGTATCCGCATCTATCCGCTGGAAAAGACCGACCGCATCGTCCCGCCGGAAGACTCACCCATCGTCCCCGAACTGGAGTACTACGTGCGCCAGTCGCTGGATGAGAACACCACCTTCGCCTCCAGCGTGAACGACGTCGAAGGGTTCTGGATCAGCTTCAACATCGATGACGACCAGTACTGGCTGATGCTCGACCGTGGCCGCCTGGATCGCACCTCCAGCCTGCAATGGCTGGGCTGGGGCTCGATTGCACTGTTCCTGTCGCTGATCGGCGCGGTCTTCATCTCGACCCTGATCAACCAGCCGCTGGCGCGCCTGACGGCTGCGGCCCGGGCCATCGCCAAGGGGCGGCAACCAGAGCCGCTACCCGAGTCCGGACCGACCGAGATCGAGGAAGCCAACCGCAGCTTCAACCAGATGGTGGCCGACCTCAATCGCATCGAGTCCGACCGGGCCCTGATCCTGGCCGGCATCTCGCACGACCTGCGCACCCCGCTGGCGCGCATGCAGCTGGAAGTGGAGATGGCCAACCTCTCCGACGAATCGCGCGATGGCATGCATTCGGATCTGGCGCAGATGGATAGCATCATCGGGCAGTTCCTCGACTACGCCAAACCCTTCGACACCAGCAATCTGGAAACCATCGAACTGGCCAGCCTGCTGGAAGACGTTGCCAGCAACTCCGGCAGGCTGTCCGACGTGAAGATCACCGCCCAGATCACCCCGGCCACCGAAGTCGCCGGCAATGGCACCGAGCTGGCGCGGGTCTTCAGCAACCTGGTGGAAAATGCCCGCCGCTACGGCAAGACGCCGGGCACCGATTGTGCGGAGATCCATCTGCGCAGTCGCATCGAAGGGCATCACGTAGTGGTGGATGTGTTCGATCATGGCCCGGGCGTGCCGGAGAATGAATGCGAGCGCCTGCTGCGCCCGTTTACGCGGCTCGATACCGCGCGCGGACAGGCCAACGGTTCCGGACTGGGCCTGGCGATCGTCAACCGCATCGTGCTCAAGCACAATGGCAAGCTGAGCTTGAAGGGTCATGAAGAAACCCGTGGCGGCCTGCTGGTGCAGATCACGCTGCCGCTGAAGGGGCATCGTCGCCATGCGTGAGCGCGCCGGGCTGGCCAGCATGATGATGCTGGCCGGTAGCGCCCTGCTCCCTGCTCTGGCACCGGCCCAGAGCTATGCCGATCGCAACCTGAGCCTGCCGCAGGGCGGCACGGAAAACCGCCGCCCCATCATCATCGTATCGCCTGTCACGCCGGCAGCGCCCTCACCCGTAGCACCGGCCGCCGCGAAGAATGGCCCCAGCGGCGCCTACGCCTCGGACGCAGCAGGTCCCGACATCCGCGCCCGCAATGCCGACTATCTCACGCAGTTCAAGGTAGTGGGTCAGATCCCGCCGGGCGCCACCATCAGCAAGGTCAGCTGGCGCTACACGGTAGCGCGCAAGCCGGCCGGCTTTGAAGCCCGTCTCTGCTGGAAGGATGCGGCCCTGTGCTGGGATGTCAGCCATGCCGACAGCGGCAGCACCGACTTCTTCAACGGGCGCGATGCCAGCCTGCCTTTCCAGCTCTACTACGGCGTACGCGGCAGCACGCGCACCGGCGAAGCGCCGGTCAAGGGCGAGGTCAACCAGGTCATCGTGACCTTCGATATTCCCCGCTGAGCGCTGCCTTATCGGCCTGGGCAAGCGACTCAGGCCGCCAGATCGTCGATCTCGCGTGCCTTCTGCAGGGCATCGTCGATGCGTTCCACCGCAATCACCTTCAAGCCCTCGATAGGCTGCTTGGGCGCGTTGGCCTTGGGAATGACGGCGATCGAAAAGCCCAGCTTGGCGGCCTCGCGCAAGCGTTCCTGACCGCGCGGTGCCGGACGGATTTCGCCGGCCAGCCCTACCTCGCCAAAGACCACCAGGCCCCGTGGCAGGGGTTTATTGCGCATCGATGAATTGATCGCCAGCAGCACCGCCAGATCGGCCGCGGGCTCCGTAATCTTCACTCCACCCACAGCATTGATGAACACATCCTGGTCAAACGCTGCAACTCCCGCATGACGATGCAGCACGGCCAGCAACATGGCCAGCCGGTTCTGCTCCAGGCCGACCGAGAGACGGCGGGCGTTGGGCACATGCGAACTGTCGACTAGGGCCTGGATTTCCACCAACAGTGGACGTGTACCTTCCTGGGTCACCATGACGCAGGAGCCAGGCACCTGATTCTCGTGCTGCGAGAGGAACAGGGCGGACGGGTTGGACACGCCCTTCAAGCCCTTCTCCGTCATCGCGAACACGCCCAGTTCGTTGACCGCGCCGAAGCGATTCTTGAAGGCACGCACCAGGCGGAAACTGGAATGGGTATCGCCCTCGAAATACAGCACCGTATCCACGATGTGTTCCAGCACGCGGGGGCCGGCCAGTGCACCTTCCTTGGTCACGTGGCCAACCATGATGATGGTGATGCCGGAGGTCTTGGCAACCCGCGTCAACTGCGCCGCGCATTCGCGCACCTGCGCCACCGAGCCCGGCGCCGACGTCAATGCATCCGAATACACGGTCTGGATGGAGTCGATCACGGCCACTTCCGGCTTGTGTTCGGCCAGGGTGGCGAGGATCTTTTCGAGCTGGATCTCGGCCTGCAGTTGCAGTTCGCGCGCATCCACCGCCAGCCGCTTGGCGCGCAGGGCAATCTGCGAGCCGGATTCTTCTCCGCTGACGTAGAGCACCTTCTTCAGCTTGGAGATATTGGCCAGCGCCTGCAGCAGCAGGGTCGACTTGCCGATGCCGGGATCGCCACCGATCAGGGCCACCCCACCCGGCACCAGGCCGCCGCCCAGCACCCGGTCGAATTCCTCGATACCAGTGCCGAAACGTGGCACGTCGATGGCCTCGATGTCGGCCAGGCTGAGCACCGGGGCTGTCTGCGCCAGGCTTTGCGGCGTCGAGGAATAACGGTTGCCACCAGCCGGCTCCACCAGGGTCTCGACCAGGGTGTTCCACTGTCCGCAGGACGGGCACTGGCCGGCCCATTTGTTGCTGATCCCGCCGCATTCCGTGCAGGTGTAGTTGGTCTTGAGCTTCGCCATTGTCGCCTTGCTGTTCCTTATTGCGTCCCGGGCACCTGTCTCGGCTTTTTCCGGTCTGTTTCCGGTCTATTCCCGATCTGTTCCCGGATTACTCCACTTCGCGCACGGCCACGCGTGGGGCCAGCGCGCACATCAACTCGTAACCGATGGTGCCGGCAGAAAACGCCACCTCGTCGATGGGCAGGCCCTGCCCCCACAGTTCGACATGGCTGCCCACGCCTGCACCGGGGATAGCGGTCAGGTCGACTTCCAGCATATCCATCGATACCCGGCCCACGGTGGTCGTCTTCACGCCATCGACCAGTATCGGTGTACCCGTGGGCGCGTGGCGCGGATAGCCATCGGCATAACCGCAGGCCACCACGCCCAGCCTCATCGGCTTGTCGGCCACGAAGCGGCTGCCGTAGCCGACCGCCTCCCCGGGCTGGACATCCTGTACGCCGATGATCCGGCTTTCCAGCGTCATGGCTGCGCGCAGTCCGAAATCGGCCGCCGTGCCGCCACCCGGGGTACCGCCATAGAGCATGACGCCCGGCCGGATCCAGTCATGCGCGAGTTCGCCATGCATCAGGTCGGCCGCCGAATTGCACAGGCTCCTGGGGCCAGCCAGGCCCTCCGTGGCAGCCTGGAAGCGCCGCACCTGCTCTTTCAACGGCAGCGCCGGGTTACCGGCGTCGTCGGCATTGGCGAAGTGGGTCATCATGGTGATGTTGCGCACCCCGGCGATCTTCTGCAGGCGCGCATAGGCAGCGCGGAAGACGTCGGGCTGGAAACCAAGGCGGTTCATGCCGCTGTTCATCTTCAGGTGGACATGCCAGTTGGCCTCACCCGCATAGGCCTCCAGCAAGGTGATCTGTTCTTCGCAGTGGACGGCGAACTGGATGTCGTGACGCGCCAGCACCGGCAGGTCATCGGCATCGAAAAAGCCTTCCAGCAGCAGGATGGGCTTGGTCCAGCCGAGTTCGCGCAGGCGCACCGCATAGTCGGGTTCCACCAGTGCCAGACCATCGGCGGCTGCAAATCCGCGCATGACGCGCTCCAGTCCGTGACCATAGCCATTGGCCTTCACGACGCCCCAGACCTTGGCCCCGGGAGCATGGGCGCGGGCAACGGCCAGATTGTGTTGAAGAGCGGAAAGGCTGATGGAGGCAACGATCGGTCTTGGCATGATGTCGGGGTAGGCTGATGACGGTGGGCAAATGACAGGCAACGCATGCGGCGAGGCGACAGGCCCGCCAGGGGCCTGCTTCTCGCGCTTGGCCCGGAAGTTTTTGCCTGGCGCGGAACAAGCGGGCATTTTACCGGACGAACATCTTTCTGGTTTGACTTATGACGGAGAGCTCATGGTTTCATGGTATAAAGCTAGCCGGACATCATTTGTTATACATCTTG
>Ga0308159_1004858_pt1 | contig 11875 bp, 7 predicted proteins | sample PhyCR1_FD_201040 | JGI IMG/M metagenome (GOLD analysis project Ga0308159, IMG submission 201040) | Phyllosphere microbial communities from UC Gill Tract Community Farm, Albany, California, United States - DLSLC.R1 | ecosystem: Host-associated > Plants > Phyllosphere > Unclassified | place: USA...
CGTCGATCCGGCGCTGAGGCGACCGGGCCGTCTCGACCGCACGGTTCTGGTCCTCCCTCCCGACGAGGAGGCGCGGCGTGCCATCTTCCGGCATCACTTGGCCCGACGCCCCGTCGAAGGCGTCGACGTCGCGGAGCTCGCGGCACTGACCGACGGCTACAGCGGTGCCGACATCGCGTACGTCTGCGAGGTCGCGAGCGAGAACGCACTGCTCGAGAGCGCACGCACCGGCACCGCGCGTCTCATCGGCATGGACGACCTGCGACACGGTGTCGCCCAGACCACCTCGTCCACGGGCCCCTGGCTCGAGGCGGCGCGCAACGTCGTCCGATTCGGCGACGACGACGGCACCTTCACCCAGCTGCGCGACTACCTCAAGAGCGTGCGCCGGCTGTGAGCGACGACGCCCTCGCGCTCCGTAACGCGGAGACGCTGCTTGATCTCGGACGGCAGGAGCAGGCGCTGCGCGACGCGGGAGCGGTGCTCGCCCGCGAACCCGGCAACGCGGACGCACATCGGATCGTCGGCGAGGCTCTGCTCGAGCTGGGGCGCTGGAGCGAGCTGACCCCGCTCGCCCGAGACGCGGTGTCGTCGTTCCCCGACGACGCGTGGGCGTGGCGCCTCTTGGCCCTCGCTCAGATGGAGACCGGCCACGAGGCGGACGCCCTCCACGCCGCCGACCGCCTTTACGCTCTCGCACCCGAGGTCACGTTCGCGGTGTACACCTACGCGCGCGTCCTGCACGCCTTCGGCCGCGCCGCGGACGCCCTTCCCGCCCTCGAGCGCGCGCTCGAGACGCAGCCCGACGACATCGATCTGCATCTCGCTCGAGCGTCGTGCCTGTGGACGGTGGGTCGCGCGCGCGAGGCGCGCGAGACCGCGGCCTCCGCTCTGCGCATCGACCCGACGAACGACGACGCCCAACGCATCCTCGCGATCTTCGGAGGGCCGGGGCAGCGCGGTTCGGACGCACTCCTCGAGACGGCCCGCCGCGCGGCGAGGGATCCCGGGGGTGACGACAACGACGTGTTCTTCGAACTCGCCACCAGCAGAGCGCTGGTCTTTCCCGTCACGATCGTGCTCGGCCTGTGCGTCGCTCTGCTCGCGGTGTGCGTGCCGACCGGTGGCCTCTGGGGATGGCGCATCGGCACCGGACTCGGCCATCTCGCCGGGGCGGGTCTTCAGGCTCTTCTCTTCATCGCAACCACCGTCGTCCTGGGCCTGTGGCTCCGGCGCATGCGGCGCGAACTGGGCGAACTGTTCCGGCCCATTGTCGCGTCCCGGATGGAGGACGGTCCCCTCTCGAAGTTCAGCTCGTGGGCCATCGCCGGGGCGCTCGTCCTCGACCTCATCGGCATCGTGCTCTACGCCACCGCGGGCGACCCTCTCGGCCCTCTTGCGCTGGTCCTGGGTCTGTCGAGCGCCTACGTCGGCGGTGTGCTGGTGCTGATGTTCCACCTCATGACCCGCGGCGTCGTCCCGCCGGTGATGACGAGACCGGCCGGGCTGATCCTGCTCCTGTGGCCGGGGGCGATCGCCGCCGTGGTCTTGCTCGGACTCTTCTTCGTCGGCTCGGTGCTCTACATCATCGTCTGGGCGTTCTCCGGCGAACGTCTGCCCGAGCCATTTCCGAGAACCGGCCAGGAAAGACGGGAGACGACGAACTGAACGCCGTCGCCGACCCCGCCGCACCGGGCCGAGCCGCGGACGATCGACCCGCGCGACCCTGGCGCCGCGGCGATGTCATGCGCCTCTAGGCGCAGAGCCGGTCAGCGACCGGTACCAGCGTGGACGGTGGCCTCGGCGTCGCCGTCGAGGCCGTACGCCGTGTGCACGAGGCGCGCGGCCTCGGCGAGGTCGACACCGCGGACGACGACCGAGATGCGGATCTCCGACGTCGAGATCATCTCGATGTTCACGCCCGCGAGACTGAGCGCCTCGAAGAGGGTCGCCGAGACGCCCGAGTGCGTGCGCATACCCGCGCCGACGACCGACAGCTTGCCGATCTGGTCGTCGTGCACGAGGCTCTCGAACCCGACCTCGGCCTGCTCCGCGGCGAGCGCCTTGAGCGCCGTCGGGGCGTCGGTCTTGGGCAGCGTGAATGAGATGTCGGTGCGGCTGGTCGCGGCGGCGGAGACGTTCTGCACGATCATGTCGACGTTCGCGCCGGACTTGGCGACGATCTTGAAGATGTCGGCGGCCTTGCCGGGAACGTCGGGCACGCCTATGACGGTGATCTTCGCCTGACTGAGGTCGGTGGCGACGCCGGCGACGATGGGCTCTTCCATGGTGGCTCCCTCGGGGACGAGCGGTGAGGTCTTCGAGGCGTCGAGCACCCAGGTGCCCTCGCCCGAGCTGAAGGTGGACCGGGCGTGGATGAGCACGCCGTGGCGGCGGGCGTACTCGACCGCGCGGATGTAGAGGACCTTCGCGCCGTTGGCGGCGAGTTCGAGCATCTCTTCGCTGCCGACACGGTCGAGCTTGCGGGCCAGCGGTACGACGCGAGGATCGGCGGTGAAGATGCCGTCGACGTCGCTGTAGATCTCGCACACGTCCGCTTTGAGGGCGGCGGCGAGCGCGACGGCGGTCGTGTCGGAACCACCGCGGCCGAGGGTCGTGATGTCGCGGGTGTCGCGGTTGAAGCCCTGGAAGCCGGCGACGATCACGATCGCCCCCTCATCGAGCGCCTCGCGCAGTCGCACGGGCGTGACGTCGACGATGCGGGCGGCGCCGTGCGTGGCATCCGTGATCATGCCCGCCTGGCTGCCGGTGAAGGAGCGGGCCTCGAAGCCCATCGAGTGGATCGCCATGGCCAGCAGCGCCATCGAGATGCGTTCGCCGCTGGACAGCAGCATGTCGAGCTCGCGGGGCGCCGGGATCGGCGCCACCTGGTTCGCGAGATCCAGCAGTTCGTCGGTGGTGTCGCCCATCGCGCTGACGGCGACGACGACTTCGTGGCCGGCGCGGCGGGTGTCGACGATGCGCTTGGCGACCCGCTTGATGCTCTCGGCGTCGGCGACGGACGAGCCGCCGTACTTCTGGACGATCAGAGCCATGAGGAGAACTCCCGGAGAGGTCGTGCGTCGGGATGCCACGACGGGGCGCTCGTGCCGCACCCGAGGATCATCCTAGAGGCGGGCGCATACCGCCTCCGTCATGGGTCGGCACGTGGGGAAACCGCAGGACCCGTCGATAGGATCGAACGCCCCTCTCCCCCGCTTCTCTGGAGGCCCGCGGTTGTCCCCCACCCCGCGCCGACTGCTGTCGTCCCTGCGCCGGTTCGTCCACGTCGACGACGTCTCCTCACCCGATACGACGCTCCTCCCGATCATCGACGAGGCCCTCTCGACCCGGATCCTCGACCTGGCCATCCGCATCGGCGAAACGATGCTCGTCGTCGGCGCCCCGGCCAACGAAGTGACCCTCACGATCGTGCGGGTGTGCGGGGCGTACGGGCTCGACCCCGTCCACGTGGACGTGACCTACAACTCCATCACGATCGCGCACAGCCGTCCGGGCGCCACCCACCCGACCACCCTGCTGCGCGTGGTGCGCGGCTCCGTCCCCGACCACGCGAAGCTGCAGCGCCTCCAGGCCCTCGTTCAGGAGATCACCGGCGGCTTGGGCCTCGACGAGGCGATCGTGCGGTGCCGCGCCATCCGGCGCCTGCCCTTCCGGTACCGCCCGGCGATCGTCATCGCCTCGCAGGCTTCGCTCGCCGCGGGCGTGGCAATCATGTTCGGCGCGAACTGGCTCGCCCTGGTGCTGTCGTTCATCGCCGCGGCCCTGGCCGCCACGACGCAGCACGTGCTGGCGCGGGCCCGTGTGCCCTACTTCTTCGCGCAGATCGCGGGCGGTTTCGTCCTCACCGTCTTCGCGGCGCTGTCACCGCTGCTGCGCTACACCGGCCTCGATGCGGCCGCGGCGATCAGACCGTCGGTGATCGTGGCATCCGGGATCGTCCTGATGCTGGCCGGTCTCACCGTGGTGGGCGCCGCGCAGGATGCCATCGACGGTTTCGCCCTGACGGCGACGGGGCGCATCCTCGAACTCACCACGCAGACCCTCGGGGTGGTGCTGGGGATCCTCGCGGGGCTCGAGACGGTGCGCGTCCTCGGCATGGGGATGTCGCCCCCGTCGAACGCACTGCCGCTCGGACCGGTCGGCGTCCAGTTCGTGGGAGCCGCGGTCATCGCCATCGCGGTGGCCGTGTTCAACGGCGCCGGCGCGCGCATCGTCGTCGTCAGCGCCGCCCTCAGCCTCGTGGCCTGGGCGGGTTACGTCGCCGCCTCCGGGCTGGGCTTCGAGGTCGCCGCCGCGAGCGGCGTGGGCGCTTTCGTCGGCAGCTTCGCGGGCATCGTGGTCGCCTACCGTCTGCACGTGCCTTCGGTCGCCATCACGACCGCGGCGATCCTCCCCCTCGTTCCCGGTGCCGCCGTGTTCCGCGGCCTGCTCGGGATCGTCGAGTCAGGCGACAACCCCCTCGTGCTCATGTCGGGGGTGACGACGCTGGCCGGGGCGGCGACCGTCGGCATCGCCCTCGCGGTGGGCGCTTCGCTCGGGATCTACCTCGGCCAGCCGCTGCGGGCGACGCTGTCGAGCGTCACGCGGGTGCGGGCGCGCGTGCGGCGATAGCCGGCGACGTGCCGAACGGTTCTCCGTTTCTCCGAGATGTTCCCGCAGGCGGCCCTGGTTACCGAGCGTGCGGGCCTGCTGCGCGACGAGGCGCCGCGCGACGGATCGGAACACCGTGCAGGGCGGACCGGATCAGAGCGTGCGGCGCCCCTCGAAGGCGCGGCCGAGCGTCACTTCGTCGGCGTACTCGAGGTCGCCGCCGACGGGGAGACCGGACGCCAATCGCGTCACGCGGATCTCGAGCGTGTGCAGCAGTCGGCTGAGGTAGGTCGCGGTCGCCTCGCCCTCGAGGTTCGGGTTCGTCGCGAGGATCACCTCTTGGACCGTGCCGTCGGCGAGGCGCTGCATGAGCTGGGTGACCCGCAGGTCGTCGGGGCCGATGCCCGCGATGGGGCTGATGGCTCCGCCGAGCACGTGGTACAGACCGCGGAACTCGCGAGTACGTTCGATCGCCGCGACGTCCTTGGCGTCTTCGACCACACAGATGAGGGTGGCGTTGCGCCGCGGGTCACGGCAGATGGAGCAGCGGTCCTGCTCCGAGACGTTGCCGCAGATCTCGCAGAACTTCACCTTGTCGCGGATCTCGCCGAGCAGTGTCGACAACCGCGACACGTCGAACGACGGCGACTGCAGGATGTGGAACGCGATGCGCTGAGCCGACTTCGGACCGATGCCCGGAAGGCGCCCGAATTCGTCGATCAGGTCTTGGACGATGCCGTCGTACATCAGGAGAACCTCGTCGGGGGCTCGTAGGGCTCGTCGCGCACGTAGTTCGCCCCGAGCATCTGGCGCACCACGGCTTCGCCATAACGCTGGACTCCCCCGCTGAGGGGTGCCATGCGCGGAACGACGACCGGCGGCAGGGGCGCTTCGGCCTCGTCGGCCGGCGGAATCACGTCGTCGTCATCGACCTCGTCGGGAGCGGGGACCGAAGGGGTGACCTCGCGGGACGGCAAGACCACGCCCTCGTGCACGCCGGAGGGAGCGACGGCGGTCGCTTCATCGGGCTCGTCGTCGACCGCGAGGGCCGTGGACGGAGCCGTGGTCGCGCGCATCGCGGCGGGGGCGGAGCCGTCGGATGCCGGGATCGGCGCGACGGCCCATTCGGTCACCGAGGACGAGTACGGCGCTGAGCTCTGCGGGGCGCGGGGGGCGACTGTCGGCGCACCGGGGGCCGGGCCGCCCGCGGGGCCCGACGGCCCGCGCGACGAGCCGCCGGGGCCGGCATCTCCCGCGCCGCCCCCGTCGAGGCGGGCGAGGTACTTGACGCGAACGCCGAGGACCGCCTGGATGGCCTGGCGCAGGTCTTCGCTCGGGCCCCCCTCCGGGGTGCGCGTCTTGAAGGCGGTGAGATCGCTGCCCGTCCGGAACGCCAGCGTGAGCACGTCGCCCTCGAAGGCGGCGACGGCTGCGGTCGAGACCACGAGCCACGACGAGCGACTCGCCACCTCGAGCTGACCGAGCACCTCGGGCCATGCGTCGCGGACGTGTCCGAGCTCGATCGGACCGACCGGGGTGGCGGGCGGGGTGGGGGCGGTCGGTTCGAGCGGCGAGGCATCCGCCGTGTCGTCGGACGACGCATCCGCCGCCGGCTCCGGGCCGGTTCGCGGCTCGGTGGGCTGCGGTAGCACGGGCGCGGCGCCCTCGCGGGGCGGAGCGGAGGCCGCCGGACGGTCGATGGGCAGCGACTCGGCCTCGGGCTCGCGCGCCGCGGTCTCGGGGGTGGGAGCCGTGTCGAACGGGTGGGCGTCGTCCGACGCCTCGGCGCGGCCCGAACCGGCGCGCTCGGCGGACGGCGCCGTCGCCGGCGCGGGGGTGTCACGCTGCTCGGGCGCGCGCGCACCGGTCGGCGACACGCCCTCGCGTTCCGAGGGCGCCGTCGTCGCGGGACGCGACACCTCGTCGTCGTCGAAAGGCGGCGGGGCATCGTCGTCGCTCGGCGCGGGAGAGGCCGAGACGACACCGGGCCGACGGGTCGGGGTGGCCTGCGCGTCGTCCGGCGCGGACGCGACGGGTGCGTCGGCACCGGGAGAAGCGATCTCCGGTGACGCGACACCGGGTGCCGCCGCGGCGGAGGAACCCGTCGCGGGAGCGTCCGACCCGGAAGACGCGGGAGACGCGATCTTGCTGGGAGAGGCGACGGTCGGCTCGGCGACGCCGGGAGAGGCAACGGTCGGCGCCGCAACGCCGGGAGACGCGACGGAGGGAGACGCACTCGGCGAGGCGACCCCCGGAGAGGCCGTCGGCGATGCGATGGACGGACCACCGGAGGGCGATGCGACCTGCGGAACACCGCTTCCCGGAGACGCGATCCCCGGGGCGGCGACCCGTGAGCCACCCGGGCTCGCGACCGCGGGCGCCGGCGGCGTCGTGCCGGGAGAGGCGATGTCTGCCGCGGGAGACGCGGGGCGTCCGGTCGCGGGGGCAGGAGCCGGGGCCGGGGCTCCCGTGCCGCCGCGCGTCGCGTCGAGATCGTGCGCCATCGCGGGCGAGGTGCCCTGGGCGAAACCGGCGTGGGTCAGCACCCGGGCGACGAGCAGCTCGAGCTGCAGACGGGGAGAGGTGGCCCCGGTCATCTCGTCGAGAGCCGCGACCACCAGGTCGGCCGTGCGTGACAGCCGTGCCGCGCCGAACGCGGTGGCCTGTCGCGACATACGGTCGAATTCGTCGTCGGGGATGCCGCGGAGGATCGCCGAGGCGCCGGCGCCCGTCGCCGCCACGACGATGAGGTCGCGGAGACGCTCGAGCAGATCATCGACGAAGCGGCGCGGGTCTTGACCGGTCTGCACGACCCGGTCGACGGCGGCGAAGGCTCCCCCGCCGTCGTTCGCGGCGAAGGCGTCGACGACCTCGTCGAGGAGCTCGGAGTGCGTGTACCCGAGCAGCGCGACCGCGCGCTCGTAGCGGACGAGGACGTGACCGGCGTCATCGGCGTCGGACCCGGCGATGAGCTGGTCGAGCAGCGAGAGGGTGTCGCGAGGCGACCCTCCGCCGGCGCGGACGACGAGCGGCAGGACACCGGCCTCGACGCCCACCCCCTCGCTCTCGCAGAGCTCTTGCACGTACTCGAGCATCGCCGCCGGCGGGACGAGCCGGAAAGGGTAGTGGTGCGTGCGTGAACGGATCGTGCCGAGCACCTTCTCGGGCTCGGTGGTGGCGAAGATGAACTTCACGTGCGCCGGAGGCTCTTCGACGAGCTTGAGCAGGGCGTTGAAGCCCTGCTGGGTCACCATGTGCGCCTCATCGAGGATGAAGATCTTGAAGCGATCGCGGGCGGGAGCGAAGATGGCGCGCTCGCGCAGGTCGCGGGCGTCGTCGACGCCGTTGTGGCTGGCCGCGTCGATCTCGACCACGTCGAGCGATCCGCCCCCGCCACGGCCGAGTTCGACGCAGCTGTCGCACGTGCCGCACGGGGTGTCGGTGGGGCCAGCGGCGCAGTTGAGGCAGCGCGCGAGAATGCGGGCCGACGTGGTCTTTCCGCAGCCGCGCGGACCCGAGAACAGATACGCGTGACCCACGCGGTCGCTGCGCAGGGCGGTCATGAGCGGCTCGGTCACCTGCGACTGCCCGATCATCTCGCCGAACGCCTCGGGGCGGTATCGGCGGTACAGGGCTGTCGTCACCCCTCCAGCCTACGGCGTACCTCCGACATCGCCTTCGCCGTCGTCGTCCGGGCCCACGGGAACACCGGATGCCGCCCGCGCACCGTCACCAGAACAGGAGAATGCACCAGAACAGGACGATCCATCGGATCTCCGCCTGTTCTCGACGAATCCCCTGTTCTCGAGACCGGCCTGGAGGCCGAGCGCTGACGCCGTCGCCGGAACAGGAGAACCCCCATCGGGCTTCCGTCGCCCGCAACGAACCCCCTGTTCTCGGACGCGAACGCCGAACGCGGCGACACCCGAAGGTGCCGCCGCGTCCGTGATGTCAGAAGCCGCCGTCGAGACCGACCGCGATCGGCCCGTCGTCGTCTCCCACGATCGGGATCGCCGTCGTGACGATCGGCACCGAGGCCGACAGGAGCGTGCCGTCCTCACGGACCGAGCCCTCGAGCTGGCGGATCGACGGTCGCCCCGGACGCACGGGGCCCTGGCCGTGCAGCGCGACGCGCACGGTCTCGCCCGGAGCGACGGTGTAGTCCACCCCGCGCACGGCGAAGGCGACGGGGGCGCCCTCTCCCCCGGCCCGCAGCGTCAGGGCGGTCTCGGTGAGCGTGATGTCGAGGCGCGTGCCGTGCCAGTGCAGCACGTACGACAGCTCGGGCCAGTCGGCGGGCAGACGCGGGTCGAAGGTGAGCAGGCCGAAGTGGTCGCGCATCCCGCCGAAACCGCTCACGAGCGCGGTCCACACGCCGCCGGCCGACGCCACGTGCACGCCGTCCGAAGCGTTGTGGTGCAGGTCGCCGAGGTCGACGAACGCGGCCTGACGGAAGTACTCCAGCGCGAGGTCCTGGTACCCCACCTCGGCCGCCAGGATCGACTGGACGACGGCCGACAGCGTCGAGTCGCCCGTGGTCAGCGGGTCGTAGTACTCGAAGTCCGCGAGCTTCTCGGCATCCGTGAAGTGGTTTCCCTGCAGGAACAGCGCCAGCACCACATCGGCCTGCTTGAGCACCTGGTACCGGTAGATGACCAGCGGGTGGAAGTGCAGGAGCAGCGGGCGCTGGTCGGGCGGGGTGTTCTCGAGGTCCCAGATCTCGCGCTCGAGGAACACGGCGTCCTGGGGATGGATGCCGAGGGCCTCGCTGAACGGGATGTGCATGGCCTCGGCCGCCTTGTCCCACCGCTCCGGCTCCGAGGGGTCGAGGTTCATTCGGTCGGCCATCTGCGCGTAGGCCTCGGGGTTGTTCTCGGCGAGATCCCGGACCGTGCGCGCGGCGAAGCGCAGGTTGAAGCGCGCCATGACGTTCGTGAAGAGGTTGTCGTTGACGACGGTCGTGTACTCGTCGGGCCCGGTCACTCCGTGGATGTGGAACGAGTCCCGTTCTCCGTCTTCGGCGGCGTCGCTTGAGCGCCAGAAGCCGAGCGTCGACCACAGGCGGGCGGTGTCGACCGCGATGTCCACACCCTCGCGGGCCAGGAACTCCTCGTCGCCCGTCGCGCGGACGTACTTGGCCAGCGCGAAGGCGACGTCGGCGTTGATGTGGTACTGCGCGGTTCCGGCGGCGTAGTACGCCGAAGCCTCTTCGCCGTTGATCGTGCGCCACGGGAACAGGGCACCCGCTTCGTTGAGCTGGTGCGCGCGCTTTCGCGCCGCGGGGAGCATGAGGTACCGCATCCGCAGGGCGTTGCGTGCCCAGAGCGGCGAGGTGTACGCGAGGAACGGCAGGACGTAGACCTCGGTGTCCCAGAAGTAGTGGCCGCTGTAGCCGGAGCCCGTGACCCCCTTGGCCGGAACGCCCTGGCCGTCGGCGCGGGCCGCGGCCTGAGCGAGCTGGAAGAGGCACCAGCGCGTGGCCTGCTGCAGGTCGCCGTGACCGCCGATGCGCACGTCGGAGCGGTCCCAGAAGTCGGCGTACCAGGCGATCTGCTTCTCGACGAGCTGGTCGACCCCGGTCTCGACGGCGCGGTCGATCGTGCGGCGGCAGCGATCGAGCAGCTCACCCGTGGGGACGCCGCGCGACGTGTGGTAGCTCACCAGCTTGGTGATCGTCGTGGGGACGCCGGCCTTGGCGTGCACGCGGTAGACGTTCTTGGCGATGTCGGGCTCGACGAGCTGACGCGACGTGTACTCGTTCTCGGTCTCGACCAGGTGGTCGGCGATCACGGCGAGCGTCATGTTCGACTCGCTCACCTCGTAGCTGAGCGCCGAACGGCTGCCGTCCTGCCAGTACTCGCGCGGCTGCAGCACGCGGTCGCTGAGCTTCTCGGTCTTCCGCGGATCGAAGCCGGACTGCTTGGATGCCATGGGCGAGCCACCGTAGATCCCCTCGCCGTCCTGCCGGTTGAGCAGTTGGTTGCTCACGGTGACGGGCGCATCGGCATCGAGCACCGTCACGGTGAGACGCAGCACGGCGAGGTGCTTCTCGTCGAACGAGACGAAGCGCTCGTCTTCGATGCGCACGCGCTTGCCCGAGGGCGTGACCCAGAGGAGGTTGCGACGGAGGATTCCCTGGCGCATGTCGAGCACGCGCTCGTACTCGCGCACGTCGGCGACGTCGAGGGAGAGCGGTTCGTCGTCGACGTAGACGCGCATGACCTTGGCATCCGGAGCGTTGATGATCGTCTGACCGACCTCGGCGAAGCCGTAGGCCTGCTCGGCGTGGCGGATCGGGAACGTCTCGTGGAAGCCGTTGATGAAGGTGCCCTGTTCGAGGGCGAAGCGGCCCTCGATGGAATTGCCGCGCAGACCCAGGTAGCCGTTGCCGACGGCGAAGAGGGTCTCGGTGACCCCCACGTCGTCGAGCGAGAACTCGGTTTCGACGAGGCGCCATTCGTCGACGGGGAAACGATCGCGATCGATCATCGGGGCGTGCCTTCCGGTGGCAGGGTCGTACGTCGGTGCGACGCGGCGTCGGGCCGCGCGCGGGTGGGGCGAGGTGCCGCCGCGAGAGACGGCGAGCGGGTGTCGCGGGAGGCGACGGCTCAGTCTACGAACGCGGCGAGGTCGTCGACGACCACGGTGGCCCCGGCGGCACGGAGGTCGTCCGCTCCGACCCCGCGATCGACGCCCACGACGACGCCGTAACCGGCGGCCGCGGCGGACTGCACGCCGCTCAGGGCATCCTCGACGGCCACGGAACGGGCGGGGTCGACCCCCAGCAGGCGGGCGGCCTCGGCGAAGACGTCGGGGGCGGGCTTCGACGAGAGGTTGTCGCGCTCGGCGATCACCCCGTCCATGACGACGGGGAAACGCTCGCGGATGCCGGCGGCCTCGAGCACCTCGACGGCGTTCTTCGAACTCGACACCACCGCGATGGGGGTCCCCGCGGCCTGCAGCACGTCGAGAAGGGCGACCGAACCGGGGTAGGGCGCGATGCCCTCGCTACGGAGAATCCGCGAGAACACCTCGTTCTTGCGGTTGCCGACCCCGCACACGGTGTCTTCGGACGGGTCGTCGGAGGGGTCGCCCCACGGGACCTCGACGTCGCGGCTGCGCAGCAGGCTCGCCACGCCGTCGTACCGCTTCTTGCCGTCGACGTACTCGAAGTAGTCGCGATCGGTGTAGGCCGGCTCGATCTTCCACGCCGCGAACAGCTCGTCGAACATCGTCTTCCAGGCGCGCATGTGGACCTCGG
>Ga0308159_1004860_pt1 | contig 11873 bp, 9 predicted proteins | sample PhyCR1_FD_201040 | JGI IMG/M metagenome (GOLD analysis project Ga0308159, IMG submission 201040) | Phyllosphere microbial communities from UC Gill Tract Community Farm, Albany, California, United States - DLSLC.R1 | ecosystem: Host-associated > Plants > Phyllosphere > Unclassified | place: USA...
ACTGCTGTTGATCTCGTCGAGCGAGGTCGGCCAGCGCGAAGCCCAGCACCGCGCGGTCATCGATGCTGCGAAGGCCGCGGGCATCAGCTTCCTGGCTTACACAAGCATCCTCCACGCAGACAACAACCCGCTCGACCTCGCCACCGAGCACCGCGCGACCGAGGCTGCCATCACCCAAAGCGGGCTGACTTACGCATTGCTGCGCAACGGCTGGTACACCGAGAACTACACGATGAGCGCCGGCGCCGAAGTGGAGCATGGTGCTGTCGTCGGCAGCGCCGGCAAAGGCCGGATTTCGGCGGCGACGCGTGCCGATTACGCTGCGGCCGCCGTGGCGGTGCTGACTGGCGAAATCGGCCAAAGCCGTACTTACGAGCTGGCCGGCGATGAAAGCTTCACCCTGTCCGACTATGCGGCGGTACTTACCGAGGTCAGCGGCAAGCAGGTGAACTACGTCGACATGCCCGAGGCGGATTTCCGCGCCGTGCTCGAAGGCATCGGAGTGCCGGCGCCGTGGCCGGCGATCCTGTCCGAAACCAGCGTGAAGTCGGCCGAAGGAGCCTTGTTCGACGACGGGCATGAACTCGGCACGCTGATCGGTCGTCCCACGACTTCGTTGCAGGATGCGGTGAAGGCGGCGCTTGCCGGCTGACGGGAACGTCTTGCAGGCCGGTCGGTTCGGGTTCGAATACAGGACCAGCACCGGCCGGCGGATGCTGAATGCCCTGCGAACAGGCAATCTTCAGGAGGATCGATAATGAAAGCCGTCAGAATCTCGGGAACGACTGGCATCGATGGCCTCGAATGCGTCGAACTGGCCGACCCGGGACAGCCCGGCCCCGGCGAGATTCGCGTGCGTATCCACGCAAGTTCGCTGAACTACCACGATTACGGTGTCGTGCGGTCGGGCGCCCCGCAGTTCGGCGGCCGTATCCCGCTGTCCGATGGTGCGGGCGAGGTCGAGGCGATCGGTGAAGGCGTAAGTGAATTCGCCGTTGGTGACGCCGTCGTCTCGACTTTCTTTCCGTCCTGGCTGGAAGGTCCGGCGCGCGTGGCCGATTTTGCCACCGTGCCCGGTGATGGGATCGACGGCTATGCCCGCGAAGTCGTGGTCGGCCCCGCCGCGGGGTTCACCCATGCGCCGCGCGGCTACAGCCATGTCGAGGCGGCTTGCCTCACCACCGCCGGGCTGACGGCATGGCGCGCGCTCGTTGGCGACGGCGGCTTGAAGGCAGGGGACCGCGTCCTGGTTCTCGGCACCGGCGGGGTGTCGATCTTCGCGCTCCAGATCGCCAAGGCCATGGGCGCGCACGTGATTGCGACGTCATCGTCGGATGCCAAGCTGGAGCGCCTGCTCGACCTGGGCGCGGATCAGGTCATAAATTACCGCACGATGCCTGAATGGGGCAGCGCGGTGCAGGATCGGACCGATGGCGAGGGTGTCGACCACGTGGTCGAGGTCGGCGGCCCGCAGACGCTGCAGCAATCGATCCGGGCGACGCGGATCGGTGGGCATATCTCCCTGATCGGCGTCCTGACCGGGTTCGGCGGCGAGATCGACACGGCGACGCTGATGGCACGGCAGATCCGCCTGCAAGGCCTGATCGTCGGCAGCCGGCGCCAGCAGCAGGAGTTCATCCGCGCCATCGACACGATCGGCCTCAAGCCGGTGGTCGATCGGACTTTCGAACTTGGCGATCTCGCGGAGGCCTTCCGGTATCAAGAATCGGGCAAGCACTTCGGCAAGATCGGGATCGAGTGTACTTCGTCCTCACGATAACGGGGTACGTTCGGCATCGATGCCGCGTCCCGGCAGCCCGCATAATATCGTGCATTCGAACAGCACGATGAACATTTTGCCATGTCATGCCGCCGAGGGGAACATCCGCGCATAATCGGCCGAGAGGGCGAGGGAGGGGTCGCGGCCCCTCAGTTCTTCAGTGACGACCGACCGAAACCACCGGATGGCGGGATCTTCCTGCGTGCGGCGGTGCCAGTACTGCTTCAGCGTGATCAGCGGGATGTCGATCGGCGGGCGCAGCAGCCGAATTCCCCGATCGGCGTACCAGGCCCCCAGCGATAGCGGTACGGTGGCGATCATGTCGCTGTTGGCGATCAGCTGCGGGACATTCAGATAATGCCCCACTTCCAGCAGGACGTGCCGCTCGAGGCGCAATTCGCGCATGCGGTGCTCGAAGATTTCCTGCCCCCTGCCGGTTTGCTGGATAACCAGGTGATCCAGCGTGAGGAACTGCTCCAGGGTCAGTTCGCCGCCCACTTTTGGGTGTTCTGAGCGCACCAGGCAGACGAACGGGTGATCGAAGAGCAGCTCGCTGGCCACGCTAGGCTCGGACAGGTCGGGGAAATACCCTATCGCAAGATCGAGATCGCCTGCTTCGAGCACGCTTTCCAAGCGGTCCCTGGGCACGTCGATGCACCGCAGGCTGGTTCCCGGTGCGAGTTCCTGCAGCCTGCGCAGCAACGGCGGGACGAAGATCAGGACGCCGATGTCCGAAGTGGAAATCGAGAACACCCTGTCGCTGGTCTCCGGCACGAAGACCGGCTTTCGCAGTATGTCGCGGTCGACGATCCCCAGCACCTGCGTGACTGCCTCGGCTATGGATTCGGCGAAGGGCGTCGCTCTCATCCCTCGACCCGTCGACAGGTACAGTTCGTCGGCAAAGAAGGCCCGCAGCTTTCGCAAATTGGTGCTCGCCATCGACTGGCTCATGCCGAGCCTGCGCGCGACCATCGTGAGGCTGCGCTGCCGATGCAGGCCGTCGAGCAGTAGCAACAGGTTGAGATCGAGGCGCCGGATATCCATGAGGGCGAAATCAGCTTTCAGAAATTAGCGGGTTTTCAATATCTCACCCCGGGATACAGTTCAATCACCGACGGATGATCGGCGTGAGCAAAACAATAGAAACGGAGAGCGGATGTGAGACAGGTGCCATAATCGAGATGACGTCACTGCGGTGACGGCTCGAAATTTCAACGAAATCATCGCACAAATCGACTGAAGATCGCAATCTTCGGATGATTTCGTGCGCCTGTCGCAAGGATTTTAACTTGTCTTCCGATGCAAAGCCGATCGAGAACCGGATGGTCCTGTTCCTCGACTGCCCCGACATACCTGGCATCGTCGCCGAAGTTTCCGGGCTGCTGCTCGCCCAGGGAGCGAACATTCTCGAGGCCGAGCAGTTCAATGACGCCGGCAACGATCGCTTCTTCATGCGCGTGGAGTTCTTCGCGGCGCACGGATCCGAACATGCGATCTCGAACGCGTTTTCGCAGGTTGCCGAGCGCTTCGACATGAACTGGACGCTACGCCCGGTCGGCCAGCGCAAGAAAGTGCTGATGATGGTCTCGAAGTTCGACCATTGCCTGGGCGATCTTCTCTATCGCCACCGGCTCGGCGAACTCGACATGGACGTCGTCGGCATCATCTCGAACCATCCGCGCGAAGCGTTGAGCGTCAGCCTCGTCGGCGACATTCCGTTTCATCACCTGCCCGTGACGCGCGACACCAAGCCGCAGCAGGAAGCCCGGATCAAGGAAATCGTCACCGAAAGCGGCGCGGATCTCGTCGTGCTTGCACGCTACATGCAGATCCTTTCGGACGATCTCGCCGCGTTCCTCTCGGGTCGCTGCATCAACATCCACCACAGCTTCCTGCCCGGTTTCAAGGGCGCGAAGCCCTATCACCAGGCCCATGCCCGCGGCGTCAAGCTGATCGGCGCCACCGCGCATTTCGTCACCGCCGACCTCGATGAAGGTCCGATCATCGAACAGGACGTGGAGCGGGTCAGCCACCGCGACACGCCGGAGGATCTCGTCCGCAAGGGCAGGGACATCGAACGACGCGTGCTGTCGCGCGCGGTGCGCCTGTTCCTCCACGACCGCGCCGTGATCAACGGCGAACGCACCGTCATTTTTGCCGATTAAGACTGAACAGGAGACTGCCGCGATGCTTCCCGCAGATCTACGCAAGACGCCCGAAGGCTATTTCACCACCCGCTGGGGCCTGCCCGAGTACACCGACTGGATCGACGAGAGCATGTCCTGGAAACAGACCTGCTCCATCGGCGACTGGTCGTTCCTGTGGGAACGACGCTTCAAGGGGCCGGACGCGCTCAAGCTGTTCAGCGACACCTCGGTGAACAGCTTCGCCAAGTTCGACATGATGCAGTCCAAGCACGTCACCCACACCACCGAAGCCGGCAAGGTCATCGCCGAGGGTATCCTGACCCGCTTCGGGGAAGACGAATACAAGCTGTTCGGACGCGGCACCTTCTGGGTCGATTACGTGCGCCGCAACGGCAGCTACGACGTCACCTCGCACGCCGAGGACGGTTTCAACTTCCAGGTGGCAGGCCCCACCGCGCTGGAGGTGCTGGAAAAGGCGTCGGGCAGCAGCCTTCGCGACATCAAGTTCATGCGATCGGGCGAAATCGAGATCGCCGGTTGCAAGATGCTGGCGCTGCGCCAGGGCATGTCGGGCGAGATCGGTTTCGAACTGCAGGGCCCGATCGCCAATGCACCCGAAGTCTACGACGCGATCATCGCGGCGGGCCAGGAGTTCGGCATCCGCAAGCTGGGTGGCCGGGCGGCCTTCATCAACCATCTGGAAGCCTGCTTCCCGACCATTGTGACGGACTACCTTCCGGCCGTGTTCGATCCCGAGATGGCGCCCTACCTCGAGGAGTTCCGCGCGGCGATGCCGGCCTTCGCCTCGACCTTCAATGTCGCGGGCAGCTTCGAGGCCGACGACGTCAGCGCCTGGTATCGCAGCCCGGTCGAACTGGGATGGGGCCGCAACATCAAGTTCGACCACGACTTCATCGGCCGCGCCGCGCTCGAGGAGGAAGTCGCCAACCCCCGGCGCCTGATGCGCACGCTGGTCTGGAACGGCGATGACGTGGCCGACGTCCACGCGTCGTTGTTCCGCAAGGATGAAGTGCCCTATCACTTCATGGAAATGCCCCGCGACCAGCGCGGCTTCATGTACGCGGATCGCGTGCTCGCCGGCGGCAAGGACGTGGGCGTCGCGACGTCGCGCGGCTACAGCTATTACTTCCGCGAGATGCTGTCGCTGTGCGTCATCGACGTCGAGCATGCCGAACCGGGCACGGAAGTGGTGGTCCTGTGGGGTAATCCGGGCGAGCGGCAGAAGCAGATCCGGGCGACCGTCGCGCCGGCTCCGTACAAGACCGACAACCGCCGCCTGGATATCGCCAAGGCCTGATGGGAGCGATCATGACGGCGCAGATCATCGACGGCAAGGCCATCGCAGCGGGTGTGAGGGCCGAGGTCGCGGCGGGTGTACTGGCACTCGCCGCAGCGGGAGGTCCCCGGCCCGGGCTGGCGGTGGTGATCGTCGGCGATGATCCCGCGAGCCATGTCTACGTGGCGAACAAGGTGCGCCAGACCCGCGCGGTCGGGATGTTGTCCCGGCAGTACGACCTGCCGGGCGACGCCGAAGAGCAGGCCTTGCTGTCGCTGATCAGGCAATTGAACGAGGACGAGGAGATCCACGGAATCCTCGTTCAATTCCCGCTTCCGCCCCAGATCGACACGGCGAAGGTCATCGACGCCATCAGCGCCGAGAAGGACGTCGACGGGTTCAACCCGATCAACGTCGGCCGGGTCGCTTCCGGAACCGGAGGCGCGCTGATCCCGTGCACGCCGATGGGCATCCTGCGGCTCATTCACTCGGTGCGCACGGACCTCACCGGTCTCGACGCGCTGGTGGTCGGCGCTTCGAACATTGTCGGCCGGCCGATGGCGCGCCTCTTGCTGCATGCCGAATGCACCGTATCGATCGCGCATATCCATACGACCGACCTGCCGCGGCGCTGCCGTGACGCGGACATTCTCGTCGTTGCGACCGGCGTGCCCGGGCTCGTCAAGGGCGAGTGGATCAAGCCCGGGGCGATCGTCATCGACGTCGGGATCACGCGGCAGTCGGTGCCCGGCGGCAAGGACCGCCTCGTCGGCGATGTCGACTTCGCATCCGCCGTGGCGGTGGCCGGGGCGATCACGCCCGTGCCAGGCGGCGTCGGCCCGATGACGATCGCCTCGCTGCTGTCCAATACCCTGCGCGCAGCCGAGGCGCAGTTCGCGCGCAGTACGATGCCGGATCACGCGATGACGCGCTGACCCCGCCCCGTCGCTTGCCCAAGCCCGCCGTACAGAGCGCGAGCAGGCAGGCGGCAACACATAAATCCACATGGGAGAGGATCGTATGATTCCGCTGCTTATCGCCGCGTCCGCGCTGGCGACCACTTCACAGCCACAGCCACAGACGCAGACGCAGACGCAGCCACAGGTCGATGCCGCCGATCCGAAGGTTGCGGCGGAGGCGTCCGGGAATCCGCCCGCCCGGCTGGTCGTCGAAACCGGCCCGCCCGTGGTGCTGCCGCTTTGGCTTTCGCAGCCGGTGTTCAAAGCGATCAACTACGAGGAGGATTACAGCGCCCTGGCTTCCCCGGAACGGCGCGTGACCACCTGGCAAAAGCTGAAATACGTTCCGCTCGCGGGAGGCGTTTACGCCAGTTTCGGCGGCGAACTGCGATTGCGCCCCGAACTGCGGCTGAACGAGCGCTGGGGGCGCGGCGCGCAGGATCGTGACGGCAATTTCCAGCAGCGCACCCGCCTGTGGACCGACCTTCACCTCGGGTCCCATTTACGCGCTTTCGTCGACATCCAGCATGCGACGAGCGCAGGTCTCGATAGCGGCGAACTGATCACCGACGAGGGGCGGGCGGACTTCCACCAGGCTTTCGTCGAAGCCGATTTCGACATCGGCGAGGCAAAAGTGCGCGCGCGTGTCGGCAGGCAGGAAATGGGGCTTGGCGCCTTTCGCGTCTTCGACATGCGCGAAGGCGCGAACACCCGCCGCGCCCTGGACATCGCGCGGCTGCTGGTCGGGCAGGGCAGTTGGGACGCCGGTTTCCTGGCCGGCAACACCGTCCGCGAAGACCCGGCGAGCTTCAACGACAAGACCAATGACGACTATTCGCTATGGGGGTTCCATGGCGGCGTCGATTACGGGGCCGGCCATTCCCACCGGATCGAGATGCTGTTCCTGTCCACCGACCGGCTGGGCTACAACTTCGCCACCCCGACCCCGGGCCGCGATCGCCGCGATACCCTGTCGCTGCGGGCTTTCGGTCGGTTCGGGCAGTGGGACTATGATGTCGAGGGAATAGGCCAGCGCGGGCACTTCCGCGATCTCGACGTCAAGGCCTGGTACGTGTCGCTGAACGGCGGGCGCACGCTTTCGCATCCGTGGAAGCCGCGTATCGGCGTCCGGCTGGACGTTGCCTCGGGCGACCGAAATCCGAACGACGGCACGATGGGCACCTACAACGCATTGTTCGCCCGGCCGCTCACCTACAACGGCGACCTCAATCCGCAGAACCTGACCGTACTGCAGCCGGTGCTTGCCTTCACGCCCGCCCGGGGGTTCAGCATCGACCTGACCACGGCGTGGCTTTGGCGCACGAGCACCAGGGACGCGGTCTATGCCTTTTCCGGGCAGGCCGTGCGCGGCGGCGCGGAAAGCGACCGGCGCTACGTCGCATGGCGCGTGACCGGAGCGGCCCGCTACCTGCTCAACCAGCATGTCACGCTCGGCCTCTATGCGAACCTCACCAAGGCCGGCGCGGTGTTTCGCGAAAACGGCGTCTCCAAGGATCAGCTCTACGTGGCCCCCTATCTGACGTTGCGGTTCTGAAGCACCGCGAGCCGCACCTTCGACCCCGCGAAAGGATTTGCCGATGATCGCCCGAACTCCTCACAATACCCGCCATTGCGTGCATGGGCGCCCATGGCGTGACATCGTGAAGGTGCAGGCATGAGCGGCCTGGAAACGCCGCTTTGGGAGCAACGGGTCACGGGTTCGGAGCGGACCGGAGACGCGCTGCCGAAGCCAGCTGCCGCCTACGCCGAGAGCGCCGCGCCGTCATCGGCGCCCACCTGCCATCACCGCATCCAGGTGCGTGTTCGCGACCTGTCGGTTCTGGCGGATGTCGGCATCAATCCGGATGAGGTCGGCCGCCGTCAGCCGCTGGTGATCAACGTCGAGCTGACCTTGGCCGCTTCGCTGATCACGTCGATAGACAACACCATCGATTACCGGCGCATCGCGAAGATCGCCGAAAGCCTTGCTGAAGGGCACATTCCCCTGATCGAGATGTTCGCGCGAAAGCTTGCCATGGAATGCATGGCGCTGGGCGAAATCGTTCGCGCCGTCGTGAAGATCGACAAGCCGTTTGCCCTGGCCAACGGGCTTGCCGGAGTGGAAGTCACCGTGACCAGGACGCCCGCACCCGGCTGATCGCGCCGATGGCGGGCAGGTCGGCGCGGCGTGATTTCCCGATCGGCGCGTGGCGTCCTCCGGTTCGCACAGTCTCCCCGCCAGGACGGACAAAGCCCGCCCCCCGAAGGGAGCGGGCCGTATCCGCGTCGCTGTAGCGCGCTCAGTACTTCAGCGAGAGCGTCGCGAAGGCCGAGCGGCCCGGGGCGACCGTCGAGAAGTGCGTCGAGTAGGTCTTGTCGTAGTACTTCTTGTTGGCGAGGTTCTGCACGTTCACGCGCAGCGAGACATTGTCCGTGATCCTGGCCGAAGCCGTCGCATCGAAGCGCCAGTAGCCATCGATCGAGCGGACGATGGTTCCGGTGGTGCCGTCGTCGAGGACGACGCTGCCGAAGCTGCCGTACTGACGCGAGTTGTAGATCGCGCCGCCACCGATCTGGAAACGCTCGGCGATGTCGAACGTGGTCCATGCGGTGAAGCTGTGCTTGGGCGTGTTGGGGAACGGCTTGCCGTTGTTGATGGACGGCACGTTGACGCCGGCCACGACGGTGAAGCCGCCATCGACGATCTTCGAGTCCATGTAGGTGTAGCCGCCGAAGACGTTCCAGAACGGAAGCGGCTTGCCGTTGAAGCCAACTTCGACGCCCTTGATGTTGCGCTCACCCTGGAACACCACTTCGGTGCCGTTGGTGATGCGCGCGTTCTTGGTGTCGGTGCGGAACAGCGCCAGGCTCAGGCCCAGTGCGTCGTCCATGAACGACCACTTGGTGCCGACTTCGTAGGACTTGGTCTGCTCGGCCTTGAGGTCCAGGGTGGTCAGCGCGGTGAGCGCGTTGCCTTCCTGGCCTTCGCCGATCAGGCTGCCGGCAGGGGTGGAGGACTTGGCGATCGACACATAGATGCTGCCGTTCGACATCGGCTTGAACACCACGCCGGCCTGGTAGTTGAAGAAGTGTTCCTTGTTCGTCAGGACGGTGCCGACAGCGGTTGTCGCCGTCGGATAGGTGGTCGCGGTGGTGTCGAACCAGTCGTAGCGCGCGCCCAGGTTCACCAGCAGGAAGTCGGTGATCGAAACCGTGTCGAGTGCATAGAGCGCGTAAGTCGTCGCTTCGGTCTTGCCGGTGGCGGCGCTGCGCACGACCGGCACGATGGTGCCGTTGGTCTGGACGTTCTGCCAGGGATCGTTCGGGTTCGGGTTGGTCAGGCTGGTGCAGTTGTAGGCAGCCTGGTTCAACGTGCCGCAGCGGCCCTGGGTGCCGCTGGTGGCGGTGGCGGTGGTGACGTTGGTGTTCACGTTGAACGTGCCGCGCCTGGACTGCTCCCAGCTGGCCTCGGTGCCGACCGAGAACGAGTGCTCGATGCCGCCGGTGTCGAACTTGCCCGACAGGTCGAGCTGGCCGACCATCGAATCGACGTCGCTCCAGCGGGTGTTCGCACGGCGCCAGACCAGTCCGTTCGAAACGTTGCCCTGGCTGTCGTCGGGCTGGGTGATGATGTAGGCCTGCTTGACGTTGGCGTACTTCGCGGTGCCGCGCAGCTTGATGCGGTCGGACACGTCATGTTCGGCGCGGAACATGAATTCGTCGACGTTGGTAGTGCGGAAATCGCGGTTCTTCAAACCGTAGAACGTGCTGCGATCGACGTTCGCCGGGCCGATGTGGAGATCGTCGACGGTGTTGACGTAAGTAGCGTTGCCGGCGCGCTCGAACGGAATGCCCGGATCGGGGATGTCGTCGCTTTCGAGGTGGTAGTAGTTGAGGTAGGCGCGGGTCGAGGTGTCGAGGCCCAGCGCGATCGAGGGCGAGATACCCCAGCGATTGTAGGTGACGACATCGCGCTTGGCGACGTCGGCGTCGTGCCACATGCCGTTGATGCGGATCGCGGCGGTGTCGCTTAGCTGGTAGTTGGCGTCCACGGTGGCGCGCTTGTAGTCGTCGGTGCCGTAGCTGAAGTCGCCGAGGATTTCGGTGCCCAGGTGCGGCATCTTGCTGACGAGGTTGAGGCTGCCGCCGGCGCTCCCACGCCCGCCCATGGTCGAATCGCCGCCCTTGACGACTTCGATCTGCTCGATCGCGAAGATCTCGCGCGACTGGCCGCCAACCGAGCGGACGCCGTCGATGTAGGTGCTGCCCTGCGCGTCGAAGCCGCGGATGAACGGACGGTCGCCCTGCGGGTTGCCGCCTTCACCGGCGCCGAAAGTGATGCCCGGCACGGTGCGCAGCGCTTCGACGAAGGTGGTCGAGCCGCTCTCGCGGATGACCTGCGAGGGCACGACGATGACGGTCTTGGGCGTGTCGAGGAGCGGCGCGGTATACTTGGGCGATGCGGCCCTCGGGGCGCGATAGCCGGTTTCGTCGATCGCGGTGTCGCTGACGGTCACGCCGCCCAGGCTGGGCGCATTGGCTTCCGTGCCCGCGTCCTGGGCGAAGGCGGGCGAGGCCGCCAGGCCGACGCAGGACAGCGCCAGATATGCCGGCGCGGTTGTGGCCGACGATTTACGAAGACGTGAAAGAGACACTGTAACCCCCATATTGCTATTGCATTTCAATAAGCGGCGCTAATGAGAATGATTTGCGACAATTGCAAGAAGCTTTTTTCGTCTTTCGAAACAAAGAAGGAATGAGGCCGCCAGCGGGCGCGGCGGTTGCCGGCTGCGGTTCGAGGGCCAGTGCCGACCTTGCGCGGGTGCGACGAATGGTGATCTGCAAAGGCGATTAAATCGATTGCAGTATGAACATTAAGTAATTTCTCAAGGGCCCGCAAAAGCCGTAATCGCTGCGTCACGGAAGCGGAGGGCCGGTCGATCGGGCGCATTCATCGCAACGCCTTTTCGCCGTTTCCGTTCTAGGGGCAGGGGTTTTCTCGAATGGACATGAAGCACGATTTCCCGCACGATCCCGGCCTTCGGATCGACCATGCACGGGCCACGCCGTTGCTGCCGGAAGCAGTGGCCATCGCCGCCATTTTCGCCGCGGTATGGGGCGTCCTTGCCCTGCGCATCCTTTCAGACGGCGTCGCCTGGTAAACCGGACCTGCTGAAGCGGGGCGGGTCGATGCGCGAAGCGGGGTGACGCGCGGTTCACCATCCGCTAGAACGCTTCGCGAACATGCTCAGCCGTCTCTCCATTCGCAACATCGTCCTGATCGAGGCTCTCGATCTCGATTTCGCTCGCGGTCTGGGCGTCCTCACGGGCGAGACCGGGGCGGGCAAGTCGATCCTGCTCGATGCGCTGGGCCTCGTGCTCGGCAACCGGGCGGACAGCGGACTCGTCCGCGCGGGCGAGGCGCGGGCCAGCGTCACCGCCAGCTTCGACTTTCCCGCGTTGCCGCTCCAGGTGCTGGGCGTGATCGACGATGCCGGCCTCGAACTGGAACCGGGCGAGCCGCTCATCCTCAAGCGCCAGCTCAAGGCGGACGGCGGTTCCAAGGCGTTCCTCAACGACCAGCCGGTCGGCGTCGCGCTGCTGCGTGAAATCGCGCCGGCGCTAGTGGAAATCCACGGCCAGCACGACGACCGGGGCCTCGTCAACGCGCGCGGGCACCTTGCCCTGCT
>Ga0308159_1004864_pt1 | contig 11868 bp, 8 predicted proteins | sample PhyCR1_FD_201040 | JGI IMG/M metagenome (GOLD analysis project Ga0308159, IMG submission 201040) | Phyllosphere microbial communities from UC Gill Tract Community Farm, Albany, California, United States - DLSLC.R1 | ecosystem: Host-associated > Plants > Phyllosphere > Unclassified | place: USA...
GCCTCCGACGCAGAACGGGTCCTGGAGCTCCGGCCGCGCCTCGAGCGGGGCTTCGACGAGTTCCACCGGCGGCACCCGACGCGTCCGGTCGCGGTGAACTACGCGTTCGTCCCGGTCGCTTCCATGCGCGGCATCCCGGCCAACATCGATGTCCTGGTCGTCCACCCCTACGTCTACGGAGTGCTCGACGAGATCACGGCCGCGTTCGACCTCCGCGGCGATCTCGCCGATTTCCCCCGGGCGGCTGTCGAGGCGGCGGGTCTGCTGCGTCCGGGCGCTCCGGTGGCGACCGAGTGGGTCCTCCCTCCCGAGAAGGCCTGGAAGATGAAGGCGACGACCATCGGCAAGCCCGAGATCTTCCTGCACGACTGGGTCGACGCCGCCGCCTTCGACCGCTTCCTCTACGAGCGCTACCAGGTGCACGCCCTCGAGATGTCTCGGACGCTCACCACGTGGCTGGACGTCGCGGCCGACTCTGCGGCCGCCCGCGGCATCCCGCTCGTCTTCGGCGAGGGGTGGATCGGCTACACACCCCTGCACGGCGACTTCGAGGAGGGTCCGGTCGGGTCCGCGTTCTGCCGGTTCGCCGTCGCGGAGTCGATCCGGGTCGGCGCCTGGGGCACGATCGTGTGCTCGAACGCGGCGCCCCATCACCCGATGTGGAGCGACGAGACGCTCCAGCGCGAGTGCAACGAGGCCTTCCTGACGCGATCGTAGAGGCCGGTTAGGCGCGCATCCGCCGCCTGCGGCCGAGGTGCTCGACAAGCGTGAATCCGATGACGACCGCGACTCCGATGGCGGTCTCGACGATCCGATCCCGCAGGAGCGCGATGGGATCGAGCGGGTGCGCCAGCGCGACCATCACGAGGGCGAGCGGAGTGACGAAGATCAGCGCCAGTCCGTAGTTGCGCACGACGAAGAGCTCGGCGCACATCTGCAGCACGCAGAGCAGCGCGATGGTCAGGAGCGCCGGCGGCTCGAGGAAGAGGATCACCGCTGCGATGCCCACTCCGAGGAAGGTGCCGACCATCCTGTGACCGGCGCGGACGAAGCGGCTGGTCACGTCCTGCCCGCTGACGGAGGCGGCAGCGGCGACCATCGCCCAGTACGGGTACCCGAGGCCGAGCGCGGTCGGCACGGCGCCGGCGAGGCCCACCACGACGGCGGTGCGGGACACGTCCTCCCAGACGGCGCGTCGACGGGACGCCTTGACGGGGTCGATCCCCCACTCGCTCTGAGCCCGTTGCCGCGCCCCCGCACGCACCAGGCCGAGCACGCCGATGAGCAGTGCCAGAGCAGCGGAGGCCGCCGTGAGGGATGCCGCGAGAGCGGCGTCCGCGAGGTCGCCAGGCAGGGACGCCGACGCCGAGAGGGCGAACACGGCGAACAGCGAGCCGGCCGGACGCCATCCGCACACGTTCGACACCAGCGTCACCACCCCCGCGTACACAGCGGTCACCGGCACAGCAAGCCAAGTGCGATCGGGGGACACCGCAACGACCGCCCCGATCGCGACGGCGAGCACCTGGGCCCCGGCGACCGTCGCCTGGAGCCTCGCTCTCGTGAGGTGGGTATGGCTGCGTCCGTAGAACGACGTGAAGGCTCCGAAGGTCGTGTAGAGCGAGAGGTCGATGCGGCCAATGCTCCACAGGATCACGAGGGGGATGCCGACGGCCAGCCCGGCCCGGAGAGCGACGCGGTGAGCGCCGTCGTGCGGCCCGAGATCGAGCAGGCGACGCGGATGCGGGAGCCCGCTCATCACTCCGGTGCTCGTCATGACGCTCGGCCGAGGTCCAGATCGGCGATCATCACCGGCGCACCGAGCGACAGGGAGCGGTTGCCTGCGATGCCGACCGAGACCGCTCGGACGCCGTCCGCGTACCCCGCGGGGCGGCTGAGCGGATCGCTCTGGACGCGCCCGAAGACGTGCTGCAGTAGATACGCGTCTCCCCCGCCGTGGCCCCCGATCCCGTCCGGGATCGGGATGTCGACGGCGGGCTGCCAGTGCTGCTGCAGGACGAGGCGCTCCCCTGCCGGTCGCACGGCCGTGCCGAGATCCGCACCCGGCGACGCACTCGGGTCCAGGACCACCGTGCCGTCCACCGCCGGGATCGCCGCTCCGCGCTCGACGACCTCGAGTTCAGCTCGACCGCGGGTGCCGTTGATCGCCACACGATAGCCCTCCCACGGGCCGTGCGCGTTCAGGCTGTAGCTCAGCGTGGCCCCGGAGTCGTAGTCGACCACGAGCGCCAGGTTGTCCTCGATCGTGATCCCCTCGGCGAACACGTCGAGGTCGCGGATGTACCCGTCGTACCGCTCCGGATCGAGGTACAGCCCCGCCATCTTGGCGTCCGCCGCCAGGTCGAGGGCGAAGGGATCCTCTTGATCCGCTCCTCGAGGGGCCCGAGGCCCGAGGCCACGGGCCCGCGCGTTCTCCGCACCGTAGAACCGCAGGCCGCCACTGGCGAAGACCCGACGAGGTGCGGAGTCGATCCACCAGTTGACGAGGTCGAAGTGGTGGGAGGCCTTGTGCACCAGGAGTCCCCCGGAGTTCTCCTTGCGCCGGTGCCAGCGCCGGAAGTAGTCGGCGCCGTGCACGGTGTCGAGCACCCACTCGAACGTCGCGCTCGTCACCGTGCCGATCGCTCCGGAGAGCACGAGCTCCTTCAGCGCACTGTTGCGCGGGCTGTAGCGGTAGTTGAACGTCGTCACGACCGACCTGCCGCTGGCCGCCATCGCGTCGGAGATGCGCTGGAGGCCGGCCTCGTCGATCGTGATCGGCTTCTCGACCACCACGTCGGCGCCCGCGAGCAGCGACCGCGACACGAGATCGGCGTGCGTATGGTCGGGCGAGGTCACCACGACCCGATCGACGCGCTGCTCCTCGATCATCCGCTCGAGATCCGCAGGGTCGTAGCGAGGCGGTGTCGATCCTCCGGAGGCCTCCAGTGCTGCCTGGTAGTAGTCGAGACGACCGGGGTTCGGATCACTCCAGGCCACGAGTTCCGCTGCGTCCGAGTGCGGGCCCGAGAGCGCATCGAGGTAGAGCTCGGCGCGGGATCCCGTGCCGATCAGTGCATAGCGTTCGCGGGTCATCGGGTGCCGACGGGCGCGGACCCCTGGGAGTCGGCGCCCTTGCTCGCGGTCCTGCTCCTGCTCGTGCTGAGGAGCGAGAGGACGAGCTCGGTGGCGGCGCGTCCCATCGCATAGCCCGCGGTCTGGTCGTCGGACCCGGCGTCGAGAGTCACATCCCCGAGCGTCACCGAGGGGATCGCACTGCCCGCATCGGCGGCACCGATCAGGACGATCGGCACACCGCGGTTCTGGAACGGCGCGAGGACCTCGAGATCCGGTCCTCGGGGGGCGAAGAGGACACCGTCGACACGATTGCGCTCGAAGAGCTCCAGGTAGCGCGCTTCGCGTTCCGCCGAGCCCCGGCTGATCCCGAAGAGAACGGAGTAGCCGGCCTTGTCGGCGGCGTCCTCGATCCCGGTCATCGACTGCAGGGTGAACGCGTGCCCCAGGTCCGAGACGGCCAGGCCGAGCACGAAGCTGCGGCCGGTCTTCAGCTGCCGTGCCGCCGCGTTGGGGCGGTAGCCGAGGGTGCGTGCCGACTCGCTGACCACGGCGGCGGCGCGGCGGGAGACGCGCTCCGGGTGGTTGAGCGCGTCGGATGCGGTTGCGACCGAGACCCCGGCGTGAGCCGCGACATCGCGGATGCCGACATCGGCCATGGTGCGTTCCTTCCTGGCGCCCCGGTTCACTTGCGAGAGGGGGCAGTCGACGGGCTAGCGGCGGGGCCGCTCGGGGATCGCCACAGCGGCGAGAGCTGCGCATCCGAGTGCCGGGATCAGCAGAGGAGGCAGGACGGAGGTCAGGACGCCGACGAACACCGCGGTGGCCGCCAGATAGGCGGCGCCCACGAGATCCGCTTGGAGGAAGGAGGGCACGGCTCTGAGTGCCGAGCGCCACCCGAGCTCCGGTGTCCAGAGGCTCGCGGACGCCAGAAGGAGAATGCCCACCGCGACGAGTCCGACCCAGCCGAGCACGCCGATAGCTCCGCCACCGGGCAGGGCGCCCGAGCGGGCGACCAGGATGTCGACGACGAGGAGCGCGGATGTGGCCACCGCGATGGCGCCCACGCCCGCTCCCCCGGGAAGCGCCCGGAGGAGGTCGCGCCGGAAGGCGTCGATTCCCGAGGACTCCGCGGCGGTGTAGCGCCGGAGGTGGCGGATCGCGGCCGCCAGAACGGCCGGCAGGGTGATCACGGCCAGGGACACCACGGTGATGACGATCCCCATAACGAGTACTTCGCCGAAGAGCCCGAACGCTCCCCGCGCCCCGGGGTTGCGGCCGACAGCGGAGCCGTCGGGAGTCGGTCCGCTGCCCGAAGTTGCACCCCGTCGGGCGTCACGAGCGGCCCGACGCGGCGAGTGGCCTGTCCGGCTTGCCACGGTCATCCCTTCAGACCCTGGGTGGCGACTCCGTCGACCAGGAAGCGCTGGAAGACGATGAAGAACAGCAGGACCGGGAGCAGTGCGACGAAAGAAGCGGTGACGGTGGCTCCGTAGTCGCTAGTCGAGGACTGGTCGTTGTACAGCCGGAGGGCGATGGGCAGCGGGTAGTTCTCGGGCGTGGTCAGGTAGAGCAGAGGACCGAGGAAGTCGTTCCAGGACCAGATGAAGGCGAAGATCGCGCAGGTGATCAGGGCCGGCTTCACCAGCGGTAGGATGATCGCCCAGAAGATCCGCGCGTGGCCGGCGCCGTCGATGCGGGCAGCCTCGTCCATGTCACGCGGCATCTGGCGGATGAACTGCACGATCAGGAAGACGAAGAACGCCTCTGTGGCGAGGAACTTGCCGATGACCAGAGGCCAGTAGGTGTCGATCATCTCCAGGCGCTGGAAGATGATGTACTGCGGGATGATCAGGACGTGAGTCGGCAGTAGCAGCGTGCCGATCATTGCGGCGAACAGGACGCCGACGCCCTTGAACCGGACCCGCGCGAAGGCGTAGGCGGCCAGGGCGGAGGACGCCACGGTGCCGATGACCGCCAGGACCGCGAGCAGGATCGAGTTGACGTAGAAGCGCCACATCGGAACGCCGCCGATGCCCTCGGTCACCTTGAGGTAGTTGTCGAACGTCGGGTTCTCCGGCAGCAGGCCGGGGTTCTGCCCGAACTCGGCGTTGGGCTTGAAGGTCGCGAAGAACAGCCAGACCAGCGGGTAGAGCACGACGACGGTGAGCGCGGTGAGCGCGATGAGCCAGACGACGGTCTGCCAGGTCTTGCGCTTGATCCTGCGCTTCTCGCGAGGGGCCGAGCGCGGCTGCAGCTCCAGTACCTGGGCGGTGGGTTCGTTGAGCGCTTGAGTGGTCATCGGTTGTCTCCGGCGTAGTGGACCCACTTGCGCTGGGTCCGGAAGAGGATGAAGGCGATGATCGCGACGACGATGAGCAGGATCCACGCGATCGCGGCCGCGTAGCCCATCTGCCCGTCGGAGAACCCTCGCTTGTAGAGGTAGACGGTGATGAAGTTGGTCATCCCGGCGGGGCCTCCGCTGCCGTTCGAGATGATGTACGCCGACGCGAAGACCTGAAATGCGCCGATCAGACCGAGGAGCAGGTTGAAGAAGACGACGGGCGAGAGCAGGGGCATCGTGACCGCGCGGAACCGCCCGAACGCGTTCGCGCCGTCCATCTCAGCTGCCTCGTAGAGCTCCTTGGGCACCTGCTTGAGGCCGGCGAGGAAGATCACCATCGAGCCCCCGAACTGCCAGACGGCGAGCAGGATCATCATCGGAACCACGAGCGACGGCTCGCCGATCCAGCCGCCCAAGGCGATGCCGACGGAGGACAGCCCCGCATCGACGGGACCGTCGGTGGAGAACATGGCTTTCCACACGATCGCGACGGACACCGACGCCCCGATCAGCGAAGGAGCGTAGAACGCGGAGCGGAAGAACCCCGCTCCCTTGTCGCGGTAGTTCAGCAGCAGCGCGACCGCCAGGGCGGCGGCGAGGGTGATCGGCGTGCCGACGAGCACGTACACGAGCGTGATCTGCGCCGAGAGGATGAAATTCGCATCGTCGGTGAAGAGGCGGACGTAATTGTCGAAGCCGATCCACCGGGGTGCCGAGAAGATGTCGTACCGCGTGAACGAGAGGTACAGCGAGTAGACGATCGGGATGAGGGTCAGCCCGAAGAAGCCGATGAGCCAGGGCAGGAGGAACGCGAGACCGGCGACCGTCTCCTTCCTGGCGGCCGCACGCGCGGCGGGACGGAGCGGGATGCTCTTGCGGGAGCGTGGCGAGGGCGGATCGCCCGCTCTCTTGTCTGCGGTGACGATGGCGGTCGTCGCGGTGGTGGTCATGTCGTCTTCTCCAGGTTCGAGGGGAGCGGAGGGCCGGGCCCGAGGCGATGGAGCGCCTCGGGCCCGGGGCTTGTGTCAGCCGTTCAGCACGACGTCCATCTCGGTGAAGAACTGCTCCGCTGCGTCGTCGGGCGTGAGGGTGCCGAAGCCGAGCTCGAAGCCGAGCTGGCGGAACTTCTCCTCGAGGGTGCCGTAGCCGGTGATCGGCACGGGAGGAGCGTCACCGAGGCGATCGGCGACCGAGTCCTCGTAATCCGCGATCGCCTGGCCGAGCGTGTCGAGGGTGGCGCCGCTCAGCGCGGTCTCGGACGCGGGGAGACCACGGCTGGTGCCGAAGATCTCGCCGGCCTTCGGGTCGTTAATCAGGAAGTCGACGAGCGTAGCCGCGGCTTCCGGGTGGTCGGTCTTCGCGGAGATCGCGTGCATCATGGCGGGCTTGAGGTAGAGGTCCTTCGCACCCTCCTCGGTCACCGGCGGGGCCTGCAGCGTGACGCTCGCGCCCTCGCCGAGGTTGCCGACGTAGCCGGCGCCGAAGTTGTCCCAGCTGAGCTCGCTGGCGATGGCCCCGGCGTCGAAGCCGCCGAGCGGGTTGAGCTCGGTCAGTCGCTGCTGCGGGATGACCGACTCGGACGCGCGGACGTCGGAGCCCTGCTCCCAGAACGCGGCGAGGTCCTCCTCGGTGAAGTTAGGCTCACCGTCCTCCGTGAAGAGGTCCTCGCCCTGTGCTCGCTGCTCGATCTCGAAATTCTGGATACGGAAGGTGTAGTCGTTGCCGCCCCAGACGCCGTCGAGGCCCTTCGCCTGCGCGGCCTCGGTGTACTCGGTGATCCACGCGTTGTACTCCTCCCAGCTGCCGCCGGCGAAGGCCTCCACTCCGGCCTGCTCGAGCAGGGCGGGGTTCTCGAAGAGGGCCCAGGCGTTGGTGCCGATGGGAAGAGCGGTCGTCTTGTCGTCGACGACACCGATCTCGAGGACGTTCTCCGGCAGCCCGTCGGTCGCGATGGTCGAGCCGAGGTAGGGCTCGAGATCGAGGAGCAGGTTGTTGTCGGAGTACTGGCGCAGGTACGAGTAGTCGAACTGCATCACGTCCGGAAGGCCACCGCCGGCGGCTTCGGTCTGCCGCTTCTCCCAGAACTCGGGAAATCCGAGGAATGAGGAGGTGACGGTGATGTTCGGGTACTCCTCGTTGAACGCGGCGATCGCCTGGTTGTAGAGGTCGGCTCGGACGTCGTTGCCCCAGAACGCGAGGTTCAGGGTCACCTTCTCGTCGGGGTCGTAGGTCGCGGCGGTCTCGGTGGCGCCTCCGCCGGAGCAGCCGCTCAGCGCGAGGGTCGCGCCGGTGAGGATGGCGGCAGCGGACAGCACTGCGCGCATCGGTCGATTTCGGAACATCTTCGTCCTCCAGGGGTGTTCTCGGTGGTGGTGTGATCGCAAGGGAAGCGGTGGGGGTCGTCCGCGCTCAGGAGAGCGCAGCGGCCCGGGTGCGCAGATCGAGGACGGGGCTCTCGAAGCTGCGACGGTGGGTGGGATGGGTGGCGAGATCCGACGGGGTGATCACGGCGCCGTCGGCACTGGCCGAGGCGTAGATCGCCGCGACGATCTCGATCGAGCGAGCAGGCTCGTCTGCTGTCGGAGGAAGATCGGCGCCGGTCAGGAGCGCGTCGAAGACGTCGCGCAGGAGGGGCTCGTGGTCGCTGCGCTCCTCTGGACCGGTGAGGGCCCAGCCCGCGGCTTCGTCCTCGCCGACCCCGGGGGCCGGGGTCACGGACCAGTCGTCGTGCCCGTGCCCGTACACGTGCTCCACGGTGATGGTCGCCTTCTCGGTGTCGATGCGCAGGGAGCTGACCTGTCGGGGCGAGACGGCGCTGGTGATGATGCTGGCGAGGACACCGTTCGCGAAGAGGACGGTCGCGGTGCTCGCGTCCTCCGTCTCGATGTCCCGGTCCAGGCGCCAGAGTCGGCCCTCGACGCTGGCCCAGTCCCCGAGGAGGTGGGCGAGCAGGTCGATCTGGTGGATGCCGTGCCCGAGGGTCGTGCCTCCGCCCTCCGTCGACCACGAGCCGCGCCAGGGGACGTCGTAGTACTCCGGCTCCCGGTACCAGAGGGTCTGGCACACGGCGACCAGCGGGCGTCCGAGAGCGCCCGAGCGCAGCAGTTCTCGCACCTGGGCGGCCGCGGTCCCGGTGCGCTGCTGGAACACGACCGCCAACCGTCGGCCGGCTGCGGACGCAGCCGCGCGCATGTCGTCGAGCTCCTCCAGGGAGGCCGCGGGCGGCTTCTCGACGACCACGTGGACTCCTGCCGCGAAGGCGGCGACGGCCTGCGCACGGTGCGCTCCGGGAGGGGTGCAGATCAGGAGGACGTCGAGAGCACTGTCGCGCAGGAGCTCGTCGAGCGAGTCGACGACGCGCGGGGCGCCCCAGGCGGCGGCGAAGTCCACCGCCCTCTCCCGGCTTGCATCGGTGACGGCGACGAGCTCCGCCTGCGGGTGCGCGAGGACCGACCGGGCGTGGAACGCGGCGACTCCCCCGGTTCCGACGAGGCCGACTCGGAGCGCGGTCATCGCGCGGCCTCCGTGCCGGTTCGGAAGAGCGCCTGCAGAGCGACCGGGCGGGGCTCGAGTCGATCCTTCGGCAGCGGGAGCTGGCCGCAGGCCACGCTCCCGATCCCGTCGAGCGCGATGTCGAGAGTCACGACGGTCTCCGGTCCTGCCACCAGGTCGGTGTCGTGGTCCGCGCGGGTGAGGTCCTCCGACGACCACGGGCGGGCGGTGAAGCCGAGGTCCGAGACCGCGTCGATCTCGACGCGCTCGTCTGCGCCGGCGAGTGCGAGGTGGCGGAGTCCGCCGCGTGCGCCGTTCTCCTGCGGGAAGACGTACGGGGTCTGCAGTTCGAGGACCGATGCGGACCAGCGGCCCAAGCGCGTCGCCGAGAAGGTGTCGACGTACCGTTCGCCCGGTCCATACCCGTACCAGTCGACCCGGTCGAAGGAGGCGGGCAGCGCGAAGCGCAGCCCGATCCGCGGCCAGGTGCCCGTCCACGGTCCGTAGGGAGTCGCGATGAGGGACAGCGAGATCTCGCCCTCGACTCCGGTGAGGGACCAGAGGGAGGTGACGTGCAGGCCGACGCTGCGCCCGAGCGGTGCGACGCGGGTGACGACGCGCAGCTGGTCTGCGCTCTGCTCCACCTCGAGCGCACTGTGGTCCAGGGTCTCGAGGCCGGACCGGCGCCAGCCTTCCGCGACCGACGCCTCCCCGAAAGCCAGGTCGTTGTTGGTCGGGGCGCGCCACAGGTCGATGCGGGCAGGTGAGGACAGGACCACGCCTCCCAGGGAGATCAGCTCTCCGCTGTCCGGATCGAATCCTGCAGCGCCGAGCCGCAGAGGCGCGCTCGACATCGCGTGGACGGGTCGGAGGTCCGCCGCCGGTTCCTGGATCCGCGGCGCCGTGCGAACCGGAAGGGACTGCCCGAAGGCGATCTCGTGGCCGGACTCCGCCCACCAGCACGACTCGCGCAACGAAACGGTCACCGTGACGACCCGCTCACCCTGCCCGGACGCCGTCGCTGCGGGGAGCTCGACGCGCGTGCTCTCTCCGGGTGCGGTGTCGGGCACGTCGAGCTCTCCGGTGGCGGCTTCAACTCCGTCGAATGACACGCTCCACCGGAAGACGAGACCGTCCAGTCCGGCGACGTCGTGGCGGTTCTGCACCAGAGCCGAACTTCCGTCAGGCTCGACCGCGATCCTGATCGGCGCGAACACGGCTTTGAACTCGAGGAGCGCCGGCGACGGAGTGCCGTCGGGGAAGACGAGTCCGTCGATCGCGAAGGTGCCGTCGTGGACGACCTCTCCGAAGTCTCCGCCGTAGGCGTAACCGACACGACCGTCGGGCAGCCGCCGGGCGAGTCCCTGGTCGCGCCACTCCCAGATGAAGCCGCCCTGGCAGCGCTCGTAGGTGTCGAAGAAGTGCCGGTAGTCGAGCAGGCCGCCCGGCCCGTTGCCCATGGCGTGGCCGTACTCCGTCAGAAGGAACGGCAGCTCGCGACGAGCGAGGTCCTGGATCGTGTCGGCACTGCGCGACGGATCGATGCGGTCCACGCGGCGGCCGATCTCGTCCATCCGCGCGAAAGAGGTGTACATGTCGCCGAAGACGTCGACGTACTCGCAGGCGACGTCGTGCTGGTAGTGGATCGGACGGGTCGTGTCCCGGCCGTGAGCCCACCCGGCCATGGCCGCCAGATTCTCTCCCGTGCCGGCCTCGTTCCCGAGAGACCACATGATGATGCTCGGGTGATTCTTATCGCGTTCGACCATCCGCTGCATGCGGTCGACGAAAGCCTCTTTCCAGGCCGGATCCGCAGAGGGATTGGACGTCCATCGCGGGTCGATATACGTGTTGTCAGGATCCTGCTCGAAGAATCCGTGCGTCTCGATATCGCATTCATCCACGACCCAGAGTCCGTGCTCATCGCACAGGTCCAGAAGAGCAGTGGACGGCGGATAGTGACTCGTGCGCACCGCGTTGACGTTGTGCTGCTTCATCATGCGGATATTGGTAGCGAGATCCTCTGCCGTGACAGCACGGCCGCGCTCGGGGTGGAATTCATGATGATTCACCCCGCGTAGCGTGATCACCACTCCATTCACCAACAGAGAGCCGTCGCGAACCTCCACTCGGCGGAATCCGACGCGGAGAATACGGGACTCGGAAGGAGAGGAGATCGAGACCGAATAGAGGCGAGGGAACTCCGCACTCCACGGTTCCACAGAAGTGAGGTGAATCGTTTCATTAGTGTGCGCACCGATGATGCCCAATTCGATGCAGGTGACCTCCGCATCACTCGCGGAATCGATGCGCAGGGAGCCTGAGGATGTCGCCGCGTCGAAATCGGCCGTCACGAAGACATCGCCGATCTCGCCGAGAGGGCGCTCGAGAAGGGAAACGTTACGGAAGATGCCGGGCAGCCACCACATGTCCTGGTCCTCGAGATAGGTGTGGGCCGACCACTGGTGAACGCGGACGGCGAGGACATTGCGCCCGACCACCAGGTGATCGGTGATATCGAAATCCTGCTCGAGACGGCTTCCGCGGGTGATGCCGAGTCGGACGCCGTTGAGATGGACGACCCCGAGCGATTCGATTCCTTCGAAGCGCAGAACCCACCTGCTCGAGTCGGTCGAACGGTCCCAGGTGAATTCGCGGAGATAGTCGCCGGTCGGATTCACCGAGGACACCCGCGGCGGATCGACGGGGAAGGGGTAGGTCGTGTTCGTGTACCAGGGCGAGCCGAAGCCCTGCAGCTGCCAGTGGCCCGGCACCTGGACGTCCGACCACGGACCGGCGTTTTCGGAAAGGTCCTGCCGTGCCGCTTCTGCGGCCGAAGCGGAAAGGCGGAAGCGCCACGTTCCGTCGAGCGAAATCCGCGCCGCGGTGGTGATGGGAGTGGACGCCCGCGGAGGCAGCGTGCCGGCGGACGGAGCGAGCTCCGTCACGTAATCCAG
>Ga0308159_1004865_pt1 | contig 11867 bp, 9 predicted proteins | sample PhyCR1_FD_201040 | JGI IMG/M metagenome (GOLD analysis project Ga0308159, IMG submission 201040) | Phyllosphere microbial communities from UC Gill Tract Community Farm, Albany, California, United States - DLSLC.R1 | ecosystem: Host-associated > Plants > Phyllosphere > Unclassified | place: USA...
AAGGCCGGCAGCGCCAGCGGCGCCGGCTCCAGCTGCAGGCGGCCGGCCTCGATGCGCGCGAGGTCGAGCAGGCCGTCGATGAGGCCCAGCATGTGCTCGCCGCTGCGGTGGATGGTCTGCACCGCGCCGTGCACCGAGGCCGGCGTGGCGGCGGCCGGCTCCGACTTGAGCAGGATCTGCGAGTAGCCCAGGATGCTGTTAAGCGGCGTGCGCAGCTCGTGCGTCATGCCGGCCACGTAGCGGGTCTTGGCCTCGTTGGCCGCCTCGGCCGCCTCCTTGGCGGCCTGCAGCGCGGCGTCGGTGCGCTGGTGGGCCTCGATCTCCACCGTCAGCAGGTGGTTGTGGCGGTTGGATTCCTCCTGCGCCATGTGGCGGCTCTCGCTGCCCAGCACCACCCACCAGGCCGCCACCGCCGCCACCAGCGACAGCAGCGCGAAGACTTTGAGGAAGGGCGTGCGCAGCGCCTCGTGCGGCATGCCGCCGGTGCCGATCAGCTCCTGGGCGTAGACGATGCCCATGATGGTGGCCAGCAGCGCGACCAGCGAGAAGGCCACCACCAGGTAGTGGGCCACGCGGAAGTTCAGGCGCGCCGACAGCCGGGCCGGCAGCAGCGCCTGCAGCCAGCCGCTGATCTGCTCGGCGGCGCGCGAGTCGGTCTTGCAGCGGTCGTGGCAGCGCGACTCCAGCGTGCAGCACAGCGAGCAGATCGGCGCGCTGTAGGCCGGGCAGAAGGCCATGTCCTCGGACTCGAAGCGGTTGTCGCACACATGGCAGGTCACGCTCTGGCCGGGGGTCCAGTGCTGCAGGTCCTGCCGCGCCAGGTAGTAGCGCCCGCGCGTGCGCCAGGCCAGCAGCGGCGAGACCACCAGCGCGGTGGCCAGCGCGATGAAGGGCGAGAAGGCGGCGGCCCATTGGCCCAGAACTCCGGCATAGGCCACCATCGCCAGCCCGGCCGCCACCAGCGTGGCCACCAGGCCGACCGGGTTGATGTCGTACAGGTGCGCCCGCTTGAACTCGATCACCTTCGGGCTGAAGCCCAGCGGCTTGTTGATGACCAGGTCGGCCACCAGCGCGCCCACCCAGGCGATGGCGATGTTGCTGTACAGGCCCAGCACCTTCTCCAGCGCGCCGAAGACGCCCAGCGTCATCAGCAGCACGGCGATCAGCACGTTGAAGACCAGCCACACCACGCGGCCCGGGTGGCTGTGCGTCAGGCGGGCGAAGAAGTTGGACCAGGCCAGCGAGCCCGCGTAGGCGTTGGTCAGGTTGATCTTCATCTGCGATACGACCACGAAGAGCGTCGTCACCGCCATGACCGTGGCCGGGTCCTGCAGCACGTAGGCGAAGCCGGCCAGGTACATGCGGGTGGGCTCCACCGCGTGCTCTGCCGGGATCTCGTGCTGCAGCGCCAGGAAGGCCAGGAAGGCGCCGCCCAGCATCTTGAGCATGCCGGGCACGATCCAGCCCGGGCCGGCGATGAGCACCGCGGCCCACCAGCGGCCACGGTTGGCGGCCGTCTTCTCGGGCAGGAAGCGCAGGTAGTCCACCTGCTCGCCGATCTGCACCACCAGCGCGAAGGCCACGGTGGCGCCGGCGCCGAACATCAGCGGGTCGAAGCCGCTGCTGCCCGACACGCGTCCCACGAGGCTGGTGAAGTCGGCGTACAGCTGCGGGTTCTTCGCCAGCACCGCGAGGAAGGGCAGGAAGAACAGCACGATCCAGATCGGCTGGCTCCACAGCTGCAGCCCCGAGATCAGCGTGATGCCGCGCATCACCAGCGGGATGATGACGAGCGACGAGGCCAGGTACAGCACCGGCAGCGGCCAGTCCAGGTACATCTGCAGCGCCAGCGCGAGGATGGCCGCCTCCAGCGCGAAGAAGATGAAGGTGAAGCTCGCGTAGATGAGCGAGGTGATGGTCGAGCCCAGGTAGCCGAAACCGGCGCCGCGGGTGAGCAGGTCCATGTCGACGCCGTGCCGTGCCGCGTAGTACGAGATCGGCAGGCCGGTGAGGAAGGTGATCAGGCCCACCACCAGGATGGCCCAGACCGCGTTCGAGAAGCCGTACGACAGCGCGATGGCGCCGCCGATTGCCTCCAGCGCCAGGAAGGAGGTGGCGCCGAAGGCGGCGTTGGCCACGCGGAACTCCGACCACTTGCGAAAGCTGCGCGGCGTGTAGCGCAGGGCGTAGTCCTCCAGCGTCTCGTTCGCGACCCAGGTGTTGTAGTCGCGCCGGATGCGAAAGATCTTCTGGCCGGAGAGGGGTTGCATCGAAGGGTCTCGCGAAAGCGGGGCAGGCGAGCCGTCTTGCAAGAAGCGATCCGCGGGGCGGGCGCAGACACCGCAGCACGCCCGCGCAGTCTGCCGCTGCGGCCAGCGCATGCCGCTACGTTGAATGACGTATTCGCCGTGCGTAGGGCCGTTCCTACAGTGGCGGCCATGGTGCTTCGCGGCACCTCCCGCTGCACCCCGATGGTGCGGCGAGGCCCCTTCGCCACTCAACCTGGAGCCTTCGATGTCCCGACCCCAAGATCCCTCCGACGTCCTCGCCCTGCGCCGCCGCCGGCTGCTGCAGGGCGCGGCGGCCCTGCCCGTGATGGGCCTGGGCGGCCTCGCCTTCGGCCAGACGCCGCCGACCGCCAAGGTCAACACCACCAAGCTGGCGGTGACCGACACGGAAGTGACGGTGGGCCAGCTGCATTCGTCCTCGGGCACCATGGCCATCTCGGAGACCGGCTCGATCCAGGCCGAGCAGCTCGCGATCGACCAGATCAACGCCATGGGCGGCATCCTGGGCCGCAAGATCAAGGTCATCAAGGAGGACGGCGCCTCCGACTGGCCCACCTTCGCCGAGAAGAGCAAGAAGCTGCTGGTCAACGACAAGGTGGCCTGCGTCTTCGGCTGCTGGACCAGCGCCTCGCGCAAGGCGGTGCTGCCCGTCTTCGAGAAGGAGAACGGCCTGCTGTACTACCCGACCTTCTACGAAGGCCTGGAGCAGAGCAAGAATGTGATCTACACGGGCCAGGAAGCCACGCAGCAGATCATCTACGGCCTGGACTGGGGTGCGAAGGAGAAGAAGGCCAAGACCTTCTTCCTGGTCGGCTCCGACTACATCTGGCCGCGCACCTCGATGAAGATCGCGCGCAAGCACATCGAGACGGTGGGCAAGCTCGGCAGCGTCAAGGGCGAGGAGTACTACCCGCTGGGCCACACCAACTTCAATTCGCTGATCAACAAGATCAAGGTCGCCAAGCCCGACTGCATCTTCGCGGCGGTGGTGGGCGGCTCCAACGTGGCCTTCTACAAGCAGCTCAAGGCCGCCGGCATCACCGGCGACAAGCAGTTCCTGCTGACGCTGTCGGTCACCGAGGACGAGATGACCGGCGTGGGCGGCGAGAACTTCGCCGGCTTCTACTCGTCGATGAAGTACTTCCAGACGCTGCAGAACGACAACAACAAGAAGTTCGTCGAGGCCTTCAAGGCCAAGTACGGCAAGGACGCGGTGATCGGCGACGTGACGCAGGCCGGCTACCTGGGCCCCTGGCTGTGGAAGGCCGCGGTGGAGAAGGCCGGCAGCTTCGACGTCGACAAGGTGGTGGCCGCCTCGCCCGGCATCGAACTGAAGACCGCGCCCGAGGGCTACGTGAAGCTGGACGCCAACCACCACCTGTGGAGCAAGTCGCGCATTGCGCAGGGCCAGCCCGACGGCACCTTCAAGGTGGTGGCCGAGTCGCCGGACCTGATCAAGCCCGATCCGTTCCCCAAGGGATATCAATAACCCCCCCGTTTGGCTCGCCTCGCGGCGAGCCGATACCCCCTCCAGGGGGCAACCCCTGAGGCCCGGCAAAGCCGGTTCCTCGGGGTTCCCGATCGGGCTTCGCTTCGCTCGCCGCGGTGAGGTCCGGTCTGCGCGCTGTTGCGCAGTCCGTGTTTCTTGAGAGTTGATCCATGACCCTCTCCGACATGCTCAACATCGGCCTCATGCAGGGCTTCGCGGGGCTTTCGCTCTTCGCGGTGCTGCTGCTGATGGGCCTGGGCCTGGCGATCATCTTCGGCCAGATGGGCGTCATCAACATGGCGCATGGCGAGTTCATGGCCATCGGGGGCCATGGCCTACTACTTTCCCGTTGCCATCGTGCTGGGCTTCGGCGTCGCCTTCGCGCTGGGCTGGCTCATGGAATGGGCGCTGATCCGCCACCTGTACAGCCGCCCGCTCGACACGCTGCTGGCCACCTGGGGCGTGAGCCTGGGGCTGCAGCAGTGCTTCCGCACCTTCATCAACCCCAAGGAAGTGAGCCCGACGCTGCCCGAGTGGCTGATGGGCTCGTGGACGCCCATGGAGGGCGTCGACATCCCGATCAACGGGCTGTTCGTGCTCGGCCTCACGGCCGTGGTGACCGTCGGCGTGCTGATCGCCCTGCACAAGAGCCGCTGGGGCCTGCGGGTGCGCGCCACCGTGGCCAACCGCACCATGGCCAACGCCACCGGCATCGACACCAGGAAGACCGACCGCCTGACCTTCGCCATCGGCTGCGGCATCGCCGGCGTGGCGGGCGCGGCCTTCACCACCATCGGCTCCACCGGGCCGACCTCGGGGCAGCTGTACATCGTCGACTCCTTCCTGGTCGTCACCTTCGGCGGCGCGGCCAGCCTGCTGGGCACCGTGGTCTCGGCCTTCGGCATCGCCCAGACGCAGTCGATCTCGGAGTTCTTCATGACCGGCTCGATGGCCAAGGTGCTGACGCTCTCGCTGATCGTGCTGATCCTGATGATGCGGCCGCAAGGCCTGTTCGCCTCCAAGGTCCGCCGCTGATTCCACCTCTCCTCGAAACGACGCCATGGACTCCCTCAAGGCCCTGATCAAGCGCTACCAGCTCGGCAGCCTGCTGCTGCTCACCCTGCTGCTCGCGGTGGTGCTGCCGCTCACGCTGGACATCTTCCGCCTCAACCTGGTGGGCAAGTACCTGTGCTACGCCTTCGTCGCCGTCGGGCTGGTGATGGTGTGGGGCTACGGCGGCGTGCTGAGCCTGGGGCAGGGCGTGTTCTTCGGCCTGGGCGGCTACGCGATGGCGATGTTCCTCAAGCTCGAGGCCTCCGACCCCGAGAGCACCAAGATCCAGTCCACGCCGGGCATCCCCGACTTCATGGACTGGAACCAGATCACCTCGCTGCCGGCCTTCTGGGTGCCCTTCAAGAGCCTGCCGCTGGCGCTGCTGGCGGTGGTGCTGGTGCCGATGGCGCTGGCCTGGCTGATCAGCTTCGCGATGTTCAAGCGGCGCGTGGGCGGCGTGTACTTCGCCATCATCACGCAGGCGGTGGCGCTGATCTGCACCGTGCTCATCATCGGCCAGCAGGGCTACACCGGCGGCGTCAACGGCATGACCGACCTGAAGACGCTGCTGGGCTGGGACACGCGCACCGACAGCGCCAAGTACATCCTGTACTTCGTCTGCGTGGCGCTGCTGATCGGCTCGATCGTACTGTGCCGCTGGATCCAGACCAGCAAGCTGGGCACGCTGCTGCTGGCCATGCGCGACAAGGAGGACCGCGTGCGCTTCTCGGGCTACGACGTGTCGAACTTCAAGGTCTTCACCTTCTGCCTGGCGGCCGGCCTGTCGGGCATCGGCGGCGCGATGTTCGCGCTGCAGGTGGGCTTCATGTCGCCCAGCTTCGTGGGCATCGTGCCCTCGATCGAGATGGTGATCTTCGCCGCCGTGGGTGGGCGCATGAGCCTGGTGGGCGCGGTGTACGGCACGCTGCTGGTCAACGCCGGCAAGACGCTGTTCTCGGAGAGCTTTCCGGACCTGTGGCTCTTCCTCATGGCGGGCCTGTTCATCGGCGTGACCATGGCCTTCCCGATGGGCCTGGCCGGCCTGTGGGACGAGAAGATCAGGCCCTGGTGGAAGCGCAGCCGCATGGAGCGCCAGGCCGATGCCGCGCGCGTGGCCGCCGCCCATGCCGCCTACCCCGAAGCGCTGCCGCCGCGCGAGGGCAAGAAGCCCGCCGCCGACCTGCCCGAGGGCATGAGCGGGCAGGGCGCCTGAGGAGACTCCCCATGAGCAACACCGACTTCGCCCTCGCCGTGGAAGACCTCACGGTCTCCTTCGACGGCTTCAAGGCCATCGACACCCTGACCCTCTACATCGACCGCAACGAGTTGCGCGTGATCATCGGCCCCAACGGCGCCGGCAAGACCACGCTGCTGGACCTGATCTGCGGCAAGACCAAGGCCAGCGCGGGCAGCATCAAGTTCAAGAACACCGAGCTGACCGGCATGGCCGAGCACAAGCGCGTGCGCCTGGGCATCGGCCGCAAGTTCCAGACGCCCTCCATCTACGAGAACCTCTCGGTGTTCAAGAACCTGGAGGTGTCGTACCCCGCGGGCCGCTCAGTGCTGGGCGCGCTGGCCTTCCGCTGCACCGACGAGGTGAAGGCCCGCGTGCAGGTGGTGGCCGAAGAGATCGGCCTGGTCGACCGGCTGGAGACCGAGGCCGGCCTGCTCAGCCACGGCCAGAAGCAGTGGCTGGAGATCGGCATGCTGCTGATGCAGGAGCCCGAGCTGCTGATGCTGGACGAGCCCATCGCCGGCATGAGCGCCAAGGAGCGCGAGCTGACGGCGCAGCTGCTCAAGCGCATCTGCCAGAACCGCGCGGTGATCGTGATCGAGCACGACATGGACTTCGTCAAGCAGATCGCCCACAAGGTCACCGTGATGCACCAGGGAAAGATCCTCGCCGAAGGGCCGATGGAGAAGGTGCAGGCAGATCCCAAAGTCATCGACGTCTACCTGGGGCACTGACATGAGCAACGTGATGCTGAAGGTCGAGGACCTGCATGTCGCCTACGGCCAGAGCGAGGCGCTGCACGGCGTGTCCTTCGAGGGCATGGCCAACGAGACGGTGGCCATCATGGGCCGCAACGGCATGGGCAAGACCACGCTGTTCAAGTCGCTGATGGGCGTGCTGCCGGTCAAGAGCGGCCGCATCGAGGTGGCCGGCCAGGACGTGACCAAGGACGAGAGCTTCCGCCGCGTGGCCAAGGGCATCGCCTACGTGCCGCAGGGCCGCATGATCTTCCCGACGCTGACGGTGGAGGAGAACATCCAAACCGGCCTGGAGAACAGCAGGACCCGCCGCATCCCGGAGGAGATCTACGCGCTCTTCCCGGTGCTCTTCGACATGAAGCGGCGCAAGGGCGGCAACCTCTCGGGCGGGCAGCAGCAGCAGCTGGCCATCGCGCGCGCGCTGGTCACCGAGCCCAAGGTGCTGCTGCTGGACGAGCCGACCGAGGGCATCCAGCCTTCGATCATCAAGGACATCGCGCGCGCCCTCAACGAGATCCGCCGCATGAAGGGCATCACGATCGTCGTGTCGGAGCAGGTGCTCTCCTTCGCCATGGACGTGGCCGACCGCCTGTTCGTCATCGAGGGCGGCCGCCTGGTGCACGAGACCGCCCGCGACAAGACCGACGAAGCCCACATCAAGGCCTACCTCTCGGTCTGAGCGCCCCGCCTTTCCCTCCCGCCATTTCAACCAGGAGCCTTCCCAAATGCCCGACACCCTGATCAAGGTCGACCTTTCGCAGCCCGCGCCCAGCAACGAGATGGTGCACAACCGCTGGCACCCGGACATCCCGATGGCCTGTTGGGTGAACCCGGGCGACGACTTCAAGCTGGAGACCTACGACTGGACCGGCGGCTTCATCAAGAACAACGACAGCGCCGACGACGTGCGCGACATCGACCTGACGACGGTGCACTACCTGAGCGGCCCGGTGGGCGTGAAGGGCGCCCAGCCCGGCGACCTGCTGGTGGTCGACCTGCTGGACATCGGTGCCAAGGACGACAGCCTCTGGGGCTTCAACGGCTTCTTCAGCAAGAAGAACGGCGGCGGCTTCCTGACGGAGCATTTCCCGTTGGCGCAGAAGTCGATCTGGGACTTCCACGGCATGTTCACCACCTCGCGCCACGTGCCGGGCGTGAAGTACGCGGGCCTGATCCACCCGGGCCTGATCGGCTGCCTGCCCGATCCCAAGATGCTGGAGCTGTGGAACACGCGCGAGCAGGCGCTGATCGATTCCGACCCGGCCACCAGCGGCCTGGCCAACCCGCCCTTCGCCGGCACCGCGCACATGGGCAAGCTCACGGGCGAGGCCAAGGCCAAGGCGGCGGCCACCGGCGCGCGCACCGTGCCCCCGCGCGAGCACGGCGGCAACTGCGACATCAAGGACCTCTCGCGCGGCTCGAAGATCTTCTTCCCGGTCTACGTCGAGGGCGCGGGCCTGTCGGTGGGCGACCTGCACTTCAGCCAGGGCGATGGCGAGATCACCTTCTGCGGCGCCATCGAGATGGCCGGCTGGGTGCACATGAAGGTGTCGATCATCAAGGGCGGCATGGCCAAGTACGGCATCAAGAACCCGATCTTCAAGCCCAGCCCGATCAAGCCGGTGTACGACGATTACGTGATCTTCGAGGGCATCAGCGTCGACGAGAGCGGCAAGCAGTACTACCTCGACGTCAACGTCGCCTACCGCCAGGCCTGCCTCAACGCCATCGAATACCTGAAGAAGTTCGGCTACTCGGGCGCGCAGGCCTACTCGATCCTCGGCACGGCGCCCGTGCAGGGCCACATCAGCGGCGTGGTCGACGTGCCCAATGCCTGCGCCACGCTGTGGCTGCCCACGCAGATCTTCGACTTCGACATCAACCCGAGCGCCGCCGGGCCGACGAAGTTCCTGGACGGCAGCATCGACATGCCGCTCTCGCAGGATCTGCTCTGACATGCCGGCCTACGAGTACGAATGCGCCGGCTGCGGGGGCTTCGATGCCTTGCGCAGCATGAGCCAGCGCAACGAGCCCGCGGCCTGCCCGGTGTGCGCCACGCCCTCGCCGCGGGTGCTGGCGAGCGCGCCCCGGCTGGCGCTGCTCGACGGCGGCACGCGGCGCGCGATGGACGTCAACGAGCGCGCGCGGCACGAGCCAAAGAGTTCGCGCGACTACCAGCGGCTGCGCCACCCGGCCGGCTGCGGCTGCTGCAGCCCGGGCCGCAGCAAGGCGACGGTGACCGCGCCCAACGGCGCCAAGGCCTTCCCGTCGAAGCGGCCCTGGATGATCAGTCACTGAGGGCGGGCACGCGGGCCTCGGCCCGTCCGCACAGCCGCGCGACCAGGGCGCCTGCGTCCGCCGGCAGCCGGTCGCCACGCCAGGCCACGTGCTGGTCGGCGCGGCACAGCACCAGCGCGTGGCGGTAGCCGGCCTCGGCAGGCAGTTCGTCGGCCGGGGCGTCGATCAGCGCCAGCGGCATGCCGGCGGCTTTCGCGGCCGCCTGCAGCGGCGCGATGTCGACCGACGGGTCGCGCCGCAGCAGCGTGTAGCCGGGGCCGAAGGCGTCGTAGAGCGAACGCCCGTCGGCCAGCCACACATGCGGCGCCCGGCAGCCCGGCACCGTCGACGACGTGAAGCCGCCCATGCTGTACGGAGGAGGAGCTTCGCCGTCGGCGGCGATGATGGGCGAGGCATCGTAGAAGTAGCCGAAGTTCAGGCCGGCGCAGCAGAACTGCTGCACGTTGAGCTCGTAGGCCTCGCGGCCCACGGCCTCGCGCAGGGCCTCGCCCTCGGGCCCCGGCGTCTCCAGGTCGGGCGGCACCGCGCCGCGCGCCCGGATCATCTTCTGCGCATGCTCCATCGCGAACTGCGACACCTGCTCCGTGATGGGTTGGCGCTCGGCCTGGTAGGCATCGAGGATCGCCTCGTCGGCCCAGCCCTGCAGGCAGGCGCCGAGCAGCCAGCCGAGGTTGACGGCGTCGGCGATTCCGGCGTTCATGCCGTAGCCGGCATAGGGCACCCACAGGTGCGCGGCATCGCCCGCGATGAACACGCGGCCGGCGCGGAAGCGGTCGGCCACCAGCCGCCGGCCCACCCAGTCCTCCTTGCTGATGACCTCGTAGGGGAAGTCGGCCTCCACGCCCAGGATCTCGCGGATCGACGCGTCGCGGTCGACCGAGTCGAACTCCGGCTCGTGCGGGTTGAGGTGGTTGTGCACCAGCCAGTGGTCGCCGCCGTCGATGGTGAACACGGTGCCGCAGCGCCGCGGATTGACGGCGTAGCAGCACCAGGCGTCGTTGCCCTGGGTCCGCTCGCGCAGCCCCGGGGCGCGGATGTAGGTGGACTGCACGCGCTGGATCACCGGCGTGCCGGCCAACTGCGCGCCCATGGCCTTGCGCACCATCGAGCTGCCGCCGTCGCAGCCGACCAGGTAGCGCGCGCGCAGGGTGCGGGTGCTGCCGTCGTCCAGGTCGAGCGCGGTCGCGGTCACGCCGTCGGCGTCCTGCGCGAAGCCCGTCACCTGCGTGCGGCTGAGCAGCGTCACGCCCGGCCGGCTCGCGGCATGTTCCAGCAGGATCGGTTCCAGGTAGATCTGGTTGATGCGGTGGGGCGGCTCGGGCGTCGGCCACCAGGTGTCGGGGCCGCCGGTGGCGGTGTAGCGCTCGCGCCGGCTCGGGATCGGGATGCGCGTGAGCTCCTGCCCGGTGAAGGTGGTGCGGAAGACGACGTCGTTGGGGTGGTCCGCGGGCAGTCCGGCCGCGCGTACCTGGGCGGCCACGCCGAGGCGGCGGAACTGCTCCATCGTGCGGGCCGCCACGTGGTTGCACTTGACGTTGGGCGGCTCGCCCCGGCGGCGGGTCTCGGCCAGGGTGACGCGCACCCCGCGCGAGGCGAGGTCCATCGCGAGGGTGAGGCCGACCGGGCCGGCGCCGACGATCAGGACGTCGGTGGTGATTGTCTCGAGGCTCATGGGCTGCGGATGTCGAGGAGAGGGGTTCAGTCGAGCTTGATGCCGGCGCGCTGGATGACCTGCGCCCACTTGGTGCTTTCGCTGCCGATGTAGCGCGCGAAAGCGGCCGGGCTTTGCGGCGCCGGCTCGACGCCCAGGTTGCGCATGGCGGCGCGCGTCGCCTCGTCGCCCAGGCCGGCGTTGATCTCGGCATTCAGCCGGGTGACGATGGCATCGGGCGTGCCGGCCGGCGCGACGATGCCGAACCAGCCGGTGGAGTCGTAGCCGGGCACGCCGGCCTCGGACAGGCTGGGCACGTCCGGCAGCATGGGCAGGCGGTTGGGACTCGTGACGGCATAGGCGATCAGCTTGCCGGCGCGGATCTGCTGCAGCGCCGAGGGCAGGTCGACGATGCCCAGCGGCACCTGGCCGCCCAGCACGTCGAGCGCGGCGGGGCCGGAGCCGCGGTAGGCCACTTCGACCAGCTGCACGCCGGCCATCTGCGAGAACAGGGCCGCCGACAGGTGCATGGCCGTGCCGTTGCCGCCGTGCGCCACCGCCAGCTTGCGCGGCTCGGCCCTGGCCTGCTCGATCAGTGCCTTGAGCGTGCGGGGCTGCAGCGACGGGTGCCCGATCAGCACGAAGGGGATCGCCGCGACCATCGCCACCGGCTTGAGGTCGCGCGCCGGGTCGAAGGGCATCTGGGCATAGAGGCTCGCGTTGGCCGACAGCGCGCCGGCTGCACCCAGCCCCAGGGTGTAGCCGTCGGGCGCAGCGCGGGCCACCAGCGTGAGCCCGACGTTGCCGCCCGCACCCGGACGGTTGTCCACCACCACGGGCTGGCCGAGGTGCTCGTTCAACCGCGGCACCAGCATCCGGAACACGGCGTCCGAGCTGCCGCCGGGCGGAAAGGTGACCACCACGCGGATCGGCTTGTTGGGGTAGTCGGCCTGGGCCTGCGAATGCAGCGGTGCGGCCAGCGCGATCGCGCCTGCGGCCAGGGTGCCCAGCGCGCGGCGGCGGGCCAGGCAGGGCCGCGCGCTGGCGCGGCCTGAAGAAGGATGCATGCGTGTCTCCGGTTTCGGTGTTTTCCACA
>Ga0308159_1004866_pt1 | contig 11863 bp, 6 predicted proteins | sample PhyCR1_FD_201040 | JGI IMG/M metagenome (GOLD analysis project Ga0308159, IMG submission 201040) | Phyllosphere microbial communities from UC Gill Tract Community Farm, Albany, California, United States - DLSLC.R1 | ecosystem: Host-associated > Plants > Phyllosphere > Unclassified | place: USA...
ACTGCGTGCTCATGGCGAGTCCTTTCGTGGGGGATGGATGCCGGGACGAGGCGCCCCGGCGGAGGTTCAGCGGTCGCCGAGTTCGGCGTCGTCGACGACCTCGCGGATGACGAGCGCGGCGTTGATGAGGGCGAGGTGGCTGAGCGCCTGAGGCAGATTGCCCCAGAAGGCCCCGTCGTCCTCGGCGATCATCTCGGAGTAGATCCCGACGTCGTTGCCCTGGGCGACGAGAGCGTCCATCGCCTCGATGGCCTCGGCGTGCCGGCCGACGCAGGCCAGGGCGGTCGCCCGCCAGAAGGCGCACGCGACGAAGGTGTGCTCCTCCTGGTCCATACCGGTGTAGCGGTAGACGAGGTGGTTCTCCGTGGTGAGACGCTCGGTGATGGCATCCACCGTCCTCGACATCCGCTCGCCGCGGTCGAACCCGGTGGGCGCGTGCAGCAGCACCGAGGCGTCGAGATCCTCGCTGCCGGGCGCGAGGGTGTACGCCTGGAGGTCTTCCGACCAGCACCGCTCGTCGACCCAGCGGTGGATGCGGTCGCGCTCGGCACGCCAGCGGTCGCCGTTATCGGGGATGTGCCCGCCCGCTGCCAGCCACTGCGCATCGTCGAGCGCCTTCCAGCAGCCCATCTTCGACGAGGTGTAGTGCCGCAACTCCGGGAGCTCCCACATGCCGGAGTCCTCGCGACGCCACAGATCACACGTGCGGTCGGCGACGTCGGCGAGCAGTCGCCCGGTCTGGATGTCGAGGCGGTTGCCGGCCTCGACGTAGGTGCGGCAGAGGGCGATGAGGTCGCCGTAGACGCCGAGCTGCAGCTGGCCCTGCGCGGGGTTGCCGGTGACGACCGGCTGGTTGCCGTTCCACCCCGGCACCTGATGCTTCTCGAGCCCGATCTCCGCGTCGCCGTCGAGGGTGTACATGACCTGCACCTCGGGGCCGTTCTTGCGGATCGTGCGCAGCAGCCACGAGATCGCGGCGTGCGTCTCCTCGCGCAGGCCGAAACCGACCCACGCGTGCGCGGTATAGGCGAGGTCGCGCACCCAGGCGTAGCGGTAGTCCCAATTCTTGCCGCCGCGCGGGTTCTCGGGCAGCGATGTCGTCGCCGCGGCGGCGATCGCGCCGGTGGGGCTGAAGAGCAGGAGCTTCAGGGCGAGGGCGCTGCGCTGCACGTCGTCGGCCCAGGGGCCCTCGTACGAGAACTCGTCGGACCACATCTCCCACCCGCCGATCGTGCGGTCGATGCCGCGGTCGACGTTCTTCGCGTCGGGGATGCGCAGGGGCTCCCCCTCGGTGGCCGCGATCACGAGCAGGTGCCGCGAGCCCTTCGTGGCGGTGAACCCTCCGTCGATGCTCTCGTTCCCGGCATCCGGCTCTCCGTGCACACCGTGCTCGTGGCCCGTCACCGCGAGCGAGACGTGCCCGATGCGCATGATCGAGAAGCCGTCGATGCGCTCGGTCCACGGCGCTGCCGACCGCAGCATGGTGCCCGGCTGCACGCACCAGGCGAATTCGACCTCGCCCTTCACGCCGTCGACGCGGCGCGCGAGCTCGGCCCAGGGCAGTCGGCCGGCGATGCCGGTCACCATGGCGTCCGTCAACGTCGCGACCCCGGAGGGCGTGGTGAAGGTGGTCTCGAGGACGTTCGTGCGCGGGATGTACCGGCGGGTGACCTCGTACTCCTCGACGGGAGCCAGCTGGATGCAGCCCCCCGCGGACTCATCGACGAGACGCGCGAACACGGGACGTGAGTGGATGTTCGGCAACGGAAGCCAGTCGACGCCCCCGTCGAGCCCGATGAGGGCGACAGTGCGTCCGTCGCCGATCGCGGCGTAGTCGCGCAGCGGGCGGGACGGAGCGGGCGGAGTGAGAGGCACGTCTTCACGCTAGGAACGGCCCCGAGCAGCGGGGGCGGGGTTGCCCGACTGATGCCGAGCGGCTACGGCCGCGTCATCCCTGAGTCGCATCGAGATTCTGAACATGTCGTCGAATGACGACAACCTCGACACAGCCAGGCCTGTTCACGTCGCTACGAGCTGTTCGACCTCGGGCCACGACCGTGGCGCATCTCCGACGTACCATGCCTGTTCTAGACAAGTCACGTACCCGCCAGCGATCCAGACGAGGATCTCTCCGACATGCTCCCCGGAACCATCGATCACGAAGGTGCGAATGCTCAATGGACCATCTGATCCACTCAGCCGCGGGGCGGAACGTGGTACATACAGGTCTAACATCGTCGTCGATTCGTTGAGCTCTTTCGCAGCGGCAGCTTGCGCCATGAGGGCACTCGACCGCTGAGGGTCTCCTTTCGCAATCGCCATCAGCACTTTCTGGTACTGCTTCATTTTCGACGCCCTCTGTTTTGTGGGATGACCATGAAGCTCATCGCAAGGTAAAAAACTGGATGACGGCGACCACCCACCGCCCACCCGACAGCCCGCACACTGACCTGACCCGCGTTCCGGCTTCCCCCGGCATAGGTGCCTCGACAGCCCCAGCTCATTGGCTCACAGCCCCGCACCGTGCTGAGATGCTGTGCGGAGCTTCGGACTGAATGTTTGGCTTGCTACGATCTGCGGCTGACGTCGAGCTTTTCGAACACCCTCGCGTGAATGTCAGCTCAAGCGTTCCAGGAGTTCGCGCGCACGTTCGCATACAGTTGCCGCCAGATCGAATGATCGTTGCCAGGGCCGCTCGGGCGAAGCGGGCTAAGAAAGTCCTCGAAAGTCATTGACTTGAGGACCTGAGATTCGAGGTCAAGCGGGAACCTCGACCAGATGAGCACTACGTCCCAATCGCGGTCGCCATAGAGGCACCACGACTCCGAGTCGCCGACGATAACCATGCCTTCGAACATATCTTCCGGAACGTTATACCTATTGAGAGGATTCACTCGATCGGCGCTCAGCGCCAATTCATACGATCGTTTGATGCTCTCTGCGCCAATGGCGAAAGCGGGGTAAACGCCGAAGTAGTCGAGCGCCTCGCCGCGCCCCCAACCCATTATCTCTATCCCGGCATCTCCACACTCTGACGCAATATACTGCAAAACTGACCCAAATCCGCGTGACAGAATCGTCAAGAAGTCATATGTATAAACGTACCCGCCGCCACGAAAGGGCCAAGCGGGCAGCACCGAGTTCACGTCACATAGGTCTGTCATCCGAGCGCGCATGGCGTCAAATTCATCCTGGCTGTGGGCGAAGATCACTTGATCACCCATGGTCACTCTCCCGGCAATACGATTTTCACAAGCTGTCCTGATTTCGACGTGAAGTCGACGCTCCAACCATCCCAACTGTTTGCTTCTTCTCGGTCTAAATACTTCTTAAAGTTATCCATGAATTCCTCAACACCCACATCTGTTCTAAATTTCGGATCGAACCGCACCCCAACCGGCCCACTGTCCACACCAAAGCCTCCTTGAGGGGCGCAAAGGGTCCGCTCAAGGTCACGAGCAAGGTGCCTGTGTCACAACACCAGTGGAAGACAGCCAGTTTCCGTTCGATATCTGCGCCTTGGATGACACTGAGAACTGCGGGTTCGGCCCCGTCAACTCGCTTGCGGAATCTCCGAAGTAGATAAAAATCAGACTGCCGTCGCCCATCTCGAATTCTTTGCCTTGAAAATCCAGCCCACTTGGACCCGTTCGAAGGGAAAAGGCTTCACGATTGTGCAAAGAAAAACTTCCGTAAGCGGACACGACCTCATCTTCCCCGTCCTCCGACAAACTGCTGCGATGGTGGACTGAAATATATCTGTAAGGCCCAATTTCAGGCCCGCACCACACAAACTCCAGCCCGCCTCTACCCTCTGTCGCAAAAATTGGGAAAGCATTGTTCGAGCTCCATAGACAAGAGGTTAGGGTACTTCCCAGACTGGCAATTGCAACGAGCGACGCCAACACGCGCATCCCATTACGAAGCATTTCGTTTCTTTCGACAAATTTGGTCATAGTTCCCCTCCTTCAATCCAGCTTCGAGTTCGAAATAGTTCAGACATCCGGCGTTCCCGGTGAGTGCCTGCGAAACTCCCGCGGCTCCTATGTAATAGACCCCAAACGAACCGCACCCCACCCGCCCATTATTCGAAATGATTGCAGTCGGCGTCGACGTGCCACCCGCCGCTCCGTAAGACTCTCTATGTCGAGGGGGACACAGTTGACCGCTGGCGATGTGAGCACCTCGCTGCAATCAGTCGTCCGCGGCGACGACAAGATTCAAGAGATTCCGGCCGGGGGAAATCGCAACGAACTCATGGAACCCGTCAACCCCGACCACGTCCCCCCACTCACGTCTCGCCAACGTGCCTAGCAAAGGAAGCTCCCATACATCGAAGCCAACGGGAACGACGCTCTCAACGAACGCTTCCAAGTCCGACGAGAACGACTCCGGCTGCGGCCCATGCAAATCCGCCCACATTCTTAGCCGTGTCAAAACCCGGTCCCTATCGATCGGATTGAATTTGGAGGCGCGTATCGCGTCTAGTTTGTATGGCCCATGAACTCGCCCACCAGGATCAGCGGCGTCCGATCTAGGGACGTCATATCCGTGGTCGTACCAGGGGCTTGCGATAAGGCTGGCCAACACCTCAACAGCAGCTGCCGGCTCAACCACCTCAAACCTCCGCACATCGACCCAACGATAATCTCCGCGCGGGAACAGCATTTCACTGCCGCCTAAGTAGCGCAGTCTCTCGGCCATGCTCTTTTGCTCCAATCATCGCTCAGCTCGTCTCAGTTTTAAGTTGCGCCATCTTGCGAAGTAGGGGCGTCTGGAAGAACGCGATCACCGTCCTAGACTTACCCGCCTATGTGAATCTTCAACTGCTTACCCTCTCCCGCAATTTTTATGTCGATGGTGGGGCCGACCGACTTGGAGGTAGGGCGCCAACCGATGCGCGTGCCGTCCGCGAGCAGAAAAGCGCTGCCGCCATTCCCCGGGTTCGCAACGGGTGACGCGCCAGCAGTCCAGTTTTCATAAATTCTCAACAGCTCATCCTCTGTGGAAACTTGCCGCACGTTTGGTTGCTTGCCGGCATCGAGCTTGCTCCAGGTCTCCAGCAGGGTCTCTCGCGATACCAGCGGAACCTTCGGCGGCACAACAACGTCGGGCGCTCGAGCGGCACCTCGCGCGGCGGCCGTCCCTGCTGAGATCAGTGGGACCGCTGGTCTGATGGCTCGGTCGACGCCTTGAGTCCAGTCCCAGAGATTTTGGACCCACTGGTCTTGTTTGCGGATGTTCGCTTCGGCGTATGCGCGTCCGCATGCCTCGTTCATGGCGACCTGGCCCGGGCTCGTGCCCACCTTCATGTCTCTGCCGCAAGCGATGGTTGGCGGCGGCGTAGCTCTGACGGCGGGGCTGGGCTTCGTGTTGCACGTTGTGTAGGAGAAGACGCACCCGTTGCGACACGACCAGTCCGAAGCGGTGCACCCTGTCGTGGTTGCGACGTGGCGAAGTGCGGTCGTCTGTGCTGAGCGTGATGCGGGCTTTCGAACCGTCGACTTCACGGCGGGCCCGCGCGATGCCTTTTGAAGAGACGCGAGCGCTGGGATTGAGAAGCTCCCGACCGACGAGTTTCGCCGGTTCGCCAGGTTGAGGAAGCCCACGTTGTTCCTTCGCGCCTGACCGGCGGACGAGGCGGGACGGACTGACCGGGTGCCTTCGCTGGCGCGCATATGCACGAACCCGAACGCGTCTGCGTAGGTGACGGGCGAGTTCTTGACGTAGGCGTATCTGTTGAGGGATTGCGGGTCGTCTTGCTGGCCGCGCCAGGTGTCGGCTTGCAGCCAGGACCCGAGGGAGGGGTCGTAGTTTCTGGCGTAGTAGTCGCTCGTCCCGAGGGTGGCATCACTCGGTTGCCCGTCGTAGCCGACGGCACCCTTCCACCCGGTGGTGGCGTAGGACGTGTTCCCGAAGTCGCCGTAGGCGACGAGGTCGTCGAGCATTCCTCCGTTGGTGGCGGTGGCGGTGACATCACGGGCATCGCCCAGGAGCCAAGACACCCCCGCGGGACCGGACTGCACCAGCGCGTCCCCACCCGCATCTCGGAGAACGCTGGACGCCCCGTGACGGGAGCTACCACCCGCCATGGGAAGGAGCCCGTCCCACGCGCTGGTCGCGCGGTCGGTTCCGAACGCTTCGGTGTCGCTCGAGCGGACGCGCCGGTCGAGACCGTCGTAGACGTAGGACGTCTTCCGCCCCTCGCCCGCGGTGCCGGTAAGTCGTCCGGCGGGGTCGTGGGTGTAGGTGGTCCGCTCTCCACTCACGGTTGCCGAGGAGCGCGAACCGGCAGCGTCGTACTCGTAGCGTGCCCCGTCGGAGGTGGAGGTCACCCGTCCGGCGGCATCGAGGGTGGAGGTGACGGTGCGGCCCCCGCTGGTGGCGCTGGTGCGGTTGCCGGCCGCGTCGTACCCGTATCGGGTGGTCTCCCCTGAGTTCGTTTCGGATTCGATGAGGCGGGCGAGGTCGTCGTACCCGTACGACTGCGACGCCGCGTCCGCCGCCCCGTCGGGGGCGGTGATGGTGCGTGCTTTGGTGGCGACGGACCCGTCGGGGTTCCAGGTGTAGTCGTAACTCAGCGACGCACCCGCGGGCGCTGCGGGTGCCGGCGCGGGCAGGGTCCGCCGGTCCAGGTAGGCCGCGGTCTTGACGCACTCCTTCTTCGCCGCACCCGCGACCGGCAGCGTCCGAGAGCCGAGATAGTCGTCGATGTTGCGGCATCCGTCGACCTGTGTCCGCAACGCCGAGACGGTGCTCGCCACAGCCGCGGTCGTCCCCTCGGTGGGCAGGGGGGTGGTGTGGGCGACACGGGTGACGTCTCTGATCGCGTCGTACGCGACCGACGTCGACACGCCGTTCGGCCGCTCGATGCCCGTGCGCCGCCCGACCGCGTCGTAGGAGTAGTGGACCTCACCGTAAGGAGTGGTCTGCGTCGTCGCGCGCCCCGCAGCGTCGTACGCGAACCGCGTGACCGTCCCGTCCGGCAGAGTCGTAGCTGCGGTGAGACCGGTGGCGGTGTACTCGTGCGTAAGCTTCTGCCCGTTGGAGTCGAGCTGCTCGCGCATGCGGCCGACCTCGTCGTAGATCCACCCGGTCACCCCGGTGGGGTCGGTCATCGCGATGGGCCGCTGCTCAGCGTCGTATTCGAACGTGACATCCCCGTCAGTGCGGGTGAGAGTGGCGATTTCGCCGCGCGCGTCGTAGCGGTACGCGGCGACCAGCCCGACCCCGTTCGACTCCCGCTGCACCCGCCCGGCGGCGTCGTACGCCGTTTCGGTCCTCTCGCCCGCGGGCCCCCTCTCGACGACGGGACGACCGGCCGCGTCGTACTCCCACCCCGTCGTGGCGCCGGTCGGTCCCGTCATCCCGGTCAAGAGTCCGGTGGCGCTGTAGGTGTAGGTGGTCGTGACATTGGTGTCGCTGTCGGCGGGAGCTGCGGCATCCGCGGCTTCGGTCACGGTCGTCAGGTTTCCGACCGCGTCGTACGCGTATGTGGTCGTGACGCCGTTCGCGTTCGTCGCGCTCGTGCGGCGGCCGGCGCGGTCGTACCCGAACCGCTGCCCGGCACCGAGCGCATCGACGGTGCGCACCACCCGACCGACGGAGTCGTATTCGACGCGGGTCTCGGCCCCCAGCGGATCGGTCTCGACGACGACCCGACCCACCGCGTCGTAAGTGGTGCGGGTCACCGCGCCGAGCGGGTCGGTGACGCTGGTCGTGCGACCGCCCGCGTCGTACGTGAACGTCGTCCGCCCGCTGTCGGCGTCGATGACGGCGGTGATCTGTCCGGCGGCGTCGTATTCGTAGTGTTCGACGGCGCCGGTGGCATCCGTCATCGCCACCACCTGGCCCGCCGCGTCGACTTCGAACAGCGTCGGGTTGCCGAGGCGGTCGATCGTGCCGACGAGGTTGCCGTCGATGTCGTAGACGAACTCGCTGGCATATCCGGCGGGGTCGGTGACCTTCGTCACCCGATCCAGTGCGTCGTAGGCGTAGGCCGTCACCCCGCCGGCGGTGTCGGTCTCGGTCGCCACCCGTCCGACCTCGTCGTAGGTGACACTCGTCGAGACACCGGTCGGATCGGTGGTCTTCACCGTCCGTCCGAGCTCATCGAGGGCAAGAGAGGTCACCGCCCCGGCGGCATCGGTGACGGCGGTCGGGATGCCGGTGGCATCGACCTCCTGCTCCCAGCGGCCGCCGTTCGGGTCGACGACGCCGGTCTCGCGGTACGCGGCATCCAGCAGCAGTTGTGTCGTTGCGCCCTCGGGGTCGGTCGACGAGACGAGGTTGTCCTCGCGGTCGTACGCGTACCGGGTCTCGCCGCCGTCCGCCGCGATGGTTTTCACCATGCGCAGCAGGGCGTCCCACTCGTACCGGGTCACGGCACCGGTGGCATCCGTCGCCGAGGTCAGGTTGTCGTTCCGGTCGTAGGTGAACGTGGTGCGCGCGCCCGTCGGGTCGACGGTCGCGACAATCCGGTCGCCCGCATCCCACTCCCACGTGGTGACAGCGCCGAGCGGATCGGTCACGGCTGTCAGCCTGTTGCTCGCGTCGTAGGCGTACGCGGTGCGCTGCCCCAGCGGATCGATGAGCGTGGTGAGGTTGCCGCGGGCGTCGTACTCGTCCCGGGTCCTCGCCCCCGACGGTGCGATCGCCGCGGAGAGGTCGCCGCCCGGGGTGTACTCGTACCGCGTCGTCGTCCCATCGGGCCGGTCCTCGCCCGTGACGAGGCCACGCGCGTCGTAGGTGTACGCCCATGTGCGTCCGAGCGCGTCGGTTCGGGATGCCACCTGACCCGACGGGGTCGAGGTGTACCGGGTCTCGTGGCCCGCGGCATCCGTCTCGCTCGTCAGATTCCCCGCCGCGTCGTAGACGTACCGCGTGGTGCGTCCCGCCTCGTCGGTGTGCGCGGTGACGTCCCCGCGCGCGTCGAACTCCCACCGCGCGACCTGCCCGGCCGGGTTCTCGACGCTGGTGATGCGGTACCGGTCGTCGAAGCCGAAGACGCTCCGCCGGCCCTCGTTGTCGGTGTAGATCGTGCGGCCCGCCTCGTAGACGAAGCGCCGCTCGGTGCCCTCCGCGTCGCGCTGAGAGACCACCCGGCCCTGGTCGTCGTACACGTTGACGAGGTACGTCGAACCGGAAGCGTCAGTCGCGGTGAGCATGCGATGCGCCGCGTCGTACGTGAACGAGCGGGTGCCGCCGGTCGCGTCGGTGATCGAGACGAGATCCCCCGCACCGTCGTACGCGAGGTGCCACATGCGCCCGTCCGGAAGGCGGAACGCCGTGACGCGCCCGACGCCATCGCTCTCCAGCGTCACCGTCTGCCCCGCGGCATCGGTCACCGAAGTCAGGGGCACGAACTGGTGCACGTTCGGGTCGGCGGCGCCGTAGGTGAGGGTGGTCGTGGCGCCCGCGGGGTCGGTGTGGCTAACAAGCTCTCCGATGCCCTCGATATCGGCCGCATCGAACACCCACGACGCCCCCTCACGGTCGGCGAGGCGCAGACGCCCCGCCCCCGCCTCGACGAGGGTCAGGTCGGGATCATCGGCCGAGGTGTAACCGCCCGCCCCGTCCGGGGTGAAAACGTCCGACGCGCCGTCGCCGCGCACGGTCAACACGGACCCGTCGGAGAAGCGCTGCGCCCGTGCGCCGAGGCTGAACGACCACCCCGCCCCCACCCGCGAAAGGCGACCGTCCTGCGCGTTGTAGACGAGGGTCGCCTCGATCGCCTGCGCGCCCGGCCCGCTGAGCGAGAACAACGGGAACGATTCCACCAGGTTGCCGGTCGAAAACGACACCGGGTCGGCGCCGTAGATCTGGTGGTTCTGGTAGCCGAGGTTCCGCCAGCGGGCGAGCTCCGCCTGCGAGGGAGGAGAGGGCCACCCCCCGGTCGCCGGGTCGGAGCAGTCGAACCCCTGTGTTTCGAGGTAACCGCCGAGAGAGCGGAACGCCCCGTCGACGATGCTGCCGAACCCGTGATCGATCACCGGCCGGTCGAAATTGTGGTCGAGGTACAGCGCCTCGACGTGCGCGTACGCGCCCGGCAGGTTCGCGTACTCCGCGAAAGGGAAGTTCCGAGTGGATGCCGCCCGCTTCGCCGGACGCCCGGTGTATGCGGGCATCTGGTCGACGAACGACTGCGCTAGAGCGTTGTCGCCGCCGCGTCCGCGCGAGAACCCCAGCGTCCCGCCCTCCCGCTCCGTCCCCCATGCGAAGCCGCGGAGCGTGTTGAAACCGAAGCCCACGGTCGCATCCGGCTTCGCCGCCTCGGCCACCCGTGCCCGGGTGTCGCGCGAGACATAACGCACGCCCGCGGGTCGCGTCACGGTCACCCGAGCGAGGCACCGGTCCTCGAGCATCCCGCGCAGGCGGTCGACGAGATCCCCGTTGTACGGGAACTCCGACGCCGGCGCGGGCGTCTGCACCGACCCCTCGTCGTTGTCGGGGTCCAGCACGATCCGAGGTCCGGGAGCGGGGACGAACGGGATGCCGATCACCACGAACTGCGACAGGTGATCCGACTCGCCCCGCACCGTGCCCGTCTCGGCGTCGAAGTACGACGGCAACAGCGACCACGGCTCACCCGGGTCGGAACGGGTGTAGATCTGCAGCGTCGCGGGATCAACCCCGGCCTCGGCGACCCGGGCCGCATCGACCGCCAGCGTCAGCGAGATACCCGGGGTCACGTCGTACACCGGGGGTCCGTCTGCGGACTCATCGTCGGGCACCTCGTGCAACTCCGCAGGGAACGAGGTGAGCCGCTCACCGGCGGCATCCGTCGCCGTGATCTCGACCACATCCGACACGACAGTGCCGGCCGTCTCAGCCGCCGCGGTGCGCAACGCCATCCCCTCGTCAGCGGGTTGGCGGGCTTCGAGCGTGACGCGGCGGTCGACCTCGTGTCCGGAGAAGACCGCGCTCACACCGAGCTGGTCGGCACGCAGGGTGGACGCGGCACCGGGGTCCAGAGTGGCCGAACCCGCCGGCACCGGCGCCTCCGAACGCGGCTCCTCCATGCCCGCCACGGATGCCCCATAGGACGCGTCGGGCGACGCCGCCTGACGCACGCGCTCCAGCACCTCAGCCCGCGCCACGGCCGCGAGCTCCGCCGCAGTGGCGGGCGGCTCGGCCACCGCGCCGCCACCGAAGACCACCGCAGCCGCGACGACGGCCGCGACGATGCGACGCATCACGCGCTCGTCCCCGTGCCCGCCCGGCGGCGACGCGTGCGCAGCGCGACCCCCACAGCCAGAGCAAGCGCCGCGGCGACGGCGACCCACAGCGCTACGGCGCCGCCCGTTACGGCGAGATCGTTCACGCTCTTCACACAGGCGGCCAGCTCTGCGGCATCCGAGACACCGTTGGCGTCGTAATCCTCCGTCCCGTCAGCGCACGTGCGCGCGCCGCAGATGACGAACTCGACCCAATCCGCGATCCGATCGCCGTCGGCGTCCTCCGTGGCGTTCGAGCAGGTGTCGGAGCCGCAGACGAGCCGCTCCGCATAATCGGGGATGCCGTCGTCGTCTCTGTCGGAAGTCGGCGAGGCGCACGTGGTGTCACCGCAGGCCGGAACCTCAGTGGCATCCGGGATCCCGTCACCATCGCGGTCCTCCACCCCCGTGGCGCACGTCGCCGACCCGCACACCACACGCTCGACAGCATCGGGAATGGTGTCGCGATCAGCATCCGCCGACGCGGACGCGTGAGCCGGCGACGCCATCGCCGTCGCCACCACCGGCCCCACCACCACGGCGACCAGCAGCGCCATCATCACGGACAGCGAACGGAAAGCAGTAACGGAGCGCATCGGATCCTCTCGACGGAACGCACCTGAACGTTCCCTCTCCGAACCTGATGG
>Ga0308159_1004868_pt1 | contig 11861 bp, 13 predicted proteins | sample PhyCR1_FD_201040 | JGI IMG/M metagenome (GOLD analysis project Ga0308159, IMG submission 201040) | Phyllosphere microbial communities from UC Gill Tract Community Farm, Albany, California, United States - DLSLC.R1 | ecosystem: Host-associated > Plants > Phyllosphere > Unclassified | place: USA...
GCCATAGATGCTGTGGGCGAGCGTGCCGGGGGCCACGTCCGAGCTTTGCGCGCCCAGGCGCATGGTGCCGCCGAGGTCGGACTTCTCGTTGCGGGTCTTGATGCTGCCGTCGGCGTCCTTCCACTCGGTGATGAGGGCGATGACGGGGCAGCTCGTGTCGGGGTCGAATTCGGTGCTGTTGGCGTTCTTCAGGCCGGCCACGTTGCGCGCGTACTCGATGGTCGCGACCTGCATGCCCAGGCAGATGCCGAGGTAGGGCACCTTGTTCTCGCGGGCGTAGCGCGCGGCGGTGATCTTGCCCTCGACGCCGCGCTGGCCGAAGCCGCCGGGCACGAGGATGGCGTCGTACTTGGCCAGGCGCGACACGTTGTCGGGCTGGATGGTCTCGGAATCGAGGTACTCGATCTTCACCCGGGCATGGTTCTTCATGCCGGCGTGGCGCAGCGCCTCGTTCAGCGACTTGTAGCTGTCCGACAGGTCGACGTACTTGCCGACCATGGCGATGGTCACTTCCTTCTGCGGGTGCTCGACCTCGTAGACCAGGTCGTCCCAGCGCTGCAGCTTGGCCGGTGGCGTGTTCAGGCGCAGCTTGTCGCAGATCAGGCCGTCCAGGCCCTGCTCGTGCAGCATGCGCGGCACCTTGTAGATGGTGTCCACGTCCCACATCGAGATCACGCCCCACTCGGGCACGTTGGAGAAGAGCGAGATCTTCGCGCGCTCTTCCTCGGGGATCGGGCGGTCGGCGCGGCACAGAAGCGCGTCGGCCTGGATGCCGATCGCGCGCAGTTCCTTGGCCGTGTGCTGGGTCGGCTTGGTCTTGAGCTCACCGGCCGCGGCGATCCAGGGCAGGTAGCTCAGATGCACGAAGGCGCTGTTGTTCGGGCCGGCCTTCAGGCTCATCTGGCGCACGGCTTCGAGGAAGGGCAGCGACTCGATGTCGCCCACCGTGCCGCCGATCTCGACGATGGCCACGTCGACCTCGTGCGGCGTGCCGATGCCGGCGCCGCGCTTGACGTATTCCTGGATCTCGTTGGTGATGTGCGGGATCACCTGCACCGTCTTGCCGAGGTAGTCGCCGCGGCGTTCCTTCTCGAGCACCGACTTGTAGATCTGGCCGGTGGTGAAGTTGTTGGCCTTGCGCATGCGCGTCGTGATGAAGCGCTCGTAGTGGCCCAGGTCGAGGTCGGTCTCTGCGCCGTCATCGGTCACGAACACCTCGCCGTGCTGGAACGGGGACATCGTTCCGGGGTCGACGTTGATGTAGGGATCGAGCTTGATGAGGGTGACCGTGAGGCCGCGGGATTCGAGGATCGCGGCGAGCGAGGCGGAGGCGATTCCCTTGCCCAGGGAAGACACCACACCACCGGTGACGAAGACGAATTTGGTCATTGCCTTGTGCGAACGCGCGCCAGAACCGGGGTTTTGCGCGCCATTCGGCAGTGGGAAATTGAGATTATAGGTGCGCCCCCCGACCCCAATGCCCCGAGGGGGAGCGCGGCCGCGCAGGGCCAGGGCCATTCCTGCCTGGGGCCGACTGCTACATTCCGCGCCATGCAAGACCTCGCCGGCAAACACATCGTCCTGGGGCTCACCGGTGGGGTGGCCTGCTACAAGTCGGCCGAGCTGTGCCGGCTGCTGGTCAAGGCCGGTGCGCAGGTGCAGGTGGTCATGACCGAGGCGGCGGCGCAGTTCATCACGCCGGTGACGATGCAGGCGCTGTCGGGCCGGCCGGTGTACCTGTCGCAATGGGATGCGCGCGAGCCCAACAACATGCCGCACATCAACCTGAGCCGCGAGGCCGATGCGATCGTGCTGGCCCCCGCCAGCGCCGACTTCATCGCGCGGCTGGTGCAGGGCCGCTCCGACGAACTGCTGAGCCTGATGTGCCTGGCGCGCCCGATCGACCGCGTGCCCCTGCTGGTGGCGCCGGCGATGAATCGCGAGATGTGGGCCCATCCGGCCACCCAGCGCAACCTGCGCCAGCTCGACGCCGACGGGGCGCGCGTGCTCGGCGTGGGCACCGGCTGGCAGGCCTGCGGCGAGACGGGCGACGGCCGGATGCTCGAACCGGCCCAATTGCTCGAGGAGATCGTCGCCCAGTTCCAGCCCAAGGTGCTGGCCGGGCAGCATGTGGTGGTCACGGCCGGCCCGACTTTCGAGGCGCTCGACCCGATCCGCGGCATCACCAACCACTCGTCCGGCAAGATGGGATTCGCCATCGCGCGCGCCGCGCGGGAGGCCGGCGCGCAGGTCACGCTGATCGCCGGCCCGGTGCACCTGGAGACCCCACGGGGCGTCCAGCGCACCGATGTGCTTTCCGCCGAAAAAATGCTTGCAGCCGTCGTGGACGCTGCGCAGGCAGCGACTGTTTTCATCGCGACCGCCGCGGTGGCGGACTGGCGCCCGGCCGAGCAGGCGAGCCAGAAGATCAAGAAGAACGGCGACGGCCAGACGCCCGTGCTGCACTTCGTCGAGAACCCCGACATCCTGGCCCAGGTCGCCCGCAGCGAGCGGGCCCGGCAGGGCACGCTGTTCTGCGTCGGCTTCGCGGCCGAGAGCGAGAACCTCGTCGAACACGCCAAGGCCAAGCGCGAGCGCAAGGGCATCCCGCTGCTGGTGGGCAACATCGGTCCGCTGACCTTCGGGCAGGACGACAACAGCCTGCTGCTGGTCGACGCGCAGGGCGTGCGCGAGCTGCCGCGTGCCTCCAAGCTGCAACTGGCGCGTGAGCTGGTGGCCGAGATCGCGGCCCGTCTGCCACGCAACCGGCCCACGCCATGAATCCCGACTGGAACACGCCGCCCGGCGGCGACTTCGCCCGCTACGTGGAGCAGCTCACGGCGCGCTCCCTGCGCGAGGTGAGTGCGCCGCAATCGCACGAGCACCAGATGGACGTCGGCATGGGCGACCACGTTCCGGCGCCGCCGCCGCGCGGCAAGACCGTGCCGGCAGCGACTGCCGGATCGACCGCCAGGCCCGCCGCCAGCGATGGCGCCATGCGCGGCTTCGCGCGCTCCGTGGCCATCGGCTGGGCCGGCCTGCTGCTGGTGCTGCTCAGCAACGGTGCCACCGTCGCGGCCCTGGGCGTGCTCGTCGCCGGCCTGTGGGCCGGCTTCCAGCTGCGGCGCTGGCTGCTGCCACCGGGTGGTGCGGCCGGGCTCAAGGCGGCACTCGAGGACATGGCGCGGCAGCAGGCCGCGCAGAACCGACAAGGAAAGAACAAGCCATGAAGATCGACGTGCGCGTGCTCGACGCCCGCATGAAGGACGAGCTGCCGCGCTACGCCACGCCCGGCAGCGCCGGCCTGGACCTGCGCGCCTGCCTGGCCGAGCCCCTGACCCTGGCGCCCGGCGCCTGCGAACTGGTCGGCACCGGGCTGGCGATCCATTTGGCCGACCCCGGTTTCGCGGCCCTCATCCTGCCGCGCTCGGGCCTGGGCCACAAACACGGCATCGTGCTGGGCAACCTCGTGGGCCTGATCGACAGCGACTACCAGGGCGAGCTCAAGATCAGCGCCTGGAACCGCAGCCAGGCCGCCTTCGTCATCCAGCCCATGGAACGCCTGGCCCAACTGGTGGTCGTGCCGGTCGTTCAGGCGCGGTTCAACCTGGTCGATGCCTTCGCGCCCACCGAGCGGGGCGAGGGCGGCTACGGCTCCACCGGCACGCGCTGAAACGCGCCTCGTTGCAACTGTGAGTGTCGGGTAAAGGCGTGAACCCGGTCAGGTGACTGCGTATCGAAGATCACAGAATGTTCGTCCTGTCATCGCCCGGCGTGCACCGGCGTTGAAGGAGCAACAGCAGTTGGCGGGCGCTTCGCTCGCCCGAGGAGCCATACATATGCAACGCCTGACCCGCATCCTGTCGATCACCGCCGCCGCCGTGGCGGTTTCCCTGCTCACCGCCTGCGTGGCGCCCGCGCCGGTGTACTACCAGCAGTCGAGCTATCCCTACCAGCCTGCGCAATCGGCCTACCCGGCCGGCTACGGCGCCAACCCGTACGTCGAGTTGGGCCACGTGGCCAACATCGAGGTCATCCAGTCCCAGACGCCGGGCTATGGCACCTCGGGCGGCGGCGCGGTGGCCGGCGGCGTTCTCGGCGGCGTGGTGGGCAACCAGTTCGGCCGCGGCAACGGGCGTGCGGCGGCCACGGCGCTGGGCGTGATCGGCGGGGCCCTGTTGGGCAACACGATCGAGGCGCAGAACAACGCACCGCGCGTCTACCAGAGCTACCGCGTCTCGGTGCAGACCGACCATGGCGCCTACCGCGCCTTCGACGTGCCCAGCCCGGGCGACCTGCGCATCGGCGACCGCGTTCGCATCGACAACGGGCAGATATCGCGGTATTGACCCACCCCCAGTCTTCGCGGACTTCGGTCCGCTCCGCCAACCCCCTCAGGGGGGCACACGCGACGGCCCGGCAAAGCCGGTTCCATGCGTGTTCCCGCATGGCCTGCTGCGCGGCCACCCGAGCGGGAGAGTGTGCGGGCTTTGCTCAGTGCAGCCGGTCGTTGCCGGGGGCCATCGGCTCGAACCGGAAGAAGCCCGTGCCGGCGGTGCCCTTGCCGATTTCCTCTTCCGTCGCCTCGCGCACCGAACGCACCGTGACCGACAGGCGCAGCGCGATGCCGGCGAGCGGGTGGTTGCCGTCGAGCACGAGGTGCTCCGGATAGATCTCGGCGACGGTGTAGAGCGCGGTCTTGGGGATGCTGTCGCTCACGCCCTGCGGCAGGGCGGCGCCGTCGAAGGTCATGCCTTCCTCGACCTCCGCCGGAAAGAGCGAACGCGGCTCGAGGAACAGCAGCTGGTCGTCGAAGTCGCCGAAGGCCTGCTCGGGCTCCAGGTGCAGCGACACCACGTCGCCCACCTCGTGGCCCTGCAGCGCCGCCTCGACCGTGTCGAACAGGTCGTCGCCGCCGATGAGGAACTCCACCGGTTCGTCCAGCACATCGAGCGTGTCGCCCAGGGTGTCCTTGAGCGTCCAGGTCAGGCCGACCACGCATTGGGGGGTGATTTCCATGGGGGAGAATTCTCCCATGGACATCTCCCGACCGCTGCCCCTGCTGGGCGGCCTCACGCCCGACCGATTCATGCGCCGGTACTGGCAGAAGAAGCCGCTGCTGGTGCGTCAGGCCTTCCCGGGCCTCGTGCCGCCGGTGGCGCGCCAGCGGCTCTTCGAACTCGCCGGCGAGGAGGGCGTCGAGTCGCGCCTGGTCGAGCATGACGCGCGACGTGGATGGCGCCTGCGGCACGGCCCCCTCGCGCGCCGCGCGTTGCCGCCGCTCGCGCGGCGTGCGTGGACGCTGCTGGTGCAGGGCGTCGACCTGCACGACGAGGCCGCGCACGCACTGCTGCAGGCCTTCCGCTTCATGCCCGACGCGCGGCTGGACGACCTCATGATCAGCTACGCCAGCGACGGCGGCGGCGTCGGGCCGCACTTCGACAGCTACGACGTGTTCCTGCTGCAGGTCAGCGGCCGGCGCGAGTGGGCCATCGGACGCCAGCGCGACCTGTCGCTCGAGCCCGGCCTGCCGCTGAAGATCCTCGCGAACTTCGAGCCGGAAGAGCGCTTCGTGCTCGAGCCCGGCGACATGCTCTACCTGCCGCCGCGCTATGCGCACGATGGCGTGGCGGTCGGCGGCGACTGCATGACCTACTCCATCGGCCTGCGCGCGGCCACCGACGCCGAACTGGCGGCCGACCTGCTGGCGCGCGTGGCCGACGCGGCCAGCGACGAACTGGGCGAAGGCGCCCCGGCCCGCCGCTACGGCGATGCGTCGCAGCCGGCCGTGGAGCGGCCGGGCGCCATTCCTGCGGCCCTCCAGGCCTTCGCGCGCGACGCGGTGCGCCGCGCGGTGGCCGGCGACGAGGCCATCGACCGCGCGCTGGGAGAAGCGCTGACGGAGCCCAAGCCCAACGTGTGGTTCGACCCGTCGGATGAGGACGACCTGATGCAGGGTGTGCGGCTGGACCGCCGCACGCGTATGCTCTACGACGCCCGCCACGTGTTCATCAACGGCGAGAGCTTTCGCGCCGGCGGCCGCGACGCGACGCTGATGCGCCGGCTCAGCGACGAGCGCCTGCTGGAGCCGCGCGAGCTGCGGCACGCCAGCGCCCAGGCCCTCGAACTGTTGCGGGACTGGCGCGAAGCGGGGTGGCTGCATGGCCGGTGAACTGCCGCAAGGCGCCTTCGACGGCCGCCAGGCCTTCATCGCCCACCTGCGCACGGCCTTCGCCGCCGCCGCGCAGCAGGGCTGGAAGGAGATGCTGCTGAGCGACGCGGATTTCCTGGACTGGCCGCTGGGCGAGCGCGAGGTGGTCGATGCGCTGCAGGCCTGGGCGGGCTCGGGTCGCAGCCTGCGCCTGCTGGCGCGGCGCTTCGACGGCATCGAGCGCCAGCATGCGCGCTTCGTCCAGTGGCGGCGCATGTGGGACCACATCGTGCAGGCGCGGGCGGTCCCGGGCGAGGGCAGCGGCGAGGTGCCCAGCGCGCTGTGGACGCCGGGCTGGTTCCTGCACCGCATCGATCCCGAACGCTGCAGGGGCGTGTGCGGGCTGGACGCCGAGGCCCGCGTGGGGCTGCGCCAGGCGCTCGAAGAGCGATTCCAGCAGGGGCGGCCGGCCTTCGCGGCGTCGGTGCTCGGGCTCTAGCGCGCCGGCGTCCTCGCAGGAAAACGCGGGGGCGTTCCAAGTTTTCCGGACCCCCTCGGGCGGGGGCGGGCCGGGCGAAGCCTGGCCCTGGGGGCTCTAGGCGTCGAGCCAGCAGCTGCCCTCGGCAGCGTTGGCGGTCAGCACCTCCTCGGGGCGCGTGCCCAGCGCCTCGCCGAGCAGGGCCTGCGCCAGCTCGGGCCGGTTGTTCTGCTCGCTCAGGTGCGCTGCCAGCAGGTGGCGCAGGCCGGCGTGGTGGACGGCCCGTGCGATCTCCGCCGCCGCCTGGTTCGACAGGTGCCCGTAGTTGCCGCCGACGCGGCGCTTGAGGAAGGGCGGATAGGACGATTGGGCCAGCAGCTCGGGGTCGTGGTTCGACTCCAGCACCAGGGCCTGCAGCCCCTGCAGCCGTGCCATCACATGCGCGCTGGCATGACCCAGGTCGGTCAGCACGCCCAGCGTGCGGGCGCCGTCGGTGCAGCGCAGTTGCAGCGGCTCGCGGGCGTCGTGCGGCACGGTGAAGGGCGTGAGCATCAGCTCGCCCACCACGATGTCCTGCCCGTCGCGGGCGAACTGCAGTCGGCCCGCGTAGTCGGGCGCACCCGTGGCCAGCCAGGTGCCCTCGCTCATCCACACGGCCGCGCCGTACTTGCGCGAGAACGCGTGCGCGCAGCCGATGTGGTCGCTGTGCTCGTGCGTGACGAACACGGCGTCGATGTCCGAGGGCGCCAGGCCCGCGCGCACGAGGCGTGCGTCGAGCTGCCTGATCCCGAAGCCGCAGTCGACCAGCAGGCGCGACACCCGGCCGGCGCTGTGGGCCTCCACCAGCGTCGCGTTGCCGGTGCTGCCGCTGCCCAGGCTGCGAAAGCGAAGCATGCGCGGTTCCTAGAAATGCGAATGCCGGCGGCTGCCGGCATCGCGGGCGGACCGCGCGGGCAGGGGGCCTGCCCGGCGCGGGACCATCACTTCAGGTCGTCGGCAATGACCTGCACGATGCGCTGTGCATTGGCCGAGGTCTCGGGAGCGCCGGCCTCGTTGAGCACCGACACCGTGGTCGACTCGCCCTGGCTCTTGACCTGGACGCGGTACTTCGCGGGCTTCTCCGCATCGCGGGAGCGGTTGAAGAGCTTGCCGAAGAAGCCCTGCTCCTTGCGGTCGGCGTCGGGCGTCACGTAGCGCACGAAGTAGATCCCTGCGCCGCGGTCGCGGTCCTCGACGGTGAAGCCCGTGCGGTCCAGCGCCAGGCCGACACGGCGCCAGGCGCGGTCGAAGCCTTCGCTGATCTGCACCACCGGCTGGCCACCGACATTGGCGACCTGGGCGGCGCGGGCCGACGGTGGGGTCGCGGCCACGGCGGCCTTCGACTGTTCCTGGGTCACGCCGAGCCTGACCATCAGGCGGCGCAGGAACTCGGTCTCGAGCTCGGGGTCGACCGGGCGCGGCTGCCAGTTGGTGAGTTCCTTGCGCTGGGTGGTGTAGACCTCGACCATGCCGCGGTGGCTGATGTAGATCTCGGTGCCGTTGGGCGTGCGCTCCATGCGGGTGCGGAAGCGGTCCAGTTCACCGGTGGAGTAGGCGCTGTCGATCAGCTTGCCCAGCGAACTGCGGATGATGTCCTGCGGGATCTTGGCGCGGTTCTCGGCCCAGTCCGTTTCCATGATGCCGAGGTTGCGCTGCTCCATGGTCAGCAGGAAGCCGTTCTCGAGCCAGAAGTCGCGCACGGTGTCCCAGAGCTGCTCGGGCGGGCGGTTGACGACGATCCAGCGCTCCTGGCCGGCGCGTTCCATGCGCACGTCGCCCAGGTTCGCCACGGCCGTCGGGATGGCAGGCGCATTGGCGCGGCCGGCCTCGAAGGCGTTGGCGGACACGGCGCCGCCCGGGATGGCGTAGCGGTTCTCGCGCGAGAGCTGGGTCAGGTCCGGCGGCACTTCCAGCGTCGGGGCCTTGCCGGCGCTCTTGTATTCGATCTTGTCGCTTTCCAGGACAGAGCAGGCCGCCAGGCTGGCCACCAGGGCCAGCAGAACGAGTCGCGTACAGGTTTTCAACGTAGTCTTCCTTCAGCGGAAATGAAATCGGTCGGTCGGGGGGAGCGGGCGCGCCCGCGTGTTCTGAGTGCTCCGGCGGCCAAAGGTTGCCAGCCGAAAGCGGAGAAATTCAGTCGCCGATCAGCCCGCAGGCGCGCAGCGCGGCCTCCACGACGGGGCGGTTGCCCTCGGCCAGTTCGGTCAGCGGCAGGCGCATCGCACCGCCCATGCGGCCCATGCGTTGCAGGGCCCACTTGACCGGGATGGGGTTGGGTTCGACGAAGAGCTGGCGGTGCAGCGGCATCAGCGCGAACTGGATCTGCATGGCTTTGCGCGCGTCGCCGGCCAGCGCCGCCACGCACAGCTCGTGCATCTGCCGCGGTGCCACGTTGGCGGTGACGCTGATGTTGCCCTGGCCGCCGCAGAGCATGAGGGCGACCGCCGTCGGGTCGTCGCCCGAATAGATGGCGAAGCCCTTGGGGGCTTCCTTGATGAGCCACTGGGCGCGCTCGATGTTGCCCGTCGCTTCCTTGATGCCGACGATGCCCGGCACCTGCGCCAGGCGCAGCACCGTGTCGTGCGCCATATCGGCGACCGTGCGGCCCGGCACGTTGTACAGCACCATCGGCAGGTCGCCGGTGGCTTCGGCGATGGCCTTGAAGTGGCGGTACTGGCCTTCCTGCGTCGGCTTGTTGTAGTAGGGCACGACCTGCAGTTGCGAATCGGCGCCCACGCCCTTGGCGTAGCGGGCCAGCTCGATGGCCTCCTTGGTCGAGTTGGCGCCGCAGCCGGCCATCACCGGCACGCGGCCTGCCGCCTGTTCGACCGTGACGCGGATGATCTCGCAGTGTTCCTCGACATCCACCGTGGGCGATTCGCCCGTGGTGCCGACGACGCCCAGGCAGTCGGTGCCTTCGGCGATGTGCCAATCGATGAGCCGCCGCAGCGCGGGGTAGTCGACGCTGCCGTCTTCGTGCATCGGCGTGACGAGCGCGACGATGCTGCCAGTCAGTTGCTCCAAGGAGGTCTCTTTGTCGGTAAAAGGTAAACCGGCATTCTACTGAGGCGCGGCGGGCGGCCCCAGCGGGTACCTTGGGGGTGTTCCCGCAGGCGCCGCCGCCGGACGCACGGCGGCGATGCGCTGGACGAAGCGGTCGGGAGCGGCGAGAAAACCATCTTCGTAAGCCACCACGCGCAGCCCGGCCGCGGCAGCCAGCAGTTCGCCCGGCGCCAGCAGGAAGTCGGGCCGCGCGGGCCGGCCGACGCTCTCGTTGCCCTGGGCGAAGGTTTCGTACAGCAACACGCCGCCCGGGGCGACGGCCGCCACGATGTCCGGCAGTCGCGGGCGCCACAGGTAGTTCGTGACGACCACGCCGGCGAAGGCGCGGTCGGCCAGTGGCCAGGGCCCGCCCTCGATGTCGGCCTCGATGGCCTCGGCCACGCCCGCGACGGCGGCGATCGCGGCCGGGTCACGGTCGAGCGCGGTGAGCCGGTGGCCCTGGCCATGCAGGAAACGCGTGTGGCGGCCGGCGCCGCAGGCCACGTCCAGCACGCTGCCGCCGGCCGGGATGAGGTGCGCCCAGCGCACGATCCAGGAAGAAGGAGCCCCGGCGCCGCTGGCCGGAGCGTGCGAAGGCGCTGCGCTGCTCATGGCATCCGGCGCCAGGCTGCCCGGGCGGCGCAGGCGGATTTGGCCCGACGCACGGCTAGAAGCACGACCACAGCTGGTCGACCAGCATCACCAGGAAGCCGGGCTGGGCATACAGCATGAACACCCCGCCCAGGGCGCCGACGGCGGCAACCCACAGCGCCCAGCGACCCCGGCGCGCGCCCTGGGGGGTGCGTGGCTGCGGCGCGGGCGCTTCGGGGTTCATGCGGGCTGCGCCGCCCCGCGCCGGATGGCGCCTTCCTTGACCGGCAGGTTGACCAGTGCCGCGAAGACGCCCAGCGCGATCGAGATGTACCAGACGATGTCGTAGCTGCCCGTGCGGTCGTACAGGTAGCCGCCCAGCCAGACGCCCAGGAAGGAGCCGACCTGGTGGCTGAGGAACACGAAGCCGCCCAGCATCGACAGATGCGCCACGCCGAAGATCTGCGCAATGATCGCGTTGGTGGGCGGCACGGTGGACAGCCACAGTGCACCGATCACCGCCGCGAACACGTACACCGACCACGGCGTCAGCGGCACCAGCAGGAAGACGGTGATCGCCACCGCCCGGCCGAGGTAGATGAAGGCCAGGATCTTGCGCTTGGCCAGGCGCTGCCCCAGCGAGCCCGCGATGTAGGTGCCGACCACGTTGAACAGGCCGATCAGCGCCAGCGCATAGCCCGCCACCTGCGGCGACAGGCCGTGGTCCTTCAGGTAGCTGGGCATGTGCACGCCGATGAACACCACCTGGAAGCCGCAGACGAAGTAACCGGCCATCAGCAGCACGAAGCTCGGGTAGCGAAACGCCTCGGCCACGGCCTGGGCGATGGTCTGCTCGCGCCGTGCGGCGCCGGCGCCGCGCTGCGGCTCGCGCAGGCCGAAGGCCAGGGGCACGATCATCAGCACCAGCACCGCCAGCGCCAGCAGCGCGTTGTGCCAGCCCAGGTGCAGGATCAGCTGGCCCTCGACCGGCACCATGAAGAACTGGCCGAAGGAGCCGGCCGCGGCCGTGACGCCCATGGCCCAGGAGCGGCGCTCGGCGGACAGCTGGCGGCCGATCACGCCGTAGACCACGGCGTAGGTGGTGCCCGCCTGCGCCATGCCGATCAGCACGCCGGCGGTCAGCGCGAAGAGCGTCGGCGTCGGCGACAGCGCCATGCCGGCCAGGCCCAGCGCATAGAGCACGGCGCCCATCAGCAGCACGCGGAACGCGCCCAGCTTGTCCGCCAGCATGCCGGCGAACACACCGGCCACGCCCCAGGCCAGGTTCTGGATCGCGATGGCCAGCGAGAAGGTCTGGCGCGTCCAGCCCTGCTCCTGGGTGATCGGCTGCAGCCACAGGCCGAAGCCGTGGCGGATGCCCATCGAAAGGGTGACGACCAGGGCGCCGCACAGGAGGACCTGGCGCATCGACAGTGGGGCTGGAGCGGACATGGAAGCGGACGTGCCTCTGGAGTTCTTGTGGTGCCGAAGCGGCGGCAGCGATTGTCCGTGCTTTGCGTTTGCCATGCTGCGGCGCTGGAGACTGGATGCGTATCCAGT
>Ga0308159_1004870_pt1 | contig 11860 bp, 10 predicted proteins | sample PhyCR1_FD_201040 | JGI IMG/M metagenome (GOLD analysis project Ga0308159, IMG submission 201040) | Phyllosphere microbial communities from UC Gill Tract Community Farm, Albany, California, United States - DLSLC.R1 | ecosystem: Host-associated > Plants > Phyllosphere > Unclassified | place: USA...
TATTATGCGATGGGCATTCAGGAAGAAGATATCGCCAAGCCCTTCGTCGCGCTGGCGAGTGCGGGCAACAATTCGGCCCCCTGCAACACCACGCTCGATGCGCAGGCCGATGCTGCGCAGGCGGGGGTCATTCGCGGTGGCGGCATGCCGCGCCGGTTCAACACCATCACCGTGACCGACGGCATCGCGATGGGCCATCAGGGGATGAAGTCCTCGCTGGTCAGCCGCGAGGTCATCGCCGATTCGGTCGAACTGTCGGTGCGCGGCCACTGCTATGACGCGCTGGTCGGCTTTGCGGGGTGCGACAAGTCGCTGCCCGGTATGATGATGTCGATGCTGCGCCTGAACGTGCCGTCGATCTTCGTCTATGGCGGCTCGATCCTGCCCGGCCGTCATCACGACCGCGACGTGACCGTGGTCGACGTGTTCGAGGCGGTGGGCCAGCATGCGGCGGGCAATTGCCCGCTCCACGACCTGATCGCGCTCGAAAAGGTGGCCTGTCCCGGTCACGGCGCGTGCGGGGGCCAGTTCACCGCCAACACTATGGCCTGCGTCGGCGAGGCGATCGGCCTGTCGCTGCCCAACAGCAACATGATGCCCGCGCCGTTCCTCGACCGCCACGGCATCGCCGAGGCGGCGGGCGAGCAGGTGATGGAGCTGATCGCGCGCAACATCCGTCCGCGCGACATCTGTACCCGCGAGGCGTTCGAGAATGCCGCGCGCGTCGTGGCGGCAACCGGCGGGTCGACCAATGCCGGGCTCCATCTGCCCGCGATGGCCAACGAAGCGGGGATCGACTTCGACCTGTTCGACGTCGCCGAAATCTTCAAGACCACGCCCTATATCGCCGACCTGAAGCCTGGTGGCCGCTATGTCGCCAAGGACATGTATGAGGCGGGCGGCGTCTATATGCTTATGAAGACGCTGCTGGCGGGCGGGTTCCTGCACGGCGACTGCATCACCGTGACCGGCAAGACGCTGGCCGAGAATATCGACGAGGTCACCTGGAACCCCGACCAGAAGGTCATTTACGACGTGAAGACGCCGCTCAGCCCGACGGGCGGCGTGGTCGGCCTGCGCGGCTCGCTGGCACCCGAGGGGGCGATCGTGAAGGTGGCGGGCATGAAGCGCCTTCAGTTCGAGGGCATCGCCAAGGTCTTCGACTGCGAGGAAGAGGCCTTCGCCGCCGTCGAGGCGCGCGCCATCACCGAGGGCACCGTCGTCGTCATTCGTTATGAGGGGCCGAAGGGTGGTCCGGGCATGCGCGAAATGCTGTCGACCACCGCTGCGCTTTATGGCCAGGGGCTGGGCGAGAAGGTCGCGCTGATCACCGATGGCCGTTTCTCGGGCGGCACGCGTGGCTTCTGCATCGGCCATGTCGGTCCCGAAGCGGCCGATGGCGGCCCGATCGCGCTGGTCGAGAACGGCGACTCCATCCGCATCGATGCCGAGGCGGGCACGATCGACCTGCTGGTCGAGCCCGCCATAATGGACGAGCGCCGGGCGCGCTGGACCCCGCGCGTGAACGATTATCAGGCCGGTGTGTTGTGGCGCTATGCCCAGAATGTCGGCCCCGCGCATCAGGGCGCGGTCACGCACCCCGGCGCCAAGTCCGAGCGCCATGTCTATGCGGATATCTGATCCGCGGTGGCTGGTCGGCGCCGTGGTGCTGGCCGGCTGCTCGGGCGGACAGGAAGAGCGGCAGGCGGCGGCACAGAACAGCCCCGCCGCCGTACAGAAACCCGGTCTGGCGATCGAATGCGCACTGGCGGGGGCGCAAGCCTTCGCCAGTGACTGTACGGTGGAGCAATCGGGCGCGGGAGATTCGGTCGTGCTGACCGTGCGGCATCCCGACGGTGGGTTCCGGCGGCTTCAGGTTTCGCGCGACGGGCGCGGCGTAGAGGCAGCTGACGGCGCCCAGCCCGCATCGGTAACGGTCGCCGGGGACCGGACGATCGAGATAGCGGTCGGCGGCGACCGCTATCGCCTGCCTGCCACGGTGGGGACACGGTGATCCCGATCGATGGCCTGCCCGTCCTGACCGGGGCCGAGATGCATGCGGCCGAACAGGCGGCAATGGTCGGGGAGGTGACCGAGGCGACCCTGATGGATCGCGCCGGTTCTGCCATTGCGCAGGCGGTGGCCCGGTTGGCCGCCGGGCGCGAGATACTGGTACTATGCGGCCCGGGCAACAATGGCGGCGATGGCTATATCGCGGCTGCGGCGCTCAAGCGGCAGGGTTTGGCGGTACGGGTGGCTGCCAGCGATGCTCCGTGCAGTACCGGAGCCTGCCGGGCAGCCGCAATTTGGGACGGCGCGGTCGAAGCGCTGGATGGGGCGGCGCCTGCACCCGTCCTTGTCGATGCGATCTTCGGAACGGGTCTGTCGCGGCCGACTTCCGACGAAATCCAGAATGTGCTGGCCCGACTTGCCGAGGCGGCATGGCTGCGCATCGCGGTCGACCTCCCGACCGGCGTGGCGACGGATAACGGCAAGGCGCTGGGCAAGGTGCCGCGCTTTGACGTCACGCTTGCGTTGGGGGCGGTGAAGCCGTCGCATCTCCTGCAACCCGCCGCCAGCCTCATGGGTCAGGTGCGCTTGCTGGATATCTGCGTAGCTTCGCGTTCGCACGCCTGCACCCTGACACGACCGAACCTGCCTGAGCCGGATGCGAACTCTCACAAATATAGCCGTGGCATGGTCGCCGTCGTCGCGGGCAGCATGTCGGGCGCTTCGGAAATGGCGGCGCTCGCAGCTTTGCGGGCGGGGGCGGGTTATGTGCTCCACCTTGCATCGGCTGGGGTATCCGGCTCGGCCGCGCCGCACGCGATTGTACGCCGGGCTTATGCGGCGGACGCGTTGGTCGAGGATCGGATCGGTGCGGTCGTGATCGGCCCCGGCCTAGGACGGGACGCCGACGCCTCCGCACAGCTTGAGGCGGCGCTTTCCAGCGGACGGCCGCTGATCATTGACGGCGACGCCCTCCGACTGGTCGAGCTTGGGACGCTGGCCAAGCACAAAGCCTCCAAAATCCTCACTCCGCATGGCGGCGAATTCACCCATCTGTTCGGCGAAGTCACCGACGACAAGCTTAGCGCCACGCGCCGCGCCGCCCGGCAAAGTGGAGCGGTCGTCGTGCACAAGGGTGCCGATACCGTCATCGCCGCCCCCGATGGCCAGGCAATCCTCTGCCCGGAGGCCAGCCCCTGGCTGTCCACCGCAGGGACCGGCGACGTGCTGGCCGGAGCGATCGGTGCAATGCTGGCGGCGGGGCTCGAACCGCTGGCAGCGGCGGAGGCGGGGGTATGGCTTCATGCCCAGGCCGCACGACGCTTGGGCAAGGCTTTCATCGCGGACGACTTGGCAGACGCGCTTTCCGCCGTCAGAGGCTGATCGCATGAGCGATACCATCATCCGCGTCGCCGCCCGGGGCGACGGCGTGACCGCGACCGGCCGCCACGCCGCCTTTGCCGCACCCGGCGACACCCTGTCGGCGGACGGCACCGTCATGCCCGGCCCGCATCATCAGACCCCGCCCTGCGGCCATTTCCCGCGCTGCGGCGGGTGCCAGCTCCAGCATCTGGACGACGAAAGCTATGCCGGGTTCGTCACCGACCGCATTGCCTCCGCGCTCGACGCGCAGGGCCTGACCGCGCCGCTGCGCCCTGCGCATTGCTCGCCCTCGCACAGCCGCCGTCGCGCGACGCTCCATGCCGAGGCGAAGGGCGGGCGCGTGCTGATCGGCTTTTCGGAGGAAAAGAGCCACGCCATCGTCGACATGGCCGAATGCCATATCCTTCACCCCACGCTGTTCGCGCTGGTTGCCCCGCTTCGCGCGTTGCTCCAGCGGCTGGGGTTCAAGCGGCGCGGCGACGTGCATCTGGCGCTCGCGGATCAGGGGGCGGACATCCTGGTCACCAGCTTCTCGCCTGACGGATTGGAAGCGGCCGAGACGATCATCGCCTTCTGCCAGCGGCACGGCGTTGCGCGTTTCTCGGTCGATGACGGGCTGGGCGCGGAAACCCGCTGGGAGCCCGAGCCCGTGACGATCACCTTGGGCGGTGTCGGGGTTCCCCTGCCGCCCGGCGCCTTTCTACAGGCCACCGCCGATGGCGAGGCGGCTTTGGTCGCCGCCGTGCGCGAGGCGGTGGGCAATCCCCGCACCACCGCAGACCTGTTCGCCGGGCTCGGCACCTTCGCGCTGGCGCTGCCGGGCAAGGTCTATGCCGCCGAGGGCGCGCGCGATGCGATCCTGTCGCTGAAGGGCGCGGCGAATGGTGCAGGAAAGATGGTCTTTGCCGAACATCGCGACCTGTACCGCCGTCCGCTGACCAAGACGGAGTTGGACCGGTTCGACGCCATCGTGCTCGATCCGCCGCGTGCAGGCGCGCGGGACCAGGCGGATGCGCTGGCCAGCGCCGAGGTGCGCGCGGTCGCCTATGTCTCGTGCAATCCGTCCAGCTTCGCGCGCGATGCCAAGGCCATGGTCGATCAGGGGTGGCAGCTCGACTGGGTGCAGCCGGTGGGACAGTTCCGCTGGTCGACCCATGTCGAACTGGCTGCGCGCTTCTCGCGTCAGCCTTCGTCCGGATAATCTGCCGCGACGAAAAACAGCCCGTCCGACGGCGCGTTCAGCCCCAACTGAGCGCGGTCGCGGGCGTTCAGAGCCGCTTCGACATCGTCGGGTGACCAGCGGCCCATGCCGACCAGTGCGAGGCACCCGACCATCGACCGCACCTGGTGATGCAGGAAGGACCGCGCGGCGGCGCGGATATACAGCCTCGTATCGACCCGCTCGACCGACAACAGGTCGAGCGTCCGCACCGGGCTGTCCGCCTGGCAATGAACAGAGCGGAAGGTCGTGAAGTCATGCCGCCCGACCAGCCGCGCGGCGGCGTCCGCCATGGCGGCTTCGTCGAGCGGCTGGGGCACCTGCCACGCCAATCCGGCTTCATGGGTCAGCGGCGCGCGGCGATTGACGATGCGATATTCATAGGATCGCCGAATGCACGAAAAGCGCGCATGCCAGTCGTCCGGCACCGTCACGCAATTCAGCACCGCGACCGGGTTCGGCCTGATCCGCGCGTTGATCGCCTCCATCAGGCGGAAGGGGGCAATGTCCTTGGCGACGTCCACATGCGCGCGCATCGCCATGCCGTGCACGCCCGCATCGGTCCGTCCGGCGGCGTGAACCGCGGTGCGCTCGCCGGTGACGGCATGGACGGCGTCCTCCAGCGCCTGTTGAACGCTGGGGCCATGCGACTGGCGCTGCCAGCCCATGAAGGGCCGCCCGTCAAATTCGACCGTCAGCGCAAATCGCGTCAAAGCCGCGTCCCCGCCGGGATGGCAAAGCCGCGCAGCAGATCGTCGGCGCTCGATACGCCACGCCCGGCCCGCTGGACGCTGACCGGCCGGAGCGCACCTTCGCCGCAGGCGATGGTCAGCCGATCGTCCAGCACCTCGCCGGGGGCACCATGGCCGTCGGCTGGCTGGGTCGACAGCAGCTTGATCCGCTCACCCTGATATTCGAACCACGCACCGGGGGCGGGATGAAAGGCGCGGACCTGCCGCTCCAGCTCGATGGCGCTCCTGGTGAAATCCAGCCGCGTCTCGGCCTTGTCGATCTTGGCGGCATAGGTGACACCCTCGGCAGGCTGGGGCCGCGCCGGGTAGCGTTCGGGGTCGGCCAGGACCTTGACCATCAGCTCGGCCCCCATCGCCGCCAGTTCCTCGGTCAAGTCACCCGTCGTCTTGCGTCCGATCGGCGTCGAGCCTTCCAGCCGGACCGGCCCGGTGTCGAGACCCGCCTCCATCTGCATGATGCCTACGCCCGTCACGACATCGCCCGCCAGGATCGCACGCTGGATGGGGGCGGCCCCGCGCCAGCGCGGAAGCAGCGAGCCATGGACGTTCAGGCACCCCAGCCGCGGCGCGTCGAGGATCGCCTGCGGCAGGATCAACCCATAGGCCGCGACCACCGCGACATCGGCCTCCAGCGCGGCAAACCGAGCCTGCTCCTCTGCCGAGCGCAGAGACACCGGCGTCATCACATTTATGTCCAGACCTTCCGCCGTCTGCTGCACCGGCGAGGGGACCAGCTGCCGCCCGCGCCGCCCGCCGGGACGCGGCGGCTGGCTATAGCTGGCGACGACCTGATGCCCGGCCTCGACCAGCGCTTGCAGAACCGGGACGGCAAAGCCCGGCGTACCCATGAAGATGATCCGCATGGCAACGCCTCTCTGCGCTGGCGGGACGGCGCGCAACCCCCTATCTGTTCACACATGGCATCCCCCGAGATCGAGGCGCTGACCCAGGCGCTGGCGCGTATTCCTGGCCTTGGCCCCCGGTCCGCCCGTCGTGCGGTCCTGCACCTGCTGAAAAAGCGGGAGGCGGCGCTGGTGCCGCTGCTGACCGCGCTGGGGGCGGTCGAGGAGCGGCTGGAGACCTGCTCGACCTGTGGCAACATCGACACCGCCAATCCCTGCGCGATCTGTGCCGACGCCAGGCGCGATGCGGGCGCGTTGTGCGTGGTGGAGGAGGTCGCCGACCTCTGGGCGCTGGAGCGGTCGCGGCTGTTTCCGGGGCGCTTCCATGTGCTGGGCGGACGGCTCTCGGCGCTGGAGGGCGTGCGGCCCGAGGACCTGACGATCGACGCGTTGGTTCGCCGGATCGAGGGTGGCGGAGTCGACGAAGTCGTCCTCGCCATGAACGCCACGCTGGAGGGACAGACCACCGCCCATTACATCGCCGAGCGGATCGAGCGTTTCCCGGTGCGCGTGACCCAGCTTGCCCATGGCCTGCCGGTCGGTGGCGAGCTGGACTATCTGGATGAAGGCACGCTGGCCCAGGCGCTGCGCGCACGGCGGCCGGTGGTCTGATCCGCTGGCTTGACGGGTCGGGTCGCTGACCGTAGCGAAATCGTCATGGCCATTCTTCCGATCGTCGAAATTCCCGACCCCCGCCTGCGTCTCGTCTCCAAGCCTGTCGAGACGGTGGACGACACCGTCCGCCAGCTCGTGTCCGACATGATCGAGACGATGTACGACGCGCACGGCATCGGCCTGGCCGCGATCCAGGTCGGCGTCGACCAGCGCATTCTCGTCATCGACCTGCAGGAGGAAGAGGATGATGAAGGCAAGCCGGTCAAGAATCCCAAGGCCTATATCAACCCGGAAGTCCTGTCGGTCAGCGACGAGCTGTCCACCTATAATGAGGGCTGCCTGTCGATCCCCGAGCAATATGCCGAGGTGAAGCGGCCTGCATCCTGCCGTGTGAAGTGGCTGGACGAAAAGGGCGAGGCGCATGAGGCGGAACTCGACGGACTGCTCGCGACCTGCATGCAGCATGAGATCGATCATCTGAACGGCGTTCTGTTCATCGATCATGTCAGCCGGTTGAAGCGTGACATGCTGATGCGCAAGCTGAACAAGATGCGCAAGGGCTGACCTTTCGCGGCTAGGCCGGCCGAATGACCTTGTTCGACCGGCTTCGTTCGTTCTATGTTCCGACCTGTCCCTTAGTCTGACAGGTTGTCGAAATGCCCGAATTGATCGCCGTTGCCCTGCTCGCCCTGTTGCTGGGGGGCGTGGTCGGCTGGATGGCCGCGCGGCGAAAGGCCGATGGCCTGGCCGCCGAACTGGCGACCGCCAAGACCCGTGCGGGGGAAGTAGAGCCGCTGCGTGCCGCCCGCGACGCCGCCGAGCGCGACCGGAGCGAGGCGCTTCAGGCGCTGGCCGAACTGCGCGGCCGCGCCGCCGATCTCGATGTCATCCGGGCGGCACGCGACGCCGTCGAGGCCGAGCGCAACGCCGCGCATCGCGAGCTGGCCGAGTTGCGGGCTCGCGCGCAGGAACGCGAAACGGCCTATGCCCAGACGCTGGAGGCGCTGGGGCAGGCCCGTGAACAGATCAACGCCCAGTTCGGCGAGGCCGCCGCCCGCGCACTGGAAGTCGCCCAGCGCCAGTTTCTGGAACGCGCCGAGGCGCGCTTCCGCCAGTCGGAGGAAGCGTCCGGCCAGACGCTCAAGGCGTTGCTCGACCCGGTTCATCAGCGCCTCCAGCGCTATGAGGAAGGCGTCCGCAAGGTCGAGGACGAGCGCCGCGATGCATTCGGCGAATTGAAGGGCCAGATCGAGGCGATGCGGATCGGCCAGGAGCGCGTTTCGGGTGAGGCGGCCAAGCTGGTCAATGCGCTGCGCAACGCTCCCAAGGCACGCGGACGCTGGGGCGAGCAGCAGCTTCGCAATGTACTGGAGAGCTGCGGTCTGTCCGAACATGCCGATTTCCAGACCGAGGTCAGCGTCGATGACGGCGAGGGCGGTCGCCTGCGCCCCGATGCGATCGTACGTGTGCCGGGCGGCAAGGCACTGGTGATCGACGCCAAGGTGTCGCTCAACGACTATCAGGATGCCTTTGGCGCGGTCGATGAGCCCGAGCGGCAGTTGGGGCTGGCGCGCCATGCCGCCGCGATGCGCGCGCACGTCAACGGTCTGGGCAACAAGAGCTATTGGAACCAGTTCGAGGACGCGCCCGACTATGTCATCATGTTCGTCCCCGGCGAGCATTTCCTGTCGGCGGCGCTCGAGAATGATCCGACGCTGTGGGATTTCGCGTTCGACAAGCGTGTGTTGCTGGCGACCCCGACCAATCTGATTGCGATTGCGCGGACGGTTGCGGCGGTCTGGCGACAGGAGAAACTGGCGCAGGAAGCGCGGCAGATCGGGGCGCTGGGCAAGGAACTCTATGCCCGCCTTGCCGTGATGGGCGGCCATGTGTCGAAGCTGGGCAAGAACCTCGATACCGCGATGACGGCCTATAATGCCTTTGTCGGCAGCCTGGAAAGCCAGGTGCTGACCAGCGCGCGACGCTTCGAAGCGCTGAATATCGACACCGGCGGCAAGAGCATCGACTCGCCACCGATCGGCGAACAGGCGGTGCGTCCACTGAGCAAGCTGCTGCCCGTGGCGGATCTGGCCGAGGTGGAGACGGAATAAGGTTTTTCCGTCAATCTGATCGACATTCTTTCCCCTCGCCCCTCATAGAGGGGAAGGTTGCGCAAACTTGGTCTTTGCGAAAGCAAAGGCCTAGTCGAAGCTGGGTGAGGGGTGTTGCGCTCGCTCTGCGCGCGCGAACCAAAGGCTCGCTCAACCCCTCACCCAAGCTGCGCTAGCCAGCACGCTGGCAAGCTCCGCTACCCCTCTCCCCTATCCAGGGGAGAGGGAAGTGGGGGGCGATTGCCGGGTTGGCGATCACCTCGCGATAACCTGGCATACTAGTTTCAAATGACGGGGAAGCATTCTCCAAGAAGGCCTCCCCCGATCCATCAGGCCGCAACCGTCCCCTTCGGCGCCGCCGCGCGAACGCCTTCGTCGACATGGTCGGCGAACTGCTTGAAGTTCTCGTTGAACAGGTCGACCAGCTTGGCCGCCGTCGCGTCATAGGCGGCCTTGTCCGCCCAGGTGTCGCGAGGGTTCAGGATCGCCGCATCGACGCCGGGCACCGACACCGGAACCTGGAAGCCGAAATTCGGGTCGGTCCGGAACTCGACCTGGTTCAGGCTGCCGTCGAGCGCGGCGTTGAGCAGCGCGCGGGTCGCCTTGATCGGCATACGGTTGCCGACGCCATACTTGCCGCCGGTCCAGCCGGTGTTGACCAGCCAGCAATCGACCCCGCCCTTGGCGATCCGCTCCTTCAGCAGGTTGCCATAGACCGAAGGATGGCGCGGCATGAACGGCGCGCCGAAACAGGTCGAGAAGGTCGCGTCCGGCTCGGTCACGCCAATTTCGGTGCCCGCCACGCGGGCGGTATAGCCGGACAGGAAGTGATACATGGCCTGTTCGGGCGTCAGCTTAGCGATCGGCGGCAGGATACCATAGGCGTCCGCCGTCAGCATCACGATGTTGCGCGGTACGCCCCCCATATTGTCCTTCGACGCATTGGGGATGAAGTCGATCGGATAGGCACCCCGGCTATTCTCGGCCAGGCTGTTGTCGTTCAGGTCGAGCTGGCGCGTGACCGGGTCCATGACGACATTCTCGAGCACCGTGCCGAAGCGCTTGGTGGTCGCGAAAATCTCCGGCTCGGCCTCGGGCGACAGGCGGATCATCTTGGCGTAGCAGCCGCCCTCGAAATTGAAGACCGCCGTGTCCGACCAGCCATGCTCGTCATCGCCGATCAGCGTCCGGCTGGCATCGGCCGACAGGGTCGTCTTGCCGGTGCCCGACAGGCCGAAGAACACGGCCGTCGAGCCGTCCGCGCCCATATTCGCCGAACAATGCATAGGCATCACGCCGGTGGTCGGCAGCAGATAGTTGAGCAGGCCGAAGACCGACTTCTTCATCTCGCCCGCATAGCGCGTGCCGCCGATCAGGATCAGCTTCTCGGTCATGTTGACCGCGATCACCGTCGACGAGCGGCAGCCATGACGCGCGGGGTCGGCGCGGAAGCTGGGCAGGTCGATGATGGTGTATTCGGCGGCGAACTTGCGCAGCTCATGCTCTTCGGGACGAACGAGCATCGTCCGGATGAACAGATTGTGCCAGGCGAGCTCGGTCACGACGCGCACGCGGACGCGGTGCTCGGGCTGCGATCCGCCATACAGGTCCTGGACGAACAGGTCTTCCTTCTGGCCGAGCGCGGCGAAGAAATCGGCCTTTAGCGCGGCGAAATCGTCCGGGCTCATCGGCTTGTTGGTCTTGCCCCACCAGACGGTGTCGCGCGTCGTGTCGTCGCGGACCATGAACTTGTCCTGCGCCGAACGGCCGGTGTGCTCGCCCGTCTCGACGACCAGCGGACCGTCGGCCGACAGCTTGCCCTCACCGCGAGCGACGGCGGTTTCGATCAGCCGTGCGGTGACGAGGTTCCAATGCAGGGTGGCGCGGGTCTCGATCCCCTGGGCTTGCAGACCGATCTCCGGAATCCGTTCGTTCATAAGAGCTTCTTCGTTCCCCAAGGCGGCGGGTCCTGATGGCCCGGCGCTGTTTCACCGCACGCGAATACGTATGCGTTGGATCGTCCCATACGCCATTTGTTTAACACGTCAAACACGCTGTATGGCGAAGATGGTTGAGCCGTGTCTCACTTTGGCTTAACCGAGGGCCATGGCGGTCTTTTCGCATGACACGGGTCCGGGGGCGGTCGCATGACGGCTACCATTGCGCTGGTCGACGACGACCGGAACATCCTGACATCGGTATCGATCGCGCTTCAGGCGGAGGGTTTCGTCACGCGCGTCTATGCGGACGGCGAGGCGGCGCTGAAGGCGCTGATCGACAACCCGCCAGACCTTGCGATCTTCGACATCAAGATGCCGCGCATGGATGGGCTGGAGCTGCTCCGCCGCCTGCGTGAGAAGAGCCAGATTCCCGTCATCTTCCTGACCAGCAAGGACGATGAGTTGGATGAGGCGCTGGGTCTGGCGATGGGCGCGGACGATTACATCGCCAAGCCCTTTTCGCAGCGGCTGCTGATCGCGCGCATCCGGGCGATCCTGCGCCGGTCGGAATATGTCGGTGCGCCGCAGGGCACGCCCGCCGCCGATGTGCAGGGGCCGCTGACCCGTGGGCAGCTTGCCATGGACCCGGCGCGGCACCGCGTGACGTGGAAGGGCGAGCCGGTCACGCTGACCGTCACCGAGTTCCTGATCCTCGAGACGCTGGCGCAGCGACCCGGCATCGTGCGCACCCGCAACCAGCTGATGGATGCCGCCTATCAGGACGACATCTATGTCGACGACCGCACGATCGACAGCCATATCAAGCGCCTGCGCCGCAAATTCCGTCAGGTAGACCCTGAATTCGACGCCATCGAGACGCTCTATGGCGCCGGTTACCGATTCTCCGAGGAGTGAAGCCCCCGACCTG
>Ga0308159_1004871_pt1 | contig 11853 bp, 10 predicted proteins | sample PhyCR1_FD_201040 | JGI IMG/M metagenome (GOLD analysis project Ga0308159, IMG submission 201040) | Phyllosphere microbial communities from UC Gill Tract Community Farm, Albany, California, United States - DLSLC.R1 | ecosystem: Host-associated > Plants > Phyllosphere > Unclassified | place: USA...
CGCGCCAGTTCGGGGTTGGCGTTGCCCGTAAAAACCATCAGGTTCTCAAGTGCCATGTGGGTATCCCTGAATGCAATCGTTAAAAAGTCGAAAAGCCGACAATGCTTGACTTGATCGGTCTCACATTGACGGCTTATTTTTCTGACTGGACCCGGGCCTGTACTGCGGCCTGTCCGAATTAAATGGCAGGGGAACAAGGATTCGAACCTTGGAATGCCGGAATCAAAATCCGGTGCCTTAACCAGCTTGGCGATTCCCCTACGCAACTTGCTGCTCGCCGTGTCGCGCGCTCTATGCCAGGCGCTGCGCTCACGTCAAACCAATTCTTCTTTACGACTGCACTAAATGGGCGAGAGGATGTTCCTGCATCGCTTTGGCTTTCCAGCCGATCCAGCGCGAAGGCAATTGCTTGAGCACTTCGTCTGCCTGATGTTCGTGTTCGAATGCACAAAACACACAGGCGCCAGATCCGGTCATTCTTGCGCTCCCGAACCTGCTCAGCCATTCGACTGCCGCTGCAACTTCGGGGAAATGCGCAGTTGCCACCATTTCCAGATCGTTTTTCCCGAAGCTGGAAGCGATTTGTTTCGTCGCATCAGGAAAGTCCGTTATTCTGACGGGTTCGGTATCCCTTGTCAACAACTTTGAAGAAAATATTAAAGAAGTTGGAACAGATACGCCTGGTTCGATGACCACGAACCAGCAATCCGCGGTGCGCAGTGCCGCCAGCTCTTCACCCACGCCTTCTGCGAATGCATTGCGGCCGAACAGGAAGAAGGGAACGTCGGCGCCCAGTTTCAGGCCCATCTCCATCAGAGAGGCGCGATTGTAGCCGCAATTCCACAGATGATTCAAGACCATCAGCGTGGTCGCCGCGTCCGATGAGCCACCGCCCACGCCACCGCCCATCGGCAGGATCTTGTGCACGGTGATGTCGGCGCCCAGGTGGGGCTTGCCGCTGGCCTCGCGCAGCAGGTGCGCCGCGCGGATCACCAGATCGGACTCGGCCGGCACGCCCGCCACCTCATTGGTCCTGACGATGCGGCCGTCGTGGCGCAGGGCGAAGTCCAACGTGTCGCACCGGTCGATCAACTGGAAGGCCGATTGCAGCAGGTGATAGCCATCCGGACGGCGGCCGGTCACGTGCAGGAACAGATTGAGCTTGGCCGGTGCCGGGCAGGCGGTGAGGGAGGTGGTCATGCGTGTTGCGTGGTCGGGTGAGGGCAAGTGAAGACGGGTGGGCTCAGGGCAACGCGTTCAGGGCTTTTTCCAGCCATCGATGGCGATGCGGATGGCGACCTTGCCGGCCTGGGCGGTGCTGCGGGTCATGTCGATGCGCTTGGGGCGGGCCTGGCCGCTGGCGGCATCGGTCTCCCAGTTGGCGTAGGTGATGCGCCAGCCATCGCGCGTGTCGAAGCTGGCTGCTTCCGTGCCGGCGCGGGCGGTGAAGGGCTTGCCGCTGGCATCGGTGCCGCTGCCTTGCAGCCACTGGCGCATGCCCGACACCGGCAGCGGCCATCCCAGCGATTGCGCGGCCAGTTCATCCACATCGGGTGCCACCTGCGGTGCGCGCCCGGATTGCACCAGGGTGGCGATGCCGGGCTTGACGTTGATGGTGGCGACCGTCTGGCCCAGGGGCGAGAACATGTCCAGGTTCAGTTCCTGCGGGGTCTGCTTCCAGAAGAAGCTGCCGTGTAGAGACTGCGGGCGTTGGTCCTGCTCGTACTGGACCGAGATGCGGCCATCGATCTCGATGCTGGACTGGTAGGCCGGCGCGCTGGCGTTGGGCGCCACGCTGTCCTGCGGTACCGTGGCACAGCCGGCCAGCAGGATGGCAAGACAGAAAGGTGCCGCCTTCAGGAAGCCATGATAGGAACGCAAGCGACTCATAACTTCACATTGAGCCGCGCCAGCGTGCTTTTCAGGACTTCATTGTTGGGTTCCTTCAGCGCAGCCTCACGCCATACCTTGCGCGCCTCATCCTGCTTGCCGTTGGTCCAGAGCACTTCGCCCAGGTGGACACCGATCTCGACATCCGGACGCAGTCCATAGGCGCGACGCATCTGGGTTTCGGCTTGTTCGGCGCGACCCATGCGGAACAGCACCCAGCCCAGGCTATCGGCGATGAAGGCATCTTCCGGGGCCAGGTCGGCGGCCTTCTGGATCAGCTCCAGCGCTTCCGGCAGGCGCACATTGCGATCGGCCAGCGAATAGCCCAGCGCGTTGTAGGCATGCTGGTTGCCGGGGGCCAGTTGCATCACGCGACGCAGGGACTTTTCCATCTCGTCGTACTTGCCCAGCTTTTCCAGGACCATGGAATAGTCGTAGAGCAGGTCGGTATTGTTGGGGAAGCGTTCCAGACCGCCCTTGAGCACATCGGCGGCTTCCTGGTTGCGGTTGGCGTCGCGCAGCAGGCTCGATTCGGCCAGCAGCAGTTGCAGTTGCTCACCATCATTGGCCGATTCGGACTGGGCCTGTTCCAGCGCCTTGCGGGCACCTTCGATGTCGGCCTTGCGTGCCAGCAGCTGGGCGCGGCGGACCTGGATGTTGACGTAGCCTTCGCTACCCGGTTCAGCCTGGTCCAGATAGCGCAGCGCCGAATCCAGATCGCGCCGTTCCTCGGCGATGCGCGAGAGCAGCAGGAGCGCCTGGCTGGGGTCGCGATCATCTTCAGGCTGGGCCGAGAGCACCTGCAGGTAGCGCTGCAGATAGTATTCGGCGTCCTTCAACTGGTCGGTCTGGGCCGACAGCACGCCCAGTGCGAAGAGGGTGGTGGCGTCTTCGCCGTCTTCCTTCAACAGCGTCTCGAACTGGCTGCGGGCCTGCTTGTAATCCTTCTGTTCCACCAGGCTGCGGGCGTAGGCCACGCGCACTTCGCGCGCATCGGGATACTTGCGCAGGAAGTCGGTCACCAGCTTGGTGGCGTCCTTGTTGTCGGAGGCCACCTGGGCGGCGGTCAGCACGGCCAGTTCGGAGTCCGGCTTGATCTTCAGGGCCGCGCGCGCCTCGCGCTGGGCCTGGGCGCCGTCGCCGATGCTGAAGGCGCCCTGGGCCAGGGCCAGGTGGGTTTCCATCAGGTCGCCATAGGGCTTGGTGATGTTCTGCAGGATGGTGAAGCTGGCCTGCTTGTCCTTGGCCCGCGAGAGCAGGCGCTGGATCTGCAGGATCATCGGGCCACGCGCCTGGGGCGCGGCATCGGCCAGGCGCTGGGTCAGCAGCGGTTCGATTTCATCGACGCTGTCCGAGAGCATGATCAGGCCCAGGTAGTTCTGCAGGGCTTCATCGGAGTGCGGTGCCAGTTCGGTCCACAGGCGCACTGCCACCAGTGCTTCGCCCGCCTGGCGCGCCGCTACCGCCATCTCGGCAGCACGCTTGGCCAGGCGCGGGTCGCGTGTCTGCTGCGCGGCCGCCAGCATGGTCACGTAGGCCGACTGCCATTGACCACGCTGGAAGGCGATCTCGGCTGTCAGCACTTTGTAAAGGATGTCCTCGCTCAGCTCCAGCGCAGGCAGGGTGTCTTCCTGCGGCTGGACCTTGGCCTTGGGGGCTTTCTTGCGATTGGCGGCCGACTTGGCCGACGCGCTCTTCTGGTCCTGGGCCGCCTGGGCATCCGCCTTGTCGCCGGGCTGTTGCAGGCTTGCGCAGGCAGTCAGCAGCAGGGAACTGGTGAGGAGAGCGATGGTTTTTTTCAAGATTTCATCCTGACGATTCGGAGAGTTTCGATTTTACGCGTAACAAACGTGGCTTTGCTGACAGCGCAGTGTAATCCATCTTTGACAAGCTTCCCTGCGCAGGTTGCACCTGCGGCTTCAGGTCTTGTTTTCGGCATCTGCATTATCATATGCAGCTTCACGCCCGTCCTCCCTTATCCGCCAGCCGATGCCAGAATTACCAGAAGTCGAAGTCACCCGTCGCGGGGTCGCGCCCTATCTCGAAGGCCAGACCGTCAGCGGCGTCGTCCTGCGTCACACCGGCCTGCGCTGGCCGTTCCCGACGGGCTTGCAGGGCCTGCTGGCGGGGCGGGTGATCCGGCGTACCGGACGTCGCGGCAAATACCTCCTGATCCATTTCGACCACGGCACCCTGATCGTGCACCTGGGCATGTCCGGTCACCTGCGCATCCTGCCGCCGGGCATCGCGCCGCAAAAGCATGATCATTTCGATCTGGAAGTGGGCGGCCAGGTCATGCGCATGACCGATCCGCGCCGCTTCGGCGCGATTCTCTGGCATGACATCGCCGATGGCGCCGTCGAGGAACACCTGCTGCTGCGCAGCCTGGGGCTGGAGCCGCTGGAAGACAAGTTCAGCGCCCGCGAGCTGTTCAAGCAGACCCGTGGCCGCAGCGCGCCGATCAAGCAGGTATTGCTGGCCGGCGACATCGTGGTGGGGGTGGGCAATATCTACGCGTCCGAGAGCCTGTTCAAGGCGCGCATCAATCCCAGGACGCCGGCCTACAAGATCAGCCTGGCGCGCTACGAGCGCCTGGCCGAGGCCATCCGTGAAACGCTGGCCGCGGCCATCGAGCAGGGCGGCAGCACGCTGCGCGACTTCATTGCCGTCAATGGCCAGTCGGGTTATTTCCAGCAGAGTTACTTCGTCTATAACCGCACCGGCGAGGCCTGCCGCATCTGCGCCACGCCGATCCGCCAGATCAAGCAGGGGCAGCGTTCCACTTTTTATTGCGTGAGTTGCCAGAAATGAAGGGTATTGTCGAATCACGGGGCAAGGCTGCTGCCGGTGATATGTCGGAATATGAAGATTCCTCCTTCTCGGCTCAGGTGATCGCGTGGCAGAAACAGCACGGTCGCCACAAGCTGCCCTGGCAGAACACCCGCGACGCCTATCGCGTCTGGCTCTCGGAAATCATGCTGCAGCAGACCCAGGTGGCGGCCGTGATCCCGTATTACCAGCGCTTCCTGGAGCGCTGCCCGGATGTCTTCTCGCTGGCCGCAGCTCCGTCGGAGGATGTGATGGCGCTCTGGAGCGGGCTGGGCTACTACACCCGTGCGCGCAACCTGCACAAGTGCGCGCAGCGCGTGGTGGCCGAATACGGTGGACGCTTTCCGGAGGATCCCGAACTGCTGGCCGACCTGCCCGGCATCGGCCGTTCCACGGCGGCGGCGATTGCGGCCTTTTCCTATGGCCGCCGCGCCGCCATCCTGGATGGCAACGTCAAGCGCGTCTTTGCGCGGGTGTTCGGGGTCGATGGCTATCCGGGCGCCAAGCCGGTCGAAGACAAGCTCTGGTTGCGTGCCGTGGCGCTCCTGCCGCAACAGGATATCGAATCCTATACCCAGGGCCTGATGGACCTCGGCGCCACCCTGTGCGTGCGCGGCAAGCCCGCCTGCGAGCGCTGCCCGCTGGCCGGGCGCTGCGTGGCCCTGGCCCAGGACCGGGTGGCGGAACTGCCGGTGAGCAAGCCCAGGAAGGCGGTTCCTGAAAAGGAAACCGTGATGCTGGTCATCACCCATGGCGAGGATGTCTTGCTGGAACAGCGGCCCGACAGTGGCATCTGGGGCGGCCTGCTGTCGCTGCCGGAGATCGGCGTGGCCGATGCGGCGCGCTTCGATACCGCCGTGCGCACCCTGGTGGCGCCCTACGGCGAGCTGGAAGGCTGCCGCAAGCTGCAGCCGTTCTCGCATGTCTTTACCCACTTCAAGCTGCACGTGGCGCCCTTCCAGGTGGCGCTGAGCAGTCGCAGCCAGGCCATCGCCGAGCGCGGACTGGTCTGGTATCCCGCCCACAGGCTGGCCGATGCGCCGTTGCCGGCGCCGGTCAAGAAGCTGTTGCTGGGCGTGCTGGGGACGCGGGACCTGCTCTCGGTGGTGTAGCCGGCGGCGCCGGCCCGGGCGATCAGTTCAACTGGCGGTGCCGGCTCACCACCTGCTCGGTGGCGCGGAAGTGGCTGGCCAGCAATTCGACCAGATAGACCGAGCGGTGCTGACCGCCGGTGCAGCCGATGGCCACGGTGAGGTAGCTGCGGTTGTCATCCTTGAAGGCCGGCAGCCATTTCTCCACGAAGCCACGGATGTCGTTGAACATGTCGGCCACCTCGGGATAGGCCGCCAGGAATTCGATGACTGGCGCATCGCGTCCGGTCAGTGGACGCAATTCGGCGTCGTAGTGGGGATTGGGCAGCATGCGCACGTCGAACACCAGGTCCGCGTCCAGCGGCAGGCCGTGCTTGAAACCGAAGGACTCGATCTGCAGCGTCAGCGGCGAGCGTTCCAGGTCCACCAGTTCCTTGATCCAGCGACGCAGCTTGTTGGAGCTCAGCTGCGAGGTATCCATGACCAGGCCGATGTCCTGCATGTCGCCCAGCATTTCCTTTTCCAGCGCAATGCATTCGGTGAGCGTGAGACGGTCGGCCGGATTGCGGCCGGGCAGCAGCCGGTGCGACAGCGGATGGCTGCGGCGGGTTTCGGAGAAGCGGGTGATGAGCGTATCGTCAGAGGCGGTCAGGAAGAAGACCTTGACGTCATGTCCCTCGGCGCGCAGGGTCTCGATATCGGTGCGCAGGGTGGCCAGGGAATCGGCGCTGCGCGCATCGGTGGCCACGGCCAGCATGCTGGCACCTTCCTTGATGCGGGTTTGCACCAGGTCGCACAGCAACGAGGGTGGAAGATTGTCGACGCAGAAATAGCCGGCGTCTTCCAGCACATGGAGTGCCACCGATTTGCCGGAGCCGGAGATGCCGGTGATCAGAACGATTCTCATGGCGGCAATCATAACGCATGGGGCGTCGATTCGTGGGAGGGGATGGCGTTTCCCGAGCGGCGGGAAAGGCTTGCTGGCGGGCTGGTACGTCGCCGTCGCGCTGCCTATTCGCCGTTCATTGCCCGGCGCTGGCGTTCGATGAATTCCTTGAGGGTATCGATGCCGCGCAACTGCAGGATGGTATTGCGCACGGCGGCTTCCAGCAGCACCGCGATGTTGCGGCCGGCCGCCACGGGAATGACCACCTTGCGGATCGGCAGCCCCAGCACTTCTTCATACTGCGCATCCAGCGGCAGGCGTTCGTAGTTTTCTTCCAGCGTGCTGCGGCGGACCAGGTGCACGATGAGCTTCAGGCGCATCTTGCGGCGCACGGCGGTCTCACCGAAGATCGCCTTGATGTCCAGCAGCCCCAGTCCGCGCACTTCGAGCAGGTTCTGCAGCAGCGGTGGGCAGCGCCCTTCGATCATGTTGGGGGCGATGCGGGCGAACTCCACGGCATCGTCGGCCACCAGGCCATGGCTGCGCGAAATCAGTTCCAGCCCCAGCTCGCTCTTGCCCAGGCCGGATTCGCCGGTGATCAGCACACCCACGCCCAGCACGTCCATGAATACGCCGTGCATGGTGATCTGCTGCGCCAGTTTCTTGGACAGGTACACCCGCAGGTAGTCGATCACCTGCGCCGCCGGCAGCGGGGTGGAGAACAACGGGATATTCTTTTCGTCGCATACCGCCAGCAGATCGGGCGGCGTCGAGAGACCCTGCGCGATGATGAAAGCCGGCGGTTCGCCGGCCACCAGCTCGGCGGTCTGGTAGGCGCGCGAGGTGTTGGAGAGGCGATTGTAGTATTCGATTTCCTGGTGGCCGAAGACCTGCAGGCGGCCCGGGTGGATCAGGTTCAGGTGGCCCACCTGGTCGGAGGCCGAAACGGCGTCGCCGGAAATGAGGCGTTCGCCGCCGGGGAAGCCGGCAAACCAGCCCAATTGCAGGGATTCACGGTTTTCTTCGTAAAGCTGCTGTATCGACAACGCGGAATAAGTGGGCATGTAGATCCGGTCTGGTCTGCTGGCGGGTGGGCGGCGAGCGGGAGCGGCCGGGCTGATCAGCCGGCCTTCTCCATCGAGGTCTGCCAGGTCACGATGCGTGCATGCACTACGGCAGGGTCGGCTTCGACGGCGAGCTCGTTGCGGAACGCGTCGTCGGAAAACATCTCGGCGATTTCCGAGAGGATTTCCAGGTGCTGTTGCGTCACGTTGTCAGGAATGAGCAGGAAGATCAGCAGCTTGACCGGCTGGCCGTCGGGCGATTCGAAGGGGATCGGTGCAGCCAGCCGCATGAACAGCGCCAGCGGCGCCTTCAGGCCCTTGATACGCCCGTGCGGCACGGCCACGCCGTGACCCAGTCCGGTGGAACCGAGACGCTCACGGGCAAACAGGTTTTCGGAAACGGTGGAGCGGGCGATGCCGCTGTTGTTTTCGAAAGTCAGGCCGGCTTGTTCGAAGGCTCTTTTTTTGCTGGAGACTTCCAGATCCAGAACCACATTTTCTGGAGACAGGATTTTTGCGAGATTAGTCATGACGCTCAAGGAATTGCCACGGGCTGAAGCTTTGAGCAGGATTATAGGCCTCTTTGGACCCGGAGGAACGCTTTGAAAGCGCCGAACAGCAGGTGATTTCGGGCGGATAGAGCAGATTTGCCCCAAGGTACGACTTTTGTAGAGATAGGTGGAAATATTTTTGCCGACCCCAGCGCCGATGAGGGTTGGTGATTTATCCATCACCGCCCCGCTCATCGGTCATCGCATCACCGGCAATGACATCTCGAATGACAAATCGAATTACATCTCGATACGGCCGAAGATCAGCAGCACGTCGCCGTTGTTCTTGTTGGAGGACAGGCGTGGCACGTAGGCAAACATGATCTTGCCCTTCTGGGTGCCGATGGAGGCCAGCGGTAACGGTACCGGGAAGGGAACGCTGTGGAAGTAATCCTGCCGGCTCATGAGCATGGCGGTGCCGCCCAGGCCCACTTCCAGGCCGGTCTTGGCAATCGGAAACACCCATTCATAGGCATACCCCGCCATGTATTGCGGATGGCGGTGCGAGTCCTTGATCACGAATCCATACAGGGACTCATCATTGCCGCTTTCGTTGCGCAGGGTCTTGCCGTAGCCCAGGCCCCAGGCGTGTTCATTGAGCTCATCCAGCTTCTGCGGGGTATAGGTGCTGCGGCCGTGGTGGGCCACGCCGGACAGGTAGATGGCGCTGTCGCCCTGATCCCAGATGTGGGCGGCGTGGTCCTTGGTCTGTTGCCACAGGCTGTACTGGTTGTCTTCGGCGTGGGCCGCCGGCACCAGCGCGAGGGTGGCAGCCGCGACAAACGCGGCGCGACACAGGGTGCGACGGGCAGGGGCAGCGCGAAGTTCAGAAGCGGTCGCAGGCCGCAGTGGGGTGGTGGTTGTCATCGTTATTGTGGACGTAAAGCAGAAGTCCCATGACTCCGGGGCGCGGAGCTGGAACGTGGTAGCACGGGGTTGAAGAAAGATCGGGTGTGCGAAGGCGCTGCCTGATTGGCAAGCTCATGCACATAAGAGTGGACAGACATGAAGGAAAAAATATCCCTTCATCTGCATTGTTGTAAAACGGAAAATGTTACCAAACCTTGGTTACGCCGCCTGTCCCTCAAAGGAGGCAAGTGCCTGCGTGGCAAGATCCGGTAACAATTTACTGACGTTGTTTTTACAACTGGTACCCGATGGGCGGGTCCAGTAGCGCCGCCTTATTGACGGGCGTTACGCAATTGCGAGGGCGGTTTGGCGCTGGAGAAGTTGCTGCGCCAGGGATTGATGTCCAGGCCGCCGCGCCGCGTGTAGCGTGCATAGACGGCCAGCTTCTGCGGTTTGCAGTAGCGCAGGATGTCGCTGAAGATGCGTTCCACGCATTGCTCGTGGAATTCGTTGTGCTCGCGGAATCCGATGATGTATTTCAGCAGCCGTTCCTGGTCGATCGGCGCGCCCACATAGTGGATCTGCACGCTGCCCCAGTCCGGCTGGCTGGTCACCGGGCAATTGGACTTGAGCAGGTGCGACACCAGGGTTTCCTCGACCAGGGCTTCCTCGTGGTTGGCGCGCAGTTGGCTGCCGTCGGGATGGGCGCCGCCGCTGGCGGGTTCGATTTCCACATCCAGGCGATCCAGCGACAAGCCGGCCAGTTCGCCGAACTGCAACTGGCCGAACTGCGACGATTCGGTCAGCATCACCTGCACCCCCGCGCCCGCGGCAGCAGAGAGGTCGGTGCGCAGTTTTTCCACCAGTTGGTCGGCACTTTTCAGGCGCTCGTGGTTGAACGAATTCAGGTACAGCTTGAAGGACTTCGATTCGATGATGTTGGGCGAATCGGCCGGCACCATGAAGGTGGCGATGGCGATCTGCGGCTTGCCGCGCAGGTTCAGCCAGGAGATTTCATAGGCGGTCCAGATATCGACGCCGAAGAAGGGCAGGGTGCCGCTGATCTGCAATTCGGCGCGCTTGGGTGCGCGCGGGATGGGGAACAGCAGGGTCGGATCGTAATGGGTGGGATATTCCGAGCTCTTGCCCAGGGGCGAGCTTTCCGGCGAATGGCCGGTAGTGGCGACGGTCGAGGCGGGCGGGGTGGTGTGGTTCATGGTGAGGCTCCTGCGATGCCAGCCTGGGCTGGCGATGACGTTCGGTATTGCCGTGGCCGCGCCCGGGTGGGGCGCGGCCAGCGGTGCTAGCCGAGGAACAGCTTGTACAGCGGGTTCCTGGTTTCGTCCCAGTGACGATAGCCCAGTTGCGCCAGGAAGGCGCGGAACTCCTTCATCTCCTTCTTGGGGACCTGCAATCCGATCAGGATGCGGCCGACATCGCCACCCTGGTTGCGGTAGTGGAACAGGCTGATGTTCCAGCCCGGGTTCATGCTGGAGAGGAATTTCATCAGCGCGCCCGGGCGCTCCGGGAATTCGAAGCGATACAGCAGTTCGTCACCGGCAAGTTCACTTTTGCCGCCCACCAGGTGACGAATGTGGACCTTGGCCAGTTCATCGTGGGTCAGGTCCAGCACGCCGAAGCCGGCCTTCTCGAAGTTGCGGGCGATCTTGCCGGCCTCGTCGGCGGCCGAGACCTGGATGCCGACGAAGACGTGCGCCGCCTTGTCATCGCTGATGCGGTAGTTGAACTCGGTCACGTTGCGCGGGCCGACGGTCTCGCAGAAGCGGCGGAAGCTGCCGCGCTCTTCCGGGATGGTGACGGCAAAGACGGCTTCGCGGGCCTCGCCGGCATCGGCCATCTCGGCCACGAAGCGCAGGCGGTCGAAGTTCATGTTGGCGCCGCAGGCGATGGTGATGAGCGACTCGCCCTTGATCGGCTTCTTGCTGGCACGCGCGCGCTCCACGTAGGCCTTGGCGCCGGCCACGGCCAGTGCACCGGCCGGCTCCACGATGCTGCGCGTGTCCTGGAAGATGTCCTTGATGGCGGTGCAGACGGCATCGGTATCGACGATGATGATCTCGTCCACCAGCTCGCGGGCGATGCGGAAGGTTTCTTCACCGACCAGCTTGACGGCCGTACCGTCCGAGAACAGGCCCACGTCCGGCAGGGCCACGCGGCGACCGGCCTTGAGGCTGCGGGCCATGGCGTCGGAGTCGGTGGTCTGCACGCCGATGATCTTGATGTCCGGGCGCACTGCCTTGACGTAGGAGGCCACACCGGCGATCAGGCCGCCACCGCCGATGGCCACGAAGATGGCGTGGATCGGGTCCGGGTGCTGACGCAGGATTTCCATACCCACCGTCCCCTGGCCGGCGATCACATACGGATCGTCGAAGGGATGCACGAAGGTCAGCTTCTGCTTCTTTTCCAGCGTCAGCGCGTGTTCATAGGCGTCCGTGAAGGAGTCGCCGAAGAGCACCACTTCGCCGCCGCGCGCCTTGACGGCGTCGATCTTGACCTGCGGGGTGGTGGTGGGCATCACGATCACGGCGCGGCAGCCCAGTCGGGCGGCCGACAGTGCCACGCCCTGGGCGTGGTTGCCGGCGGAGGCGCAGATGACGCCGCGCTTGAGTTGCGCCGGGGTCAGGTGGGCCATCTTGTTGTAGGCGCCGCGCAGCTTGAAGCTGAACACG
>Ga0308159_1004873_pt1 | contig 11847 bp, 9 predicted proteins | sample PhyCR1_FD_201040 | JGI IMG/M metagenome (GOLD analysis project Ga0308159, IMG submission 201040) | Phyllosphere microbial communities from UC Gill Tract Community Farm, Albany, California, United States - DLSLC.R1 | ecosystem: Host-associated > Plants > Phyllosphere > Unclassified | place: USA...
TCATGGCACACATGGGCCTTTTATGCCCGTGCGGCGTATCGCAACTGGAACGCGCCGGAAACCCGGTACACGCTCGTGGGCATTCGGTTGGCCATCGACGACCGGCCGGTACCAAGGCCGCAATTTCAGGCACGGGCAGCCGCGACCCGATGAGCCGGCAATTGCCTGGTGCGATTCATTGGCGCGTTCTCAGAGCATCTGGCGTCGCTTGTCCCGATCGCCTTCAACGATCTTTCTTCGCACATGACTTCCATTACCACCCAGAAACAAAGAATGCTCGCCGGTGAGCTCTACAACGCGGGCGACCCCGAGATCCAGGCTGACTTGGAGGCCACCCGTGCCTGGCTCGTTCGCTACAACGCGGCCCTCGGCGCCAGCACGAACGAGCGGGCCGCGCTTCTGGCCGAAAGGTTCGGTGCGGTGGGCGAGGGGGCCGCGGTGCGGCCGCCCTTTCACTGCGATTACGGCTTCAACATCCGTTTGGGTTCGGGCGTCTTCCTGAACTTCGGCTGCGTCATCCTCGATGTCGTCGAAGTCACAATCGGGGATAAAACGCAGATTGGCCCGAACGTCCAGATCCTGACTGCCGACCATCCCCGAGCCCCCGCCGCGCGCGCGCCCGGGCTGGAATCCGGCCGGCCGATACGGATCGGTCGCAACGTATGGATCGGCGGCGGTGCAATCCTGCTGCCGGGCATCACCGTGGGCGACGACGCTGTCATCGGCGCGGGCAGCGTCGTCACGCGAGACGTGCCGCCCGGTGCCACGGTGATAGGCAATCCGGCGCGTGTTCGAACTTCCTGATGGGATGACCGCGTTGTTCGATGCGCAGAGACTCAAGCCCGGTCTTTGTCGAGTGCCAACCGGTTGCCAGCTTGCTCCAAGCAATCTACGAATCCGTCGAAGGCATCCAACAAAGGCTGGAACCGCACAGCATCACCTTCCAGCTGGCACAAGGCGTGACACGTCGCCTCCAGCGTGGACAGTTGGTCAGGGCCGTGGGCTTTGCGGATACGGTAGTGCGAAGGCGGTGGCCTGCGCAGAGCCAAGCGGGGCAGCTGTTGCAGTGGCGGACTTTGGTAGAGCATCTTTCGGCTTTTGCGCCAAGTGCCGTCCAGTACGACCAAGCGCAGCCGCGACCTGTCTTGCGGCCAATCGAACGGTTGCGCAGCTGGAACGCGCAGGTCCGGGGCGGTATCTTGCAGACGGTCCGGGTACAGCAGTAACGTGTGCTTGTCGTCCGCCTGCCAGATTGGCACGTCAAATGCCTCCCCCACCACCAAGCGACAGTGCGCCAAGCTCAGATGAAGCAGCCGGGCACTGCCTTTGGCGTGGTGTACCTCCTGCGGATGCTGCAGCACCAGTACCTCCACCGCGTGCGCGGTGGGCGTGACCCAGCAGCAAATGCAGGCGCTGAGCGGCCGCAGACAAGCGGTGCACTGGGAACGTGGGACGAAAGCGGCGGACATGGCTGGTTCTTGTTCAGCTTGCCTGGCTGGACGAGGGGTCAATGGATATGCCTCTTTGTCTTGGCGCGACGAACCTCCGCATTGGACGATATCGGCAGACGGGAGTGAGCCCGATTGTGACGTCCAGGCGCCCTGGTTCCAGGACCATAACTGGTCAGAAGCAACCGTGAAACCTGTAAACCTAAGGAGCGCCCGCCGTCCGCGCCGCATTGGACGGCACGGCGGATGCTGACAGGCTTCTCGCCTTGGCAACGTTGAGTGTACTTGCCTCAATCGCCGGAGACGGTCGCAGCAGGCGTGCACCTTCCGGGCGTCGCGTGGCCCATGCGCCGCGTCGGTCCCTCCTCAAATGCGTTCAGCCAGCGCCGCAGCGAAGAATTCCGTCACCTGTCGCACCCTTGCCCAGTTCAATCTGCGGTTGGGCCAGATGAGGCTGACGTCCCGGGTTTCGCCGATGAATTCATCCAGAATGGTCACGACATCTGGTCCCCATCTCACTGGCCAGTGGCCAGCGAGGCTCCATAGGACATGCCGATGCCTGCGCCGGCCCGTCCTGCCGAAAGGATGGTCTCGACGGTATTCGCCGAAGGACTGCCGCTGACGCGGACGCACAACGGGCCGCGCGGTCCGTTGAACGTCCAGCTCTCGATACAGTTGTAGATAAGGCAGTTGTGTTTGATCAAGTCCTCATGCGTCTTCGAAACGCCTTACCGTTCAAAGTAATGGTGCGAACCTGTACACACCAATGAGGTGTTCGTGACGCGCCTGACCACCGCGTCCAAGTGATGCACGGGGCTGAGCCGGATGGCCAGATCGATGCGCTCGGCCAAGAGGTCCTCCACGCCGTCCTCCAGCCTGAGATCCACCTCTAATTGGGGATGAAGTGCCAGCACGCGCAGCGGGGGGGCATCGTGGTCGTCGTCAGCCGCCGCATCTCGCCGATCGAGGAGCGTCCGGACCACGAGGCTTCTTGCAAGTCGGCCTGGACCTGCGCGACGAATCGGCGGTCCGACGGGCTTTCGACACCATCCGTGCGCCGGATCACCGGGTCGTCACCGCTGCACCCGACCTCGGCGCGAGGGGGTGCTTTCATGGATGCCGACATGCACGGCGCTCGCAGCTACATGGAGGGTAAATTCCTCGGGAGCTGGGACTGCGCGCGTTACGGCGCGCCATACCGGAGGCCCCAGTGCTCCAGGCTTGCTTCGCGTTCGCCGGAAGTGGAGATGCAACAGGTGCGGCCATGACTGGACGTTCTCACCCTTCTCAGGATCGACCAAGACAGAGCCCGACCGACGCAGGCGCTATCAAGGAATTCCGCGGAGCTGCCAATCAACTTTGACTCGCAGCGAGCCGTCGGTCGCGTGGCACGCGCAACGGCCTGGATTCGTCCGAGGCGCCTGTTAACCAAGATCAAAAGCGATTGGCCAAGCTGAGAATTGCCGACCAAGCCAGCTCAAGCAAAGCCCATGCGGAAAAAAAGCCTCTCAACACAAGAAAAAGCACACCAATGCCAATCATTAGCACGATGAGGTGCAAGGCCTTCATACGATGAGTTCCTCTGAAAGCGCGCCACGAATGTGTGCCGCCAACCTGCAGGATAAGCTGGGCGGCATCTGGGCGATCGAAGCCCAAGGTCGGCTGAAGTACCCAGACGTGCCGAGGATGCTGTGGCAGGATCCAGCCGAAGCTGTGTGAACCGTCGGCGGCGCGCACGTGGCGTGAAAATCGACTTCGCCGGGCTCGACGCTCGAGGTCCGCGAATGCTACGGCTACCCACGAAAAAACGGCCTTCGAACGTGGTCATAAAGGCTTGATCGGAACCAGTCGCTCGCTCGAGCCAGAACAAATTAGTCTCGGACGGAGAACATGCCGCCACTCGAATTCTGGCATCCGAAGGCTCCTTCGCTTCGAACGCTGCTTTTCACAGGGCTGCCCTGGCACCTGTGACTGACGAATTCGCGAGTTCCATCGAGGCGGGGTGCGTGACGGCTACGGCATCAAGATCGCTCCAGAGTCGAAAGTCTTCGACACGATCCCTCCAAGGACCACGCAAAAATCGGGTAGTCCATCAACCCGGCATAAAAGTGACGGATTCGGCTGTCGTCGACCAAGCCTGGAGTTGCGGAGCATCTGCGCGCGACGCAGACAGCTGCCAGCTTTCTGCCGACTGCCGGGCCGAAGTGGGTCAACAAGGCGATAACGGCCTCCGGCAATCTGCTTGCCGCTATCGGGTACAGGCTCATGTGGCGCTCATTGCAGATGAAATCTTGCACGAAATCATTCCGACATACGGACTTGCCCTAATGACGCCATCGGCAGTACCTGCCGCTCCCAGGAAATGATGATGTCGAGAATCGCGGCGCTTGAAACGGACGTCGCAATCCGAACGCCTTGTTGCGAGGGCATGGAAGCGGATGGCGACAAGGTCAACGCGCGTCGGTCTCCGCTGGAACTTGCGTGCCAGGTTACCCCGGCCGTCGATCAGCTCGTCATGTCGCTGAGCGACGATCGCAGGATCGTCGACCTATGGATCGGCGACGGTGAGGTCACCCTTCCCGAAGCGCTGGGACAGGACGTACATGCCTTGACGCCCGTGCGCATGGGGGCGAATTTCACTGCTCGAAGTCGCATTCGGCCGGAGCCTTCCGCGCCCTGAACCGCGACGCATGACGCATCGCCAATACAGTCTTCACTTCGGGAATCCACCATGACGAAAACGGCCGCCACCTATCTGTCCGAGACTCTTCAACAAGCCGGCGTCAAACGCGTCTACGGCGTCGTTGGCGATTCGCTGAACGGCTTCACCGAGGCACTTCGACGCACCCAGTCAATTGAATGGATTCACGTTCGCCACGAGGAGTCGGCTGCGTTCGCCGCCGGCGCCGAAGCGCATGTGACCGGCGAGCTCGCCGTGTGCGCAGGCAGCTGCGGGCCGGGCAATCTTCACCTCATCAACGGCCTGTTCGACTGTCAGCGCAGCGGCGTGCCGGTGCTGGCGATCGCGGCGCACATTCCAAGCAGCGAGATCGGCATCGACTACTTCCAGTCAACGCATCCCGAGAGCCTGTTCAAGGAATGCAGCCACTACGTCGAACTGGTTTCGCATCCCGAGCAGCTCCCGCAGGTCTTGCATCGGGCGATGCGGGTGGCGGTGGCCAAGCGCGGGGTCGCGGTCGTCGTGATCCCGGGCGACGTTGCACTCAAGCCGCTGGCGGCACAAGTCCCGACGTGGCTGGTGCCTGCCAGGCCGGTCTTGCTCCCCGGTGCGCACGAGCTGCGTCAGCTGGCAGATCTGATCGACGCCGGCGAGCGCGTGACGCTGATGTGCGGTGCGGGCTGCGCCGGGGCGCACGACGAGGTGGTCGCACTGGCGCAGCGGTTGAAGGCGCCGGTCGTGCATGCGCTTCGTGGCAAGGAGCACATCGAGTACGACAATCCTTACGACGTTGGGATGACCGGGCTGGTCGGCTTCGCATCGGGCTACACCGCCATGAAAAGCTGCGACACGCTGCTGCTCCTCGGGACCGACTTCCCATACCGGCCGTTCTATCCCGACGGCGCGCGCATCGCGCAGATCGACCTGCGTCCCGAAGCACTCGGCAACCGTTGCCCGATCGACCTCGGACTGCTGGGCGATGTGAAGGAAACGATCGCCGCACTGCTACCCACGCTTGCCCAGAAAACCGATCGCCGGCACCTCGACGCTGCGCTGTCCGACTACCGCGATGCGCGTGCAGACCTCGACGCGCTGGCCGAGAGCGGGCCGGACAGCACGCAGATCCATCCGCAGTACCTCTCGCGGCTCGTCAGCGAACTGGCAGACGACGACGCCATCTTCACTTGCGACGTGGGCACCCCCATCATTTGGGCGGCACGCTATCTGAAGATGAACGGACGGCGACGTCTGGTCGGGTCGTTCAACCACGGCTCGATGGCCAATGCCATGCTGCAGGCGATCGGCGCGCAGATGGCGGATCGCAACCGGCAGGTGATATCGATGTCCGGCGATGGCGGCTTCACGATGATGATGGGCGAATTCATCACTCTGGTTCAAGCCGGACTCAACGTGAAAGTGATCGTGCTGAACAACGGAACGCTCGGCTTCGTCGAGATGGAAATGAAGGCCAACGGGTTCCTGGACACAGGCTGCGAACTGAAGAATCCCAACTTTGCGGCCATGGCCGAGGCGATGGGCGTGAAGGGCATCCGTGTCGAACAACCGCAGCAATTGCGAGCGGCATTGTCGGAGGCCTTTGCACACGAAGGCCCGGTGCTGGTGGATGTGGTCAGCGCTCGGCAGGAACTGGCGATGCCACCCAAGACGACCCTGAATGAAGCAGCGCACTTCGGTATGTTCATGATCAAGGCGGTGCTGGATGGACGCGGATCGCAATTGATGGATCTGGCAAGGACCAACCTGATTCGCTGATATCGCACGAGTCGCAAAGGTTTCATGGCTGAAGGTTCATGCTACGGACCTGGCCGTTGGCAGCGAGGGCCAGCCCATTCGAAAGGTGCTTTGGCCTGCAGACCGGCCGCGGCGTTTGCTTTGAAGGCCAATGCGGGCCGGAGGCAGACTTCCGAACACGGAGCTGAATTTGCGGAACGGGTTTGTGTTTCAGCCGGGCCCCGCCCCGACGTTCATTCACACGCCATTGCTTCGCGTCACTGTCGGCATCGCACATCGACAGCGGGGACAACGCGGCTTTAGCCGCATGACATGAAGAAGGCGAATTCCCGCCATCGCGGCCAATGGGTCGCAACCGGCGCATGCGTCGTTTCTCGCAACAGCGGCGTGCGGTGGCATATCTTGATGTGGTCATGACGCATGTGCGCGCGCGCAACGATGTCAACCGGCAAGGCATGCTGATCGGCGGGCTATCGCGCGGCGGATTTCTCGCCATGGCCTATGCGGACGCGCATCCGGATTGGTCCTCGGCGTGGTGAACTTCGTGGGCGGCCGGTGCGTGCGTGCCGATGCAATCAATCCGGTGATCTTCAAACGCGGTGTTGCCTTCGCGCCGCCTACGCTGTGGCGCTCGGTGACAAGGACCCGCTCTACGCGTTGCGCCACAGCCGCAGGAACTTCAATGGTTTCTTCGGGACTGGTGGCCCCGGCACCTTCGAAAGTTACTCGCCGCCGCCCGATCTCGACGGGTACTCGATCTATCTGGTCCGGTCGCTCTGGGGATCTGCGATGGAATGCTGCTTGGCGCGGATCGTAGCGCCGTGGAGAAGTGACGATCGTTGCGATATTGGCCCGTTGGCGGCCTACCTGAGGCTTTCGGGATCAGGCCAAGACCCGGCGTCGTGGCTGAGGTCTGGAGCGGACCAGAAGCCGGAGTTGGGCGTGGGCGAGTCGATCATGCGCCACTTCACTGGCCATCGCTTGGCAAAGGCGCGAACCACCAATGCAGAGACGACCGGGGATGAGGTTCGAAAATTAGCATGTTGGTAGTGGCAGTTTGGGGTGAGCTGGAAGTTTGATGGGCTTCAAGTTGACGTGCCACAGGCGCCGATCGACACTTTGGTGTTTGCATTGGCAACGAAGCTCGCGGCAGATGGCACTGGGCGTCGAAGAAGAAGCGCGGGCATCAGACCCCGGCGGGCGCGCGCACGTGGCAGATTGCACCCTGTTGCCCAGCGGCTGTTTTGGACGGACCGCAGGCGGATCCTGCCGTGCGCTGCACGAAGGACAATCGTTTGAATCGGGCCAACTTGCGACGAGATGGCGTCGCGAAATCGGTCATCATTTCGCCCGGGCGGACCGTCTCGCTGCTTGCACCGCCTCATCTGCACCACCGCACTTCAATCTGAAAGGAACCGCCATGTCCCTCGACCCCGCCCTTGTCCAGGCGTTCACTCCGGAGGGTGTCCTACGCGCTTCCATCAACCTGGGCAATCCGATCCTGGCCAACGCCGATCCGGTCACAGGGGAGCCCGGCGGCGTTTCCGTCGATCTGGCCCGCGCTTTCGCCGAGCGTCTGGGCATGGTGCTCGAGCTGGTTGTGTTCGACGCAGCCGGCAAGTCGGTGCAGGCGGTGGCGGACGAAAGAGCCGACATCGGCTTCTTCGCGATCGATCCGGTGCGCGGCGCACAGATTGCGTTCACCCAGGCCTACGTGCTGATCGAGGGAAGCTATCTCGTGCGCAACTCCTCGCCCCTGCAGGCCAACGACGAGGTCGACCGTGCCGGACGACGTGTGGCCGTGGGCAAAGGCAGTGCCTACGACCTGTATCTCACGCGTGAGCTCAAGGAGGCTGAGATCGTCCGTGCGCCCACCTCACCGACGGTCGTGCAGACCTTCCTCGAACAGGATCTGGACGTTGCTGCCGGCGTCAAGCAGCAGCTCGAGGCGGATGCGCAAAAGCACGCCGGCCTGCGGCTCCTGCCAGGGCGCTTCATGGTGATCCAGCAGGCCATGGGTCTGCCCAAGTCACGTGGCGGCGCAGCAGCGGCCGTGCTGGGCGCGTTCGTGGAGGAGATGAAGGCCAGCGGCTTTGTCGCGAAAGCGCTCGCGCGCCACGGCGTCAAGGGGGCCTCGGTAGCACCGGGTGCATCCGCTTGAACCTCGTGTGCGCATGTCCGAACGCGCAGCAGCCTGAGAAGTGTGGCCGGTCTTTGTGGATGTGAAGCAACCACTTTCAGCGCTGGAATTTTTTCACGAAGTCGGCATTTTCTATGCGTTGGTAGGTGCTCCCGGCGTATCGTTGCGCCAGAGGCTTACGTATGAATCTGGACTTGCAGACTCAAACTGCGCCATGTCTACTTCAATGCTCTGGGCCCTGGCAGATCAGGAGATGCCCACCACCGTCAGAGCCCGTGACGACGTCGATGCCATCGAGATTCTGGTTCTGGCAGGCCACGTCGAAGCCGATTTCGCGCCTGCAGTGCCTACGGCGGCTGGATGGGTTCATCCTGCTGCCGAAGTCAAGCAAATCACGCGGTTGGGACGGCGAATGCTTCGCTCGTTTCCGCCAGATCCCGCTGATCGACAGACGTCGAGACAGTGGCACGCGGATGAGACGCCATCGGGCGCCCGTCTTCACGCACGGCCGGACACCAATGCCGCGGATTGAGCCAATGCGCACACCTCAGTCTGACGGGGTGTCGTGCACGCCAATGAACCTGCTGTTGCATATCGGCGAGTCAACGCTTCCGCTTGCACTGTCGCGCAGTGATGACGTCAACGGCGCAATCAGCCTGCACGCCGCGAACCTCATCGCGGCCGCGTTCTCTGCGGCAATGCCCAAGGGTGATGGTGTGAAGGTTCGTCGTTCCGTCATCATCTTGAGCATCACCCGGCTGGGTCGGCTCGCACTGGTGGACCGTCGGCATCGGCGACGTCGCGAGGCCGCCAAAGCGGTGCGGTCGTCCGGTCAAAAGATCGGCCATCCGGACGCCGAGCATCTGAAGTCTCTGAAACCAGGCCCTTGACTGGCGCATGCGGCCAGACCGGTGGTCTGGCCGCATGCGCAGTCTGTCAGGCTGCGGTCTTCCGGCGGCGCGACAGCATGTTGAGCACTTCCACGAGCGTGGAGAAGGCCATCGCCGCGTAGATGTAGCCCTTAGGCACGTGGACGCCGAAGCCGTCAGCGATCAGAACGGCGCCTATCATCAGCAGGAAGCCCAGCGCCAACATCACCACCGTCGGGTTGCGGTTGATGAAGTTGGCCAGGGGCTCGGCGGCCAGCAGCATCACGGTGACCGCGGCGATGACGGCGATGACCATCACGGCCAGGTTGTCGGTCATGCCCACGGCGGTCAGGATCGAATCGACCGAGAACACCATGTCCAGCAGAACGATCTGTACCAACACGGACGAGAAAGCGACGGTGGCGACCGCCTTCGGGTTGGTGACGTCGCCCGTGGCAGGTGCCGGATCCACGTGGTGGTGGATTTCCTTGGTTGCCTTCCAAATCAAGAACAGGCCGCCGACGATCAGGATCAGGTCGCGCCAGGAGAACTGGGTCTCGAAAGCCGGCGTGCCGTTGGCGTCCACCGAGCCCTGCAGTCCCAGGTCGAACACCGGTGCCGTCAGCCCCACGATCCATGCAATCATCGACAGCAGTGCCAAGCGCATGACCAGGGCCAGGCCGATGCCGATGCGCCGCGCCCGCTTGCGTTGATGCTCGGGCAGCTTGTTCGACAGGATCGAGATGAAGATCAGATTGTCGATGCCCAGCACGACCTCCATCACCACCAAGGCGGCGAGTGCCGCCCAGGCGGCCGGGTCTGAGAAGAGGGCTTGAAGACTTTCCACGGCATTCCTTGGCTGAGTTGGGAGCCGAATGATGCCTGCGAACCGGGTCAATGAAGACGATTTACTTCATTCCTGTGGGCGTTTGCAGGCCCACGGCACCGCGTGGTGTCGCCGGCAAGTTCAGGCCACCGGTGCACCCGCGGCTGCCGACTGCGGCTTCATGAACTCCGCGATGGAGGCGAGCAGAACATGCGGCTGAACTGGCTTGCTCAGGTGAAAGTCGAATCCGGACTCCAGCGCGCGCTCGCGGTCCACCGGCCGGGAGAACGCCGTCAGGGCAATGGACAGGATGCGGGGGCGGTCGAAAGTCGTTGTCAGGTCGCGCAACGTCCGCATGAGTTCGTAGCCGTCGCGCCCGGGCAGGCCGATGTCGCTCACCAGGATGCGCGGCCAGGCCTGCTTGGCGAGATCGAGCGCCGAATCGTAGTCCGCGGCGACGCGAACGGCGGCGCCGCCATCGCTGAGCATCATGGCCAGCATCTCGCTGGCCTCTGTGTTGTCCTCCACGATGAGGATGTCGGTGCCCTGCAGCGGCTTGTCTGGATGGAAGGCATCCAGTGCCTCCTGAGGCGCGGCACGCGGCGTGATGGGTGCTTCCAGCCGCGCATCGGTCGCCCGCAGGGTCACGGTCAGGGTGGCGCCCAAGTCGACGCCCGGGCTCTGAGCGCGCGCGTCGCCGCCGTGCAGCTGCGCCAGGTGTTTGACGATCGACAGACCCAGTCCCAGGCCGCCGTGCATGCGGTTGTCGGGCGAGTCGCTCTGGCTGAAACGGTCGAAGAGGTGGACGATGAAATCCGGCCGGATGCCGCGCCCGAAGTCCTGCACCGACAGCGTGAGCTGATCGCCTTCGCGCTGGAGCGAGACACGGATCACGCCACCCTCGCGGGAGAACTTGATGGCGTTGGTCATCAGGTTCCAGACGATCTGCTGCAGGCGCGTCGGGTCGAGCCAGCTCGGCTGCCCCTGCGATACCAGGTCTGTCTCGAGCTGAAGCTTCTTGGATTCGAGGGAGGCGCGCAGGCCTTCGATCGATTCGTTGACCACGGTGGAGGCGTCGCACCACTGGCGGTCCAGGCGCAACTTGCCGGATGTCACACGAGACACGTCCAGGATGTCCGAGATGATCCGTGCCTGGGCCTGCACGCTGCGGTCGATCGCGTCCAGCGCACGCGTGGTCTCGGGCGTGGCGCCGCGCTTCTTCAGGATGTGGACCCAACCGGAGATGGCATTGAGTGGCGTGCGCAGCTCGTGCGACAGCACCGCCACGAAATCGTCCTTGGTTCGGCTGTGGCGCTCGGCGACCGTGCGCGCGGCCTGCTCGCGCTCGAGCACGTCCTGGCGCCGTCGATCGAGCTCCTGGCGCTCGGACACGTCAACCGCGATGCCCACGCGCAACCCAGGCTCGACGTGGGCCGAGATGCTCCACTGCAGGTAGACCCAGCTTCCGTCGGCGCGCACCAGCGGGAATTCGCCTTGCCAGGTGGCGCCGGAATCGAGCGCGTTGATCATTCGCTCGCGCACGAAATCGGCCCAGCCGGCCGGCGCCAGGCTGCTCACCGGTTGCGCGAGCAGCTCGGTCCTTGGGCGGCCCAACAGGGCGACCATCGCGGGATTGACGTCGGCGAAATGGCCGTCGGCCTGGATCAGGGCGATGCCGCTGAGGGCCTGGCTGAACACTGCCCGGAACCGGGTTTCACTGCGGCGCAGGCTGTCTTCGGCCATCCGAGCGCGGATGAGCGCTTGCAGCGTGGCGGTCAACACCGCCCGTTCGACCGGATGCACCAGGTAGGCGTCGGCGCCGGCGTTCAGGCCGGCGACCTTGTCTGCGTTCTGCACATAGGTCGCCGACAGGTGGATCACCGGCAGCAGGGCCGTGGCGACCTCGGCGCGCAGCTGTCGGCAAACCTCGAAGCCGTCGATGTCAGGCAGATGAACGTCCAGCACGACCGCAGAGATGCCGTCGGGCGCCATGGCCACGGCCTCCAGCCCGGTGGCCGCCTCGCGCGTCTGGAAGCCCGCAGCCCGCACGATGCGGGCCGTCGAATAGCGGGTGGCCGGGTTGTCGTCGACCACCAGGATGACGTGGCGCGACCGGTCGATGGTCGCGTTAA